>Ga0265297_10000464_pt1 | contig 119539 bp, 114 predicted proteins | sample Munlanlwell13791_FD_192502 | JGI IMG/M metagenome (GOLD analysis project Ga0265297, IMG submission 192502) | Leachate microbial communities from a municipal landfill in Southern Ontario, Canada - Leachate well 137-91 | ecosystem: Engineered > Solid waste > Landfill > Unclassified | place...
GAGTAAGATAAATGTCGTGACAGGTCAAACAGGAGCTGGGAAAAGCAGTTTATTGAATGTGTTGAATCCCAAATTACAACTGGCGACAAATCAGATATCAAAAGCGCTCGGAAGAGGAAAACACACAACTCGAACCGTAGAATTGATTCCTTTCTTTCATGGATGGATAGCGGATACTCCCGGTTTTTCCCAATTGGATATAACAAACATTGAACAAAGTCGTTTGCGAGATTTGTTCCCCGATTTCTTACCTTACGCCTCTCATTGCCGATTTAATGGGTGTTCCCATATCCATGAGCCCGAGTGCCAAGTCCGGAATGCGGTGGATGAAGGAAAAATATTAAAAAGTCGTTATGAAAATTATGTCAATTTTCATGAAGAAATACGTTCAACAAAACCCCGATACTGAGGAGATGAAAGCATGATTGTTGCCCCTTCTTTTTTAACCGCTAATTTTTCAATATTACGCGATGAGATCGAATCGATATCTCAAGCAAAATGGTTGCATTTTGATGTGATGGATGGACGATTTGTACCGAACACGACGTATGATGCCCGAATGGTTTCTCGAATTCGTTCTTTTAGCAACCAATTCTTTGATTGCCACTTGATGATCGACAACCCAAAAACCCAAATCGGAAAGTACATCGCAGCAGGAGCAGAACTAGTGACGTTCCATGTGGAAGCAGCGAAAGATGAAACTGAAGAGTGTATTCAACTCATCAAAGATTGGGGGGCAAAAGTGGGAATTTCGCTCAAACCAAAGACACCGATCGAGCATCTTGATGCATTTTTATCTCAAGTAGATTTGGTCTTGGTTATGAGTGTAGAACCCGGAAAAGGGGGTCAATCCTTCATGGAGGATTCTTTAGGGAAAATCGCATATCTAAGGCGTTTCCGAAATGATAATAAATGTTCATTCCTTATCGAAGTAGACGGTGGGATAAATTATGAGACAGCAAAAAAAGTGAAAGAAGCCGGAGCGGATGTCATTGTGTCAGGATCGTATATTTTTAACCAAACGGACCGAAACCAAGTAATCGGAGTTTTGGAGAATGTCTAAAAAAATCAAGTTGTTTTGTGGACCATCGAATTATCACATCGATAAGATCTACTTTGAGGAAGCAGACGAGTTCATCGTTGGCGTTGATTCCGGACTGAAACTGTTGTTGGAGAAGGGGATGGCGATTGATTTAGCAATCGGAGACTTCGATTCTATTGATCCAAGTTGGATTTCCGAATTGAAACAAAAACACATCGAAATCATACGCCTAGAACCTCAAAAGAACATGACTGACCTCGCATTCGCCGTCGATTATCTATATAACCATATGGAATATTCACGCATCGAAATCTATGGCGGCATCGGTGGCCGAGTAGACCATTTCTTAGCCAATTTGAATCTTTTGAAACGCTATGAACTTAGTTTTCGTGATGATAATCATTGGATCTTCGTTCTAAAAAAAGGAAAACATCCAATCCAGCATTTCCATCGCTACATATCCTTCTTTGCATTGGAAGACTGTTACAACCTATCTCTCCAAGGTTTCAAATATGAATTGAACAATTATTTTTTAGGAATCAGCGATTCGTTATGCGTATCAAATGAAGGATCGGGGACAGTTGATTTTTCTAAAGGAAGATTGTTGGTGGTCACCTCGGACGATGTGAATCCATTTAACGAAGCGCCATCATATTCATCACAATTGCGACACGTTTCTGAATAATAATGAAAGTAATTTCTGAACGGTTTCTAAGGAGCTGATCATATGAAAAAACACCTATTTCTGTTAATGATCCTTGTAATCTCGATGAGTCTAGTGGGTTGCGATTTCTTTTTCCCGAGTGGGGGAACGACAGGTGAGCCTACTTCTTTTTTGACATCGCCAAGAACCACAACCGAGTCGGAAATCAACATGGAACGCGTAATTTCCGATGTATATCAACGAATCTATGAGGATTTGTACGATGAAGTTCGCGCTGAAGTGATCGCGGATCTTTCCGATGAGGAATTTCAACGCATCTATCAAGATATCCTGGCTGATCTATATCAAGAAGTTGACGCCGGCAACATCTCGGTCACCGCGGTAACAGTGGCTGATTTGATCATGGGTGTCGCAAGAGACGAAGTGAACTCGGTAATCGGTGTTTCAAACTACAATGCTTCGAATACCATTCAATCAGTTGGATCGGGGGTCATCTACAAGCATATCGGGTCCACTTATTATGTGATGACCAACGAACACGTGATAGAAGATGGTACGAGATATGAGATTCGGTTTGCTTCGGGAACATCTGTTTCCGCCGTCTTGCTTGGTTCCGATACAACTTCCGATCTGGCTGTTTTGTCTTTTCAATCCGATCTTGATTTGAAGGTTGCATCGATCGGGGATTCCGACTCGCTCCCTCGAGGAATGATGGTCTTGGCGGTTGGTCATCCCAATGGATATGATTATTTTAATTCGGTTACCATGGGCATTGTCTCGGGAAAAGACCGTTATTTCGATATCGATGATGATGGTGTCAAAGACATGTTTGTCGGATATATTCAACATGATGCGCCGATCAACTCAGGAAACAGCGGCGGAGCATTATTTAACTTGGCAGGTGAAGTGGTTGGAATCAATGTGATTAAAATCGCTTCCACTGCCATTGAGGGGATGGGATTCGCGATTCCAGCAACCTTAGCTTTGGCAGTTTGTGAAGACATTGAAGAACTCGGTTTTTCCAATCAGATTCCTGGTGTCGGCATCCAATTCAACGACATAGCCAGCGACCGAGAAACGTTGGATAATCTGGGAATTCAAATCCCTTCCGGTATCAATAATGGATTTTATGTTCATCTTGTCACCCCAAACTCTTCGGTAGATGGTAAGGTCCTTCCGGGAGACATCGTCCTTGAAATCGGCGATATCATCATTACAAATCTCTACAATTTTTCAGTTGAATTTTCCAAATATCACGTTGGCGATATAATCGATATCGTCGTGTATCGCAATGGTGAGACCATCACCCTAGAGGATATTGAATTGCTACCGAAAGTCCAGGTGGTGAATGAATGAAAAAGATCTTTGTTCTGATCGGACTGATGGGGATAGTCGCATCAATGATTTCCTGCGATCAGTTGATTTTCACGCAATTAACCGGGGCAACAACTTCAACAGTCACCGCCTCAACATCCTCTAGCGAATCCACCTACATCCCAACCACAACGGAATCCTCTGGAGAAATAGAGGCAACGACTGATTTTAGTTATGCCAATTATCAAGATTTGATCGATCAATTGGCGGATAACATCCGTAGCACCATCGGTGACGATCTCGATCAATATATGAACCACCCCGGAGAATCCATTGCCAGTGATGAGTCGGTGTATCAAGAAATCTATCTGGAAGTGGAATCGAGACTTCGTGAAGAATTCCTGGAAAACACTTCGGGAAGCATTCCAGTCAATTTGGATTCGATCCAGGAAAAAATCTTGGAGGTGTCTGGGATTGCGGAACACTCCATTGTCGGAATCACCAGTTATTTTGATCTCCAAGGACAGGCGTTGGGCTCGGGAGTGATCTACAAATATGATGCGGTTGCCAATATATATTTTGTGATCACGAACCATCACGTCATTGAAGATGGCAACAATTTCAAGATCGTTTTCTATGAAGGCAGTAAAGTCACTGCGTATCGCTTGGGTTATGACAGTGATGTGGATGTTGCTGTACTTTATTTTAATGGAGATAACTTGCCGATTGTTCCCACAATATCGGTATTGGGAGATTCGGATGCTGCTGAAGCGGGTAATATTGTGATTGCCGGAGGTAATCCTCGCGGGTATGATTTTTATGGATCTGTGACGCTGGGCATCGTCTCGGGAGTCAATCGGGATGTGGAGAATCCCAAGGTTCTTTATATACAACATGATGCGTCGATCAATTCCGGAAACAGTGGGGGTCCGTTGTATAACCTAGAAGGTGAAGTCATCGGAATCAACGTGCTCAAATATGCCTCCGAAGATATCGAAGGCATGGGATTTGCGATTCCCATTAATCAAATCAAAACGATGTTAGCGGAAATGGAAGAAGGAGCACCAACCACATAAATATGATTTGTTATTTTGTCCATTGGATCGTCTTGTGACGATCCTTTTTAAGATAAAAAAAATACCCTTTTTGCACGAGTTGTGCTAATTAAGGGTACGTTTTTTCATTCAAGTTCGAGATGAGTTAAAGCAGGTTATGCCCGAGTCACTTTGCCGCTTTTTAAGGCTCTCGCCGAAACATAGACACGTTTCACTTGGCCATTTTCGTCAACGATTCTGACTTTCTGCAGATTGGCTTTCCAAAGTTTTCTCGTCGCATGCATGGAGTGGGAGCGTTGGTTTCCCGACATGAATTTTTTCCCTGTCACTGCGCATTCTCTTGGCATGGTATCACTCCGTTTCTGTACTGATTTCAGCATATAATATTTTAACATAATCAGGGTAAAAAGCAAGCAATATTTTCTTTTATTTAATGAGAGACGTTGAAAGCAAATGCCTCAGGGACATAGTTATTGCTTTTTTACGAGGGGTATGTTAAAATGTGTTTGCTTTTTTGAACCTCAAAGTAACATATTGATAATGAAATAAAATCAGAAATCAGGTTCCATACGAATCGCATTTACAGGAGGATACAATGGATTCAATGCAATTGGATGGACAATTGTTAAAGCAAATGATAATCAACGGCAGTATCAAGTTGAGAAATAATATGGAACGAATCAATCAGCTCAACGTGTTCCCCGTTCCAGACGGAGATACCGGATCAAACATGTCTTCAACCATGGCTTCAGGAGTTAAAGCGTTGTTATCTGTTGAAGAACAGTCGATTGGTCAAGTGGCCAAACTGCTCGCTCGCGGAATGTTAATGGGTGCAAGAGGCAATTCCGGGGTCATTTTATCGCAATTATTCAGTGGCATGGCATCGAGTCTAAAAGGGTTAGATGTTGCGGATCCGGTAGATTTTGCCAAAGCCTTGCGTCAAGGGGTGGAACAGGCATATGCTGCCGTGATCAATCCGGTGGAAGGGACAATGCTGACGGTCGCAAGAGAAGGAGCGGACAAAGCCCTGTCTGTCTCGAATTCTGTTTCGTCGTTCTCAGAATTGTTCCATCTATATATTGAAGAGCTCGAAATGTCATTAGAACGAACACCTGATTTGCTACCGATTCTAAAAGAAGTCGGTGTGATCGATTCGGGTGGAGCAGGATATATCGAGGTGATTCTGGGAATGGCCGATGCCTTAGATGGAAAAATCTATGAAGAAGCTTTAACTTCAAAACCGGATACGCTCACAGCTCCCCATATCAATTTGGATGAAATTCATGGTGGACGCGATTTTGGTTATTGTACTGAATTTATCATGCAAATCGAAAAAATGGATGAATTCAGTCAAAAAGATTTTATTGACATGATCTCTCCGCTAGGAGATTCCTTGGTCGTGGTTCGGGATGAAAACATTCTTAAAGTCCATATTCATACAAAAACACCGGGAGATGCGTTGAATTTGGCTCAGCATTTCGGATATTTTATAAATTTAAAAATCGAAAACATGATGCTTCAACATACCGAAGTCTTGTTGCATCAGCCGGAAATCTCCTATGATCCTTGTGAATGCGGACACGACCACTCTCGAATCTTGGCGCCCAAGATTCATAAGAAATATGCATTGATTGCGGTTGTGACAGGAGAAGGTCTTAAAGATACCTTTATCGAAATGGGTTGTGATTATATCGTCGAAGGCGGGCAAACCATGAATCCGTCTATTGATGATTTTCTCAGCGCTTGTGAACAAATCAGTGCCGATTATATCATCATCATTCCGAATAACAAAAACGTGATATTATCTGCTCAAACAGCAGCCAAACTGGTGGAAGGAAAAGAAGTAAGGGTATTACCCGCAAAAACCTTGGCTCAAGGATATGCCTCACTCACCATGTTTGACGCGACTCAGGATATTGATAAGAACATCAAGGATATGTCAAGTCATATTGCCCATGTGAAAACCGGTGAGATCACCTATTCGATCCGTGATAGTGTCAATAACGGTGTTCAGATCAAGAAAGATGATTATATGGGGATCTTTGACGATGAAATCAAAGTGGCCTGTCCGGATCGTGAACAATGTGCAAAAGAATTGATTCGATCCATGATAGATGAACATTCGGAGATCATCACCTTGATCATTGGTTATGATGTTCCTGAAGCGGAAATTGCCGAAATCAAAGCAATGATCGAAGCGGAATTCGAGCTTGAGGTTGATGTGATCGAAGGCGGTCAAGATATTTATTCTTACATCATATCAGTTGAGTAAAGGGTATTGAAAATACCCTTTTTTTTCTATATAATGGGGAAAAAAGGAGGGTTTCGTCTTGAATCGGTTGCTGGAAGTGAAAGGCATTGGCAAAGTTATAGCGGCCAAATTGGCACAAGAAGGGATCGATACTCCGGAAAAACTGATTGAACGTTTTCCCAATCGGTATCTTGAAAAAAAGATCTCGGCTTTTTGCTGTGCAAATATAGCTGAAACTATCACGTTGACCGGAACGATCACGTCAATGCCGAAAGTTACCTATATTCGAAAACATTTGACGAAGTTAACCTTTCAAATTCGTGCCAACGATGCGGAATTTTCGGTGTCTATTTTTAATCGAGAATTCTTAAAAAACACATGTCAGATCGGAGCAATAGTGGTAGTGACAGGCAAGTTTATGCATCATTTCAAACAATTCACTGCCAGCGAAATCGTATTGAAGAAAAATTTTCAAGAAGGAATTGAACCAATTTACCACTTGAAAAGTCTGGGATCACATCAATTTCATAAAATTGTTCAATCGGCTATGCTCCAAACAATTGCCCATATGCCTGAGACTATTCCGGCTGATTTGATTTCTAAGAGGGAGTTGCCCAGTCGATCAAAACTGTTTTCAATTGTGCATTCGCCAAAAACGATGGAGGAAGTCCATTTAGCTACAAAACGGATCAAATACGAGGAGTTATTGCTCTTTTCTCTCAGAATCGAAGCTTTTAAGAAGCTGAATCAACGGATTGTCAAAACACCAAAATCATACCGAATTGATCAGATCAGACAATTCATCAAAACCTTGCCCTTTGAATTGACCACCGATCAAAAAGAAGCCACGAATGCCATTTTTATGGATTTGAAAGCACCCAAGCCTATGAATCGACTGTTGCAAGGAGATGTCGGCAGTGGGAAGACGATCTGTGCAATTATAGCGGCACTTGCGGTCGTAACTGCAGGATACCAAGTTGCGTTCATGTCCCCAACGGAAATTTTGGCACGCCAGCACTATCAAACGCTCCAAAAATATTTGGAAAAAGAAGGGATCCAACCGGTTTTTTTAACGAAAAATGTCACCGGGGCAGAGCGCCAAAGGGTTCTCGAACAGATGCAAAATGGAACCTGTTCGGTTATCGTCGGCACCCATGCTTTAATTCAGGATGCCTTAGTTTTTCATCGTTTGGGAATGGTGGTTATTGATGAACAACACCGATTTGGCGTCAACCAGCGCAAAGCGCTCAGAGAAAAAGGGGGAGCACCCGATTGTCTTTTTTTGAGTGCAACACCGATTCCAAGATCACTGGCCATTGCGCTATTTGGTGATATGGACATCAGTACGATCAAAAGCATGCCAAGCGGACGACAGCCGATCAAGACGACAATAGTCGGTCTAGACGAATTTGATTCGATTCTTCCTGACATTCGTCAAGAGCTTGATAAAGGGCATCAGGCTTACATGATTTGTCCGCTCATCGCAGAAAGCGAGACAATGGATCTCGTGTCTGTTTCTGAAGCGACCCGTGAAATCAAAAAAGTCTTACCAAAATCAGTGTCGATCGCGATGTTGCATGGCAAGATGAAATCCGAAGAAAAAGCCAAGATTCTCGATGATTTCTTTCAGGGCAATACCGCAGTCCTTGTATCAACTACTGTTGTAGAAGTCGGCTTGGATTGCCCCAACGCCACTGTTATGATCATTTTGAATGCCGAGCGCTTCGGGTTAGCACAGATTCATCAAATCCGGGGGCGTGTAGGCCGAGGACATGCAGCATCGAGTTGTTATTTGATTGTAAATCCCGAACTTGAGATTCGCGACCGTTTGGGAATTTTGGAAAAAACCAATGATGGATTTCAAATTGCCGAAGCGGATCTGGATCTTCGCGGTCCCGGTGAAGTGTTTGGTGAAGAACAAACCGGGATTCCTCGGTTTAAAATGGCAAACATGGTCCGTGATATTCAGTTGATGGAAGTAGCTTTTGCGGACGCAAAACAATTGATTGACTCTCCCGATCCTTTGTCAAGGGTGTTGGTCCATACAGCAATTTCCGAAATCCAGGCTTATTTTCTCGATTGAACTATGATATACTGTCCCTATCAAGAGGTGGAAATATGATACGAATCGGCATTGATGCCATGGGCGGTGACTACGCCCCAAAAGAACAAGTCTTAGGAGCCATGATGGCTATTAGAAACATCCCCGATATTGAACTGACTCTCTACGGCGATCCAGACCAGATAAATAAGTGGTGTACGGATAAGACACGTCTATTGATTAAGCCAACCGCCTATGTGATTTCAATGGGTGAGCATGAGCCGATCAAAGCAATCAAAGAACACCCGGACTCTTCGATGGCATCAATGCTCGCCAGTTTGAGAAAAGACGAGAATGATGCCGTTGTATCCAGTGGCGCGACCCAAGCGTTGATTGCTGGAGCTCATATTTTAGTTCGTCGGATGCAAGGATTCAAACGAACAGCGATTGCGCCAGTTATTCCATCGATATCGGGAAAGGAAACCATTCTGTTGGATGCGGGGGCAAACTTGGAAATTCGGCCAGAGCACATGTTGCAACAGGCTTATTTCGCTTCGGTTTATGCCCGTGAGGTCTTAAATAGAGAACACCCGGTAGTTGGGCTCATCAACATTGGAACAGAAGAAGGCAAAGGGCGTCAATTCGATCAAGAGGTTTTTCAGCTGTTTCAAGAGACCGATCTGTTCGATTTTTATGGTAATGTTGAACCAAAGTCCATTTTCGATCCTCCCTGTGACATCTTAATCAGTGACGGTTTTACCGCCAATATCGTGATGAAGACGATGGAAGGGACTGCCAAAGGAATTGGTTTCATGTTAAAAAGAGAATTGACGCGTTCTTTTTGGGGAAAAATCGGAGCTTTGCTTGCCAAACGGAATTTAAACCAGTTTAAGCGCTCCATCGCTCCAGACGAGATTGGTGGAGCTCTGATTTATGGTCTTTATCGTCCAGTCATAAAAGCTCAAGGCGCATCAAAAGCCTATGGTTTTTATAATGCCATACGCCAAGCGGCGACGATTGTCCGCAACCAAGTTTTTCAAAAAGTCGAAAACTATATTCAAAAATCAAAGGCGGATGATGCCAGTGAATGAGAAATTACGAGAACTGGAACATTTCTTTAATCTCAAGTTTAATGATTTTAATTTGTTAATTTGCGCAATGACACACTCCTCCTATGCCAATGAACACGACACCGAAAGCAACGAACGCATGGAGTTTATCGGCGATGCTGTTTTGGATTTGGCAGTTGGCACATACTTGTTTCAAAAATTAGACGAACCTGAAGGCGTTTTGACCAAAAAAAGAGCTCAAGAAGTTTGTGAAGGTAGTCTTCATGACTATGCAAAGAGTTTTCGTTTAGGGCAATACTTGTTGCTGGGAAAAGGTGAGGAGAAGAACGGCGGAAGAGAAAAATCGACAGTATTGGCCGATGCATTCGAAGCCTTGATTGGTGCTGTATTTTTAGATAAAGGCTATTCGGAAGTTTTCAAGATTTTAAACAAAGTCGTTTTTCCCATAATTGACCGGTCACTGCATGAAGAAGATAATGACTTTAAAAGCAAACTTCAGGAAATGGTCCAGTCCGATAAGCGGACTTTGAGCTATTCGATTGTTTCTGAATCGGGACCGCCACACGATAAAGAGTTTGTGGCTCGAGTAGTCATGGACGACGTCATCATGATGGGCCAAGGAAAAGGAAAAACAAAGAAAGAAGCCGAGCAGAACGCCGCTCGAATGGCTTTGGAAAAAATGGCGGAAAGCAAGAGTTAGCCATCAACAGGAACAGGGGGAAAAGATGAATTATCTATTAGCCAAAAGACTGATAGAAGACGGAATCCTTGATTTTGACAAACTGGTGTTTCGTCAGTACAAATCGATTAGTCTTAGTGAAATTGAAGCTTTTATCCTAATTGAACTTTGGCATCAGAAACAACAAGGAAATACTTTTTTGAATTCAGCCAAAATTGGTAAGACTGTGACCATTCCGAAAGAGGAATTGCTCACAATTTTGGCTGAATTGATGAAAAAGGAATTATTGACAATTCAAATCCGAAAAACGAAATCCGGAAAAGAAACCGAAGCTTTTTCGCTAGACAACGCTCTAGAAAAGCTTTTGGCAGCCTATGAGGACGAAATCCGCGATGAAATCATCAACCGGCCAAAGAAGTTTTCTTCCTCCGCTGATGAAATCGTCGATTTGATCGAAACCCACTTTCAAAAACAATTGACACCGTTAGAAATAGAAATCATTCAAAAATGGCTAGATGAAGATCACTTTGAATTGCTCGACATTAAAAAAGCATTGCTGGATGCCGTTAAAGCAAACAAACATTCACTCAGTTATGTCGATGGGATCTTAGTCAAGCGTCGGGCAAAAGCCAAGCCGACCGATGCGACGACATACAACCACGAGAAGTCGGAAGCATTGAAGACTTTCTTTGACTCATTGGATAGCAAATGACCTCAAAACAAACAGCTGCCCGAATCTATCAAGAGATTGCCAAACTGTATCCGGATGCCCGATGTGAACTTCACTATACCAACCCGTTAGAATTATTGGTGGCAATCATGCTGAGCGCGCAAACAACAGATGTGTCAGTCAATAAAATAACGCCAACACTGAATCAAAAATACAAAACGATCAATGAATATGCCCTTGTGACTCAAGAGGAACTCGAGAATGACCTTCGTCATTTAGGACTGTATAAAAACAAGGCGAAGAATATCCGCAAGATGGCTATAAAAGTCTTAAATGAATTTGCCGGAGAAATCCCTACCAATCAACAAGAGTTGGAGACGCTTCCAGGCGTAGGGCGGAAGACAGCCAATGTATTCTTGGCGGAGTGTTGCCATGTGCCTCGCATCGCTGTCGATACACATGTTTCTCGCGTATCGACCCGATTGGGATTCGCATCCGAGAAAGATACTCCGGAAAAAATCGAAAAAAAATTGATGAAACTCTTTCCGGAGGATGTGTGGATTGATTTGCATCATAAATTAATTTTTTTTGGAAGATATTTTTGTAAAGCGAAAAAACCAAATTGCATCAACTGTCCAATCATTTCTGACTGTCAGAAACCACAATTATAGTGGTTTCTTTTATTTTGTTCAAAAAACGCATCTAACCTCACAAAAATATCTATATTTTCTCAAAAGAAAACGATTGATTTTTCTGTTTTCTTTTCTATAATATATTTATAGGGACACATTTCACATTTCACTGACACCAAGTACGATTGCTTCATAGAAAAAGGAGAAACGAAATGGTCAGAAAACTACAACATGTTCTACAAAAACGCAAAGAAGAAATGTATCAGTACTATTATAAAGGCATTGGTAGTTCTATCCGGAAACGCCGGTTGGAAATGAGGATGACACAGGAAATCCTGGCCAAGGGGATCTGTTCCAACACGTATATCTCTAAAATCGAAAACAATGCAATCGTGGTCAAACGAGAAAATTTGTCTCTCATCATGGAACGGATGAATTTACCGCTATCTGCCATTGGATTTCCAGAGGAGATGGTCGATATTCTTAAAAGGTCCTTTAGACTCTTTTGTCAAAAAGATATCCACGGATATGAACAGCTGATTGCGGATATTGCGAAATATGAATTTGGAATTTTGATTCAGGTTGCGAGACTTGGGTATTATGTATTAATTGGCGATTCCGATGCCGCAAGACCAATCTATGATGAATTATTTCGATATTTGAACGCCCTAGAAGAGTACGGTCTTGTGATATTTATTCTGTATGCCTGTTGGTACAATATCTTGATTTTTGATTATGAAACCGCCCGAAATATCATTGAACTGATTGAAAGCTCATTATATCTATCCGATGATATTTTTGCCATGTTTCATTATTTAGAGTATGTCATCTATGGCAATTTGCATAGCTTTCATAAAGCTCGATCAGGATTGTTGATGGCCAGGGGTTACTTCTTTGAATCCAATAATCTTGCCCGAATGGGTGAAATGATGGTATATAAAAATCTGTTTGAGCTCTATGAATATCCAGAGGCGAATTTTATATTCAATGCGGAAGGTATCGACTATCTTTCTCCAAGCCAACGAAACTTTTATTTATGGATGTTGACAACTGCGAATACGAATCCGGATTCTTTCCGAGATTTCTTTGATCCAAGTGGAAAATACTGCTTTGAATTCCTTTATTTTCTTGCGATTAGGTACCATCAAGACGGACTTATAGAAGCGTATGAAAAAACAAAAGTCCAATTAGCAGAAAAAATCTGTGAAAAACCAGCACCGGTTGATTTTCATCAATTGTTAATTCAAAGAGAGCACAAACATTCTCTAGAATATAAGGAAAACTTAATCAATATCTTATTGCCCTATATTTTATCGATCCAGAATATCCATTTGTTGCGACTTCTAACCGATGAAGTCGTAGAGATATGTTCAAGGAATAAGCGTTATAAAGATGCACTGGGTTATCAGGAAAAATTTAAACAAACACTGTTTCAATTGCAAAGCTTGAAAAAGTATGCAATAGATTGAACGCTCATAGCTATAAAAAAACGCCTGAAAATTTCAGGCGTTTTCAACGAGTCTCATAATGGTTTTTGCTAAGGATAGATATATAATACCGATCTTATCGGTTTCTGAAAATATGGAAGGATTTTCGCCGGTTGGTTGACCGAGGGGAATTTGCCCGAGAAGCGGAACCAAGAGTTTTTCCGAAACGGCTTCTCCACCACCTTCGCCAAAAACCTTGTGGCGGTGGTTATCTATTTCTAGCCAAGACATATTTTCAATGACGCCTATAAGTTCTTGTTGCAAGCTTTTTGCTGCGAAACCAGCCTTAATGGCGATGTGAGAGGCACTGGGATGTGGGGTGGTGACCAATAGTAGTTTGATATCAGCGACAAATTGTCGAAGATCCATCATCACGTCACCGGTTCCTGGAGGCAAATCTACCAATAAATACTCGAGTTCAGGACTCCATAAGGTATCATCAAAAAAGATCTTTAGTACTTTTCCCAACATGGGGCCTCGCCACAATAAAGCGCGATCTGTATCGACCATGTATTCTGTCGAGACCATTTCAATACCATCTACGGTGATCGGAGTCACTTTTCCATCCGCATTACTTTCCAGAATTCGATTTTCACAGTCGAGGATCTTGGGCATATTGGCACCATAGATATCCGCATCCAGAATGCCGACCTTCTTGCCAAGGCGGGTCAAGGCATAAGCCAAGTTGGCAGTGACAGTAGATTTTCCCACTCCGCCTTTTCCCGAAGCGATGCCCAATATTTTGACTTTTTTTCCCAAGTGTTCAGGCCTGCTTTGTTCATAATCCACAACCAATCCGGCAAATCCAAGATCGATTTTGACAATTTTGGCGAGTTCTCGAGTCAATTGATTGGTGACGTCGGGATTCTTTTTCCCCACCTCGATTAATAAAATGACGGTATTTTTTTCTGGATCGATTCCCAAATGCTTGATGGCCTGTAACGCCCCTAATGATTGATTACGGCTGGGATCGATGATGTTTTCAATGTATTTATTTATTTGCTTGGTTGTCATGATCAACTCTCCTTCTATCTGCATAATTCATTATACTCGCTTTGAAAAGCGTTTTCCAGCATAATTACCTGTGGTTTCTCATCCCTCATCTTTACAGGTTGATAGTGCAAAGGGTATAATACTTGTCATAGGGGATGGTTGGATGTATCTACATTTTTTGAAAAAAGCGCTGCCGTTACCAGATTTAAAAGAATTTGAGCGATATTTGTTCGTCGGTCCGCATCCCGATGATATAGAAATTGGAGCTGGCGGATTTGTTGCTAGGTTAAAACGATGTCAGAGACCCGTGTGCTTTGTCGTTGTCACGGATGGTAGTTCGGGATCGCAAGACACCCAAACGGATCCTCTAGCATTGACGGAAGTTCGAAGAAAAGAAAGCACGGTTGCCCAGACGATTTTAGGAGTTGAAACTATCCACTTTCTTGATTTTCCTGATGGCGGAAAGTATTCATCTTGGGATGTCGCAAGAAAACTTGCGCCGATCATTCTCGAATGGAATCCGGATGTGATCGTTGCTCCCGATCCATTGATGCCTTCGGAGATACACCCTGATCATCTTCGAACAGGGCAAGCGGTGCAACTGGCCGCATTAATGGCCGCTTATCCACTCGTATATCGAAAACAGATTGAAACACCACCGGATTTTTTACCCGAAAAGTTCCGAATGCGGGCACTGGCATTTTATTATACCCACCGAGCGAATCAAAAAATGACTCTGGATAAAAGCGATTTTGCTTTGCAGGCCAAGGCCATTAAAGCCCATCACAGCCAGTTTGAAGATTCACAGGAATTAAATGAGATTTTGCGGTATTTAAAAATCCGTGGGCGGATGTTTGGAAGTATTGGAAAGCACCATAAAGAGGGGTATTTCGTGCTTGGAGAGAACCATCAACATTGCTTCCCCGAAGTCAATCGCTATTAAGGGAATTTTCTTGACTTTGAAGTTTAAAGCAAGTATAATTGACTTGCTGTGCTGAGGTGATATCATGAAGTTTTCTCTTCAAGAACTGAGAAAACAGCAAACGACAGACAATCGAATCGATTTTGTATCCGATTGCTCTTCATTCATCACGAGTGATTTGGAAGATTTGGTCGGTATCTCTCCAGTTCAAGTGTCAGGCACCTATTTTGTCCATGAAGCAGACAATCGTTATATCTTCGATCTCCGGATTTGCTGCCATTGTATCATGCTTTGTGCCGTGACACTGGAAGAAGTGACGGTACCACTGGACTTTGAGACAATACTGGAGTTTTCGGAAAAAATCACCGATGATTACACGTTCCCGATTCAAGGGACAACCATTGATTTAGATCCCATCATCTTTTCGGAGATATTGGTGGAAAAACCCATGAGAGCCTTGAGCCCGAACGCGAATCAAAAGGATTTTTCTGAAATTGTCAAACTGGATGATGAAGAAAGACTGAAAGACAATCCCTTTTCAAAGCTAAAAAACAAATCATAATAGGAGGTGACATCATGGCAGTACCTTTTCGCAAGACCAGCAAAGCCGTCAAAAGAAAAAGAAGAACACATTTCAAGTTAAACGCACCGACAATGGTCGTTTGTCCAAACTGTGGTGAATTGACGCTTTCGCATCAAGTCTGCAAAAAATGTGGTTATTACAAAGGCAAATTGGTTGTCGAGCCCAAACCCGAAAAACCAGACAAAGAGTAACGAAAAGAAAAGAAGCGCTGAATGATTCAGCGTTTTTCTTTTTCTTGAGACATCAATCCATGGTATAATGGTCCATGGTGATACAGATGAGCGACCACATAACGGTCTTGAAAGAAGAAGCGATCAGCTATTTGAATGTCCATCCAAACGGGATCTATGTGGACGCCACACTCGGTGGAGGAGGCCATTCTGAAGGGATTCTGACTCGTTTGAAAGACGGGCATTTATATGCATTTGATCAAGATACAGAAGCGATAAAACGAGCAACATCACGACTGGAACAATTCGCAAACATCACAATCATTCAAGATAACTTTGTCAATCTAAAAGCTCGTCTAGAGGAATACGCCATCGACGGAATAGACGGCATCCTTTTTGATCTCGGAGTGTCTTCTTTTCAATTTGATACACCCGAGCGAGGGTTTTCTTACCAGTTTGATCATCGATTGGATATGCGGATGAATCAAAACGAATCATTAAGTGCCTATCAGATTATCAATACTTATTCAGAACCCGATTTAGCAAAGATCATTTTTCAGTACGGTGAAGAACCATTCGCACGGATAATCGCTCGGCAAATTGTCCGGAAACGATTAGAAAAACCGATTGAAACAACATTGGAACTTGTCGATGTAATCAAACAATCATTACCAGAAAAAGTATTGAGAAAAAAAGGCCATCCCGCAAAACAGACATTTCAGGCATTACGAATTGCCGTTAACGATGAGCTGGGTGTATTGCGGATGGCATTGAAAGATGCGGTGTCTTTATTGTCGCCGGGGGGCAGAATCGTCACGATTTCCTTCCATTCGTTGGAAGATCGGATCTGCAAGCAGCTTTTTCGGGAATTATCGAGTGATTTAACGCCAAAAGACGTCATGATTTTACCAAGTGAAAGGCCAATCTTATCCCTTATTACCAAGCACGTGATCACCCCGTCAGAAGGTGAAATCCTGGCAAACAATCGCGCTAAGAGTGCCAAACTGAGAGCCGCGGAGAAAACACGCTAGGAGAAGCGGTTTTTATTGACACAAAATGGGGATTGTGATATCATATTTTTGCGATTTGTGCAGGCATAGTTCAATGGTAGAACATCAGCCTTCCAAGCTGATTATGAGGGTTCGATTCCCTTTGCCTGCTCCATATTGGGAATATTCCCCGGTTCGATAGGGGTTTCATGTTCGGGAAGAGTATCGAAGCGGTTGTAACGAGCTGCACTCGAAATGCAGTTGTCCGCAAGGGCACGTGGGTTCGAATCCCACCTCTTCCGCCAGGTCGAGATGTGGCGCAGTTTGGTAGCGCGCTTGGTTCGGGACTAAGAGGTCGTGGGTTCGAATCCCATCATCTCGACCATCTTATATTAAAAAAAGCTCGATTGAGCCGTATTCAGAATAGAGAAAGACTTTTTTAAAAAATAACTCCCCGTTTTCGGGGAGCATTTTTTATTCATTTTTTTGAACATCCATGAAGATTTTTCCATCCTTGATTTCAATGATTCGATCTGCTTTTTCCGCAATATGACGATCATGAGTGATGATGATGAACGTGGTGCCAAGTTTTTGGTTTATTTCACGTAACAGGTTGTAAATCTGTTCAGTTGAGTCGCTGTCGAGGTTTCCTGTTGGTTCATCAGCCAATACGATTTTAGGTTGGTTCATCAGACTTCTGGCGATGGCGACCCGTTGTTGCTGGCCACCTGACATGTTTATCGAAAGGTTGTTCTTAACCTTGGTCAGCCCAACGATATCCAGTAATTCTTCAGCCCGTTTGATGATGTCATCGGTGAGCGGCTTTTTGGAGATCTTATAGGGCAACAAGACGTTTTCAATTGCGGTAAACTCTGGAAGCAAATAATGAAATTGGAAGATAAAACCGATGGTTTCATTTCGAAGAGTAGATAAGCTTTTTGCAGTCATCTTTTGGGTTTCGATCCCATTGATCTTTATCACGCCAGAAGAGGGTTTATCCAAGGTGCCCAGCAAGTTGAGCAAGGTGCTTTTTCCGGATCCGGATTGGCCGATGATGGAGGAAAAAGAACCTTCCGCAAACGTTAAGTTGATGTCAAAGAGCACTTGAGTGGGGAACTTGCTTTTTTCTCCGTAGATTTTATTGATTTGGTTGAGTTCGATGACATTAGGCATTCCGAATCACCTCGATGACGCTGAGCTTGGCAGATTTTCGAGCAGGGATCAGTGCGGCTCCAGCCGATGCAAGAATGGCGATCAGAGCCGAGAGCGCAATAAAACCAAAATCGATATAGAGAGGAACGACCGGCTCTCCGAGATCATTAACGGCAAACGTCGTGAAGGCATAGGAAAGCCCTAATCCTAATAGTACCCCAGCAACCGCTCCGAAAAGTCCAAGGATCAACCCTTCAAACAAGAATACGAGACTCGCATCTTGATCTTGGATCCCCATGGCTTTCAAAATACCGATTTGTTTGGACTTTTGCATGACCGTGATTGCGAGAACCGAAGCGATGGCGAGCACGACCGAGATCATGACGAAAACTTGAATCATGATCGAGGAAATGCTTTGGCCTTGAAGACCGCTCAATAGTTCGGCATTCTGGGCTTTCCAGTTTTGTGATTCGAGAGAATCGTCGTTTAGTGCAGTCATGATGGCAAAATCGATTTCGTCAGCGGCGAACACATCACTGACTTGCATCTCAATTTTGGAGATTTGATTGCCGATGCCGATGATTCCTTGCATTGTTTCAAGGGTGGCAATCCCCCAAAGGCTATTCAGTTGAAGGACATTGAAATCCATGAAACCTACAATTTCAAGAGAGGTAGAAGCTAAAGTTTCCGATCCAAATGAGATTGTGTCTCCAATTGACAGATCCAGACTGTCTCTTAGACCAATTCCAACCACGATTTCTCCGGTGGCATCAGGAAGAGATCCACCCAAGAGCAGTTTTTCGTTGAATCCATAAATCTCTTCTGCGGCTGTCAAATCAAATCCGCGAATTAAAACAGGATTTTCAATCATGTTTTTTACGAGGCTTCCACTGGCCTCTAATGCCGGAGCAATCGCATCAATGGGTTGGTCCAAAGACTTTATCGTGGCTATTTTTTCATCGTAATCCGAAATAAAGGACAAAGGTGATGCGGAGACAATGGTGATTTGTGAAGAGGAACCAATGGTTTTGTCGACTAGACTTTTTTGGAGTCCTGAGATCAAAGAACCGATAAACACTTGGACAGATACCCCGATCGCAATCCCAAGTACGATCATGAAGGTTTGAAATTTTCCGGATATCAGAAAACGTTTTGCAATAGAATAAGCCAACTTCATTATTTGTTCACCTGCTCAAAGTCAGCAATGTCATCGACTTGTTGGATATGAATATCAAACAACAATTGGTCGGTAGCCTTGGGATGGGTAAAAGCTTGACCACCGAGGATGATTTTGACATCAGGAAATTGTGCTTTGATCGCTTCGGTCAGTTTCTTCGTTGTGAATAAATTATAATAATTCGTGACACTGAGAGCGATAAAGTCCGGTTTTAAAGCCTTGATTGCGGATAAGATCTCTGGAGTGGGCGTGTTGGCTCCGATGTACCTGGCATCATATCCAGCCAGTAAAAAATAGTTAGTCGCAATAATGGCACCGATCTCATGATACTCTTCTTGGGGACAAACGATCAATACCCGTTTCGGATTATCTGATTTCGCTGATTTTTTTTGAATCACGTAAGGATAGGTGGCCTCTAAAATGGTCCGGATGATTGATGTCCGGGCATGCTCTTTCCAAATACAGATTTCCTTGTCTTCCAACTGGCAGCTGAAGTTGGTCAAAGAAGGCGTTAACAAATCATTATATAATTCGGTTAGTGAGATGGTTTTGTTCTCAAGCAGATCCAAGACATATGTCAGAGCTTGATCCTTATCTTCTTTTTCTAGTAGAGTAAGGAAGCGGTCATACAATAATTGATTCATCGTCAATCCTCCTATTTGTTTCTTTGTTACATAATCTATTTCTAATATTCATATCACATTATATTCATTATATTAACAATGGTCAACAAAGATGCTTAATAATCATCTACCCCATAATGAACCCTATATTTCTATTATCGATAGTCACCTTTTTATTTCTCATAAGCACGAGAAATGAGGGTTTGTGATATAATGGACTTAATCAATTTGTATAAAGGAGACAAGAAATGATGTTTTTATTTACTGCACAACCTTGGGTCCAATATCTTTTGACCGTGGTAATTGTAATTTTACTGATTTGGTTGTTGGTGTTTCAAAGAAAATGGACAAAAAGGGATGATGAACAGATCAACCGCTGGCAAATCGTCTTGATTTATTTGTTTGATTTAATCATTTTTGTCGGCGCAATTATTGGACTGATGGTCATCTGGAATTTTGACTTTTCGCTTTTCACATCGGATTTTATCGGTGACTTGGAATTGTTCATCAAAGAAAAACTCGGCGCAATCATCGGATCGATCGCGGTCATTGTCGTGATGATGGCCATTCAAAAAGTGAGCCGAATTGCGTTGTTCCGAGTTGGCCAGAAACCCGGGCCAATGCAAAAACGTAAAAAAACAATTGCAAAAGTGACGATGAGCATTATCAAATATTTAGTTGGGATCATGGCAATTATCATTATTTTAGCTTTGTGGGGAGTCAATGTCGTTCCGGCATTGGCTGGACTAGGGGTTGCCGGTTTGGTAATCGGATTAGGGGCACAAAAATTTATTAACGACTTGATTGCGGGATTTTTTATCATTTTTGAACACCATTTTGACGTCGGAGATATCGTCGATATTGGTGGATTTAAAGGCGAAGTCCTAGAAATCGGGTTGAAAACAACGAGAATTCGTAATTGGCGCGGGGAAATCAATATCATATCCAACGGGTCAATTTCGTCGATGATCAATTTTTCTCGAAATCCATCGATAGCAATTGTTGATTTTTCAATTGCCTATGATGAAGATATCGAAAAAACAATCTCCTTATTGAAAGAAGAATTACCCAAACTTCGCAAGGAAATCGAAGACCTTATTGAAGATCCTCAAGTAGTTGGCGTCGTTTCCTTAGGGGCGAGTAGTGTCGATCTTCGAGTTATTGCCAAAACCATGACCGAAAAACATTACGGGGTGGAACGTTTGATGCGCCAAAGAGTCAAAGAAATCCTTGATGCCAACGGGATTGAAATTCCCTTTCCCCAAGTGGTCGTACACCAGGCAAACAAAGCCGAATAGAGAACTCATCTGGAGATGATTGTATCGAATGAAGGTCTATGATATAATACGCTGAAAAGCATGGAGAGTGACTTATGAAAACAATCTATTTTAAAGACTTACCACAATACTATAATCAAAAGCTTGAAATCTCCGGATTTGTTGATAAAATCCGGGATTTACAGTTTGTTCAATTTGTTGTTCTTCGCGATTCTTCGGGGAAAGTACAAGTCACCATTGAAAAAAACGATGCGAATGAAGCAATGAATCAAATCGTGACGAAGTTGACCAAAGAAAGCACCGTCAAAGTGCGAGGAATATTGCATGAGGCGCCATCGGTCAAACTTCGGGGGATGGAACTCATCCCCACTGATCTGATCGTGACCAGTCAGAGTGCCGAAGAATTACCGATTGATATCTTGGACTATACGAACAAGTCAAACAAAGAATTACGTTTAGACAATCGATTCTTAGATCTTCGTGTGGATCGGAACTACTTGATTTTTAAAGCCCAAACAATAGCGGAAATGGCGATGCGCGAATATTGGCTAGAACATAATTTCATTGAGATCCACTCACCAAAGATTCTAGGCACCGCATCAGAGTCTGGAGCTGAAGTATTTAAAATGGACTACTTTGGCAAAACGGTATATTTGGCTCAGTCTCCCCAGTTCTATAAACAGATGGCCATGGCAGCTGGGTTTAACAATGTTTTTGAAATTGCGCCGGCTTTTAGAGCGGAGAATTCGCATACGGCTTTTCATGCGACCGAATTCACGAGTGTTGACTGCGAGATCAGTTGGATCGAGTCACACCATGACGTAATGGATATGGAAGAAATGGTCTGCAAACGGGTCATGCAAAAACTGACCGAGTCCATTGGGGCCGAATATTTCGAGCTCTATAAAAAAGAATGGTCGGCAGAATTGCCCACGTTTCCACGTATCCCGCTTTTGGAAGCAAAAAAAATCATCCGGGAGAAATACCATTATTCTGGGGAAAAAGAATATGATTTCGACCGTCGCGAAGAAGAACTGATTGGAATATATGCCAAAAAGGAATTTAAATCAGACTATGTGTTTGTGACTGATTATCCGTTTGAAGCGAGGCCTTTCTACCATATGCTTGATCCCGATACAGGCTTGACCAAGAGTTTCGATTTGATTTTCCGCGGAGTGGAAATCACAACGGGAGCTCAACGTGAACACCGATTGGATGTGCTGAAATCCCAAGCGTTGATGAAAGGGATGTCGTTGGAACCTCTGGATTTCTACTTTAATTTTTTCCGCTACGGCATGCCACCACACGGGGGCTATGGGTATGGCCTCACCCGTTTTCTGATGCGGCTTTTCGATACCGAAAGCATTCGGGATGTGACCTTCCTTTACCGGGGACCCAATCGAGTGAATCCTTAAAATAAACAGCCGGGTTTTCTACCCGGTTTTTTGTTGGAACCATCGCAATTATTCTATTTTGTGATACAATATTCTTTAAGTGGGTGAGATGACATGATCACAGCAATCTTAATTGGCGCAGGCGCCAGAGGCATTGGTGTCTACGGCGAATACGGATTAAAGCATCCGGAAGCGATTCGGTTTGTGGCGGTTGCCGAGCCTGATCTCGAAAGACGGGCTTATTTTAGTTATCAACACCAGATACCTATCGATAAGCAATATCCGACGGATCAAGAGATATTGGCTTCTCCCAAAATGGCCGATACTTGTTTTATCTGTACCCAAGATACCTTGCATGTTGCGCCGGCTTTAAAAGCGATGGAACTCGGATATGATATCTTCTTGGAAAAACCAATGGCTGTCACCCCGGAAGACTGTCTGCTTCTTGGAGAGAAGGCAAAGCAATGGAATCGAAAGATGATGATTGGACATGTCTTGCGTTATACGCCGTTTTTTTCACAAATCAAAGCATGGCTGGATGACGGAAAAATTGGAAAATTGATGACGATCCAACATAACGAAAACGTATCCTATTGGCATCATGCTCACAGTTATGTGAGGGGAAACTGGCACAATGAAAAGAAATCGGCACCGATGTTGCTCGCCAAATCTTGTCACGATTTGGACCTGATGATTTGGCTTTCTAACAGCAAAATCAAACAAGTATCTTCGCTTGGAGAGTTGACTCACTATAAAGAAGCCAATGCGCCAAAAGGAAGCCCACCTTTCTGCATGGATGGTTGCCCGGTGAAAGACACCTGCTTATTTTATGCGCCAAAAGTCTATTTAAAGGCACCAATTTGGATGAAACTGCCCGTTTCAAACCAAATGACTGACGAATCGCTCCTCGCAGCGTTAAAAAACGGACCCTATGGACGCTGTGTTTATCACAATGACAACGATGTCGTCGATCATCAAGTGACCATCATTGAGTTTGAGAATGAAGTGACGGTTGCATTTACAATGACGGCCTTTACTGAAGAGAACACAAGAACGATCAAACTGATGGGAACTCTGGGAGAAATCCGTGGTCATCTGGAAAAAAGCGAATTGGAATTGATCCAATTCGGAAAAGGCGTCATTGAAACGAAGCACTGCGATCCAGGCGAAACGGGTCATGGTGGTGGCGATCAAGGGATCATGGAGGCTTTTATCGGTTTCATAGAAACGGATGCCAATCGTGATAAAGCCGATTTGGATGCGTCAATAGCGAGCCATTTATTAGCTTTTGCCGCCGAAGAGTCTCGAAAGAGAAAGACCATGGTTGATTATGCCAATTATATCGATAAAATGACTGCCCCTATCGCTTTTCACCCTTGTCGGGAGGAAGAGTATCACGGAGCGATTCGTTTGGCATCGGAAACATTCAAGGAAGCCATGGATCGCGAGTATCCCTTATTACTTGGAAAAGCAAATCAAGAGCGAATGTTTGTCGCAACAAAAGACGAAGAAGTACTTTCTTTAGTCAGCTATTATCCTGCGAGCCTTCATCTTGGAAACGCATATTTGCAGGTGGGATCGATTGGATCTGTCTGTACAAGAAAAGACTATCAAGGCCGCAGATTGGCTTCCGCATTGCTAAAAATGGCGGAAACGAAGATGCTTAGCGAGCAAATCAGCTTGGCGATCATATCCGGAGAAGGATCGCTCTATGAACGTTTTGGGGCGACTCGCGTCGGGCATGTGAAGGGGTATATGATGGATCCTTCTGTGATGAAAAAAACAGATGCCGTCATAATTCGAGATTATCAAGAACAAGATTTGCCAACCATATTTCAATTGTCAGAATCCGAACCATTTCGTTACGAACGAACACTTGAGTCGATGCAACGATTGATCAAAGGAACGCTGATTCCGCGAATGATGGTGGATCATGCATTGGAAATCATAGAGAAACAAGGAAAAATCAGTGCTTATGTCGTTCTTCGACTGGAACGAGAGAGCGAGGAATGCTTGATTCACGAATTTGCCGGAAATCGTCAATCAATTGTGGCGGCATTCCCTTTATTGTTGGAGAAGCATCATAAATCGTTATTGTTGTTGCCCGCTCGATATCAGGATTCAATTCATGATAATCTCAAGTACATTCCTGCATCAATGACAGATCAATATGCCAGTTTCAAAGTTGTGAATTGGCCATTATTCATCAAAGAAATCTGGCCACTAGTCAAAAAACAATGCCCTGCACTTCAATCATGGACGGTCGCGGAGACAACTTTTCCGACGATAATGCTAAACAACATGGCTTGGGCGATGCAAGACATACATCAACTTCACCGGTTGGTGTTTGGGCCCAAAGGGGAAGCGAAAGCGTGTCCCAATCCCGACCTTCAACGATTACTCGAAGAAGCATTTCCAATCGATTTTGTTTGGACGAATAATTTGAACTATCAATAGGAGGAAAATTTGATGTTTGGCTTATCAGATGGAACAATTACAGCCATTGGAATATCCTTTATAACCGTGATGACCACAGCCGGTTCGGCCATGGTGTTCTTCTTTAAACACTCGATGAGCGATCTGTTCAAACGCTTATCACTTGGATTTGCGGCGGGAGTCATGATTGCCGCGTCGGTTTGGTCGCTCTTGAATCCCGCAATTGAAGAAGCGGAGTTACTCGGAATGATCGGGTGGATTCCGGCCGCAGTAGGTTTCGTGGGTGGTGGCCTATTCTTGTTACTAGTGGACACTTTGTTGCCGCATCTCCATATTGGCGAAGATAAACCGGAGGGCTTACATGCCAGCTGGAAACGAACCACTATGCTTGTATTTGCCGTGGCACTTCACAATGTTCCTGAGGGGTTGGCTGTTGGTTTGGCTTTTGGCCTCGCGCTTCAAAGCAATTCCGCAATTGCCATCGCATCGGCATTTGGTTTGGCAATTGGGATCGGACTTCAGAATTTTCCGGAAGGCGCCGCCATTTCACTACCGCTGAGACAAGAAAAGATGTCCAGAGGAAAATCCTTTTTCTATGGCGCTTTGAGTGGCGTCGTTGAACCGGTGTTTGCGGTTATCGGACTCTTGTTGGCAAGTCAATTGGTCACGGTCATGCCGTGGCTTTTGGCGTTTGCGGCGGGCGCAATGATTTATGTAGTAGTAGAAGAATTGATTCCGGAAGCATTGCTTGGGAAACATTCAAACATCGGTACGATGGCGGTAATGTTCGGTTTTGTCGTGATGATGATTTTGGACGTAGCGTTGGGATAAGATGGAACTCAAAGTCTTGTATGAAGATAATCATGTGATCGTCTGCGTCAAACCTCCGGGAATTTTGAGTCAAAAAGGCAGTAAGCCACTTCCGGACATGTTGACGGAAATAAAAAGCTATTTGAAAGAAAAGTACTCGAAACCGGGAAATGTGTTTCTTGGTTTGGTTCACCGACTCGATCTTAATGTGGGCGGAGTTATGGTTTTTGCTCGAACATCGAAAGCAGCCAGTCGGTTAAGTCAAGCAATTCGTGAGGGGCAATTCTGCAAATCCTATTTCGCGTTAGTGGAAGGGTCTTTATCTTTACTCAACCCAGTAGAGATGCTGAGTGATGAACTAAAAAAAGATCTGGAAGAACACATTGCTTCAGTTGATTCTTCTGGAAAAACCGCAATTCTGAAGTATGAATCGCTGGCGCATGTCACTTGGCAGAAACAAAAGGGAACCCTTGTGGAGATTACCCTAGTTACGGGAAGATTTCATCAAATCCGCATCCAATTTGCGTCTCGAGGCCACCCCTTGTTCAATGATCGAAAATATGGAGCATCTGCTTTATTAAAAACCAATGACATCGGACTGTGGGCCTATCGGCTACAGTTTCCACATCCGATAACCAGAGAAATCCAATTTTTTTCGTTTGCTCCGGAAGGACCGCTCTTTTCGCCTTATAAAAAACAAATTGAACCATATCTTACTAGTGACTATAGAACAGGAGACAATGATCAATGATTTCTATTCAACCCGTATTTGACAATATCCGCGAAGTAACAGTCACGTTGGCCAATCAGCAAGTATTTGCCTTTCTTACATTGGGAGCGACTTGGACTAAATGGAGGGCTGCGGATGGAACCGACCTTGTTAGCCGATATGCAAATTATCACCATTACCAATCACCGGGAATGTATTTAGGATCGACCATTGGACCGATGACCGGAAGAATCCCGAACAGCGAATTTTGTTTTGAGGCAAAAAACTATCAAGTGAAGTGCAACCATCCGCACTTGCTTCATAGTGCGGAATACGGGTTCTCCTTTATCAACTTTGATTTGGTCAAGGCAGAGGAAACCCTTCAAGGCGCGACTGTCGTATTTCAAAGCGACTATCGGCACCCTTTCATGAAGGGACTGGTAAAGATTGAAATCACCTATGTCGTCGATCATTCCGGGCTCACCGTCTTTTATGAAGCTAGAGCCAATGAAGACACCTTGTTGAACATGACCAATCACGCCTATTTTAACTTGGATGGTGATTTTGATCATCCAATTACATCTCATCAATTGTTGATCAATGCCGATGAAGTAGTCTTAGTGGATGACGATATTCTCGGGACCGAGAAAATTTCTGTTGACGACACTCTCTTCGATTTTAGACAACGTCGTTTTGTGATGCCAAGCATTACAGATCCTTTGCTGAAAAGCCAGGGAGCAAACGGGTTGGATCATTATTTTATTCTCAAAAAACCTCGAGATCTAGATCTGGTATTGACGTCGAAAAAATCCAACCGCTCGCTCACAATCATAAGCACTTATCCTGGGATCACAATCTATACCACGAATTATCCCGATCCCAAAGTGCCGATTCAAACCGGACGGTTACTAGGATTGCATTCGGCCATTGCCATGGAACCGCATTATCCGCTAAGACTGGATGAAAAGACAAGTTCGCCAGTCTATAGACTCAATAAAGGCGAGTGGTATCGTCATCAAATTCAATATCGATTAATAGAAAATGAGAAATAATTTGTGCTAGAGAAAAATATTGAAACCAGCTGAGAAACCTGAAGAGGTGAAGAAATGTTAAACAAAGCGATCAATCAATTGGTTCACTACGCGCTTGAAAATCATTTTTTGGAAAAAGCAGACTGCGACTATGCCATCAATCGCGTTTTGTATCTGTACCATATCGACACATTTGAAAAAGAAGCGATTGACGAGCCTGTCGATTTTTTCCAAGTGATGGAAGAGTTGTTGGATGAGGCAATTCAACGCAGTTTAATTGAGAATGACATCACCTATAAAGATCATTTCGAAGCGAAGATCATCGATTGTTTTTTGCCAAGGCCTTCCGAACTCAATCGTCATTTCCATGAATTGAAACGCATTGATCCCGTCAAAGCAACGAATTATTTTTTTCATTTTTCCCAAGCCACTAACTATATAAAAACCCAACGAATCAAAAAAAATATTTCCTTTGTCTATGAAGGAAAGTATGCTCCACTCGAGATAACGATCAATTTGTCAAAACCAGAAAAAGATCCTAGAATGATAGGATTGCTACGGGAAAATCCCGACACTGATTATCCCAAGTGTGCCTTATGCATGGAAAATGTCGGGTATTATGGGTCTTCCGACAAAGCATCGCGAAGCAACCATCGCGTGGTGTCTATTACACTTGACCAAGAAGTTGATGGTTGGGGATTTCAGTATTCTCCCTATGCCTATTTCAATGAACATACGATCATCCTAAAAAAAGAGCATATCCCGATGAAAGTCGACGTCAAAACCTTTCGAGAGCTTGCGGATTTTGTTGATCAGTTTCCTCATTATTTAATGGGATCGAATGCGGGATTGCCAATCGTGGGTGGATCGATTTTGTCTCATTATCATTTCCAGGGTGGACGGACTGATTTTCCGATTCAGAAAGCGGAGATTGTTCACACCATCAAAAAAGGCAGAGTGATTGTGGACGTCCTTGATTGGCCACTTTCCGTTATTCGGCTTAGTAGCCGAGATCGAACAAAACTTTTGGCAATGGCGGAGCAAATGCTGAATTATTGGCAATCTTATTCCAATCCTGATCTTGGTATTTTGGCCAAGACTATCGAATGTCATAATACATTCACTCCCATCATGAGAAAACAACAAGATCAATACCATTTCTATTTGGTGTTGAGAAATAATCGGGCGACTACCGAACGTCCATATGGATTGTTCCATCCACGGGAAGAGTTGTTTCACATAAAAAAAGAAAATATTGGTTTGATCGAAGTCATGGGATTAGCGATTCTTCCGGGCAGATTGAAACAAGAATTGGATTTGATTCAACACGTTTTGAAAAACAATCTACCGCTAACTGATTATCCTGAATTAAAAAAGCATGAACCATGGATCGAAAAGATACGGGACAAGGTTCTCAAGGCGTTTCGGATGGATCTTTTTCTCCAAATGGAAGTCGGACGCATCTTTGAAGAAGTTATCGAGGACTGTGGTGTTTTCAAACGGACAGATCGAAAAGCCTTTATTGACTTTGTCGAAAAAGCCTGCAGATAAGCAGAAAATGTCTGCTTTAATCGGTAAGGCATGATATAATATATAACGCATTTGCGAGGTGGAATTATGAGCAAACAAACAACAAAATTGGTGAAGGCTATCACCAGTCGAGACGAAGATTTCGCCCAATGGTATACCGACGTCTGTAAAAAAGCTGAACTGATGGACTATACCGCGGCGAAAGGATTTATCATCTATCGTCCATACGGCTATCGACTGTGGGAGAACATCCAAGAATATCTGAATGAAAAGTTCCGGCAAACGGGACATGACAACGTCTATTTTCCACTCGTCATTCCAGAATCGCTTTTTCAAAAAGAAGCCGATCATGTGGAAGGTTTTGCACCGGAAACGGCAATTGTGACCATCGGCGGAAAAGAAGAATTATCGGAAAGGTTGATCATTCGACCGACCTCCGAGGTTTTGTTTTGCGATCATTTTTCGCACATTATTTCTTCGTACCGGGATCTGCCAAAAAAATATAATCAATGGTGCAGTGTGGTCCGTTGGGAAAAAACAACTCGTCCATTTCTTCGTGGGTCTGAATTCTTATGGCAGGAAGGCCATACGATTCATCAAACCGAAACCGAAGCCAGACAAGAGACGATGGATATTTTAGATATTTACCGAAATTTAGGAAAAGAATTGCTGGCAATTCCGTTTTTAACAGGGAAAAAAACCGAAAAAGAAAAATTTGCCGGAGCGGTGGATACTTATGCCATCGAAGCGCTGATGCATGATAACAAGGCTCTGCAATCAGGGACAACTCATTATCTAGGCACCGGCTTCGCAAAAGCTTTTGGCATTCAATTTCTAGATCAATCCAATCAACTTCAATATGTTCATCAGACTTCTTGGGGCGTATCGACTCGGTTAATCGGAGCGATCATCATGGTTCATGGAGATGATTCAGGACTGGTTTTACCTCCCTTTGTTGCGCCAATTCAAGTGATTATTGTGCCGATTCAAACTGATCGAGAAGGAGTCATCGAAGCATGTGACACATTGGCTCAAAGATTGAGCGACAAACACCTTCGTGTGAAAGTGGACAAATCTGATAAATCACCTGGTTGGAAATTTTCAGAATCGGAAATGCAAGGGATACCGATCCGCATTGAGGTCGGCCCTCGTGATTTGGAAAAAGGCGAATGTGTGGTCGTCAAACGAGTCAATCATTCAAAGACTGTGGAAAAATTGACCGTTGTCGCCGATAAAATGCCAAGTATGCTTCAAGAAATTCATGACGAGATGTATCAAAAAGCTCTTGACAATGCCCAAGATAATACTCATGAAGCTCAGAGTTATGCCGAATTTAAAGAATTGATCGCCAATAATGCCGGATATGTTAAAATGATGTGGTGTGGGAATTCCGCTTGTGAAACAAAGATCAAAGAAGAAACAACTGCAACTTCTCGCTGCATCCCTTTTATACAAGAACATTTGGGGGATTATTGCCCCGTATGTGGTGAAAAAGCCAAATACCTTGTGTATTTCGCGAAAGCCTATTAAGTGGATTCAAAGTAAGAAAGTTTAATAAGCATATCCATTTTAGGATATGCTTTTTGATTAAGAATGGGGATTAATTTGAACGATCGAATAGGTCGTTGCCGACCGAATCTGTTGCGACAATAACGGGAAAATTTTCGACTTCCAATTCAACTACCGCTTCCGATTGTAAATCTGGATAAGCTATCAATTTAGCCGTTTTCACGGTTTTTGAAAGCAGTGCTCCAATGCCACCGACAGCGACAAGATAGACCGACTTGGTTTGAATCAACGACCGTCTGAACTCTTCGCTACGATTGCCTTTTCCAATCATGATTTTCAGGCCGGCATTCATTAAGATGATACTATAAGGATCGATCCGGTAACTGGATGTCGGGCCACAGGAACCGATTGGATGTCCCAGTTTAGCCGGAGTGGGGCCCGTATAGTACACCACTTGACCAGCAAACTGAAAGGGCAATGGTTCTTGTTTATTGAGCGATTCCACAAGTCGCTTGTGGGCTTGATCGCGGGCCGTGTAAATAATCCCTGATAGCATGACTTCTTCACCTACACGTAGAGCAAGACGTGTGGCTTCATCGATGGGTGTCTGTAAATGTCTCACAAATCTTCCCCCTTTAGAATGACGTGAGTTTCTCTGGCCGCATGACATTGAATATTGACCGCAACCGGTAAAGAGGCGATGTGACAAGGATACGAATTGACTTTGACTTGAAGGCAAGTTGTCTTGCCACCAAAGGCCATTGGACCGATTCCTAAAGCGTTGATGGCTTCCAGTAATTCATTTTCAAGTCTTCGATCTATCGGATTAGCGGCTTCATCATCCAGCGGGCGCATGAGCGCTGTTTTTGCCAAGTAGGCACATTTCTCAAAATTGCCGCCAATGCCGATACCGACGATGATCGGAGGGCAAGGTTTTCCTCCGGCTAAACGAATTGTTTCTAATACAAAATCTTTCACGCCTTTTTCACCATCCGCCGGTGTCAACATCGTAAGTCGACTCATATTTTCACTGCCGGCTCCCTTGGCTGCGAAACAAATATCCAAGGTATCTCCCATCGCGAGTTCTGTATGAATGATCGCAGGAGTATTGTCTTTTGTATTGATTCGTTCTAAGGGATGTGCTACCACAGATTTTCTTAAGTATCCATCAAGATATCCTTGACGAGTACCTTCTTGAATTGCTTCATATAAGGAATAGGGGAAAAATAGTTCATTTCCAATATGAAGAAAAAAGACTGCGACTCCAGTGTCTTGGCACATAGGGATGTTATCATTCTTGGCAATAGCCGCATTATCACAAATGGATTTTAGGACATTTTTAGCCAGACTGGATGTTTCCTGTTTTTCAGCATCTTTCAGTTTTTGAATCACTAAAGGATTCAAAATAGTGGCGGCTTGGATAACCATGTTCCGGACAGTCTGAATGAGAGAATCGCGATTAATTGTTTTCATAAATCCACCTCAAACATCATTATATCATGTCCTTTCATCAACTCCAATGAAGAATCGAAGAATAGAAGTTAACGAAAAGCGTGATATTCTTTACTTTATCCATAAATTTCGTTATAATTCTCACATGGGGTGACTGTTATGCACAAAATCAAACTAATTACCGATACCACCAGCGACTTATCTCCAGATCTAATTGAAGCACATCAAATAACAATGGTTCCATTATATGTTAACTTCAAAGAAGAAACATATCGCGATCTATTTGAACTCAATCCAAAAAACATGTATGACCTGGTTCAAAAAAAAGGCTTTTTACCTAAAACCGCAGCCGCATCTCCCGGAGATTTCTATAATGTCTTCAAGGAATATTTAGCGGAAGGGTATGAAATCATCTATACAGGAATTGGCGGGAACTTTTCGGCGTCTCTTACCAGCGCTAATACCGCAAAAAAAATGCTGGATTCAACCAAAATTCATCTTGTAGATTCCCAAAATCTTTCGAGTGGCTCTGGGCTATTGGTCTTAAAAGCAGCCAAATTTCGTTCCGAAGGCGATTCCGCTGAGATGATTGTAAAAAAATTGGAAGCAATCCGCTCCCGCGTACGCAGTCAGTTTGTGATCGACACCTTGGAGTACCTTTATAAAGGGGGAAGGTTGAACGCCTTGTCTGCCTTCATGGGAACCATGTTGCGGATCAAACCCATTATAAAGGTTCACAATGGGTTGATGGCAGTGGGAAAAAAACCAAGGGGAAATATTCGAATTGGAATCGATTTGATGATTCGAGAATTATTGGAACTTGAGGATCGAGTGGACGAAGACTTCCTAATGATCACACATTCGCTGGCAGATGAGCAAGCGGTTTATATCAAACAGGAACTTGCGAAACACAATTTAAAAATCAAACATATATATGAAACCGCTGCCGGATGCGTCATCTCCTCGCACTGCGGTAAAGGAACGATCGGAATTCTATACATCGAAAAAGAATGACTAGCAAAAGCTAGTCATTCTTTTAGTTGACAACGCAACTAACTAGCGATATAATTGAACCATCTGTGAGGTGTTGACATGTTTAGTTACGTCGATCATCGAATCGCTCGGTATCGAGCGCGATTTATGGAAGATTATTTGAAACGCTTGGATTTAAATAATCCAGATGCCATGTATTTGGTAAAAATCAATCACAAGAAACAATCAAAAATGAGTACGATCGTAGCGGATGCTCCCTTTCACAAGTCGCACGCGACACGGGCGATAGCCCGGTTAACTAAACGGCATTTGGTAGAGAAAAAAGCCGATCCCGATGATCTACGCGGCTTTTTGGTCAGCATTACGCCAGAAGGAGAAAAGATTGCTTTCAGTGTGCTAGAAGGTTTTTCCGCTTGGGACAAACTGATCAAAAGTATGTTAACGGAAAAAGAGCAAGAAGATCTACAACAGATTTATCAGAAAATTTCCATGTCTTTAAGACAGTACTTTCAGGAGGATGACCCTAGTGAAAAGGATGTTTAAATATTTAAAACCGCACTGGGTGTCGGTCCTAGTCATATTGTTTTTGGTCGCCATTTCGGCAATGGGGCAGTTATTATTGCCAGATTTCATGAGCAAGATGATTGGCGAAGGGATCAAACCGATCTATGAAGTGTATGATCCTACGAGCGAGGCCTTCGTATCGACCGATTTTTGCGACATCAACGCATCACCAGATACATGTCGGATCATCGGTCAAGAAAGTGACATGGATATCATATTACATTATGGGGGTTGGATGGCCATCGTGACGCTGGCCTCGACGGGAGCAGCTATCTTGCTCATGTATCTCTCCAGCAAGGTCTCTAGTTTAACTGGGAAAAGCATCCGTGCCGATATTTTTCGCAAAGTCAACCAATTCTCAATGGCCGATACAGACCAATTTGGCACATCTTCACTGATCACTCGATCCACAAATGATGTCGTTCAAATTCAAAATTTCCTGATCATGTTTTTACGCATGGTGGTTCGGATCCCCATTATTTTTACCGGAGCTCTGATTCTGAGTTGGAACAAAAGCAAAGAACTCACCCAGGTTTTATTTGGGGGAGTCCCAGTGCTCGCCATTTTAGTCATTGTCGTCTTTATTCTTGCATTGCCCTTGTTTCGGGTGATGCAAAAAAAGATTGACAAAATCACTTTGGTGACCCGAGAAGGGATCAATGGTGTTCGAGTGATTCGGGCGTTTGATAAAGGGGATAAAGAAGTCAATCGCTTTCAGGAAGCGAATAATGACTTAACTAAGACCATGGTTAAAACCGGTAATATTCTGGCATTTATGAATCCAGCAGTCAATCTGGTTTTTAGCATCGTGATTTTAGCCGTCATCTTTTTTGCTTATCGACTGATTCTTGGTAGTCAATCGAGTGATTATCAAGCACTGGCAAATGTTTCAGCGGTGATGCAATACTCCTTTCAAATAATGTTTAGTTTGTTAATGCTGACGTTTACTTTTATCATGTATCCCCGAGCAGAAGTATCGGGAAAACGGGTGTCGGAAGTCTTGGAAACGGATATCAAAATCAAAGATAGCGGCGATCCACAATATGATACTCAGAATTTTCGGGGAGAGATTGAATTTTCCGATGTTTGTTTCAAGTATGATGACGCTGAAAAGAATGTGCTTGAGCATATTTCTTTTAGTGCATCTCCAGGTGAAGTGGTGGCGCTAATTGGTTCCACTGGATCGGGAAAATCGACGACGATCAATCTATTGCCACGCTTCTTTGATGTCACTTGTGGAGAAATCAAGATTGATGGCGTTGACATTCGCCAGTTGTCACTAAAAAAACTCCGTTCGCTGATCGGGTTTGTTCCTCAAAAAGCGACATTGTTTTCGGGGACAATCCGTGAGAACATTACTTATGGTAATCCCGATGCTACGGAAGAAGAAATCGAAAAAGCCGTAAGAATCGGGCAAGCAGATGATTTTATCGAAGCGATTGATCAAAGATATGAAGCGGTTGTTGAACAAGGTGCAGTGAATTTTTCCGGTGGACAAAAACAGCGGTTGTCAATCGTGCGGGCGTTGGTTCGTCGCTCGCCAATCTATGTGTTTGATGATAGTTTTTCCGCTTTGGATTTTAAGACGGATGCGGCTTTAAGGTTGGCACTTCGTTCGGAAATAAAAGATGCGACGGTTTTGATTGTCGCCCAACGAATCGGTACCATCATGGATGCTGATAAGATTATTGTCTTTCACGAAGGTCGGATCGTGGGAATTGGAACACATCGGGAATTGATTCAAAATTGCGATGTCTATCGCGAGATAGCCCTATCACAATTAAGCGAGGAGGAATTGGTATGAAAAACGATCCCAAATCGCAAGTTTCTCATTCAACTCCTCCCAGAAGAGTTGGACCTCGTCGCGGTGGTCATGGTCCGGGTGGCGGAATGCCACTGGGAATCGCGATGGAAAAAGCGAAAGATTTCAAAGGAACATTGAAACGGCTTGTCCGCTTTCTACGTCCACAACTGGCATTATTGGTAATTATGATGATTGCGACGGTGGCAGTGACGATTATCAGTGTCATTACACCGAACTTTACTCGGCAAATCTTAAACGCGTTGCAGGAAATCATCGATGGTACAGCGGATCGAACAGCGGGAATATCTTTGATTCAAAACTTGTTTATCTTGACGCTTTCGCTCTATTTATTGACGTTTATCATGGAACTGGTTGCTCATCTATTTGGAAATTACGTCAGCGCTGAGATTGGAAAGAATTTTCGTAACAAACTTCGCGAAAAACTCGAAAGATTGCCCATTCGTTTTTTTGATTCAAATCAAACAGGAAACATTTTGTCGGTGTTTACTAACGATGTGGATGCAGTGACGGGGTCGATCCAACAAAGTTTGATTTCCGTGATTCAATCCTTTTTGACAATTATTGGTGTCATCATCATGATGTTTGTCATCTCTTGGAAACTTACGTTGATTACCATCGGGATATTGCCGCTTTATATCTTGACCACAACGTTTATCGCAAAGCGCTCGCAAAAACGGTTTAAAAGGCAACAAGATGAATTAGGAAATCTCAATGGCTACATTGAAGAAATGTATACGGCTCACCATATCGTCAAACTATTCGGAAGAGAAGACGATGCTTTTGAGAAGTTTTCCTCCATCAATGGTCGGTTGGCGAATGAAATGAAATTTGCTCAATTTTTGAGTGGTCTAATTCGACCGATCATGGAGTTTATCAGCAACATCGGTTATGTTCTAATCGTCGTCATTGGGGGCATCTTGGCCGGAGCGGTCAATCCACTGTTGATTGGGGACATCACGATTTTCGTCACGTATCATCGACGTTTTATGAATCCGATTTTAAACCTGGCCAATATGATCAACCTGATGCAGGCCTCGATTGCTGGAGCAGAACGAATCTTCAATTTACTGGATGAAGACGAAGAGGTACTGGAAAGCCGGTTGGAGCACTTTGACGAAGATCACTTTTTAGGTGCCGTTGATTTTCAGGATGTTGAGTTTTCCTATACACCGGATCAACAGTTAATCAAGCATTTAAATTTGGTTGTTGAGCCCGGTAAACAAATCGCTATTGTGGGACCGACCGGCGCTGGGAAAACCACCTTAGTCAATTTGCTGATGCGATTTTATGAGATCAAAGACGGCGAAATTCGAATTGATGGAATCAAATCCACAGATGTCAGCCGTCAAGAACTTCGGAAACTCTTTGGTATGGTGTTGCAGGACACTTGGCTCTTTTCGGGCACGATTCGAGAGAATGTAGCTTATGGGAAAGAAAACGCAACGCTTGAAGAAGTGACAAAAGCCTGCCAACAAGCCCATGTTCATCACTTTATTGAAACTCTCCCTCACGGGTATGACACGATTCTTTCGGAAGATGCTTCGAATATGAGCCAAGGGCAAAAACAACTATTGACGATTGCCCGCGCAATCTTGTATGATCCAAAGATCCTGATTTTAGATGAAGCCACATCATCCGTCGATACAAGGACGGAGGCCTATATTCAAAACGCGATGGATTTCATGATTCAAGGACGCACCAGTTTCGTGATTGCTCATCGCTTGTCCACCATCAAGCGAGCATCGGTTATTTTGGTCATGGAGAACGGCGACATTGTCGAACAGGGGAATCATCTGGAGTTGCTAGCGAAAAAAGGCGCATATTACGAGCTATATCAAAGTCAGTTTTTAAAACCATTGGTTTAAGAGGATATTGTATCCTCTTTTTTTTATCATAAGGCATAATCAAACCAGGTTTTGACTTTTCATTTCTATGTAAAGAGGATATAATATGACGTATCACAAACCATTGAGGGTGCATGAAGATGACTGATATTTTGTTTTTTGAACCACATTTGGATGAGCGCATTTGGGGCGGAGATCATCTCCGCCACCTCTATAACGCTTTGTCATCCACACAACCGATTGGCGAGGCTTGGCTGATTTCTGGAATGAAAAATGCCTCGTCAACCATCAAAAATGGGAAATATGCCGGGAAAACCCTCCGGGATTGTTTTCGTGAGAACCCAGATTATTTCGGCTTTTCTGAAAGCCCCGAGTTTCCTTTGCTTGTTAAATGGATTGATGCGCAAGCCAAATTATCAGTTCAAGTCCATCCGGATGATGCCAAGGCAAAAAAAATGGAAAACAGCCGGGGGAAGACCGAATGCTGGTATGTGACCGAAGCCGGTCCGAATTCCTATTTGATTTTAGGCCATACGGCAAACACGAAAAGCGAACTGGCAGAAATGATCCAGATTGGCGATTATGAAAACTTGTTAAGAAAAGTGAAGATTCAAAAAGGAGATTTTGTCTACATACCCGCAGGGTTGCTTCATGCGATCGGCGATCATGTTCGCTTGGTGGAAATCCAACAAGCATCAGATGTGACATATCGAGTATATGATTATGATCGTGAAGATACTTTTGGGAGAAAAAGACCACTGCATCTCCAACAGGCACTTGCGGTCACAACCGTGCCTTCGCCCTCGATCTCCATTATCAATTATTCGAATTCTCAAGGTATAGTTCGACTTGTGACATCGCCCTTTTTTACCGTTGAAAAGTGGACGATATCTTCGTCTTTACTCTGGACTAATAAGGAGAAATCCACTTCTCTTTTTGTTGTGCTAGAAGGAGAAGGAACCGTCCAACAATTGCCCTTCAAAAAAGGAGACGCGTTTATAATTCCTTGGAAAGTCGATGCTGTTCAGATGAAGGGGAAAGCATCACTATTACACGCATTCAAATTGAGGAATGAGCGATGAAAGTGGGTTTTATCGCTTTAGGTTGTGCAAAAAACCTTGTGGATTCAGAAATGATCTTAGGAATTTTGAAATCAGCTGGGATTGAACTCGTCGATCAGCCCGAATTGGCTGACGCCATCATTATCAATACCTGCGGCTTCATTGAAAGTGCGAAAAAAGAGACACTCGATGCGATAATGGAGATGCACCAATACGGTAAAAAATTGATCGTATGTGGCTGCTATGCGCAACGCTACAAAGAGAAGTTGCTAAAAGAGATGCCCTTTATTGATCGAGTGATCACCTTGAGAGAGTATCCAAAAATCCATTTGATTCTTGCAAAGACACTTCGGGAAGATAAATTGAAGCATCTGCCTTTGGCGTTTGAAACACGCTTGTTAACAGGATCGCCTTATTCCCCTTATGTCAAAATTGGTGATGGATGCGATAATCGTTGTACATATTGTGCGATTCCTTTGATTCGCGGAAAATATCAGTCACGTCAAGCCGAAGACATTATTGCTGAATGTGAACGATTAGTCCAACAAGGGGCGAAGGAAATCAATTTGATCAGTCAAGATACTTCGCGGTATGGAACGGATTTGCCAGGGGGATGGAATTTGGCTAAATTGCTGGAAAGGGTCAGTCGCATTCCCGGGATTTTTCTCGTTCGAGCATTATATTTATACCCGGATTCTCTTACCGATGAATTATTACTTACAATGAAAAAAAATCCTCGCATCGCCAAGTATTTCGATATTCCAATTCAACACTGTGTCAATCGAATCTTAAAACAAATGAATCGACGAGGGAGCAAAGAACGATTACTCGAACAAATCGCCAACATTCGGTCGGTCATGCCCGAAGCGACCTTGCGTACCACGCTGATCGTCGCTTTTCCAGGAGAAACCGAAGCGGAGTTTCAGGAACTTCTTGAATTTGTCGAAAGAGTGGAATTTGATCGGTTGGGAGCTTTTATCTATTCACCGGAAGAAGACACCCCAGCCATCGATTTTCCTGGCCGTATATCTGAAGAAGAAGGATTATCCCGTTATGATCGGCTCATGCGGTTACAAAAGAAAATCAGTCGTAAGAAAAGTCGCCAGCAGATCGGAAAAGTACACCATACCTTGGTGGAAGTATTTGATTCTGAGACCTTGTTTTATTATGGTCGTAGTGAGGCTTTTGCGCCGGATGACATCGATGGGAATCTTGTGTTTCAGTCCCGAATCCCTTTAGAAATCGGGAGAATTGTCCCGGTTCAGATCAAAGAAGCAATTGGCTATGATTTATTGGGTGATGCCATTATTGAGGTGACAACATGACGATCCTTATCTTACTACTAAAAGGATTTCTGATTGGCTTGGCTTTTATTATCCCTGGCGTCAGCGGGGGAACTTTGGCGGTGTATCTTGGTGTTTACGACCAAATATTGCATGCGATTGGGCATATACATCGCGAATTCAAAGCAAGCGTTCAGTTGCTATTGCCAATCTTGGTGGGTGTTGCATTCAGCATCGTGGTGACAGCCAAGCTGATTGGCTGGTTGCTTGATTGGAATTCCTTCATCACCTTGTTCTTTTTTATGGGATTGATATCCGGAGGAATACCCAGTTTAGTTAAAAAACTGGGAACATCCCCAATTAAAATTCGGACACTCATACCGGGACTCATCGCCTTTGTCGCTTTGACCGCTTTCATCATTTTTACATTCCTACAGGAGAATAGTGGAATCGATACTTTTGAAATAAACGCCGGTCACTTTTTCTTGATTTTGTTAATCGGAATGGTTTCAGCGATGACGATGGTCGTGCCCGGGATATCAGGATCGGCTTTATTGATGGCGCTTGGGGTTTATACAGCTATTATGACGAATGTGGTCGGGAACATTTTTGATTTTAGCCTTTTTGGCTATCATCTCTTTGTGCTCATTCCTTTTGGAATCGGAGTGTTGATTGGTATTTTCCTTTGCTCAAAATTGATTGAGTATTTGTTGAAACGGTTTCCGTCTAGCACGTATGCAGCTATTATCGGATTGGTCGTTGCGTCAATCATCGGGATTTTCCTCGAAATCCGCAACCCGGCCTCATCCGCTTTGTTTTCTGATCAAACCCCAATTTTTCACGATTTCTTCGGCTATGTATCGACGCATCTTGTGCCGACGATAATTGGGATCGTGGTGCTGGCAATTGGCTGTTTCATCGCCAGACTGTTCGTAAGGCTGGAAGCGACAGTTGGGGAGAATATAAAAGAATAATGAACAAATGATTATTGTGAATTTTGTGTAATATTGATTGAGGTGATAGAGTGGTTTCAAGAAGCGATCTTGAGTCATTGAAAAACGATTTGATTCAAATTAGAAGATGGTTACATCGGCATCCGGAAGTAGGATTCGAGGTAGCAAATACACACGATTTCATTCAGGCGAAATGTGCGAAACTTTCCTTGGTGATACATCCTCATGTGGGTAGAAACTCGTTAGTGGCAGTGTTAGAAAACGGAGCCGGTCCAATCGTTGGATTACGAGCGGATATGGATGCGCTTCCTTTGATTGAAAATAATCCCACCATCGATTATCAATCGGAGAATCATGGGGCGATGCATGCCTGTGGGCATGATGCACATACCGCAATGTTAATCACAACAGCTCAATTTCTTGCGACAAACAAATCGCTTTGGAACGGAACTGTGAAATTCATCTTTCAAGAAGCGGAGGAAGGGCCCCATCCCGGAGGAGCGGATGGAATCATCAAATCCGGATTACTGGCTGATGTCGATCAATTCTATGCTTTGCACGTATCCCCAGAGTTTCCTTCAGGCGTGGTGGCGATCAAATCGGGCGTTGCCTTTGCGGCGGTCAATACTTTTAAAATCACGATCAATGGGAGAGGCGGGCACGCCGCTTATCCGCATTTGTGTATTGACCCAATGATCATGGCATCCGAAGCGATTTTGGGATTTCAAACGATTATATCCCGGAAATTACCGGTCTGGGAGAGTGCCGTGGTCAGTGTTGCGAAATTTATCGCTGGATCCACGCATAACATCATTCCGGATTCTGCATATTTGGAAGGAACGGTTCGAACGTTCTCTACCGAAGCGAGAAATTTGGTGGAAAGAGAGATGACTTTGATTTTGGATGGCGTGACCTCTGGTCATGGAGGACACTATCATCTTGATTTTATCGACGAATATCGATCCGTTCACAATACGAAAGATTTAGTTTGTCAACTGGAAAGAGTAGTGACCACTACCATGGGGAAGAATCATTTTTTGGAATTATCGAGTCCATCCATGGGCGGAGAAGATTTTTTCCGATATATCGACTTAAAACAAGGATGCATTGCCTGGCTCGGAACGGCCAAGGATGAACATACTCGTTATTCCTTGCATCACCCCTTGTTCAATATTGACGAAAGCGCCTTAATTGACGGGGTCCAAGTATTAACCAATCTTGTTATCGATACTTCTCAAGGAGGAAAACTATGTTACTGATTAAAAACGCAAATCTGATCAGCATGAAAGACATCAACTATGAAATCTGCGACATTATGATTGAAGGATCAAAAATTCAAGGTGTCGGCCATTATGATGAAGCCGATTACCCTAATGCCCGAATCATTGATGCCAAAAATCGTTATGTGACACCGGGGATCATCGACCCTCATTGCCATATCGGCATCTATGAGGAAGCCATTGGTTTTGAAGGGTTGGATGTAAACGAACTTACCAATCCCGTATTCCCCGAATTAAGAGCAATCGATGGCATCAAACCTCAAGACGTAGCGTTTAAAGATGCGTTGGAAGCCGGGGTGACAACGGTTTGTACAGGACCCGGTAGCGGCAATGTCATCGGCGGGACGTTTTGTGTCTTGAAAACTATTGGAGACACCGTGGAGTCCATGGTTATCGTCAAGGAATCATCCATGAAGATGGCGCTCGGAGAAAATCCGAAGCGGGTATATAATAGCAAAGGCCAAACGCCGACAACGCGAATGGCTTCTGCGGCATTGATTCGTGAAGCATTGACAAAAGCCAAAGAATATCTGGCAAAGAAAACCAAATATCAAGAAGACGTTGCCGCTGGAAAAGAGGCAAACAAGCCCGACTTCAACATGAAGTGGGAATCATTGGCAAGAGTATTTCAAGGAATGAGCGTCAAAATCCACGCCCATCAGCAAGATGACATCGTCACCGCTATTCGCATCATTGAAGAATTCAACTTGGATGGCACAATCGAACATGCGACCGAAGGGCACTTGATTGTGGATTATTTAAAGGAAAAGAATCAACGGGTGATCATCGGACCCACATTGGGTTCCAAATCAAAATATGAACTTCGCAATAAAAGTTTCAAAGCGGCCAAAATTTTGTCCGAAAATCAAGTCCCGTTTGCGATTATGACGGACCATCCCGTCATCAATCTTGCCAATGCGCTGACTCAGGTCGCTATCTTTGTTCGAGAAGGGCTTCCTGAATTGGAAGGACTCCGGGCAGTCACGCTCTATGCGGCCAGGATCAATGGCATTGAAGAGCGATTGGGAAGCATTGAAAAAGGAAAAGATGCGGATTTAGTGATTTGGGATAACCATCCACTGCATTATCTCACCAAGACCGATCTCGTCATGATCAATGGAGAAATCGCCTACGAAAAAGCTTAAAAATAACTAAAAAATAACCGCGGGAAGCCTTTCCGCGGTTTTTTTGCGATTGAATGCTTTACTGACCGATGGAAGCGAGCGGTTGTGATATCGTCTGATTCAAGCGCTCCGTCAGAATGAATAATATCAGGGCAAAGCCGATGAAGAAATAAGGCAAGATGGCAAAGGTTGTTTTCGAGGAAACCCAACCGATAATTGGCTGCAAGATCAGGATCCCAGAATAAGCGCCTGCCATTTGATATCCGACGATATCGGGTGCGGCTTCTTTGCCAAAACGATCTGCAGTGGCATGAATCGAACTCGGGAAAATCGGCGCAAAACCCAATCCTATCAATAATAAAGCAATAAAGGTCGTCACTTTTCCAAGAGGGAGTAGCAAGATCAATGCTCCAAACGATGCCAAACCGATTCCGGCGCGGATCAGTGTTTTATCATTTACCTTATAAGAGAGAAATCCAGCGATAAATCTTCCACCCATGATCCCGCCGTAATAGAACGAGATCCAACGAGCAGCCATTGCGGGATCCACAGAGCGGGTGCGAATCAAAAAGGTAGCACCCCATGTACCGAGAATATTTTCCCAAGCACAATAAAGGCCTAGGATGAGAATGGCAAAAGTGACACCTCGAATTTTCAAAGGTCGGAATGGCGATCTGCTCAATACCTTTTTTTCTTCAATGGACTGCTCGGGTTGGGAGCCATTCACCCATGGCGATTGCGGTTTTTTTTGTTTCCATAAAGGTAAAGAAATCAATAAGATGAGCGTTAGAAAAATTTGAATCAACCCAATCGTCAAATATCCGTCTCGCCAATTACCATTATCGACCAAAAAGGCAGACATGATGAGAGGACTGACGGTGACGCCCACTCCCCAGAAGCAATGAAGCCAATTCATATGTTGTGGGCGATAATGGGTTGCGACAAAATGGTTGAGAGCAGAATCGACAGCTCCCGCCCCGATTCCTAGGAGAATTGAACAGGGTAATATGAACCAAATGGTGGGCGAAAAAGAAATACCAATTAAGGACAAAGCGGTCAGCAACACCGACAAAGCGGTCAGTTTCCCTGTTCCGATCTTTCGTATTAGCTTTCCTGTCAAAAGACTCATGACGATGGTTCCCACGATAACGATGATCGTCACCACGCCTGCAAGGGCGTTATCAAGTCCGAACTCCACATGCATCAATGGCCATGAAACCCCAAAAAGCGAGTCAGGAAGACCGAGCGATATGAAAGCAATATAGATGATGATCAACAATAAGACCACGAAATTTCTCCTCAGATCATTATTTTATTTCTGTGTGCCAGCGATTTGTTTATTCAGAGGCGGCGATGTAGGCCTTATGACATTGATCAATCAATTTCATAGCCGCTTCTCTCGGGTAGTAGTCGAATACGTCGACATGATGAGCGGGCTGCAATTCTTTATAGTTGCGAAAGAAAAGTTTGATTTCTTTCAATTGTAATTCTTTGATGTCGTGAATGTCGTGGATATCTTCAAAACGCGGGTCCGCATCAACGACCGCAATGATTTTCTCATCGGGTTCTCCGGAGTCAATCATATCCAAATAACCGACAACCCGGGCATCCACAACACAACCCGGGAAAGTTTGGGTGGTTGCGAGCACTAGGATATCCAACGGATCACCGTCGTCGGCCAACGTGTTTTCGATAAAACCATACTCAGCGGGATAAGTCATTTTGGAATACAAGACGCGATTTAATTTGATTCGGTTATTCTTTTTATCCACTTCATATTTGTTTTGTGTCCCCATCGGTATTTCGATGATGGCCTCAATCACATACGACATGGTCCTTTCCTTCCTTTTCTAAACTATTATCAGCGTTTTGCATGGTGGAAAGCCAAAAAAACGCGTTTGATTTATCCATACTTATGATAAAATATGGGATATGGGGTGGTTATAATGAACAATTACTTATTGAGTATGATGGTAATGTCCATATCAGCTCGATGGCCACGAATAGTCTTAAGCAGCAGTACTTGGTGGTTGATTCCAATTTTGATTTTGATTCTGGGGAGTGTTTTTGTAACGATGATTCTCGCATTAATCCGAAATTTGCCATCCAGAAGCAAAGCAGGCAAGGACTATTCCGAGGTGTTATCGCTTTTGGGTGGAAAAGCAAATATCATCAACGTCGCCCAACAGGGATCGCGAATTACGCTCTGGGTGTCCGATCAATCCCGTTGCGATTATCAAAAATTAAAAGAGTTGGGAGCGACCGGGGTCTTTATTTCCGGCGATACTATAAAAATAATGTGGCCAAATGAAGCACAAGAACTTGCAAACTATCTCAAAAAAAATGTTCAGGAGCCCCAATCATGATCCGAGAAGAGTTTGTCATTACCTATCCTCATGGATTGCATGCTCGTCCAGCGACGATGTTGGTCGGAAAAGCGGCTCAATTTGATTCCGTCATTGAACTAGAGTTCAACAAACGAACAGTCAATTTGAAATCTATTATGGGGGTTTTGTCTCTAGGAGTTCCAGAAAATAGCCCTTTTATTGTAAAAATCGAAGGAATTGACGAGCAATCGGCAATGGCTGCAATTCGCGTTGTAGTGACCGAAATCAATCAACTTCCCACGTTCTATTCCGCTCATTGACCATCACCGATGGTCATTTTTTTTATCGTCCAAGACCGATAAGACGTTTGCACTTTGTTAGTTTTTTCACGGCGATTTCTTGAGCTCGAGTTCTCCCTTGATCCAAAATATGGTCCAAAAGATTGGATGCTAGGATTTCTTGATATTTTTTTTGAATTGGAACGAGAGTATCAACGACCACAACAGCCAAGTCTTCTTTGAAATTTTTATATCCCAAGGTCTGATATTGATCGACAATAGTGTCGATTTCTTGATTTGTCAACGTGGCATATATTTGTAGCAAATTGGCAACCCCGGGTTGATTGATGGGATCATATTGCACCTTGCCGTAGGAATCTGTTACCGCGGATTTGATTTTTTTTGTAATGACTTTCGGATCATCGAGTAAGGCAATATAACCTTTGTCTGATGAGGACGACTTACTCATCTTTTGTTCGGGATTTTGTAAATCCATGATTCGAGCTCCAATTTTAGGGATAATCGGCTCGGGGATTTTAAAGAATGATCCATACCGATTGTTAAAACGGGTTGCGATGTCGCGGGTGATTTCCAAATGCTGTTTTTGGTCTTCTCCGACCGGTACATAATCGGCATCATACAAAATGATATCCGCTGCCATCAGGACCGGATAAGTGAAAAGGGCGGATGTGATTCCGGTTTCTTGTTTCTTGGCTTTGTCTTTGTATTGAGTCATCCGTTCAAGTTCGCCCATGTAGGTGAGGGATTGTAACAAATATCCGAGCTCGACGTGCTCTTGGATCTCTGACTGAATAAATAGCACGGTTTTGTCTTGATCCAAACCCGCGGCAAGATATATCGCCGCGATTTCCCGAATATGCTTTTTGAGTTGCGCGGGATCTTGTTCGACGGTGATAGCGTGCATATCCGCGACGAACAAAAAGAACTCCGTGTCCGATAGGGTCTGTTGGAGTTGAACGAATTGGCGGATCGCGCCGATATAATTGCCAAGAGTTAGCGTTCCACTGGGTTTGATGCCGGATACGATGCGTTTCATAATGACCTCCTAAATATAAAAAATCGTCCTTCGAAAAGGACGATTTGCTCGTGGTACCACCTTTATTCCAACAAATGTTTGTTGGCACTCATCGCCTTAACGCGGCAAACGGATGGGATTAGCATCACTCCATGGTCCATTCGGTTTGTGGTTGCCTTGTTTTCACCGGCCACAAGGTCGCTTTTTTCAACACCTAAACGTACTATTCCATGTCATCGTTTGATTTATTATATCACGGAATTTATTCGAGTTCAATGGCTAATTGATTGACCAAATCCGTTAAACGCTTGACAACCGCCTGGAAAGCATCTTCTTTGGTGAGATCCACGCCGGCTTTTTGAAGTTGCTTGACGGGATAATCACTTCCTCCGGATTGCAGTAACCCGATGTAGCGGTCAAATGCTCCTGGGACTTGATTTTTGATGTCTTCATAGATTTTCAAGGAAGCAGCAAAACTAGTCGCATACTGATACACATAGAAAGGATAGTAGAACAGATGAGGAATATAAGCCCAAACGTATTGCTTGACTTCTTCCTTGGTGATGTCCAAACCATAAAATTCCTGATAAAGGTCAATCATGATTTTGGATAATTGATCCGCGGTGATTGGTTGATTGCTCTCAATCAATTTATGAGCTTCGAGCTCATAAATCGCAAATAGAGTTTGTCGGTAAAAAGTCGCAAGGATATCATCGATTGCCCGTTGTAGTAGCATGATTTTTTCTGATTTTGTCGCTTTGCTCGACTGAATAAAATAATCCAATAGGTTATGCTCGTTGAATGTGGAGGCCACTTCAGCCACAAAAATCGTGTAATCCTGTAAAGCGCTCGGTTGTTTTTCCATCGCATAGAGGGAATGCATCGAGTGACCTGCTTCGTGAACGACTGTGAAGACGTCGGCCAATGTTTTGGAATAATTCAGAAGGATGAACGGATGTGTATCGGGCATGGAAGAAGAATAGGCGCCCGTCCGTTTCCCCGGCTGTTCATATACGTCGACAAAGCCGTCTTTTAAGACCTCGGCAGCTTTTTCTTGGAAATCAGCTGGGAATGATTTTATCGATTCGAAAAACAGTTGTTTCGCTTCGGAGAATTCGTACTCTTTGTCGCTTTGTGCCAAATCCAGGAAACGATCATATGTGTGATATTCTTCCAAATGGAGCGCTTTCTTCCGAAGGTCAAGATATTTTTTGATTGCTTGAGTATTTTTACGAGCTACATTGGTAAGCGAATAATAGACATCCGTTGGGATTTGGTTGTTAAAGAGATAACTTTCCAAACAAGTGGGATATTTACGGGCTTTCATCAACGCATGATCCGCATCCAAAACAGTTTTATAGATTGAAGCATAGGTATGTTTGTGAATATCATAATAAGAAAATACCGCTTCAAAAATATCTTTGCGTTCTTTCGGATTGCGACTTTTTTGAATGTAAGCACGATAGTTGCTGTTTGAAATTTGTACAATGTCACCACTATCAAGCATCACATCTTGATTTTCAATATCAGCAACCGATAATGAACTATACAAGCCAGATCCCGAAGCAGACAATTGTGTATAATTGGCAAGCAATTGTTCGGATCGGTCATCCAAGATGTGTTCTTGTCGGTGGAACAATTTTTCAAAATTGAACTTGAATTCTGCTAACTCGGGATAACGATTCACAAAACTCAACACTTTGTTCTCCCCAAGAGCAATTAACTCCGGTTCTTCAAAAGCGACTTGTTGTTGGAATTTCGCAAAAGCGATTTGAACCTTTTGCAATCGTGCGGCATTCTGCGAATCTTTTTTATTTAAGTCGGATAACAATGATGCGTATTGATAAACTCGATACCCAGTTTTTTGCATCTCTTTATGAAGTAAATAATAATCGCGAAAATCAGTTTCATTGCCTAGTTTGCCTTTGTATGATGCGAATTTTTCGATTAAGTCCAAAGTCAGCGCATAGGCGGCTTCATAGGCATCAAGTGTCGGAAAAAGATAAGTTAAGTCCCATTTCATGATGAATTCCTCCTGACGGTATTTTTCTTAATTATACCACTAAAATATAAAAAATAATAACCATATATCCGCTTTCGTGATATAATAAAGCGGCGAAAGCGAGGAATGGATATGATCACACTTTATACCAGTTCCAGTTGCTCCTCCTGCCGGAAGGCCAAAAAATGGCTCGAAGATAATCAAATTCCTTATAGAGAGAAGAACATTATTGGCATCCGCTTGACGAGAGATGATATCATCAACATGCTCAAACATTCGGAAAACGGCTTTGAGGACATCATTTCAACGCGATCCAAAGTATTCAAAGAACATAATCTGGATACGGAAGAAATGCGATTTGGTGAACTTGCGGAATTCATCATCGATAATCCCACCATCTTGAAACGTCCCATCATCATCAATGACAAAATCATGCAGACGGGATATAATGAAGATGAGATCCGTGCTTTTATTCCCCGAAAATTTCGTGATGAAATCATGTGTCAGGAATGTGACGAAAACTGTGAATACAAACGTTGTGTTCGAAATGCGTTGCAAAAAAACAGAGCGGTTCACACTTTGTGAGAATCACGGATTATGAGATCCATTTGCCGGGGGTAGAGTCTTGGATGAGACGGCTCTCGGCATTTTCATATCTGAAAACGTTTTAACAACGGGAAACCTTGATAAACTTAAATAAATCGAGTAAAATAATAACGGAAGACAGAAAACATTGGAGGAATAATCATGTCAGTAAAAGTAGCTATCAATGGATTTGGCCGGATCGGGCGTTTGGCGTTTAGGGTCATGTTTGGAAACAAGGATTTTGACATTGTCGCGATCAATGATTTGACAGATGCCAGACAACTCGCGTATTTGCTCAAGTATGACAGTAGCCAAGGAAGATATGCAAAAGATGTTACATTTGAAGATAATTATTTAGTTGTTGAAGGAAAGAGAGTGCCTGTATTTGCCGTGAAAAACCCGGCGGAACTCCCTTGGAAAGAATACAAAGTCGATGTGGTGTTGGAATGCACCGGAATCTTCACGTCACGTGAAAAAGCCGGATGGCATTTGGAAGCCGGTGCTAAGAAAGTCATCATCAGCGCTCCTGCGAAAGAAAAAGACATTCCGACCGTGGTATTCGGCGTCAATGAACAATCGTTGTCTGGTGATGAAACGATTTTGTCAGCGGCGAGCTGCACCACCAACTGTTTAGCCCCAATTGCCAAAATTTTGGATGATAACTTTGGAATCGTTCGCGGAATCATGACGACTGTTCATGCTTATACCAACGACCAAGCGACCTTGGATATTCCTCATTCGAAGGGGATTGATTCTCGTCGCGGACGCGCTGCTGCTGCGAATATCGTTCCGACTTCGACCGGAGCCGCAAAAGCAGTGGCCTTGGTCTTGCCGCAACTGAAAGGGAAAATGGACGGCATTGCGCTTCGAGTTCCCGTGATTACAGGATCAGTCGTTGATTTGGTTGTGGAACTGAAGAAACCGGTGACCAAAGAAGAAATTAATTTAGCCGTGAAGAACGCTCAATCCGATACGGTCGGATATACCGAAGATCCCATCGTCTCATCGGATGTGATCGGTATGCCTTACGGGACCTTGTTTGATGCCCAGAGCACTCTCGTGCTAAATACGGAAGATGGCAAGCAGATGGTCAAAGTGATCTCTTGGTATGACAACGAATTTGGCTTTACTGCCCAAATGGTGCGGACACTGAAGCATTTTGCGGAACTAATCTAAACAAAAGCATCCGGAAGGATGCTTTTTTCTGAAAGGAAGAACCTCTTTGGATTTTTTATACAATTTTCTGGATAAACTGGAAGCATTCGTGATAACTCATTTATGGTTTGCGCCGCTTTCTGCGGTGCTTTTGCCCTTTCTTGAAGCGATAATACCTTCTTTGCCACTCACAGTTCTAATCGGTTTCAATTTGAGTATCATGGCTAGCGTCTTTGGCAATGTGGCAGGCACTGCCTATACGATTTTATTATCGACTTTGGGATCTATGGCGGGTATGATTTTGATATTTGGTTTGATCCGCATGACGCTCGCTCCCTATTTTGCTCGTAAAGTCGAAGAGAATAAATACGGGCGCATGTTCTTAAATGTCGTGGATGGGCCCAACTTGTTTGCGGTTTTGGTCATTTTATCCAATCCGTTCCTGCCATCATCAATCCTGAATTATGCACTTGCCTTGACCAAGACAAAACTTTCTCGATACTTGTTTTTGACGATTACGTCACGTTTAGTCATCGTCACTTTCTTAGTGTTTCTTGGGAGTCTGTTTGATATTCAGACGCACCCACTCAATATATTATGGCTCTTCCTAGTCTATTTCGCTTTATTGGGACTATGGCTTCTTTGGCGACATTTCTGTAAAAAGAAGGAAGATATCAAACCGGAAAGTTAAAGTTTATCAAGGCAAAAAGCGCAGTTTTCGTGCTTTTTGCCTTTTTAATATGATATAATGAAAAAAAAGAAAGTCAAGGTGACCTTTATGGATAAAAAAATATTTATTGAACATCGCCAAGCATTTGTGAACCAGATGATGGACAAGGCATTTGCCCTGTTTTTTTCTGGGAAGGCTCCCCATAAAAGCGCAGATCAAAAATATGCGTATGTTCCAAATCGTAATTTTTATTATTTAACCGGCCTTCAGCGAGAAAACTTTATTTTATTGATTGCAAAATCGAAAGAGGCCTATTTTGATTATTTGTTTATTGAGGAAGCTAGCGATTATGCAACGAAATGGCTTGGGCGTCGTTTGACCAAGGAAGAAGCGGCAGATATTTCCGGAATACCAGTAGAACGAATCCGCACTCTGAACGAATATGCCGGCTTTTTGACCGATCAAATCTTATCGGATTCGCGAAAAGCTTTGATGGGGATGCCTCAGTTTCTATATCTGGACCTCTATCGGGATGGACCGCTCGGAAAACCAATCAGTTTAAATGAAACCGACATCCTTCGCAACCACTTTCCTGAGCTCATCATTAAAAACGCCAACGAAAGCCTGTTTCAACTAAGAATACAAAAAGGCAAAGAAGAGAGACAAGAAATCGAAAAAGCGATTGCTTACACCAAAAAAGGAATCGAAGCCATTATGAATATGACTTCTCCTGGACGAAATGAACATGAACTGGATGCGTTGTTCGATTATACAATTCGCCTCGCAGGAAGTGAAGGTGTTGCTTTCAACTCAATCATAGCCGGCGGAAAAAACGCGACGGTACTCCATTATGAAGAAAACAATCAACCATTACATGACGGCGATTTGGTCTTGCTGGATCTCGGTGCGTTATCGGGACCATATGCAGGCGATATCAGTCGCACTTTCCCGGTCAATGGTGTTTTTTCCATAAGACAACGGCAGTTGTACGAATTGGTTCTGTCAGTGAACAAGGAGCTAATCCAAATTGCCAAGCCGGGAATGATGGTATCTGAACTTAACCAAATTGCGAAAACAAGATTGGCAGAAGGATTGATTCGCATGAAATTGATCGATGATCCCGCTAAAATCGAACATTATTATTATCATAGCGTGAGTCATTACCTCGGGCTGGATGTTCATGATGTCGGCACGTATCAGATTCCGCTTGTTCCTGGAGTCGTTTTAACCATTGAACCGGGGATTTACGTCGAGGAAGAAGGCATTGGAATCCGGATCGAAGACGATATTATCATTACGGAAAACGGGTGCCAGAACCTTAGTGAAGGCATCATTAAAGAAGTTGACGACATTCAGGCATTTCTCTCCAAGAAGCGCTGAATCCAAACCCAATGAAATTTGTCGAAGGATTGGTTAAGCAAACTTTATTTTTTAATGAAGAGAATTCGTATTCGGTATTGCGTGTAATGATTGAAAATACGGATGAATCTGAATTGATTCGTTTTGAACCCACAATTGTCATCTGTGGGTTTTTTCCGCGTCTGGAACCAAATCAAACCTACCGGTTTTATGGTGAAATCGCGGATCACCCGAAGTATGGCATTCAATACAATGCCAGTCGTTTCGAGCGAGTAATCAATTTGACAAAAACGGGGATTACCGAATACTTGTCATCCGATCTCTTTAAAGGAATTGGTCCGAAAACCGCGGAAGCGATCGTCGAACGTCTGGGCACAGACGCTCTGGATAAAATCATGAACGATCCGGATGTGTTGGATCAGATTCCGCGAATGAATGAGAATAAGAAACAAGCCATTTGGGAAACGCTCAGAGAGAACCGGGCGATGGAATCGACGCTGATATGGCTTTACGGATTTGCGATTTCTCCAAAAATGGCATTGAAAATCTATCAAAAGTTTGGATTCGCTGCCATTGATATCGTCAAAGACAATCCTTACGTCTTGATGGACGATATTGATAACATCGGTTTTATTCGCGCAGATGAGATCGCGATGAAAATCGGATTTCCGGAGAACGATCCCAAAAGATTGAGAGCGGTCATGCTATATTTGTTAAATGAGTATATGAATAAATATGGCGACACCTATCTTGAAAAAGATAAATTACTTGAATATGCCGAAAGTTACTTGGCAAAAGAGGGGAAAAAGCTTTTGGAGCCTTCTGAAATTATGGCGGGATTTGACTTGCTTGTTGGATCGGGAAAAATCGTAGAAGACAGCAATTTCGTCAGTTTATCAGTGATCCATCATGCTGAAAAAGGATTGGCCGAACGTTTGAGTGCGCTCAACCGGGAAGCCTCGGATGATTTTGACGAAGAATTGATCCAGCTATATCTTGAAAAGTTTGCATCCACTCAAGTGGTCATTTATACTCCTACGCAAAAAAAAGCGATCATGATGGCACTCAAAGAACCTTTTTCCATCATTACCGGTGGTCCAGGAACTGGAAAGACGACCATCATTGATGCCATTGTTCAAGTTTACCTGCGGATGCATCAAGGAATGAAAGACATAAAAGAACTAATCAAGCTAGCAGCACCGACTGGCAAAGCAGCCAAACGACTCCAAGAAGCCACTGGTTTTCCGACAACCACGATTCACCGGTTGCTAGGATATGATTATGAGGGAAAATTTACGTATGGACGTCATCATCCGCTCGATGCCAAATTGGTGATCATTGACGAGGCGTCAATGTTGGATGTTATCCTGGCATCTCAGTTATTTTCAGCCATGAAACCGCGAACTCAAATCGTGTTAGTCGGTGATGACAATCAGTTGCCCTCGGTAGGACCTGGGCAAGTTTTGGCGGATATGATCGAATCCGATTTGTTTTCGGTCAGCAAGCTGGATGAAATTCATCGCCAAGCAGCGGATTCTTCCATCATCCGCTTGGCTTATGACGTTTTGAATCAACAAATCACGGAGGATGTATTTTCCTTTCTTCCCGATCGAATCTTCCATGTGACAAAAGAAAACTTGGTTGCGGATTATATTTTGAAATGCATCCGCGAGGAAATGGCAGAAGGGAAGACGCTCTTAGATGACATCCAGGTTCTTTCGCCCTTGTACAAAGGAGCAAACGGTATTGATCGATTGAACCAATTGATTCAGGAAAGGTTCAATCGAATTCATGCCGCTCATAAAATCACCGTGAATGGTCGGGAATTCCGATTTCAAGATAAGGTCATGCAACTGGTGAATCAACCAGAAGACGGTATCATGAATGGCGATCAAGGCATCGTGGTGGCAATCATTGAAGACAAAGAACTTCATGTGGATTTTTCTGGAAATATCGTCAAATACAATGTGAAGGACCTTGACAATCTGACCCTTGCCTATGTGGTGTCTATCCACAAAGCCCAAGGAAGTGAATTCAACGTGGTGATATTGCCACTGGTTTCAAGCCATGGCATCATGCTCAAAAAGAAACTGTTATATACAGCAATCACTCGGGCAAAAGAAAAGCTGATCATGATTGGCGAAAAATACGCACTCCAAAAAGGCATCTATGGCAATGATCTCCCCAGAAAAACAAGATTGAGGGAGTACCTTCAGCAAGCACATCAGCTCAGCGCTGACAAGGAATTGACGATTGAAGATTTTCTGTGATTCCCTCTGAAAGACTTGCAAAGAGAGAATCAATACGATATAATTATCATAAATCGATGCGAAAGCCAAGTAATGCCCGAAAATGTCTTAAAGAGAGTCCGGATTTGGTGAAAACGGATGACATCAAGGACGCATGAAGCTCCTTTCAAGAGATGTTAATAACATCCGTAGTTCGGCGTTAACGACTTGAAGTGCTAGGCAACTAGAACAAAGGTGGTACCGCGATCAATCGTCCTTTTTACAAATAAAAGGATGTTTTTATTTTTTTGGAGGCAAGACATGAAAGCATTGACTGGAAATGAAATCAGAAATCTTTGGCTGGAATTCTTCAAGGAAAAAGGACACTCTGTTGAAGCAGGAGCCTCGTTGATTCCGAATGATGATCCCACTTTATTATGGATGAATGCCGGAGTGGCCGCGCTGAAAAAATATTTTGATGGCAGCGTCATTCCAAAGAATCCTCGGATTGTCAACGTACAAAAATGTATCCGAACAAATGATATCGAACATGTGGGAAAAACCGCAAGACATCACACTTTTTTTGAAATGCTCGGCAATTTTTCAATTGGCGATTATTTTCGTAAAGAAGCCGTTGCTTGGGGATTTGAACTTTTGACAGACAAACGCTGGTTTGGTTTTGACAAGGATAAACTATATATGACGGTGTATCCAACTGATCAAGAGACAAGAGCGATGTGGATCGCGGAGGGAATTGATCCCAGCCACATCGTTGCGACCGAAGAAAATAACTTTTGGGAGATTGGGGAGGGACCATGTGGCCCCTGTACCGAGATCTTTTTTGACCGCGGACCTCAATATGGAGACTATACAGTAGAAGCCATCCGGGATGATGTTGAAAACGAGCGATTCATTGAGATATGGAATATTGTTTTCTCCCAATATAATGCCAAAGCAGGAATGAAACGGGAAGAATATCCGGAATTGCCAAAGAAAAACATTGACACGGGATGTGGATTGGAGCGGATTGCTTGTGTGTTACAAGAGGTCGAAACTAATTTTGAGACCGATTTATTTTTGCCGATCATTCGGAAAATCGAAGCGATATCTGGAATCGATTACCAGGGGCAAATGGCTTTCAAAGTCATTGCTGATCACATCCGAACAGTTACATTTGCCATTGCGGACGGGGCAGTTATTGCCAATGAAGGCCGTGGATATGTTTTAAGGCGATTGCTTCGGCGGGCCGTGAAACATGGACGGAAATTAGGAATTGAAAAGCCCTTTATGGCAAATTTGGTTGATATGGTCGTCAAAATCATGGGAGATTTCTATCCGCAAGTGAAAGAACAAAAGGAAATTGTGAAACGCATCGTCATTCAAGAGGAATCAAAGTTTCTAGAAACGTTGGTTCTTGGAGAAAAGCGGTTTGAAACGATTGCAAAACAAAGCGAGGGCAATGTGATAAACGGAAGCGATGCCTTTTTGCTCTATGATACCTTCGGATTCCCTATTGAGCTCACAATTGAATATGCGGAAGAAATCGGGTACCAAGTTGATCTCCCGGGTTTTCGAAAGGAAATGGAACAGCAACGAGAACGGGCAAGAAACGCGCGAAAAGATCTCCAGTCGATGAAATCACAAAACGAGGAGTATCTTGAATTTGTCGATCACAGCGAATTTGTTGGTTATGATACTCTATTGATTGAAACGAGAGTCCTGAAGGTTTTTTCGGAAGGACTGGTATTGGAGAAAACCCCATTTTACGCGACTTCCGGTGGTCAAGTAGCAGATACCGGAGTCATATATAACGACCGTTTCTCGGTCAAGGTTACAGACGTATCGAAACTGCCTAATGGACAGTATTTGCATCATTTTGAAACGCTAGAAGGTTATCCCGAAGCCTTTGAATTGGTGATAGCCAAAGTGGATGAAATCCGGAGAAAACAGATTACAGCACATCATTCCGCAACGCATTTATTATTCAAAGCGCTCCGAGATCACTTGGGAAGCCATGTGTCGCAACAAGGTAGCCAAGTAGGACCCGATCAGTTGCGATTTGATTTTAATCATTATGAAATGCCCTCGGATGACATCTTGCTACAAGTTGAAAAGCAAGTTCGTGAAATGATTGTCGAACCCTTTGAGGCGACGACGGAGATCCTGTCTGTGGATTCAGCGGTTCAAAAAGGCGCCATCGCTGAATTCGGCGAGAAATATGACGATTTGGTTCGCGCTGTCAATTTGAAATACACGCTGGACCTCTGTGGTGGGACTCATGTCCATGACTTGTCCGAGATTGGCAAATTTGCCATCCGCCAAGTATATTCGATTGGATCTGGAATCTACCGAATTGAGGCATTGGCAGGCACCGCAGTGGATCAGATGAATGAGTGTTTGAAAAATACGTTGGATGGGATCGAGAATATTCGTGTCAAAATAAGCAATCTTGTGGAGCAGGCTCGACAAGAGGGCATTCGTCTATTGCCTGAATACCCAATGGAAGCTCCGCTTATCGGCAGCTATCAGGATGTCATCAACAAACGCTTGGAGTTTTTCTCCTTTCAACAACTTGCAAAAGAAATCGACAAGGAATATCAAAAATTAAAGCAAAAAGCGACACTCTCTGATTGGGAGAAATATTTGAAGGATTTTGATAAAGGAAACTTGATTGCCAAAGTCGACGCTACCGATTATGAGTCGCTCAAGCAACTCGCCGACAATCTGTCAGCGAGCCAGTCTGACAGTTTTGTCTTTTTGGCTGCCGAAAACAACGGAAAAGTATTATTGGTTGCGAAAAGCAAACATCCCAAGATCCATGCCGGCGAGTTGATTAAGAAAGCCGCCATTATCTGTGAAGGAAATGGTGGAGGTCGGGCGGATTTTGCCCAGGCAGGGGGAAAGAATCCAGAGAAAATACCGGAAGCACTCGCCACAATTCGGAGCTTGATCTCATGAAAGTTCTTGGATTGGATTTAGGAAATAAAACCCTGGGTATTGCCCTCTCCGATCCTTCGGGGAAGATTGCCTTCAGTGTGGAAACTATTCGCTTTCAAGAAGGGGATCTAGAGACAGCGGTTCGCTCTGTAGAGGATACAATCAAGAATAACGCCATTGAAACCATCGTGCTTGGTTATCCTAAGAATATGGACAACTCCGTTGGAATTCAAGGACATCATTCGGAAACCTTCAAGGCAATGCTGGAATCCATTATGTCGATTCCAGTGATTCTCTGGGACGAACGCTTGACAACCCGAAGTGCCCAACGAGTCATGACGGAAACGAAAACCAAAAAAAAGCAAAAAAAAGCCAAGGTTGATCAAATTGCGGCAACCTTTATCTTGCAAAGCTATCTTGATAGCAGAAAGAGGGATTAACATGGAACAAGAAAAAGAATTATTGATTGTGACCGATGAGAACGGTCAGGAAATCGAATGTGAGATCATCATGACTTTTGCCAGTGAAGAAACGAATAAATCTTATGTTGTATATCAAATAAAAGACGATGAATCGGGCGAATATTATGCCGCTTGTTTCAACCCGGACGACGGCGATGAAGGAAAGTTATTTGAAATCGAGTCCGATGATGAATGGGACTTGATCGAAGAAGTCCTAGAAAACTTTTTGGAAGATGAAGACGGTGTTGACGAAGAAATCGAATCAAAAGAGTAAAATCATCAACAGGGTGTGGGGACATGGACGAACATTATCTCGAACATTTGAATGAAACGCCCGAAGATTCGTTTTTAGAGTCTCTTAGGGTGTATGGAGCCGAACTCAAAGTGCCACTCATCCAGAAAGATGGACTGGATTTTTTGATATTGCTTTTAAAGTTATCACGCGCAAAGCGCGTTTTGGAAATCGGGTCCGCCATTGGCTATGCCGCGATTGCCATCGCTAAATTTACGGAAGCATCGGTTGTCGGAATTGAAATCGATGATCGACTTGCCAATATCGCACAAGAGAATTGTCGGGAGATTGGCTTATCGGAGAGAGTCCAAATCATTCACGACGATGCGCTGAAGGTGGATCCGAAAACTCTGGGAGCTTTCGACGCCATTTTCATCGATGCGGCCAAATCACAATATATCCACTATTTTGTTCAATACGCTGATTGTTTGAAAACCGGCGGTTTCTTTGTCTCGGACAATTTACTGTTTCGTGGGCATGTCGAAGCCCCAGAAACCATCATCAGTCGAAATCGAAGACAATTGGTGGGGAAAATAAAAAACTACAATACTTGGTTGAAGGAAAATCCGGGTTTTTATACGCGCTTTTATGAAGTCGGTGATGGCATCGCGGTGTCAGTGAAACTATGAGAGGATACTCATGAGATTGATCGTCCCCTTAAAAAACCGTGAAGAAATCGCACTGCTAAAGTCGATGGGGGTTTCGGGACTCCTTTTGGAAACAGATCGCTTTACCCGGGCAAGCACTGTTTCTTTTACTTTGGCACAATGTGAAGAATTGATAGCACTCATCCACCAAGAGAAGATGGAGGCTTATATCGCTTTCAATACATTGATTCACGAAACGGATCTGTCGGAATTAAACAAATGGTTGATTTCTCTAGGAAAAGCCGGAGCGGACGCATTGGTCGCATTTGATCTGACCGTCGCCATCGTCGCCCAAACATTGGGGTTTCACAAAAAAGTCATCTATCAACCAGGAACTTTCAACACCCATAGCAGGATCTCTTTTTCTCTGCAATCATTGGACTTGAAGGGGATCACGCTTTCAAGGGAACTTTCGCTCGATGAAATTAAGACGATTTCCTTGGCCAACCCCGAATTGCCTTTGTCCTTACAAGGTCACGGATTCATTGAGTTGTTTGTTTCCCGGAGAAAATTGATCACGAACCATTATCGCCACAATCCAAAAAGCACAAGATCGTCGGGGCCTTTTTGGCTTCAAGAAGAACAGCGTCCCGATGAAAAATATCCAATCATGGAAGATCAATTCGGCACACAAATATTTCGACCGAAAAAACTGGCTTCCTTTTCTGTGTTTTCTCAGCTTGATCCGTGGATAAAAGATTGGTTTATATCCCGACTATTTCTGAATGACGTGGAATTCTACGCCGCAATCACCGCATATGTTCTTCATGAATATGACCAGTTTCTCGATATATACGCCTCTGAATACGATGAAGGGACGATGTATCAAAAAATCGGTGTCAAGAAGCTGGTGAACCAATGAAACCGGAATTATTGGCTCCCGCAGGCGATCTGGACAAAGTCAGATTAGCCTATCACTATGGTGCGGATTCAGTTTATATCGGCGGGAAAACCTTATCTCTCCGGGCAAGAGCTTCTCAGTTTGACTTGAAATTAATTCAAGAAGCAACACAGGTTGCTCATGAAAAAAATAAAAAACTATATGTGACGGTCAATGTTGTTCCTCATGATGAAGATTTGGAGTTGCTCGATGAGTATTTGAGTGCTTTGGGAAAAATCGGCGTTGACGCCCTCATTTGTTCGGACCCATATGTGATCGATCAGGCGTTAAAATTAACGGCGGTTCCTATCCATTTATCCACGCAATTCTCGCCAACGAATAGCGCATTAATCGATTTCTGGTTACAACGTGGAGTTCAGCGGGTCGTACTCGCTCGAGAGTTGACCCTTGCTGAGATGCGATTGATACGTCAACACACGAAAATGGAATGTGAAGTGTTTATCCACGGAGGGATGTGTGTCTCCTATTCGGGAAGATGCACCCTGTCTAACCGGATGACCGGCCGCGATGCCAATCGCGGGGGTTGTGCCCATAGTTGTCGCTGGAAGTATCGACTGATTCGATCTGATGATACTCCCCCAGAAGATTTCTGGATGGCGTCAAAAGATTTGGAAACGATTCGGTTTATTCCTGATTTAGTCGATCTGGGCATTGCGTCTTTTAAAATTGAAGGGCGAATGAAATCACATATGTATATTGCGGCTATCGTCAAAGCTTACCGAGCATTGATCGATGACTTGTTCACTCATTCACTTCGTCCTTTCTCGGTTTATGAAGCAATAATTCAGAAGGCGGAAAATCGCCATCGATTTAGCGGCTTTGTTGAAGGGAATCCAGATGATAGCGGACAAATCTTTACCGATAAGAAGGATCTTCCAATTCAGAATTTTGTCGGAATTGTCCGAGATACCATCCCCGAAAAACATCAAGCTTGGGTGGAAACTCGGAACGCGTTTTCTCCCGGTGATGACTATGAAGTCTTTAGCCCTAGTAACGAGCAACAGTCGCTTAGGATCATCGATATGACCAGCGAAGATGGCACCAAATTATCGCTTTCGAACCATCCGCTGGAAAAAGTACTTATTCAGTCCGATATTTTACTTTCTCCCTATGATATCATTCGGAAGGTGGTCAAATGAAAAAACCGGTAATTATCGCTGTAGGTGGTGGCTCATCATCAGGAAAAACCACGGTCGTCAACAAAATTCTCGCTAATTTGGGGGATTACCCGATTGTCGTGATCAAACATGATGATTATTACAAAGATCAAAGCGATCTGACGATGGAAGAGCGACGAAAGGTCAATTATGACCATCCGTTTGCACTGGATAACAATCTCTTTTATTCTCAATTACAACAACTTATTTCGGGACATCCAATCGACAAACCCACATATGACTTTATTCATTTGACACGTGCACAGACGACCGAGCGGATACACCCAGCCAAAATCATTTTCTTAGAAGGCATACTGGTCTTGGAAGATGTTCGAATAAGAGATTTGGCAGATATCAAAATATTTGTGGAAGCGGATGATGATCTGAGGTTTATTCGCAGACTTCTTAGGGATACCAAGGAACGTGGAAGAACGTTGGAAAGCGTGATCGACCAATACTTGACAACGGTGAAACCCATGCATTACGCTTTTGTTAAACCGACAAAACGATACGCGGACATCATCATTCCCAATGACATCAGCCATGACGTCGCCGTCGATCTGATCAAAGCGAAAATTCTCTCTATTCTTAACTGATAAAACGTGATATAATAGAAACCACTAATTATTGAGGTGACAGAAATGGATAACACATATAAACTCACAGAACAAGGATATCAAAAATTAAAGCAAGAATTAGAGACGTTGAAAGATGTCGATCGCAAACAAAATCTGGAGGCTTTGAAAGAAGCAAGAGCCCAAGGCGATCTCTCCGAAAATGCTGATTATGATGCTGCTCGGGATGAACAAGCCCGAATTGAAGCGAGGATCAAGGAAATCGAAAATATTCTGAAGCATTCAGAAATCATCAGTAACACGAATAATTCTAAGACGATTTCAATTGGCAAAACAGTATCAATCCGCTTCTTAAGCAATGATTCCATTCGTGAATTTACCATTGTTGGTCATTTAGAAGCCAACCCGCTTCAAGGGAAGATTTCCAATGAATCTCCCATCGGCAAAGCCTTGATCGGCCGACGCAGAGGACAGACAATTCAATACAAGGCAGAGACCGGCACCGAAATCTCGGTAGAGGTACTGGACATCAAATAATGAGAAAATGAAAATTTTCTCTTTTTTCTAAAAAACGGGGGGGAGAAAATGATCGCTATTATCGGGGCAATGGATTGTGAATTGAATGTCTTGTTCGATGCTTTTTCGCGTCAATCGATTCGGCAGATTGCCGATAAGATTTTTCATATTGGATCGATCTCTAACGACAGCGTGGTGATTGCCAAATCGGGGATCGGCAAAGTCAATGCAGCGATGACAACTAGCTTGCTGATTAAAGAATTCCACCCGGAGTATCTCATCAATATCGGTGTTGCTGGCGGGTGTCCTCCGGCAAAGATCGGCGATATCATCGTCGCAAATGGCCTTTGCTATTCCGATGTGTCATTACAAAAGATCGATGCCATACCTTTTGGCAAAATGGGAGATGATCCATTGATCATTGAACCATCAGTGTTGCTAAGAAATAAAGTGATTCGACAATTGGAAGCCGCTCAGATCGGCTATCAGTCTGGCTTGGTTGCTTCCGCGGACACTTTTGTGGCGAATCGCGCTTTTTTGAGCGCGATTGAAACGGTTGTCGGTCCCATCATTGCCTGTGAAATGGAAGGCATGGCCATCGCCATGGTATGTCATAAGTTTTCCTTGCCCTTTGTTTCGATCAGGGGAATTTCCGATGTGATTGAGATGAAGGATCAGGATCAAACTTATCGGATGTCGGTCAGTGACATTGCCCAAAAGACGGCAATGACGGCTCTTAAACTCATCAGAGGTTGATATGCGCGATATTATTCTAGATGGAAAAAAAATTCAAGTTGATATCGTTCATAAGCCTATCAAACACGCATATATTCGCATTAAGGATCGAAACAGTATCTTTGTAACCGCTGGATTGCATTTTTCCGAACAAGCGCTTTCTGACTTGATCAGGCGACATCAACAGAAATTGATTCGCATGTTGAACTCGATCCAAGCCCAACCGCTGTATGAGGCGAATCAGACAGCGATTTTTGGAAAACTCTTTCAAATTGAAGAACGTGAGAGTTCTAAAACAACGATCGTTGTTGATCATGACCGAGTCGTGATCGCTGGCAAACGAAAAGATCTTCGCTGGAAAGCGTTGGAACGCTACTACCAACAAGAAGTCATCAACGCCGCAACTGACTTATTGGCGGATATGAATGAGTCTTTGGGACAAGAAATCCGTTTATCAGGAATCATATTGAAAAGCCAACGGATGAAAACCCAGCTGGGAAGCTGTATGCCCGCCAAACGAATCATCAAATTGAACAGCATTCTTGGTCGGTTTGAACGACGTTATTTACAGGCGATTCTCATTCACGAATTGATTCATCTTCAAATCAGAGGCCATCAGGAAGATTTCTATCGTTTTTTGTATCGCTATCTGCCCAACTATCATATTCTTCGAAAAGAATTACTGGCTTTTCTCAAGCAAATGTGATCGAGATAATGAAACAACCATCCGTAATCAGGTGATTTTGAAGCCTTGTTTAAGCACTGCATTCGTTGATAGAGTCAATAAAAAATTGGACTTTTACGATAAATAAGGCTATAATATGAGGTGAGTATGGGAGGATTTTACGATGGGGTGTTTTTCCAGATTGACGCTATTTTATCCCGATGACTATCAAGAAAACGTCTTTTTGATCAATTATCGGAAATTAGCCGAAACTGGGATCAAGGTTTTGTTTATCGACCTGGACAACACTCTGATACCTTATGATGAGAAAGAACCATCCGCCGAGCACAACACCTTGTTTCAGAAGTTCAAGGAACTTGGGCTGTCGGTAGTCATCATTTCCAACAATCGTCATGGCCGCGTCGTTCATTTTGCCAATTTACTGGGACTGCCCTATATCGAGAATGCCCGAAAACCGTGTCGATCGGGATTTAAACGGGCGTGGGCACTTTTCCCAAAAATGGGAAAAAATGAAATCATGGTAATTGGCGATCAGGTCATGACTGATGTCTTGGGCGCCAAACGGATGGGCTTTCAAGTGACATTGGTGAATGCCATCAAACGTGAATCAGAACGCTGGTATACCCGGTTGAACCGGAAAATCGAGCACCTGATCCTTCGTCGAATCAAGCAGAAAGATCCCGACTATTATGAACAACTGAATCTGAAAGAGAAGAGGTAGAGATTATGGCGGAGCTGTATTGCAGGGGTTGCGGAGCTTTGATACAACATGAAGACAAGACCTTACCTGGATATATCCAGGAGGGGTTGACAGAGGGAGAAGAGAACAAACAACTTCTTTGTCAACGTTGTTTTCGGTTGAAGCATTACAGCGAAGTCATTACCAAAACACTCTCGAATGTGGAATATCTGAGCGTTATTAACAAAATCAGCAAAGAGAACGCCCTGATTGTCAAAATCGTGGATATATTTGATTTTACCGGATCCTTTGTTCCGGCAATCAAACGGTTGACTGGCAATGAAGACGTACTTTTAGTTGGCAATAAAATGGATTTATTGCCGAAAAATGTGAAATCTGAACGGATTCTGAATTGGTTGAAGCAAATGTTGGCCCATGAAGGGTTCACCGTGTTGGACAGTATCTTGATATCCGCAAAATATGGGCAAAATATGGATCGTTTGATGGAGTTGATTTTAAAGCATAAAGGGAAGCGTAACGTCTATATCGTCGGGTGTACCAATGTCGGTAAATCCAAAATTGTCAATCAGATTTTAAGACGCTATCTTGGGTATCCCACCGATGTCATTACTGTGTCGACAAACCCGGGAACGACCATCGGACTGATTGGCTTTCCTTTGTTGGATGGCACGATGATCTATGATACACCCGGTGTCATCAATAAGCATCAATATACCCATTACTTGACTCGCCCTTCCTATAAGATCACTGTTCCTAAAAAGGAAATCAAACCCTTGGCTTTTCAATTAAACGAAGGACAAACGCTATTCTTTGGCGGATTGGCAAGATTGGATGTAATCAATGGCGAAACCGGAGACAAGGTGAATGTGATCACGTATTTTGCCAATACGCTCAACATTCACCGGACGAAAACGCAACGGGCCGATGAACTCTATGAAACCAAGTTGTATTCACTCCTGACGCCACCATTCAACGAAGAAGAAGACGTACCCAAATGGGTTTTTCATGAATTCAAAATTCGCGATAATCTCAAATATGACATCGTCTTTTCTGGATTAGGATTTGTGACCATCCGAGCCCCATTCTATCTTCGCGCTCATGCGCCGTTTGTCGTGGGAATCTATGCTCGACCGGCAATCATCTAAATGATCAGTGAACACGCAATCCAAGAGCGGGTCAGAGAGCGGCTTTCAAATGATCCAGCTCGCTTTTGTCACATTGAGGGAGTCATTCATCACGTGACGGAGTTAGCGGAAATTTTTCATGCAAATGTGCAAAAAGCTCGGATCTCAGCGTGGTGTCACGATGCGACCAAGGGAATGGATCCCCAAGAGGAAGTCCAACAGATCAACGCCTTTTTCCCCGATCTAAACCTGGCAGATTGGCCGCAACCGACCCGACATGCGTTGACCGGAGTGATCTTTGCCAAAACGGACTGTCACATCGAAGATAGCGATATTCTCAATGCGATTCGTTATCACACAACTGGTCGGCCGAAAATGGGAAAGATCGAAAAAATCCTGTTCGTGGCGGATTTTATTGAAGAAAGCCGGACATTTGTGTCGAAGAAGCAGCGAGAATTGGCAAAAATAAATTTGGATTTGGCTGTATTGGACTCGTTAGAGTCCACGATAGCATATCTTCAATCAACCAATCAACCGATTGCCCAATTGACCTTTGAAACCAGAGACTATTATCGAAAAAACAAAGGAGGGTCTGAATGACCGAACGCCTAGGACAAGTTCTCAAGGCATTACAAAATTGTTTGTTGACGGATATTCGCATCTACGATTTTCGGGGATTTTCACCGTTTTTTGACTTTCAGATTCTCGCATCTGCCCAGAATGAACGGCAAGTGCATGCGGCAATCTCACATCTGCAAGAGGGTCTTGTCGACGAGAAGATCGATCATATAGAAGGATTGGAATCAAGTCGTTGGCTCTTGTTCGACTTGGGAGATATCTTGTTGCATGTCTTGCATAAGGAAGAACGCGAGTATTACCAATTTGAGAAACTCTTTATCGGGCGTGAAGAAATACAAGTAGGAGATGGAACCTTGTGAACTATGACTTGTTGGCGACATTCTATGATGCATTCATCGATCCCGTCGTCTACGAAAAATACTTGCACTTACTAGATAAATACACCTCCTTGGGTTCGGTTCTCGATATTGGTTGCGGGACAGGAACGCTTTCTTTGGAAATGGCCAAACGTGGTTACAAAGTCACCGCAACCGATCTCAGCGAGGACATGCTGCAAATCGTTGATTATCGGGCCAAGTCCGAAAACGTTGAATTGGAAATTGGTGTCTACGACATGCTTGATCCCATCCTTACACAGTTTGATATCGTGGTTGCTTCCATGGATGTTATCAATCATTTGGCTGATTTGGAGGACGTTGAGTTTGGATTCACGAATATTTACCGCTCTTTAAATGCCAATGGTTTTTTTATTTTTGATGTTCTCTCTGCTGAATATATCGATATGCTGGATGGTTACGTTGAAGAAGACTCTCATTTCAAATTCCATTGGGAATCACATAAAGGGAAAGAAGATCACAGCATCGTGCACACGATCACAATGAAAATGAACGGCAAGAATCAAGAAGTCAAAATTTATGAACAGACATATGATCTGTCGATGTATGAACAGATTGCTCGAAAAGTCGGATTCACCATCATGGAAACCATTTCCATGCCGGAACGAACATTATATGTGATGCAGAAAACAGAATAAAAAGAAACCAGACACAACCGGCGTATGATAAGAGCGAGAGGTGATAACAGATGCTCGCATTCTTAAAAAAATACGCCGGTTTTTTGTTGCTATTGGTCGGCGTTCTCGGCTTAGGCTGGCTGAATATCAGTCAGGCACAAGCTCAAGACCGTCTTGAAATCGTGACGACGGACACCACCGCACAAACAACGACAGTCGTCACAACGAAACAAGCGACCTCCTCCAACATCACGACGGCTTCCACCACAAAGCAAATCTCGACAATTGTGCGGATTGTTGTCGTGGATGTCAAGGGCGAAGTTGTCAATCCCGGGGTCTACTACTTACCGGAAGGTGCAAGAGGGATCGATGCCATTAATGCAGCCGGAGGATTGAGTGAGTGGGCCGATGTAACCCATCTCAATCAAGCTGAAGTCCTGCCAGATGAAGCAATGATCCTCATACCAAGAATCGAATCGAGCACGCCGGAAGCTATCACGGAAGACGACGATTTATATCTGGTCGACATTCAAGGGGAAGTGATCAATCCCGGAGTCTATTGGCTACCCAAAGGAGCCCGTATCATCGATGTTATTCGCTCTGCTGGCGGACAAACGATCCGAGCCGACCTGACGGGATTGAATCAAGCGGCGTTCATCAGCGACGGAATGAGGGTCTTGATACCGCAAAAGCCACGAGAAATAATGGTAGAAATTCAAGGAGAAGTTCTTCGTCCTGGATTGTATCTCCTTTATGAAACCGACACGTTGCGTCAATTGATCAATAAAGCGGGTGGATTTACTCCTTATGCCAAAATCGATGGACTCGCATTTGACCGGGTGTTGTGGATGGGCTGTCAAATGGTGATTCCTCGGTTGGAACCGGGCGCGCCAAGCGGAGTACCCGATGAACCAGAATCCATTCCAGAGGAACCTTCCGAAGAGATTCCACTCTTGATCGATATCAATACAGCATCATTGGATGAACTGATGACTTTGAGTGGAATCGGGATAATTCTCGGACAGAGAATCATCGACTATCGAGCAGAGCATGGAGATTTTCAAACGATTGAAGATATCATGCGTGTATCGGGAATTAAAGAGAGCGTCTTCAGCAAGATTCAAGATGAGATTACGGTCGGCGACCGGTAAATTCATCCATGTAGCGCTGGGAGCGACGCTGTTTCTCTTAGCGCAAGAGTCGCCTTTTATTATGCTTTATTTGCTTGCCGATCTCGGATATCTGTTTTTTCGTCAGCGATTACTTTTTTGGCTGGCATGTTTCACAATCCTTTTGATTGGGGGTCGCCTGATATTCTTAAAACGACCGAAACAGTTGCCTGAAACGCTTGATGCGACCCTAACCGTGGTCGAGATCAAGGATCGATACTGTGTGGGAAAAAATTCACAAGGTCGATACCGACTATACTTTTCCAACACCCCTGAACTGCGAATCGGATCAGTTCTAAAAATCAAAGGACAACTCTTTTTTCCAGATATAAAATTGAACCCTCACAATTATAATTTTCAATCTACCTGCAATGCGGAACGCATCGTTGGTTTTATTCAGGTGACTGAATGTCAGGTGACAAAGACTCGTTTTCATTTGGGAATCCTTTCGTTTCTTGCTAAAAGGGTTGTCATCGATCATTTTCATCCGGATACATCGCCCTGGATATTGTGTTTGGTCTTTGGTGATGATTCAAAAGTCGACCCCGAAGACATATCGCGGTTTCGGCATCTGGGAATCAGCCACTTATTTGCCATTTCGGGGATGCATATCGGCTTGATTGTGCTTTTTTTAGATCAATTTCTGAGCCGACTTTACTTCCGGAAAAAAACCCATCATTTATTGATTGGGTTATTTTTGCTTCTGTATAATTTGATGACGGGATTTTTGGTGTCGGTTTTTCGGGCATCAATGCAAACAGCTGCTTTCTTTCTTATCAATGACAATCAAAGCCGGCTTAGCCGGTTGGATATCATCAGTCTGATTTTTTTAGGATTGTTGATTTGGAATCCGTTCTTGTCCACCCAGCTGGGTTTCCAACTCAGTTTCTTAGTGTCTTTTTGTTTATTACTTGCTCGACCATATCTTAAGGCGGGGTCTAAGTTTGTCTCGCTGATTCAATTGACTTTCATTGCCAATCTCTTTGCGTTGCCAATAATTCTTGAGACCAATAAGGGAATTGGATTATTGACGATTGTTGCGAATATTGTGTTCATGGAACTGATCGGGATCATTTTGCTTCCTGGGGCCTTTCTCACGCTTTTCTTCCCGTTTCTGGATTGGGTGTTTCATTTTATTGTCACAGGATTTTTAGAAATAACCCAGTTTTTTGCTAGCATGGAACTGTGGTTAGATTTCAATTATCCAGCGATGTGGATGAAGGTTTTACATTGGCTGTTGGCCTGGAGTTTGTGCTGGTCGATTCGCCAGCCAAAAAGACTTCTGGTGATTGGCGAAATCTGGATTCTTTTATTGTCGATGGCTTGGTTTCGTCTGCCGATATCGACCAAAATCACGATGTTGGCAGTTGGCTGTGGCGATGCCATGGTCATCACCAAAGGTCAAAGAGCGATATTGATCGATACAGGTTCCTCCGACGAATATGATACAGTACTCAACTATCTGCGAGGGGAGAATATCCGCTCGCTGGATCTGGTCATCATCACTCATTGGCATGAGGACCATATGGGCGAACTGGCTGACTTGACACTAAAAATCCCGATAAAAGAAGTGATTTCTGGAAGTAACGAAAACCCAGCGGAAATCGATCCTATCAAGATAGTCCGAACAGGAGATACTTTATGGTGGGGTGATCTCGAGTTTGAAATTTTGTCCGCCTTTCGAAACGATCCGGAGGAAAATAACAATTCGTTGGTTATTTCCTTTGTTATCGATGAGGATCGATGGCTTTTGCTGGGAGACGCTGAAAAAGAAGTGGAACAGGAGTTATTAAAAAACGAGGGATTAGTTGCCGATGTGGTCAAAGTGGGGCATCACGGAAGTAACACGTCTTCCACCCCCGATTTTATACAAAAGCTTCAGGCCAGCTATGCCCTGATCTCGGTGGGAAAAAACAGTTATGGATTCCCGAATAGCCAAGTAGTCAATCAATGGAAGAAAGAAGGAGCCAAGGTTTATCAGACGGATCTGGATGGAGCGATAATGTTTACTTATGGGTGTTTTTTTCGCCCTTGGATCACGACAAAGTCCAAAAACTGGATTCAAAGATTGACAGATTATTTTATTGATGTGTTTGAGCTTGGTACTCATTATTGAAAAAATGTGATACAATAAAATAGGTGATGCAATTGGCAAACGGCATTTATTTCCTCAGTGGGACCGATTCCTATTTAATGAAAAAAAAGACAGAAGAAATCCTTCAGTCTTTTCAGTTGGATACCATGAATACAGAAAGTTATGACATGGAAGAATACCGTCTTGACATGGCGATCAGCCATGCCATGACAATCCCTTTTTTGACGGATTATAAAGGTGTCATACTATCCAATGCGGCCTTTCTTTGTTCGGAGTCGCGAAACCAGGAAATTGAACAGTCCATCGATAGTTTAATCGCCTATCTTGACAACCCGAATCCCACGACCGTTTTGATTATCCAAGCCCCCTATGAACGTCTAGACCGCAATCATCCAGTGCTGAAACTGCTGAAGACCAAAGCGGAAATCTGTGATTGTTCGTCAAGCCAAGAAATCGATGTTTTTCAAGCAGTCAAAGATGTTTTGAAAAACGAAAAGATGACCATTGAACCAAATGCCTTGCAGATTTTGGTAGCCCGAGCGGGCACAAACCGGCAGATGTTGATGAATGAGTTGGATAAAGTGATGGCGTACGCATCGGGGCTTGATCAAGTCACAAGTGAGATCGTTCGGGAAGTTGTGACCAAAAATCCCGAAGAAAACATCTTTTTGTTGGTGAATGCGTTGATCGAAGGCGACCGGCAAACAATGGTATCCATCTATCAGGACTTGATGTCTTCGTTTTTGGATCCGATTTTAGTAATCAAAGTGATCGCCACTAAGTTTCAAGAGATCCTATATACCAAAGAATTATTGAAAATCGGAGCCAAGCAAGAAGAGATCATGCGATATTTCTCCGCCAGCAAAGGTCGGCTTTACTACCTGTTAAAAAACGCTCGCGAGGTATCGGAGGAGAAACTCTTTGATTTTTTGTCACAGATAGAAAAATTGGATGCCGATATCAAAACCGGCATCATTGATAAGCAAGTAGGCTTAGAACTATTTTTGATGAAGATGTTTGCCTGATTGAAAAAGAAAAAAAGCCAATCGGCTTTTTTTCTTAAAGGCTATTCACTTTCGCCGACAGACGGGCTTTTTGATTGGCAACAAAATTCTTGTGATGCACACCTTTGGTTATCGATTTGTCAAGTTTCATATATGCGAAACTAAGCGCTTCGACAGCGGCATCCTTGTCGCCTTTTTCCACAGCGGTAAGAACATTTTTGATTGCGGTTTTGACCGAAGTCCGGAATGACGTATTAGCCAGCCGTCTTTTTTCGTTAGTGATGTTGCGTTTTTGTTGTTGTTTGATATTAGCCATTTTTTCACCTCCCACGACATCAGCGGGTATATTCTATCAAATCCACCGAAAAAAAGCAACTATGATATTCAATTATTTTTTGAAGGAAGCATCGGTGGAGAAAGCGGTATTTGGCGTCTTTTGATTATTCCTTTCATCCGCAAGGTCAATCCGATAACCTCTGATGGAAGGAGAAGTGGTTTTCCTTCAATAATTCAATGATTTTTTTCTTCCGCTTTCCCACTTGTGAGATAGAGGATATGGTAATAAAAGGAATAATCTGGGGTGCGACTAATGATTGGCGAGTAATCAGAACCAACCCACAATTCATACTTTGATTAGTAAAACCCGAGAAATGCTTGAAAAAAGGCTATGAATACAAGTATAATTTAGATGTTGACCAGAAAACAAGGCCGGAGGAATCCTATACGGATTTCGCGGGATCGGATAAGGGATTCACTGGAGGTTTGACGATAGATGAAAAAACTCGAGAAAAAAGGTTTTTCCCGAAGCGATGTGAACTTGGCGGGAACCCGATATTTGATTGGCAACGGATATTTTGGCTATCGCGGTACTTTGGACGAGTTCACCAAGGCCGACATGGTCGCCCTGAATTTAAATGGCATCTATGATCGATACGGTGATTTATGGCGAGAGTCGGTCAATGCCTTTAACCCCCTCTATACTTTTGTCAGGGTAAAAGACGGCGAACTGAATCCGAACCGAATCAAACCAATATCTCATGTTTCGGGAATCGATATTCAAGAGGGACTTTTCTACCGAGAAACGACTTTCCGGCTGAAAGAGGCAGATGTCACCATCAAATCCGAACGGTTTGCGGATCAGAAAAATCGGGAGTTAATGTATTCTCAATATTCCATCAAAGCAACGCATCCGCTTGAAATTGATTTGTACACGGGGATCGATTTGGATGTTTATAATTTATCGGGAAACCATTTGGACGTCAAAGAGGTTCTAGACGAAGTTGATTTCTTTTTTGTCAAATCCGTCACAAGAGAACTGGGGCTTCCAGTCATTGTCGGAGAAACCACTACAAGAAACTTTAAACAACCAGGAAAAGTGTTGATTCAAAATCAAAAAGCGTTACGATACTATTCCATTCATATGGAGGCTGACAAAGAATATATCTTGCAGAAATTCACGGGTGTTTCGCACACGCGTGAGGATAGCTTTGAATATTTGGATATGCTGGTCACCAAGGCCCAGAAATTAGGGTATCTCCGTAAAAAACAAGAAAATCAAGAGTATTGGGAAGAAAAATGGTCGCTAGCCCATGTCGATATCACTGGAGAAGAAGATGTGGAATTAGCGGTAAATTATTCTCTCTATCAGTTGATCAGTTCAAGGCCTTATTCAGATCAAGTCTCGATTCCAGCTCGGGGGTTGTCGGGCCAAATATACAAGGGTGCTGTATTTTGGGATACGGAAATCTTTATGTTACCCTTCTTTTTGAATACGGATCCGGAGTCGGCAAGACACATCATCATGTACCGGATATTGGGATTATCCGGTGCCCAAAAAAAAGCTGTTCAATACAATTACCAAGGAGCGTTTTATGCTTGGGAAAGCCAGGAAGATGGATTGGATGCTTGTAGCGACTATAATGTCACAGATGCCTTGACCGGAGAACCGATCCGTACCTATTTCCGAGAAAAAAAGATTCACATCAATGGTGCTATCGTCTATGCTCTCAAACAATATCTTGATCGGACAGGCGATGATTCCGTTTTGTTTTCAGGCGGACTCGAGATGGTCATGGAATGCGCTCGATTTTACCAGTCGTATCTGACTTACGACAGAGAAACAAAACAATATCATGTATTGTCAGTCATCGGACCGGACGACTATCACGAGCTGGTTGATGACAACGCTTATACCAACTATATGGTGCTATTCGTTTTTGATATGGTGTTTTACTTATTGGATCAAGCCCGTAAGGTGCATCCACGGAAAGTGTCAGGATTAATCAAAGAAAAAGGATGGAGCGAAGTGATTCGCCAAATCCGTTGGGCGAAAGAACGGCTATATTTACCTGTGACTGATGAACATCATATCATCGAGCAATTTAATGGGTATTTTTCGCTTGAAGATGTCAGCTTATCGGAACTGAAAAACCGAGTGTCCCATCCAAATGAGTACTTGGGAGGAAAGAACGGTTTGGCGACACCGACCAAGATTATCAAACAGGCAGATGTGGTCAGCTTGTTGGCTTTATTTCCGGACAAGTTTACTCGAGTGGAAAAAAAAGCGAATTATGCTTACTATGAACCCAAAACCGAACATGGATCCAGCTTGTCTAAAGCCATGCATGCTTTGCTTGCCTGTGATATCGGGCGGGCAAATTATGCCTATCCTCATTTCTTGAACAGCGCGTTCATCGATATCAAGGGGGAGGGAAAACAATTTGCTGGAGGAATTTATATTGGCGGCACACATTTAGCTGCTTGTGGCGGTACCTACTTGACCTTGGCCTATGGTTTTTGTGGTTTGAAGCATTTTGGTCACCTGTTGACTTGTGATACGAAGTTATCCTCAAAAATCAAAGAAGTCAAATTCAAAGTATTGGTCAAAGGAAAGATTGCGAATGTCAAGGTGACGAATATGACCGCAACAGTGACTTGGGAAGAGCCGGAAGCGTAAGATCGATTTCGAAGATTGTATTGGGCGAATCATTTTTCAAGAGGGTTCAGGATCGATAAAAGGATTGGTCTAATCTATTGGTGGCCTAAAAATTACCGTGACATGGTCACAATAAAGGGGTGTATGTGAATGAATCTAAATACAAGACGGGTCGTCGGAATATTGCTTGTGATATTTGGTGTTTTCTTTTTGCTTGACAAACTGGAGATACTCGAATTTTCACCGTTGTTTACCGGTTGGTGGACCTTGTTTCTGATTATACCCGCCATCCTGTCAATGGGCAAGAACGGTGTAAATGTCGGTAATGCGATTTTGCTCGCAATCGGCGTGTTCTTCCTTCTGGAAGAGCGTGGTTGGAATATCCGGGGATTTTTTGTTCCATCGGTTTTGATCCTGTTTGGAATCGTCTTGGTCCTAAATAAAAAAAACTAATCGATTATTAAGTCCAGGATCATCCTCGGACTTTTTTTTGGCACGTGCAATTTGTCTATTTATCCTGTATAATAAAGACGAAATGTCAAAGACCCGGGAGGGGACATTATGAAACGTAAAACCAAGATTGTCTGCACCATCGGTCCAGCAACCGATTCTGAAGAGATGATAGAAAAGTTGATTTTAGCCGGCATGAATGTAAGTCGCTTGAACTTTTCTCACGGAACCGAAGAAGAACATTTGCGACGAATTCAAATGATACGCTCGGTCAGTGAACGGCTTCATCGGCATATCGGGATCATGGTGGATACGAAAGGGCCGGAAATCCGAACCGGCATGTTTATAAACCAACAGGCTTTTTTTAAAAAAGGCGATCAAGTTAAAATCGTTAAGGAAAATATAATTGGTGATAATCATCAATTTCATATCTCCTGTAACGAATTATTCGATGATATTCGCGTCGGCGACTATTTGTTGATTGATGATGGGAAAATGCGATTAAATGTGGAAGCAATCGAAAAGGATGCCTTCACCTGTCAAATCACCAATTCCGGAGTGATCAAAAGCCGAAAAGGCGTCAATGCGCCAAATGTCCACTTATCAATGCCTTTTTTATCAGAGAAAGATAAAACTGATCTTCGGTTTGCGGTGAAAAATAACGTGGATCTCATCGCCCTGTCGTTTGTAAGAAGTCAGAAAGATATTCTGTCTATCCGAGAACTAATAAAAAATGAAGGCGCAGAGGGCATTGAAATCATTGCCAAAATTGAGAATCAGGAAGGCGTCGACAACCTTGATGAAATTTTGGAAGCATCAGATGGCATTATGGTTGCCAGAGGCGACCTTGGTGTGGAAGTGTCGACGCAACTTGTGCCCATTTATCAAAAAAAACTGATTCAACGCGCCAATGAATTCGGGAAACCCGTCATTACCGCAACACATATGTTAGAATCCATGATTTCATCGCCTCGGCCAACACGGGCGGAAGCATCGGATGTGGCCAATGCCATTTTGGATGGATCCGATGCCATCATGTTGTCAGGAGAAACAGCTGCTGGAGAATATCCAATTGAATCCGTTTTGACGATGTGTACGATTGCAAAAGCCATTGAAGACATTATTCCCTATGAAGAACGGTTGCAGCGGTCAATCAAATCCAGCATGAAGACCATCAATGACGCGATTGGAATTGCGGTTAGTCAAACGGTGCTTTCCTTGCCAAAGGCCCAAGTGATCATCGCCTTCACTGAAACCGGTGGCACCGCCAAACGCATGTGCAAGTTTCGTCCGGGAGTTCCAATCATCGCAATCACCGATAGCGTTGAGACCTGTCGAAGATTGTCCTATTACTGGGGCGTTTTCGCCACCTTGAGAAAAAATGTGACTGATTATCGGCTGTATGATCAGAACGCCATCGAGGTCGCGAAAGAATTTGGCTTTAAAAGCACGGACACGTTGATCATCACCTCCGGTTGGAGTCAAGCTCACGGATCGACGAATACCATGAGAATCATCGATATTCCTTAATTAAATTAAAAGAAAAGCGATTCGGGTTTTGTTCGAATCGCTTTTTTATTCGTTTTTATTTGAGGAAGTGGTGTCACCATTCCAGTCGAGCTTCACTTTCTGGTTGATTCGTGTAAAGAATCTTTCAACCCAACGAGCCAAGGGTGTTTTGATTATCAGCCAATAAGTGGCTTCACCCAAGATAATGCCGGTAATGAGATCGATGATATAGTGCTGTTTCATGGTCTGTGTGGAGATGCAGATGGCGATCCCGATGACCCAAATCATGATTTTCCCCGGTTTGGGCATATCTTTAACGATCCTTGCGCCGATGATGGATAACCAACTCATCAAACAATGCATGGACGGGTTGGCGTTTCGAGGACCAGCAGAGTTGTAAATCATCCAAACAAGTTTCTCGGTCAAGTTGAACGATGCGGGATCGCGATCAAATAGACCGGATGTTTCACGCCACGACTGGACATCCGTTTGGGCGAATAAATACCACAGCCCACATACGGTAAACGTGATGAGAATTAGGACCATGAGCGTATATAATCCCTTTTTTGAATAATAGGCAACATAGAAGAAAGAAAAAATCCAAAAGGGATAGGCAATGACGTAGATGTAGACTGTTTCTGGAATGAAGGGGACCCATTGGTTAAATTTCAGAAAGATTACAGAAAGATCGGTACCGATGATGCCAGCGGACTCTGCGTACCATTGATTTCCAAAATAGGTGATGAACAACATGATTCCAACGACAGCAAAGGGAATCAGTGCATAGGTAATTCGTTTCTTGTTCATTTGTTACCTCGACATTTTTTCAGTTAGGTCAATTATAACAAGGTTACAAACAAAAGACAACACAAACTGGCAGTTTTCCGCAAATGGCTATTTACTCTTGAATCGAAGGACTAACTGTGATAAAATCAATCTAATTCGAATGGAAAGAAGGAGTAAATATGTTCGGATTTCGCAGCGATGGCAAGAAAATCAAAACAATGGATCCTTTCATGAAATTGACACCTCATATCATGTGGGATCGAAATGATGCTCAAGTAATGTCTTTATATGAGATCAATTGCAAAGGCATGGATGATTATATCTTCGCTAAGAGACACGAAAACAATATTCGCCTCAATTACATGCATATTGTGGTTGCGGCCACCGTTCGGCTTTTAGCCTTGAGACCCCGACTCAACCGTTTTGTCATGAACGGACGCTTTTTCCGAAGAAACAATATTCAAATATCGATTGCTGTAAAAAAAGCATTATTGGATACCGCTGAGGAAACCACAATCAAGCTCACCTTCGATGGTAAAGAGAACATCTATGAAGTGAAAGATATTATCGACAAAGCGGTGGCTGAGAACGCCACCACTCAAGCCTATAACAACACCGACAAAACGGCAAAGTTTTTGACAAGGGTGCCGAATTTTTTAATCAAGCTCATGGTCGGCTTCTTAAAATGGATGGATAAACACGGCATATTGCCAAAAGCGTTGATCAACGTAAGTCCATTCCATACATCGGTTTTTATTACCAATATGAAATCTATCAAAATGGATTATGTATATCATCATATATATAATTTTGGTACCACATCCTTGTTCGTCTCGATGGGAAAGGAAAAATATCAACCCATCGTTGTCGATGCTGAAACTGAAAAAATTGGTATCGCCAAAATTATGAAAGCCGGACTGGTCATCGATGAACGCATCACCGATGGACTTTATAACAGTAATTCTTTGAAGTTTTTCAAGCGTTTGATGGAAAATCCAGAATCGCTGGAGAATCGACTAGAAGAACTTGTTCCCGATATAGACTAAAGAACCCTGAGGTGGGAAATGCTGATCGAAAATTATAATATGTTTTTCTTGGCAGAAACGCCTTCTGCTACTGGAGATACATTGATGAAAATACTGGGCATCTTGATTGGCCTGGCTTTTCTCTTTCTCGGACTTCGCTTTTTATTTCGAAGCGTAAGGGTGATCCAAGGGATCCAAAAAGCCAAATACCACCAGGTAGCGCCGCCGAGAAAACAAGAAATTATGGTTGCTCGCGTCATTGGGGTGTTGTTATCATTAATTGGGCTCTATTTCACGATTGCGGCGGTTTTGTCCTTTTTCCCAACTTTGACAACACAATAAAAACATAAAATTAGGGTTGATTCCCCTTTCATTCAGTGATAAAATATTCATCGGGTTTGATGATTAATCAAAATAATGCCCAAGGAAAGGAGTGTGCACATGAATCTCATTCGACTGAACAATATCAAAAAATCATTTGGCGGCACACTTCTTTTTCAAGATGTTTCTTTTGATGTGGGCGACTCGGACAAAGTCGCAATCATTGGAAAAAATGGCGTTGGCAAGTCTACCTTGTTCAAACTGATCTTAAAAGAAATAGCCCCAGATTCTGGGGATATTTTTATTTTTGGGGATACAACCATTGGGTACTTGAGTCAAGAAGTTCTCTCCGGAGATTCTAGAACGCTGATGGATGAAATGCTTCTTGTGTTTCAAGAAGTGGAAAGACTTGGAGATAAGCTAAGAGAAATCACGGAAAAAATGGCCGCTAATCCAAGCGATGCATTCACGAACGAGTATGGTCGCCTAGAAGAGCTTTATCGTTTCAAAGGAGGCTATGAGTATCAAACTTTCATCGACATGATTTTAAGCCGGTTTGGTTTCGGTAAAACAGATTATGATCGGCAAGTCGGCAGTTTTTCCGGCGGCGAAAAGACCCGGATCGCATTTGCGAAGATCTTGCTAGCAAAGCCCGATGTCTTACTGCTGGATGAGCCAACCAATCATATGGATATCGAGATCATCGAGTGGCTGGAAGATTATCTGAAACGCTATGAAGGGGCTGTCGTCGTCATCACTCACGATAAATATTTCATTGACAAAGTCGCGCGTGAAATATATGAATTCGATAACGAACATCTGGAAAAATATTCGGCACCTTATGACAAGTACTTGATGGAAAAAGTGGCTCGTTACGATATACTACTGAAACAATATCAACGTCAGCAAAAAGAAATTTCGCATCTGCAAAGTTTTGTCGATCGTTTTCGATATAAGGCGACTAAAGCAAAATCCGCTCAAGATCGGATTAAGAAACTGAATCGGATCGAACGGATAGAACTGCCAAAATCGGATCACCGGCATATCAGCATTGCTTTTTCTCCAAGAAGACCGACTGATGCTGTAATTCTGGAAATATCAAATCTCGTCATCGGTTATGATCGGCCACTCGCTTTTCCCATCACTCTTGCGATGAGAGGTACCGAAAAAATTGGCATCATCGGTCCAAATGGGATTGGGAAAACGACGTTCATTAAAACCTTACTAGGAGAAGTGGAACCGCTCAATGGTTCTTATGATTTTCCCAAAAACCGATGCATCGGCTATTTTGACCAACAAGTCTCGGATCTTCCTTCCAGTGGGTCATTGATTGAATGTGTTCATTCGCAATATCCACAAAAAACAATCAAGGAAATTCGAACATTATTAGGGCGCTTTCTCTTCACAGGGGAAGATGATTTTAAAGATATCTCGGTGCTCTCGGGTGGAGAAAAAGTTCGCCTGCGCCTTTTACTACTCATGTGTGAACAACCTGATTTTTTAATACTTGATGAGCCGACCAATCATTTGGATATCGAAACAAAAGGGCTGATCGAAGACGTATTTAACGAGTACAACGGACCGATTCTTTTCATCTCTCATGATCGCTATTTCATCAATAAGGTTGCCACAAAAATATTGGCATTTGATCAAAAGCAGTGGCTGCTATATAGCGGAAATTATGATGATTATAAAACCATGCTCACAGAACAAAAATCGGAACCAATCCACTCAATAAAAAGAAAAACAGGTTCAGTAAAAAAACTTTCATACAAAGAACTTGAAACAAAATTTATCCACACCGAAAAAGAAGTCCAGCTTTTGAAGCAACAATTGTTCAATCCGGACATTTATTCAAATCACGAAAAATATCGACAAACCGAGCGACGGATTGAAGAACTCGAACAGGAGAGTAATGAATTGCTTATCCAAATGGAAAGATCGGATGGATTCATTGAAAACTAGCCCAAACACTCCCCGTTTATGATAGAATATCATTTATGGGCTTTAATAGCTGGCTAGCCAGCGGAGAACATTTCTGTTTTCAGCATTATTGAAGAGGAGGAGTTCGCATGATTGATACAGTGAAACTGACACTCCAGCAAGAATTAATGGAACAATTGAAAGAACGATACTCCCTTGTGATCCCGGTTGTGGTTGAAGAACCAAAGCGACCGGAAATGGGGGATCTGTCTGTTCCGGTTTTTTCCATCGTGAAGAGTCTTGGAAGACCGTTATCCGGAGTTGTTCAAGAAATCACAGAGTTGATTCGTTCAAGTTCTGTGTCCCAATATATTGGATCGATCAATCCCGAAGGCGGATTCATCAATCTGCGTTTGGATCGCCTGACTCTGGCAAAAGCCATCATCAAGACGTTCCAAAGCGAAAAGTCTTATGGGAGCTCCATGGTTGGAAACGGCGAAGTGATTGCGATTGACTACTCCTCACCCAATATTGCCAAACCCTTTTCAATCGGTCATTTGCGATCGACCATTATTGGACATGCGATCGGCAACTGTTTGGAAAAATGTGGATATAAAGTCATCCGTATCAATCATCTTGGTGACTTTGGAACGCAATTTGGAAAGATCATTTATAGCTATTTGCATTTTGGAAATAAAGAAGCTGTCAAGGCGAATCCAATTCCGGAATTGGTCAAGTTGTATGTGGAGTTTCACGAGCGGGCAAAAGATCAACCGGACATGGAAGAGGAAGCCCGAAAAATATTTAAAGAGTTAGAACAAGGAAACAAAGAGTATCACGATTTATGGTCATGGTTTCGCGAGGTATCGCTTGAAGATTACTTAAAAGTATATCAACTTTTGCGGGTATCCTTTGATTCCTATGATGGCGAGGCATTTTATAACGATAAAATGCAACCGGTGATCGACGAACTTCAAGAAAAAGGATTGTTGATTGAAGATGAAGGCGCCATGATTGTTCCGCTTGAAGAAGGAACTCCACCGGCACTGATTCAAAAAACCGACGGATCGACTCTCTATATCACTCGAGATTTGGCAGCGTTTTTTTACCGAAAACAGGTGTATCAGGCGAACAAAGTTCTTTATGTGGTCGGCAACGAACAAAAACTGCATTTTCAGCAATTGGCACAAGTGATCGAAAAAATGGGGTATCCGTATGCCAAGGATATCATTCATGTCAATTTCGGATTGGTGCTTCAAGACGGAAAGAAGATGTCGACGCGAAAAGGAAAAATTGTCCGACTTGAAGACGTGCTGCGCGAAGCGATCCGTTTGAGCCGGGAATATATTGAAGAGAAAAACCCTGATCTCGCGGAGAAAGAATTGATTGCCGAAAAAGTCGGAGTCAGTGCGATTATTTTTAACGATCTCAAGAACTATCGCGGAAATGATTTTGAGTTTAATCTAGAGGATTCCGTGAATTTCTTTGGCCAAACTGGGCCATATTTGCAATACACATCCGTCCGGATAAAATCTATTTTTGCGGAAGACACTTTTGTTTTTGATGGAAAGATCGATCTGAATTGGTTTGGCTCGGATGATGTATTCGACATGGTCAAAACCATCAGTTTCTATCCGGGTATCATTCAACGATGCGTTCAAGAGTACGCACCCAGTATCTTGGCAAAATATCTATTGACGCTCGCGACTCAATTCAATAGTTTTTACGGTAAAGAAAAAATCTTGGTTTCTGACCGGATTGAGAGACATACCAAACTCCATCTATGTCGAATGATTGAATTCGTTATCGACGACGGAATGCGCCTGTTGGGTATGCAAATCATCGAAAAAATGTAATGATTACGGAAAGTCCATATCACGGGAAAAGAGGTGAAAGATATGGAAAAAACAATCACAAAGGAAAAACCCAAGCATCCCATGGGGCGGTCACTGTTCTTGATGTTCCGTTGGATCGGAAAACAATGGCCACTACTCATCCTTGCTTTTGGGTTTCTATATGCTATTCAATATTTACGAACATTGGTTCCACTCTTCGGGCAACATATCATCGACGCGATTTTGAAGGGCGATCCATCGAAATTGCCACCATTTTTGTTGAATCTGGTGCAAGGAGGCACCGTCAAACAGAGTTTATTGATGGCTGCATTGATGATGGTCGCCTTGGAATTCATTCGTTCGACGGCGATCATTGCTCGAAGAGCGCTCAGCGCTATCTTTGCCGAACGAATCGCCTATAATCTTCGCAACAACCTCTATCGACAATTGCAGAATTTAGACTTCGGGTTTCATGCTCATGCAGAAACCGGAGATATCATTCAACGCGCAACGACCGACATTGAAGCGTACCGCCATTTTATCGGGGATCAAATCATCGAAGTCATGCGTCTCATCTTTTTAATCGGTATCACGATTTGGCAAATGTCCAAACTAAATACGAATTTGACATTGATATCACTCATAATTGCTCCGATCATCTTTACGGTAGCAGCACTTTATTTTGGAAAAATCAAGAAGATGTTTACCGTCGTGGAAGAAAACGAAGCGAAAATGACGACTCATGTCCAAGAAAATGTCAGTGGGGCACGGGTGGTCAAGGCGTTTGCCAACGAAGCCTATGAAGTCAATAAATTTAAAGGATTGAATCGATCATTTACCGATTCAGATTTCTTGTTGACAAAAAAGATGGCCGTTTTCTGGAGCATGACCGATATGATTTGCTTTGTTCAGTTCTGCTTGACGGCTGTATTCGGTATTATCTATACAACAGACGGCACGATCACTCTTGGCATTTATACCGCATTTCTTGCTTATTCGGGCAATATTATTTGGCCGATGCGTCAACTTGGCCGGATCATCGGGGACTTTTCCAAAGCAACGGTATCGGTAGGGCGGCTGGACGATGTGCTCTGCAAGTCCGATGAGTATGTTCAGGAAAAGGGGATTCTCAAACCGGAGATCACGGGAAGTGTTCGTTTTGACAATGTCTCTTTCCGCTTTGCCGATTCCACATATCACCAGTTGGAGGGTATCAGTTTCGCTATTAATAAGGGCGAGACAGTAGCGATAATTGGGAAAACCGGATCAGGGAAATCCACCTTGATGAATTTATTGGTTCGCCTTCTGGACTATCAAGAAGGAACCATTTATATCGATGATTACCCGATCACGGAAATTGAAAAACATTACCTGCGGCAAAACGTGGGAATCATCTTGCAAGAACCATTCTTGTTTTCAAAAACGGTCGAAGAAAACATCGGTATTGCCGACCGCAATCAACGGGGAGGCCCCCGAGTACAAGAAGTGGCAAAGATTGCCCGGGTACATGATGATATTGTTCAATTTGAGAAAGGATACCAAACATTGGTTGGTGAACGCGGAGTCACCCTTTCCGGCGGACAAAAACAACGTGTCGCAATTGCGCGAATGCTGTTAAAACCCAAACCGATCCTGATTTTTGACGATTCTTTGTCTGCGGTCGATACGGAGACGGATATTCAAATTCGGGAAGCTTTAAAAAAGGAATGGAAAAATTCAACCGTCTTTATCATAACCCACCGGATTACGACCGCAAAAGAAGCGGATCGGATTTTGGTTCTTGACCAAGGGAAGATTGTGGAAACTGGAAGGCATCAGGATTTGATTAAGACGAAAGGTCTTTATCGCAAGATCTGGGATATTCAATCCAAAATCGACTTCCAGTTAGAAGGAGGTGACGATCATGAATGAAGAATTGTTCGATGAGGAGAGTTTTACCTCGAATAAAATCGATTGGAATGTATGGCAGAAAATATTTGCCTTTATGAAACCGCTCAAAAAGCCGATTCTTTTTGGAATTTTATCCATGTCGTTTTTGGCGATCACGGATGTTATTTATCCCTATATATCGAAATATGCAATCGACGAAATCATCACACCGAACCTGATTGCGGAAACGTCGGATCTATCCAAACTGCCATTTTTCATTGGTATGTATATCTTCTTGGCTCTCTTTCAAGGAATCTTGATTTACTTATTCATCCGATTTGCTGGGAAGATTCAAGTGGAACTGGCATATAATATTCGGGAAAAAGCGTTTCATCATCTCCAAGAATTACCGTTTTCCTACTATGATCGCACCCGGACCGGCTGGATTATGGCCCGAATGACGGCAGATAGCCGAAATTTGTCGGATATTCTGTCTTGGGGACTGATTGATATTACTTGGAGCGTTGTGTTGATGGTGTTTCTGATCATTGTCATGTTTTTGATCAATCCGATTCTCGCTCTGATTACCATGGCGGTTGTTCCATTCATGGTATTGATATCGATTTATTTTCGAAAAAGAATCTTGAAAGCCCATCGCTCCATCCGCAAAGTCAACTCAAAAATAACGGGAGCTTTCAATGAAGGATTGACGGGCGCTATCACGACAAAAACCCTGGTTTTGGAAGATGCCAACTTTAAAGATTTCGATGATTTGACATCGGATATGAAAGTTCAGTCGATTCGCGCGGCACTCTTCCATGGACTTTATTTTCCTTCAATCATCTTCTTGATTGCTGTTGGTACCTCACTGATCTATTATACCGGAGGAAACATGGTCTGGGATTTGACCATCAGCGTTGGGACCTTGTATTTGTTCACCCACTATGTTTGGGCGTTTTTCGATCCGGTTAACAATATCGCTTCGATTTTTGCTCGGTTCCAACAAGCCCAAGCATCGGCTGAGCGGATTGTCTCGCTGATCGAGACCGAACCGGATATTCAAGACTCACCGGAAGTCATTCAAAAATACGGAACGCTCTTTGAATATAACCGAGATAACTTTGAACCTTTAAAAGGCGAAGTGGAGTTTCGAAATGTATCATTTAAATACCAAGTCGGAGAACAGGTACTCACGAATTTTTCCTTGAAAGTCAAGGCGGGAGAATCCATTGCCCTCGTCGGGCGGACGGGTGCCGGAAAGACGACCATCGTCAATTTGATTTGCCGATTCTATCAACCAACTGAAGGAGAAATCTTGATCGATGGCGTCGATTACAAAGAGCGAAGCATGGGATGGCTACACGCCAATCTGGGCTACGTGTTGCAATCACCGCACCTATTTTCTGGCTCCGTGATGGAAAATATCCGTTATGGGAAGCTGGAAGCGACAGATGATGAAGTCATTGCCGCCGCGAAAGCCGTTGAAGCCCACGATTTTATTATGCGTTTTGAAAAAGGCTACGATACCGAATGTGGGGAAGGCGGTTCGCGGCTGTCCGTTGGCCAAAAGCAATTGGTGTCTTTTGCTCGGGCGATACTGGCAGATCCCAAAATATTGGTTTTGGATGAAGCCACGTCCTCTGTGGATACAGAAACCGAACAGTTGATCCAGACAGCGATTAACAAACTCTTAAAAGGGAGAACTTCCTTTATCGTTGCCCATAGACTTTCCACCATCGTCCACAGCAATCGCATCTTGGTATTGGAAGACGGTGAAGTGATTGAAGAAGGCACGCATTCGGAACTGATTCGGGCGCACAAACACTATTATCAACTATATACCAACCAGTATTCCGAAGAGATGCTGGAGCTATCCAAACGTTAAGAAGCAACCGGGATATTCCGGTTGCTTTTTTTCTGATAGCCCAGTAAAAAACTCTTTTCTTTTTTTAAAAATAGTGTATAATAATGAGTGCTATGCCGGTGTGGTGAAATTGGTAGACACGATAGACTCAAAATCTATTGCCCTTAGAAGCGTGTCGGTTCGAGTCCGACCACCGGTACCATTTTCGTTCGTATGACAATGCCATCATTCGCACATAGATAGTTGAAGAATTCGAATGACCTCCCCGATAGTCTAGGGGAGGTTTTCTTATAAGTAGAAGCTAATGGAATTTTTCCAACCGCTGGACACTTGGGGGAAAAAAAGAATGACCTTATTAGCGAGAACAAAAGAAGCGGCTTATGAAGAATTGCATGTTATGTAAGCAATTGATCAAAAATATATTATAATAAATACATGGTAACAAGGGAGGGCAATCGATGAAGCAACAATCCTTTCTCTATTCGACTGGATATTTAGCAATCGCGAGCGGCGTGACGCTCATCATTTGGATGACGGGATTGGAATCGATTGGGATTCCTATATTTTTGGTATTTCTCTTCTTATTGTTTTTGCTGTCCCGCGATATCATGCCAGCAATTCCGCTTCTCATGAATGCGCTCTTTATGGTCAGCCAAACCGAATGGTCGATGGAATTGATTCCGCTCTATATTTATCTTGTTCCAGTCGCCCTGGTTGGCGGGATTGTCGCGCATATCATCCGTTTTCGTGTAAATATCTTTAAAGGGAAAATGACCATGGGAATTGGAATCATGTTTCTGGCGATGCTTTTATCGACAATCAATGCCGAACACGTGGATATCAATTATTTATTCTATGCATTGATTGGGTTGACCTATGCGTTTGTCTATTTCTATTTTGTGAATTCATTAGAAGGCAATCATACCGATTATTTGATTCGCATGATGGTTATTTTGGGTTTTTTGATTGTGTCGCAAGTGCTCGTCTATTATCTAAGAGTCGACGATGTCATTTTGGCGTTGGAACATAAAACAATTACGCTCGGTTGGGGTATTTCCAATTATGTGGCAACTTATTTGATCATGTTTATCCCCATGGCTTTCTATTATGCTCGAAAGCAAAAAATCAATTTTCCCTGGATTTTATTGATCGTGATTGAGATCATGGCATTGTTCTTTACCCTTTCCCGAGGCGGGATCGTCGCTTTTTTGGCCACTCTACCCTTTTTGATTGTCTACTTATTCAAAACGAACACTTGGAAATCATCCTTAATCAGTTTTATCGGGGTTATCGCCGTCATAGGACTGATCATCATCATATTCAAAGACTTGTTCTTGGCAATATTTGATCGGTTTGCAGTATTGCTTTTAGATGATACCGGGCGCATAGAGATCTATATCGATGCATGGGAAACATTTAAGGAAAAACCGCTTTTTGGAGCGGGAATATTCGCCCGAGTGGATGAATTTGGCAATTTTCGAATGTTTCATAACACCATCTTACACGTTATGGCTTGTTTCGGATTGGTTGGTCTTGTCGGATTAGTGATTCAAGTAATCATGATGTTTCGCATCATCCTGACTCGGATCAACGAAAAAACCGTGATCTTGGGCATTGCTGTGCTTGGGGCTCATATCCATGGTATGGTGGATAATGTCTATTTGATGCCGCAATTTATGATTTTGTTCTTTTTGATCATTGCAGTTATGGAAAACGCCAACAAACAAATTGCCAATGACTCGATCTTATTAAGAGCGGAGGGAGCCTCTTGACACATAAACATTCTGCCAATCGGTTGACATTGGCATTTTTTCTTAACTTCTTTTTTACGATCATTGAAATCGTCGGGGGTATTCTAACCAATTCCATCGCGCTCATCAGCGATGCCATTCATGATCTCGGGGATGCGGTCTCCATCGGACTTGCCGTCTATTTCGAACACAAAGCCAGTAAAAAACCGGATCATGAATTTACCTACGGATATCATCGCTATTCGCTTCTTGGCGCATTGATCGCCGCATTTGGATTGGTGATCGGTGTCATATTCATAATTATTGAAGCGGTTAAACGGATCATGAATCCAGAAGCCATCAATGCCGAACTTATGATTTATTTTGCCTTTGCCGGCATACTCATTAATGGAATTGCGGCCTGGCATACTCAAAAAGGAAAAACTCTCAGTGAAAAAGCGGTTGGTTTGCATCTTTGGGAAGATGTCATTGGCTGGGCGTTATTGTTGCTGGCGTCAATCTTGATGCATTATACGGATTTGTTGTTGATCGATGCAATTTTATCCATTGGATTTTCTCTCTTTATTTTATTTCATGTTTTTCGCCATTTGAAAAAAGTCATCGATGTATTGATGGAAAAAGCACCGAATGAACCGAAAATCGAAGAATTACGGAAAGTCTTGATGGATACTGACGGGGTCAACGACATTCATCACCTTCATTATTGGAGTTTAGAAGGCGACAAGAAACTATTCACTGCACATGTTGTGCTCGAGCCCAATCTGGATTCGTCTGACACTGACCGGATTCAGCGAAAGCTTCATGATCAATTGCATCAATTGGGGATCGATCATGCCACATTGGAGTTCGAAAAAGAAGATGAATGTATGAGCAAAGAAGACTGCGGCCCCTTGTCAGATGGATAAAACAAAGCGATAAACGATCCGACATAACGTTTTAAAAACCCGCCGGTTTTTCTTTTAGATAAAAGAGGCAATTTTTTTTATCAATATCCAATATCCCACTTGATAATCAAAAACAATAGTGATATCTTTTTGATATATATCATCAACACAAAAAAATACGAGGATTTCCTCTGCAAAAAAGCGATGGTTAGTTTTTTAAAATCAATACCTAATTCCAGTAGGTAATTTTAGTGAATCCAACACAAAGGATGGGAAGATTTTATGAAAAAAATCTGGATTATTGTGGTTTCAGTCACTGTTTTATTTCTTTTATCCCTGACGACAGCGGTTATTTCTGGGTATAACTCGCTAGTGGACTTGGACGAATCGACCAGTTACAGCTATACATTGATTGACGCAAGGTTGGAAGAGCGTCATAATTGGATCACCAGTGCGGTATCGACCATTTCAGGATTGATCGCGGAAGAACAAGCAATCTTTGATCTGATCACCAGTGCTCGCACCGCTGCCGCAAGTGGTGATATGGAGGCAATGATTGCGGCTGACGAAGAATTAGCAGAAGTTGTCCGGGATATTATCATCATCATTGAAGACAATCCAGAATTGATCAGCGCGGATGCTTACAATGGGTTGTTGATTGATATTGGAGCACTGGAATCTGCGCTGTTTGTCGCCCGGAAAGACTACAACGATTCTGTGCGAAAATACAACGCCGACGTTCGTAAGTTTCCCAAAGTGATCTTGGCATCACTTTTCGGCTTTGATAGAGAAAAAGATTATTGGGAAAAGAGCCCAGGAGTCGAGATATTGCCCGCGATCGATTTCGGTGAAGATGAGTAAAAGCGTTCGGTCCCTTCTGTTTCTTGGTTTGCTCGGGGTCGCTATTGCGGCCATATTCATTTTTCGCAATCAAACAACATACCCGCGCCCGACGCGGGAATTTTATGTGAATGACTATGCTGAAAAACTCTCAGATGCCGCCGAAGACATCATCTTGTTTGAGTCTGCTCAGATGTATGAAATCTCACAAGATTATGACAATGGTGGGACCCAGGTTGTGATTGCAACATTTGCTGTTGAGTCACTGGATGAGATTGAAGAATCATACAATGCGACCGAGTTGTATCGGCAGTGGGGGATCGGGAAAAACGATATGGGAGCGTTGATTCTCATGTTTTTTGTCGGAGAAGACGTCTATGTACGAATTGAACCCGGATATCGGATGGAACCGATATTATTGCCCGGCGAACAAGACAGTTACATTGCGGAAGCCATTGATGATGAAGATGATATCAGTCGGGGAGCGGTCCATTTGATCTATTTGATATTATCTGACATCTATGGGGAAGCATATGAGCTTGAATATAACGATACCATTGAGGTCAAGATGGAAGAATTCGACGCGTTTGCGTTGGATTATGTTCCGTCAGATTCGGATTTTTCTTCTATTCAGATGAGTTATTTGGGATATCTTTTTTCTCCCTTTTCTTCTTGGGGAATGCGGATATTTTCGGGAGTTATGGCACTTCTCTTTTTTGGACTCGGGGGCGGATTTCTTCGGGTCGTTGGTCAAGGAGGGAGGAGCGGTGGCATGGGTATTTTCCGCCGTAGACGTTAAATTATTAGAGAGGGATATATGAAGAGTGAGATGGTAAGCAACGAATTTGAACCCGTCATCTTTCCCGATAGCCGCCTGTTGATACTCGGAAGTCTTCCATCTGTTCAATCACGTAAGCAAGGATTTTATTATCTTCATCCAAAAAATAGATTTTGGATGGTATTGTCGGAGTTGTTTGGTGATGATTTTGTCCAAGCACAAACCTCAGAGAAAATAATATGTCTCAAAAAACATCGAATTGCGCTCTATGATGTGATCGTGTCTTGTCGGATCGTTGGATCCTCTGACCAGTCAATCCAACCAATACAAGTGAGTAATATTCCAGCTTTGATTCAAGGAACCTCGATTGATCGAATATACTTAAATGGTCAAAAAGCCGCCGATTTGTACCGCCGATTTTTTCCGGATCATCAAACACACGCCATGCGCTTACCGTCGACTTCTCCAGCTAACGCATCTTGGAGTTTATCCAGATTGATTGAAGCTTGGCGGGTGATTTGCGAATAAAAAAAGCCGAAGTCGGAACGGATCCGATTGATCGGCTTTTTTGTTATTGATCGGATAGGGGAAAGGCACAACGAGCGCGAGGTTGAATCACAAAACCGAAGCCTGAACCAGAAGCATGTCCCGAATGTTCGGTTTGACTCGTTTGAGAAGTCCCCGGTCCAGGGCTACTTGGCTCACGAGTTGAGGGAGGAGACGTCACGCTGGACGAATCGGACTCTGTGGTTGTCGGAATCGATTCCGTGGTTGTCGTTTGGCGACCTTTTTTACGGTTGCCATGATAATCTGGCTGAGTATTACCTTGGCGGTTGCGAATGGTGTAATGATATTGGTATCGATTCGCAACTTCGTCATATGTTACTTGGATATCCATATTTCCTTTGTGCATTTCTGAATTTTTTTCAGTTTCATATTCCACATTAAATCCATTATTCTCTTGATTCTTTTCAACTTTTAGTGCAATCTGCTTATTAAGAATATTCAATTTCATGGACGCTCGCAATTGATTTTTTGTCGCTGTCAAGGCGATTTCAACGGTAGCGGATTCGCTACCAGAACGAAGCGTTTGAAAGATGAATTTCTGACCCGTTTCATCGGAATTGTCAGTGATCGTGACGGTATTGAGCGGATCGATTTGCAGGCGGAAGAAGGAAGGCTGATGGGTAGTGAGATCTTGAGACGAGGCCGAGAAAGCATATTCTGCTTCCATCTCCGTCACGACTCCTTGATAAATGATTTCGGCATCCGCGGTCTCCTGTTGGTAATAGACTTTGATCTCGTGAGTTTGCTTGAGGAGATCAGTCCGGCGAATTCGCAAACAAACTGGATATTCTGTCCGATCAGAGTCAATCAACTCAAACGCAGACTCTTGATTTCCCAAAGCCATTTCCAACATGTTGAGATAGTCATTGATCGTATCCAGTTCGGCTTCAGTAAAGTCGGTTGTTGAGTCAAAAGCAAATAGGAGTGGTTGATAGGATAGTTCCTCTAAAGCATCCGAATCGACGAGCGCTATGGCGGATAAGGCTTGAAAACCAAGGATGTCTGTTTCGGTCTCCAAGGGATGCGTTTGTGTCTGAGGGAACATAAATGCAAGTTGAAATCCCAAGAAAAGAACGCCAACTAAAACCAAGAAGGAAACAGAATAGCGAAGAGCTTGTTGCCAACTGGGTTTTGTTCGGATGGATTCTGGTCTTTCCGGTAATGGAATCGACTGAAGATCAATTTTGGAGAAGACGTCGGGAATTGCTTTATCAACAGCGGTTTCGATTCGTTGATATAAGTCTCTTCGTTTCATCACTATTCCTCCTTTTCTAAATGATTTTTAAGTTTTTTTATAGCGCGATTATAAAGCCAGAGAGTGGTTCCCAGAGGCTTTTCAATCAAGGTGGCGATATGTTTGAATGTCATTTTTTGGACGATATGCAGTAATACTATTTGTTTCTCTTCCTCATCCAAGGGACGTATCAGGTCGGTGATTGTGGTATCATGAGGGACGGAGTCGCTTTGATTTGCGTCAAAGAGATTCATGTCTTCTTGGGGATCATAGAGGGTTTCTCGGCGATGCTTTCGATAATGATCCAAGGCGATATTTTTGGCTATCTGCATCACCCAAGCAACAAAATTTCGTCCTTTTTGATACGTATGAAGACTCTTTAACATCCGAATATAAGTGTCCTGCATCAAGTCTTCCACATCGGCGGGGTTATTCACGATCCCGACAATCATCGAGTAGACTCCTTTTTTGGTTTCATCATAGATGATTCGAAAGGCATCTTCATCTTTGTCATATAAGCGGTCAATATAAGCGTCAAGATTTTTCGACACGGGCATCACCCCCTTGGGAACATTATATCATATTCCTATACAGTGAGAATAGTTCTGGGGGTTTTCCGTATTATATACGAACGAGAGACCTACTTTATTGGTTAAGCTTTTCTCGGAGCATTTACAGAAACGAAGAAAGCGTGCTATAATATTGGCAAATCGGCAATTTGGGTGAAATAATGGATAAAGAAAAAAAGACACGCATCTGGGAATTGGATTTTCTCCGTGGCTTTGCGATCATCATGATGGTTTGGGATCATTTGATGTATGATTTTAAAAGTCTTCCCTATTGGTTTTCCAATTATTCGACAATCGAAAACAACATCGTTGAATTTTTAGCTGACTTTGGCACACTTTATTGGAACTCAGCTTTACGAGCGGGAGGGCATTACGTCTTTGTTTTCTTGTTTTTAGTGATATCTGGAATCAGTTTTAATTTTTCACGGAGCAATTTAAAACGCTCGCTGCGATTCCTAACATTTGCCATGGGTATTACCGGAGTGACGTTATTGGTTGAATTTTTATCGGGAGGATTCTTAAGAGTCACAATCATTTTCGGTATCATCCACCTGTTTGCCTTGGGAACGTTTTTGACTTGGTTATGTCGAAAAATCTGGAACAACGATTTGTTCATTTTGGCAATGGGGTTAGGAATCATTGGTTTGGGGATATTTTTTCAATTTTGGGATATGCATTATTATTCCAGCGTCACTATCGGCAATATTTTCCCTTTGATATTGGGAATCAAAGGTTATGGCGCAGATTATTTTGGAATCGCTCCATTCGCTGGAGCCATTATGGTTGGATCGGCGCTAGGGAAAGTGCTATATCCTTACAAGCAATCTTTGTTGCCAAAATTGGATCGGGCTTGGAACAAGCCAGTTGAAGCCGTTGGCAGAAAAGCATTTGTGATTTTCATTGTTCATCAAGTTGTTCTATTCCTCTTGGTGGTCGGTGTGATGTATCTTGTGGGTTATCGAATCTAAGGAGGAGTGTAGTATGGAACCAAAAGTGTCACTTTACACGGCAATCCGCAATACAGCCGTGGCACATCCAGAAGAAAATGCTTTGCTTTTTATGGGAAAATATGTCATTTATCGCGACTTGATTCACAAGGTTGATCAAGTGGCGAGCGGATTATCACGCCTTGGAATTCGTCAGGGTGATGTCGTAACCATGGCTATGCCCAATATCTTTCAGGCTATCTATGCTTTTTATGCAGTCAATAAACTGGGTGCAATCGGCCATATGGCTCATCCAACCACGCCTGTTAAGCAGATGCGGCGGTTTATGGAAAAAACCGGCAGCAGGCATTTGCTGATCCTCGATTCTTTTTATGATCATTACAAGCCATTGTTAGCGGATTCCATGATAACCATTGTCTTAGCCTCGCCAGTGGAAGAATTCAGGCTGATCAAACGGCTGGGTTATCGAGTGATCAATCGCAAAAAGTTGGCAAATATCCCTTGGAGAAACACCAATGTCGTTCGCTTTTCGTCGCTATACTGCAAAGAAGAACTGCCTGAGATTGCTGTGATCAATCCGGGAGATACCGCAGTCTATTTGCATAGCGGAGGGACGTCTGGCGAGCCGAAAACGATTGAATTGTCACACACCGCTATCAATAGTTTGGGAGACAAACTCCCCTTTATCCTACAAAAAGATAATTTGGAAGGAATTCATATGTTGGCAGTATTGCCAATGTTTCATGGATTCGGTCTATGCATGGGAGTTCATGCCATGTTGATAGCGGGGGGGACCGATACGTTGATGCCTAAGTTTGATCCGGGTAAGACGATTGAACTGATCAAGACAAACCAAGTGAACGTCATCATTGGAATTCCTTCTTTGTTTGCTTCACTGCTTAGCCATCCCGATTTTGCCGGAGAACATCTGAGGCATTTGGGTTGGGCTTATGCAGGGGGAGATATTGTCAGTCCAGATCTGAAACAACGTTTTCAAAAAATTACATCGGCATTCAACTCTCAGGCAAAGCTGTTGGAAGGGTATGGGCTCACCGAAGTCGTTACTGTTTCAGCTGTCAACATCCCCACTGATTCTGCTCCTAAAGGGGTCGGGAAGCCCCTTCCCGGAATTGATATGGCCATTTACGATGGGGATAAGCAGGCATTTTGTGGTCCCAACGAAGCAGGAGAGATTGTTGTATCGGGACCGACGATGATGAATGGTTATTTGAAAGATTCTGAAGCAACCGAGCAGACAATTATGACAGATGAAACCGGAAAATCGTGGATCCGCACCGGAGATTACGGAATGATTGATTCGGATGGGTATGTTTGGTTTAAACAACGGCTGAAACGAATCGTCAAAGTATTGGGAATGCCAGTTCTTCCCGCGGAGATTGAAAACTTGATGACGTCGCTTGCGGAGATCAAAGAAGCGGCAGCTGTCGGTGTTCCCGATTCTGAAAAAGGATTTGTCATCAAGCTGTATTTGGTTAAGGAACCCACCGCTCAAACAGCGGTCGCTGATGATACTATCAAACAACTGATTAAATCAGAAATATCACCTTATGCCGTTCCGGGTGAGATTGTTTATCTTTCAGAATTACCAAAAACGGATCTTGGAAAGATTGATACACGTAAATTGGAAACCATATAAAAAAAACAGCCGGCGGGTTCCGGCTGTTTTTTTCAAGGTGACTAGAATAAACGATTGTTGATGTCTCGGAAATAAAAGACGATGAGTTGAATAATCGTGTCTTGGATCCGCTTGATATCGCTGACGTTATCCTTGAATACAACGAATAGCGCCTGAATGAAACTGTAGGCAACGATTCTTAGGAAATAATCATTGAATTTTCCTGGATAGTATTCCTTGATTTTGGATATCACCAATGCTTCGAGCTGCGACTTGACCTGATGATAGTGCGTCCCAGTGGAATTGAAGATCATGATAAAAATCTCTTTCGCATAAGGTTTTAACACATTCATAACATAGGTGACGATTTGAGTGGCTTCCTTCATCGAGTCGATATGTGTAATATGCAACTTCTGGTCGAAAGTGCCAAGGTCGTCGATCGCTTTTTGAGCCGGCAGCAACACAGCATTGAACAATGCTTCCTTGTTATCGAAGTAGCGGTAAATATTTCCAACGGTAATATTGGCACTGTCTGCGATTTTTCGCATGTTGGCGTTTTGATAACCGTGTTCAAAAAATTCAGCAATCGCTCCTTCCAAGATGGCATTACGGACTGATTCTTTCAATACTTGCATTTTTTCCCCCTCCTTTGGCATATGTAGTGTAAACTTCTTATTGGTCTTTTCCCGGGAAACCAAAAGATAATTTACATGTTCATTATATATCAATGAATCGGGTTATTCAACGGATATGCTTGAAAACATGATATGAAACGCATAAAAATATGCTAATAATTTATTTGAGAAAAGATAATTGACCATACGTTGTTTATATGAGTTTTATATTATATTTTTTTAAAATAATCACGGAGCGCGGGAGTTGGGAAAAAAACGGGAATAAACCGGAAACTTTATTGACACGCGTCAAACTGCGTTATATAATTTTCATATACCATGGAAGAGGTGGATAGAATGAAAAAAGTCTTTGGCAACATTGTGCTGTTTTTGTCCATGTTGCTTGTCTCGCTAGTTGCCATGCCCTGGAACAACCTAACGCAATGGTGGCTGCCCGATATTCCGTTTCTCAGCAACAATGAATTATATATTAAAGCAGGTATCGGCGGACTGATGTTGATATTTGGCATTATTTTCTTGATTGTTGCCAACCGTGAATATCGTGAGTACGGTCACACAACACCAGCGACATCCGGATATTCCTTTATACCACTATTTATGTATACGTTCGCTTCGTTGGGGTATGCGGCAATCATCTCCTTGTTTGTTTATTCAGCTAACCCGGGTCCCAATAATTTATATTTTGTGATTGGCTTAGGTGCGGTGATGCTGAATGTCCTCATTTTTGGACATATGCTCTCTGCTGCATTTCGGAAGCAAAAGAACTTTGGCCGAGTGATGATATTCATCTTTCTGGTTGAATTGATGCTTATATCAATGGGAGCCGCTTATTTTGTTAGAGAAATTCTGATAGCGGACAGTTTTTACCAAAGTATGTACACCTTCTTATACATCGCTCTTCTTGGTGTAGGAATCGTATTCTATATCATTCATGTCATCATTTTAAAATCAAAGCGGAAACATCACTCAGAAGAAGCTGCTTTGGAAGCTGAAATCGACGACATCCGCGGGAAAAAATCTTCAGTAATTCCGGAAGCACCCTCCAAAAAAGCAAAAAAAGGCGATATCGCCAAACAAACAGTCACTGATAACGGGAAGAAAACCATGATTGTGTCTCGGGAACAAACAGTGGTTTCCGGTGAGCAGAATCTCGATCCGACGAATATGCTTTACGAGGATGTGGATGTTGATCCGGAATTTTCGAAAACATCAAACCAAGAGAAACAAGTCAGTTCCATTGAATATTACATTGAAAAACCCAAAATGTTCAAACCGTTGGATCCGACATTTGATAAATTGGTGGAATACGTTCGAGAAATGCCACAAGTCGTTACGAAAATATCAGACGAGAAAATCACGTTCTATGTAGATCGCAAGCCTTTCATAGTATTGATGAATTACGGCAACTATTATCGGATAGCTTTCAAAAGTGAACTTGAAAAAGGAATCCGGTTGATTATCAAATATCCCACGATTTCCAAAAACAAATCGACTCGGGATGATCTGTGGTTTAAAGCCAATAATTATGGTGATTTACCCAAAGATGTCATCTATCAAATCGTCAAATCTGCTTACGATAATGTCAACGCCTAAGAAAGCAACGTTTTCGTTGCTTTTTTTTGGTGAAAATCAGTCAATGAATTGAATGAGTTTTTTTTCTATGATACAATATCTATGAGGTGATGATCATGTATATACAAGAGGTTGAAGCTCTAAAACACAAGTGTGACGACAAGAAAAAAACACTGTCGGAAGCTTCGCGCAAAGCAATCTGTGATGAGTTTGATAAACGCTTTATTTACGAATCCACCAGCTTTGATAACGGCGATTTTAGCTACGAAGATGTTTGTTTCTTGTTGGAAGATCATTCTCGGATGTTTCCGGATAAAAGCGAACACATGCGCAAAGCCATCATCAACAATTATCATGCCATTCAAATGGTCCACAAACTCGTTCGTGAACAAGTGGGTTTGGATGAAACGATCCTCAAAGATCTTCATCAAAAATTGGTGGAGGGAATCCTTTATGGCGGGGTCTATCGAACACGTGATCTTTTCATTTTAGGAGCGAAGCATGTCCCGCCAACGTACTTGAAAATTTATCAAAAAATGGATGAATTTTTCGTCAAACTCAATGATCCCGAGCTTCAGGGGCTAAAAAAATCAGCTTATGCTCACTTACAACTGTTAAAAATCTATCCATTTATGGATGCAAACGGCAGGCTTGCCCGTTTGATTCTCAATTACCAATTGGAATTTGACGGTTACTTGCCTGTATCGATTACCAAAGGTCATCGAGACGAATATTTTCGAACGATCGATGAATACAAAATCAACAAGGATATCCAACCTTTCATGGAGTTTTTGGCAAAATGTGAAGTGGAACGCATTCAGGAATTTCTGGAAAGAGAGTAGCCCGCTACTCTCTTTTTTTTTCAGATTGTACAACGCTTGCGCTTATGATACAATACCATTTGGGGTGATTCAATGCGCTATGTGTCCTATCCATTTTCTGAGATAAAGCGACTGTCTTTCTATTTGGCCACGGAAGAGTTTTTAGCACTTCACTATCCGCCCGAGGATTATTTTTTCATGTGGCAGGTCCAACCGACGGTCATATTCGGAAGAAACCAGCTGATTGAGAATGAAGTGAATCTGGATTATGTCCGGGCAAATGGCATTGAATATTATCGAAGAAAATCTGGAGGAGGGTGTGTTTATGCCGACTTCTCCAATATCATGTTTTCTTATATTACCGCCTCATTTCACAAGGATTTTGTTTTCTCATCGTATTTATCGCGGATTGTCGATATGTTGAATAGTCTAGGGCTTCATGCCGAAGCTTCGGGAAGAAATGATATTTTAGTAGACGGACTCAAGGTCAGTGGAAATGCATTTTATCGAGTGAACGATCGCAGTATCGTCCATGGAACTATGCTGTTCGATACGGATCTTGAAATCATGGTTCGCGCCATTACTCCCGATAACGAAAAATTAGTATCCAAAGGCATTGCCTCGGTTAGAAATCGGGTCATGAATTTGAAAGGCCATATCCAACTGAACATGGAACAATTTAAGGAATATGTCCGATCCCATTTGACTGAATCCGCAATCGTACTGACAGATTCGGATATTCAAGCAATCGAAACAATCGAAAAAACATATTTGGATCCCGACTTTATATATGGAAAAAACCCGCATTATACGATTTTAAGGAAGAAACATGTTTCTGCCGGCTTGTTAGAAGTAAGCTTGGTGCTCAAAAACAATATCGTTAAGCAAATATCGCTTCTTGGGGATTATTTTGTTATCGCCGACCCGGATATTTTTCTAAAAAAACTGATTCAGGTTCCGTTTACAAAAGCCGATTTTACTCATGCTTTGGTGGGGCTGGATCTTAGTGAATATGTCTATAATCTGACCTTGAATGATTTTCTGGAAATCATCTTTTAAACACGTTTTGATATGATATAATACCCAGTAGGAGGGAATAATTATGCCTGACGTAAAGAAAACCTGTTTGTATGATTCCCATGTGCGTTTAAACGCACGAATGGAGGAGTTTGCCGGTTATTGGATGCCAATCGTCTATACCTCGATTCCTGAAGAGCACAAAGCAGTCCGTGAAAAAGTAGGAATGTTCGATGTGTCCCACATGGGCGAGATTCTTGTAAAAGGAAAAGATGCTCTGGCATTCGTCGATCATGTATTCACAAACGAAATTACCTCCAAACCAGTCGGAAAAGTCGTCTATGGGATGTTCTTATATCCCAATGGAACCATCGTGGATGATCTGCTGGTGTACAAAAAAAGTGATACAGAGTGTCTTTTGGTCGTAAACGCAAGCAACATCGCCAAAGACTATGAATGGATTATCGATGCCACCGAAGGATTTGAAGTTGTCATCAGCAATCAATCGGATGATATTTCGGAAATTGCCCTTCAGGGGCCGCTTGCAGAAGCATCAATGAGACATATCTTTGATCTTGATTTGAGCAACTTGGAATTTTTTACCTTTACTGAGGGTTCCCTCTTTGGGGTGAAGATGTTGATTTCTCGCACTGGGTATACGGGTGAAGATGGATTTGAAATATATGGACCCGCCCCTGCAATTGCCGAGATTTGGGAAGCCTTTCTTTCCCACGGGGTGATCCCCTGTGGTTTGGGGGCTAGAGACACTTTGCGATTTGAAGCAGCCCTTCCGCTCTATGGTCATGAAATCAGCGATACGATTACTCCACTTGAGGCAGGGTTCAAGTTGTTTGTTCGAATGGATAAACCCGATTTCATTGGAAAAAGCCAGCTAGAACAAGATTTGGCTCTTGGACTATCCCGTAAATTAGTGGGTTTTGAATTAAAAACGATGGCAATTCCTAGACAAGGATATCCACTCTATCTCGGTAATCGGGAAGTGGGGCACATCACGACTGGATATTTGTCCATCACTCTCGGAAAACCGATTGCGATGGCCTTGGTATCGACAGATGTGGCGAAGAATGGGTCCGAACTCGAGGTTTTGATTCGCAACAAACGCATTCCAGGAGTTGTCCGTGATAAAAAATTTCTTTCAAAGAACTATAAGAAATGAGAGGAGATCAATATGAGCAAAGTACCAATGAATTTGTTTTACGCAAGAACCCATGAATGGGTGAAAGTTGAAGGAAATGTAGCGTTAGTGGGAATAACCGATTTTGCCCAACACCAACTGGGATCAGTGGTGTTTGTCGATTTACCCGAAATCGGCTCGGTGTTGAAACAAAACAAGGAATTTGGAGCGGTAGAATCAGTTAAAGCAGCAAGTGACCTTATGAGTCCTGTTTCGGGAAAAGTGATCGAACAAAACGATGAAGTAGTAGGTGACCCCGAACAAGTGAATCGGGATCCATACAATTCTTGGTTTATCAAGATTGAAATGAGCGATCCAAAAGAACTGGATGCGCTTTTGAAGCCAAACGAATACGAAGAAATCAGCCGTTAGGCGGACGATGATGTTTAAATACTTCCCCCATACTCCCGACGATCTTGCGAAAATGCAGGATGCTTTGGGGATAAAAGAGTTGAATGACCTATTCCGAGACGTCCCGAAAGACGTCTTTTTCCAGCGAGAATATCAATTGCCTTCCGCGTTGTCGGAAGCAGAGCTACGTAGTTATTTTGAAGCGATTGCCAACGAAAACCAGAAATTTGTTTGTTTTGCCGGAATGGGGGTTTATGATCATATCGATCCGGCTGTGGTGAAAGCATTGACATCGCGACAAGAATTTTTGACGGCTTATACACCCTATCAGCCGGAAGTGTCACAAGGGACGCTGCAGTATATTTTTGAATTTCAGTCCATGATTCAAACTTTGACCGGCATGGACGCGGCGAACGCGTCCATGTACGATGGCGCGACAGCGACTGCGGAAGCCGCATTTATGGCGGAAGCAATCACCAAGCGCAAACGAATTCTTATCTCAAATACTGTCAATCCGAACACAGTCGATACGATCAAAACCTATGCATATTTCAAGGGTCTCGAAGTTGATATGGTTCCTGAACATGAGGGTGTGACCGATACCAAGGCATTAAAGGAAAAGCTAACAGAGGACATTGCTTGTTTGATCGTCCAGAAGCCGAATATGTATGGTGTGATCGAAATGATCGCTCCCCTGTCTGATTTAGTTCATGCTCAAGGCGGAATTCTTATTGAAAACGCCGATATATCAACTCTTGGCGTCTTAAAAACGCCGCGAGAAGAAGGCGCTGATATAGCCTGCGGGGATTGTCAAAGTTTAGGACTTCCGATGGCCTTTGGTGGCCCGAGTGTTGGCTATCTGGCGACGCTCAAAAATTATGTTCGCAAACTCCCGGGACGCATTGTTGGCATGAGCAAAGACCAACTTGGACGTCGTGCCTTTGTATTGACTCTTCAAGCAAGAGAACAACATATCCGCCGTGAGAAAGCGAATTCAAATATTTGTTCAAACCAATCACTGATGGCATTAGCCGTTACTATTTATCTTGCAACTGTTGGGCCGGAAGGCTTAAAAAAAGTCAACGAACTCTCTTACCAGGGTGCACATTATTTGATGGATCGTTTGGAAAAGACAGGGTATTTTCAACGAGCATTTGCGAAACCTTTCCTAAAGGAATTTGTTGTGCGATCGATGATTCCTCTTCCTGTTTTGCATGAAGCGCTCTTCAAAAACAATCTGTTTGGCGCGATTCCGGTGGCTCCAGAAGATCCGGATAAAGAGAATCTGGTGTCATTTGCGGTCACCGAAAAACGGTCAAAAGCTGAAATCGATCGATTGATCGAAGTATTGGAGGGGTTGTCATGGTAACATATGACCGGCTGATCTTCGAATTGTCACAACCCGGACGCTCCGCCTACTCCCTTCCGAAATCTAACTTTCCGGAATATGACCTTCAGAGCCTTCAAGACCTAATGCGGACGGAAACACCGTGTTTGCCAGAAGTATTTGAAACGGATGTCGTTCGCCATTACACCAATATTTCACAAAAGAATTTTGGGGTAGAAACCGGATTTTATCCATTAGGTTCGTGTACGATGAAATATAATCCGAAAATCAACGATGAAATTGTGGCCAACCCGATGTTTGATGCAATCCATCCGCTTCAACCCGCTTTTTCGATTCAAGGTGTTTTGAAATTGTATCACGAATTGCAAACGATGTTATCAGAGATCTCGGGATTGGCGGAATTCACACTGAATCCATATGCCGGAGCTCATGGCGAGCTCACCGGGCTAATGATCATGAAAGCCTATCATGAACAACGGGGCGATTATCGTCGTAAAAAGGTGATCGTACCGGACTCCGCTCACGGAACCAACCCAGCTTCCACCGTCGTTTCAGGCATGGAAGTGGTTGAAATTCGTTCCAATATGCAAGGACGCGTCGATCTCGAGCAATTAAAAGCTATTTTGTCGGACGACATTGCCGGTATGATGCTGACCAATCCCAACACCCTGGGGATGTTTGAACCGGATATCTGTGAGATCACGAAGCTGGTCCATGACGCCGGAGGATTGATGTATTATGATGGCGCAAACTTGAATGCGATCTTGGGAAAAGTACGTCCCGGCGACATGGGTTTTGACATTATGCATATCAATTTACACAAGACGTTCTCGACTCCGCATGGCGGTGGAGGACCAGGGTCCGGACCGGTAGGAGTCAAGCAGCCCTTGGTGGACTTCCTGCCCAATCCACGGGTCAAATGTTTGGATGGACACTATTATGTACAAAACGAAAAAGATTCGATTGGACGGATTTCTGCCTTCTTTGGCAACTTCAAAGTGTGGTTGCGCGCACTCGTCTATATCCGGACACTGGGAAAAGAGAACCTGGCTTGTGTTGGCGAATACGCGACATTGAATGCCAACTACGTGCGAGAGGCTTTAAAAGGGTATTATGAGTTACCAATTGCTGGCTTCTGCATGCATGAATGCGTATTCGATGGCTTGAAAGATCAAAGTACGGGAATCAAAACGCTGGATGTCGCCAAACGACTTCTCGATTATCGAATGCACGCGCCAACAATTTATTTTCCGCTATTGTTCCATCAGGCGATCATGATTGAACCGACCGAAACCGAATCGAAACAAACGCTGGATGAGTTTATTGCCATCATGATAAAAATAGCTTTAGAAGCGAAGTCAGATCCAGAATCTTTGCGGAACGCGCCACATGACACCCCAGTTGGCCGAATTGATGAAGTGTTCGCCGCAAGGCAGATGATACTAACCTACAAAGACTACCTCAATCAAAAATTTGATTAGGAGGAATAATTCCGATGAATTTAGGATTTTTTGGCATCATTGATGTTTTGATTGTCATATTCGTGGTCATATTCGCAACGATCGGATGGAAGAAAGGCTTTTTACTGAAGATTGTGGAGATGGCCTCCGGGCTCTTCGGTTTGATTGGCTCAATCTTGCTCGCCCGTCCGTTTTCAACACTGCTTCATAAGTGGTTTGGCGAAGCCATTACTGGCAAGGTCAATGAATATTTATTATCAAGGAGCGATCTTTTTTCCGCGGGACTCTCTGAAGAAAATGTCCGCGCAGCGTTTGAAGGGATGAGCCTTCCTAAATTCATGATCGATTGGGTAGTGGAAGGAATAAATTTTGACCAGATTGGTCTCACGATCATCGATGCGATCCAGCCGACAATTGTCAATCTGATCTTGCTGTTACTCGCATTTGTGACACTTTTCTTTGGATCGATGATTGTTTTCTTCATCTTGAAGATTTTAGCAAAATCAGTGACATCAATCCCATTCATCAAACAGATAGATAAAGTCTTAGGTGTGATTTTCGGCTTGTTCAAAATCACGTTGATCGTGTATATTTTGTTTTTCGTTCTAGCTTTGATTTTAACAGTGCCGGCCATCAATAACTTGATTGGCGATTTTATTCAAGTCGATATGCAGCTCGGGACCGAAAAATTCCGATTATCCAAATGGTTGTATGACCATAATATTCTTAAAAATATCATCGATGTGTTTATCTAAAAAAAATTCCTCTTGCCAGTTGCTGGCAAGAGGTTATTTTTTAGTATTCAAGAATCGCTTTTTTCAAAACGGGAAGTATCTCTGATTGTGGTATTTTACGGATAAGTTCGCCATCGATATAAAGCAAGGCTTCTTTTTTGCCGCCACAAATGGCGATATTGGCTTCTTTGGCTTCTCCAGGTCCATTGACGGCGCATCCCATGATCGCAACCGATAGCTGCTTGGAAATCGTCTCTAAGAATCGTTCAATTTCATGGGCAATCGGAATCATGTCGTATTGGATCCTGCCGCAAGTGGGACAACTGATCAACGTTGGTTTAGCAATCAATTTGAAATTCGCCAGAATTTCGCGAGCTACGCGAACTTCTTCAACGGGATCATCAGTCAAGGATACTCGAATGGTCGAACCAATGTTCTCTGAAATTAAAATTCCTAAACCTATCGAAGATCGAATCGTACCAATCATTTTGGTGCCAGCTTCGGTAATTCCCAAATGAAGGGGATAAGTGAAGGTGTTCGCTGCAAGCCGATACGCTTCAATTGTTTCCAGCATGTCCGTTGATTTCAACGAGAGAATGATTTGATCAAATCCATGCTTTTCTAGCAGGGACACATGGTATTTTGCGGATTCGACCATGGCTTCAGGAGAGGGACGTCCATATTTCAGCAAGATTTTTTTCTCCAACGAGCCCGAATTGATGCCAATTCGGATCGGGATATGGTTCGCTTGGCAGGCAGTTACCACTTCGCGAATCTGTTCGGGATTGCCGATGTTTCCGGGGTTGAGTCTGATTTTGTCCACGCCCTGCTCGATAGCATCCAGTGCTAATTTGTAGTCAAAATGAATATCCGCAACCAGAGGGATGCGAATTTGTTGTTTAATATCGCGGATGGCTTTGGCATCCTTGTGATCCAATATTGCCACCCGTACCAGTTCACAACCGGCATTTTCGAGGTCTTTGATTTGTCTGACAGTGGCGGGAACATCGGAAGTCAATGTATTAGTCATACTTTGAACAACAATTCGGTTATTTCCGCCGATGGCCAAATCCTTGATCAAGATTTGTTTTGTCAGGATTCGTTCAGTCATGTTATCACCCAACGACATTATACACTATTGGCGAACAAATAAAAAGAAACTGCTAGGTAAAGTCACTGGATTCTCTTTGCGCGTAAGAGACAAGCATGATACAATGATAGATGTTCAAGGAGATGGACTATGATCGCATATCCCGGAATTTCGTTAACCAATCTGACTCGAAAAGGACAAGCCCATTTTATCCAGAGAAAAGCACTGACTTTCATTGAATCAACAGTGTCTTTCGAAGAAAAACGGGCAATTTTTGCTTGCGCGGTTGCTAGGGTTCAGTCAGAATTATCGCAACAGATGCATTCTGCCAATCCGGAGACTCAAGCAATATTAGCAGTCGAAATGGCGATGGCAGGCGACTTGTTGCTACGGGAGTTTGTGGAAAAAAAGATTAGTGAAGGAATGACACTTTTAGAAGCACTCAGTCAGGCAAATACCCATTTTCAAGCCAGCATAAATGCCGGATCTTCCGACTATATTCGCGAACGGAAACAGGATTTGGATGATGTCATTTGTTCCCTGATTTGTTCGATAAAGGAGGCTCCTGAACCCGATTTCGAGATATCGGATCCTTTTATTGCGATTGCGGACCAATTTTATCCCTCGGAAGTCATTCGGCTAAGTCATCAGAATGCGGCGGGTTTGTTGGCAACCTCGGGATCGCTCATGTCTCACAGCACGGTGCTGGCAAACAGTTTGAAGTTGGCTTACATGATCGTGGATAAACCTCTGATTCAAAAGATTCAGGAAGGCGATCAATTATTGTTGGATGGTGAACATCATCAATTGATCATTCATCCGAATCCCAGTACCGACAAAATATCTTTTACTGACACCCACATTTATGCAAAGATAAACGTTCCTTCTCAAGCTTCATTTTGGGCGGTTCTCAATATCCTTGATGAACTAGAGGATATAGCTTTATCGACGACAAACGGTATTGGACTCGTGCGGACTGAATACCTGTTTTATGATGACTTGTTGATTCCCGACGAAAATCGTCAGACGGAGGTTTATCAAACCATTGCCAGAGCGATGTATCCACGGAGTGTCACATTTCGCACGTTTGATTTTGGCTTTGACAAGAAAGCGCGTTGGTTGTGCGATCGAGAGGAAATCCCAGAGCAAAATAAAAAACGGGGGATATCACTGGCGCTCGCAAACATTTCTTTGGTAAAGACGCAATTGAAGGCGTTATGCCTAGCCGCCTCCCGTGGTAATATCCGAATTCTGTTACCGTATGTTCAAAACAAAAAGGCGATTCAAACCGTGCGCCGACTGCTGAAAGAAATAGCGAAGGAGTCGAAAGAAGAAATGAAAGAATGGATCTCAAAAATCCCTTTGGGTGTGATGATTGAAAGTCGTTCCGCTATCCAACGATCCGCTGCTTGGGTGCCTTGGGTAGACTTTTTCAGTTTAGGGACTAATGATTTGCTCCGAAACGAGAGAATCGACCAAAAAGAAAAAATCGGGTCCACCCTTTTGTGGAATCGGATATATTCGCTGATCCAAGATGAGAGAATGAAAAATATACCACTGGAGGTTTGTGGCATTTTAGCTGAAAATCCCAAGGCGATTACTCGGTTTATCGACTGGGGGATAAAGACCTTTGTTATTCCTTGGACAAAATCAAGCAAATTAAAAAGATGACTTAGGTGTCATCTTTTAGGATCCTATTTCTGGTTTCAAAGCGACTAGTTTCTCGATTTCAGTGAATATGTCAGCTAAAATAGGCAAAGTGCGCTTCGTCAAAAACGGATTGATTTCCGCTACCATGAAACCATGCGCGTTATATAAGGCGATGACTTGTTTTTCGCCACGAACTTGTTCACGACTCTCCCATTTGACTGTCTGGATCTCATTCAAATCATAGATGGTCCGTTGAATGATGCGGTAATAAATCAGCTTATTGACGGTATCGATCGTCAATGATGATGTAAATATGATTAATGTATAAAATACACAAAGAAATATCGATAACACAAAAAAGATATAAATCATCCAGTCGGATGGGTCGGAAATGATCAAAATCTGAATATAGAACAGGACAAAGAAGACATCGATCGCGATGGCACTCCATTTTTGCAATTTAGTGGAAAGTGAATAGCGTTTCATTGCGTCACCTCGTAAGTTTATTATACTCTCAAATCCTGCTTATCGCCATCCTTTCGGAAAAAATGGTTGATTTCAATGACATTGGCTTGGTTGAAGAATCTCTGTCAAGATGAACAGATTGATAAGGAGAATCACATGCAAAATAACAACAAGGAATATCGTTTCCCCGCATTTTTTGACAGCCACCTCCATTTCTTAGGAATCGGAATGTCATCCAAAATCCTGGATTTTAAAGAAGACCGATCGATTGAAGCGATCTTAGCGAAAATAAAGTCTGCCGCAAGTGCCAAGGCGATTTTCGGACGAGGCTGGAATCAACTTGATTTGGTTGAAAAGCGTATGTTGGATAAAACGGATCTTGATCGGGTTTGTCCAAACACGCCGGTGGTGCTGCTTCGGGTATGCGGTCATGTTGCCTGCATCAACTCCGAAGCTTTTCGTCGCTTGGATCTTACTTTTGAAAATATCCAAGCTTATGGAAAATCAATTGATTATCCCAGGGGATTACTCTATGAAGATGCCTTACCCCTCCTTGATCACCTGCGAGATGTTCCTTCAATATCGGATATTAAAGATTGTTTTCGGATCGCGGAAAAAATGTTATTAGAAACAGGAGTGACCACGATTTTAAGCGATGATTTCTCATCATCGCCGCTTCCATATCCGTTGATTATTCAAGCATTGGATGAGTTGTATCGACAAAATGAATGTCATATTCGATTGATTGAACAAGTCAATTTGCCAACAGCGTCATTACTTGCGGATTATTTAAAACAAGGATTGACCCAAAAACGTCCTGGCAACTGGCGATTAGGTCCGATTAAACTTTTGACAGACGGTTCGCTCGGAGCGCATACAGCTGCCTTAAGAAGTGATTATCACGATCAGCCAGGGCAGCGAGGGATTTTGAATTATTCAGATCACGAACTGGGAGAGTTGTTCGATCTAGCGAACTTGGCCAAAAAAGACTGCCATATCCACGCGATTGGTGATGCAGCGATCGAACAAGTGCTCTCGGTCATGGAACAATCGTTGAGACGAACAAACAGAAGCGAACATCGTCATGCGATTGTCCATGCACAATTGGCCGATTATCAGCAAATCAAATGGATGAAAGCGTTGGGATTTTCTGCCATTGTTCAACCGATTTTTTTGGAAAGTGACATCGCCATGCTGGATGCTCGGCTTGGTCAAAGAAAACATGAAACCTATCTGTTTAAAACAATGGCGAATGAAGGAATCAAAGTTTGTTTTGGAACGGATTCTCCGGTAGAGAGTTTTTCGCCATTTACTAATTTGAGAGCGGCGATTACCAGACAATCAGTGAAAGATGCTTCTTTGGGCCAACATTTGCCGAAAGAAACCTTCCAACTTGCGGAGGCGATCGGCTGTTATGGCGCCAATAACCGTTATTTGATCCGAGATGAAAAATGTATGGAGCGAGATTATCTGATTTTGGATAAAAATCCGTTTGAGATTCCCATAGATGAACTTGATGACGTTCATGTATTGAGAACAGTGATCAAGGGAGAAACTGTTTTTGATAAGCATGATCGACCCACACTCTCAAGGTCAAAATAATAGAACAAAAGTATTCGTGTAAACGAATATTTTTTTATTGATTTTTTTTCAAATTGATATTGCTTTTTTAGGAATAATAACATACTCTATTACTGTAAATGCAAATCATTTGCATTTGACTTGCTCATTTCTTCTCTTCATCTTTGCCTCCTTGTGGACGGGACCCTGGTCTGCCTAGCCAGGGTTCCCGGAAGAGAAGCAACGAGCTTTCTTTTTTGTAGGAGGAACCAATGGACAATACAAGCCGCGTCACGACGGCCTTACGCGAATGTCATTTAAAAGTGACGAAGCATCGGGTAAACGTTTTGAAAATTCTTATCAGAGCCCAAAAACCGTTAAGTGCAGACGCCATCTATCATTTATTGATGACAGATAGACAGTCGATAGATCTTTCCACAATATATCGGATTTTGGAGACGTTGGCAGAAAAAGAACTGGTGATAAAAGTGACTTTCGAAAATGAGGTCAAAAACCTTTATGAATACAACCATCAAATCCATCATCATTTTTTGATCTGTTTGAGTTGTAACCAGATCACGAAAGTGGAATCTTGTCCCCTCAGAGACTATGAAGAACTCGTTTCCGAAAAAATGAAGTTTCGCGTGATCGGGCATAAACTTGAATTTTACGGTTATTGTGAGGACTGCCAAAAAAAGCAGAAATATTCATAGATCCAAATGCAGCACATAAAAAGAGCGTGATAACGGGTTGACAATATTCGGAAAAGTGGTAAACTCATAAGTAGGTTCTTTGAAGTTCAAATAATTTGAATTATGAACCAATTACAATGCGGAGGCTAAAATGTTTGAAAAATTAGTTTCAATTATTGCGAATGAACTAAGCGTATCCAAAGCAGATATCCAAATGGAAACCCATCTTCAAGATGACTTGGGGGCGGATTCACTCGATGCGGTGGAACTATTGATGAGCATTGAAGAGGCGTTTAATATCGCTATTCCAGATTCGGAATATAACAACTTAAAAACGGTGGGCGATTTGTTGAGGTTTATTGAAAAAAACCAGTGATTGCACCAAAATGGACGATGCAGTCGTCCATTTTTATTTGATATCTGAAAGAATCCCATTCTTTAAAATATACCAATGAGGAGCTCAATGATGAAAACGATCACAGATATTAAAGAATACATCGATATATTTGAAAATTCAGTCCTGACATCTTTAGAAATTGAGATGGAAGGTCTGACTTTGAAAATGACAAAAGAAGGAACAAGACCCCTTTTATCGTCACAAGCAGAGGCGCAAATATTGGCGCCAGAAGAACCGAAAGGGGTTGTTGTGAAAAGTCCTCTTGTGGGCACATACTATTCTTCAGCCGCCCCGGATCAAAGACCGTTTGTGAAGCCCGGAGACCTTATTACAAAAGGAATGACTTTGGGCATTGTCGAGGCAATGAAAACCATGAATGAAATCAAAGCCCCAATCTCCGGCGTCATTAAAAAAATCCATGTACAAAACGGCGATGTCGTCGGTTTTGATCAAGCCCTCGTCACAATCGATTACAATGCATAAAGTACTGATTGCGAATCGCGGTGAAATTGCAGTTCGGATTATTCGTGCTTGCAAGGAGCTGGGGATTCAAACCGTCGCAGTTTTTTCAACTGCGGATTCCGAGCAACTTCATGTCAAAATGGCGGATGAAGCTATCTGCATTGGCAAAGAAAGCAGCCGAGAATCTTATATGAATATTCAACGAATCCTCGCCGCGGCCACTGCTTGTGGCGCAAATGCCATTCATCCAGGCTATGGTTTTTTAGCGGAAAACAGTCAATTTGCAGCGATTGTCCGGGAATGTCATCTGATTTTTATCGGTCCAGAGACCGATACTCTCCATTTGCTTGGGAATAAAACCCATGCGCGCTTGTTAGCTAGAAAATGCCATATACCAATCTTGGATGGGTCCGCTAATCCAATCAGAACTTTGGAAGAAGGATTAGCACAAGCTCGAGACATAGGCTATCCAATCATGCTTAAGGCGGTGAATGGTGGCGGTGGAAAAGGAATTGCTATTTGTTTAGACGAAGATTCTTTGAAAGAATCATTTTTTAGAACACTCGAAGAAGGTTCGCGAAATACGGGTAGTGCAGGCGTTTATATCGAAAAGTACATCGAATCGGCAAGGCATATAGAAATTCAAATATTGGCAGATAAACAAGGGAATATTGTTCATTTAGGAGAGCGTGATTGCTCTTTACAAAGGAAGAACCAAAAAGTCATCGAGGAATGTCCTTCTCCTTATATGACTGAGACACTTCGCCACCAAATGGGGCTTGCCGCAATTCGTTTGGCAAAGGCAGCGGAGTATATCAACGCGGGAACCGTAGAATTTTTGGTTGACAATAACAATAAATTCTTTTTTATTGAAATGAATCCTCGTATCCAAGTGGAACATCCGGTGTCAGAATGGGCGACGGGAATCGACCTTGTCAAACAACAACTCTTGATTGCCTTTGACAATCAATTACCCTTTCGACAGGGAGATATCCATGTGAAAGGACACACGATCGAATGCCGAGTGAACGCCGAAAATGTATTCGCTGATTTTCAACCCTCATCGGGTGTCATCCGTCATTTGGTGATTCCGGGAGGCCCAGGAGTGAGAGTGGATACACAGCTATATTCTGGGGTGACCATCCCACCTTTTTACGATTCTTTGCTAGCAAAAATCATTGTGCATGCACCGACGCGTAAGGAAGCCATTCGCAAGATGCGAGTGGCTCTGGAAGGCTTGGTTATTGATGGCGTGACAACGAATCAAGAGTTGCTATATGTGATGATGCATAACCCGATATTCGTGAAAGGAACCTATGATACAAATTTCCTAACGAGAGCAATTCAGGAGGAATTGAATGGATAACTTTCTGGATAAGCATCGCTCCCGCGTCGTTTATTTTCAAGAGAAATACCGAAAACGGGGCAAAAACAATCATAAAGCTGAGATTCCTGATCAACTGTTTTCTAAATGTCCTTTTTGTCAGGAACTCATCTACACAAAAACATTGATAGAGCAGGCATTTGTCTGTCCGGAATGTGGGAAATACTATCCAATGAGTGCAAGAGATCGAATCGATCAACTCACAGACTCGGATTCATTTCGGGAGATTGATCGAACTCTGACTTCGGTGAATCCCCTTGACTTTCCTGGGTATAATGAGAAATTAGTTCAAGCGCAGGAAGAAACCGGTGAAAGAGAAGCGTTTATAGGCGGATGGGCGAAAATCGATAATATTCCTCTTTGTGTTGGTGTGATGGATAGCCATTTTTTAATGGGATCGATGGGATCCGCTATCGGTGAAAAAATCGCACGACTAATGGAATTATCGATCAAAAGAAAAAGCCCACTATTAATTGTTTCATCATCGGGCGGTGCGAGAATGCAAGAAGGAATATTGTCATTGATGCAAATGGCAAAAACCGTGGCCTTATTAACAAAGCACAATGAATCGGGGTTGTTGTTCATTTCCCTATTAACGCATCCCACAACCGGTGGCGTATCTGCGAGTTTCGCAATGCTAGGAGATATCATACTGGCGGAAAAAGGCGCATTGATAGGCTTTGCCGGAAAGCGAGTCATTCAACAGACTATCAAAGAAGATTTACCAGATGGATTTCAAACAGCAGAATTTTTGATGGATCATGGCATGATTGATATGGTCATAGATCGCAAAAATGCCCGCGCGGTGATTAGTCAACTTTTGAAATTTCATGAGCAGAGGAAAAATCATGTGTCCAATTGAACCCGCTTGGAAAAAGGTTCAGTATGCCCGACATCCTTTAAGACCAACAGCTAAAAAGGTTATCGAATATTTAGCTCCGGATTTCGTTGAGCTCAAAGGTGATCGACTTTATGCAAATGACGAAGCGATTGTCGGAGGAATTGGATCCGTTGATGGATATGTGATGACAATTATAGCGGAGGAAAAAGGGACTTCTATTGAAGAAAGAATCCGACATCATTTTGGAATGCCACATCCAGAGGGATACCGAAAAGCGATGAGGCTAGCGAAGCAAGCAGAGAAGTTTCAGAGACCGGTGTTGTTTTTGATTGATACACCGGGAGCTTATCCTGGAGTAGAAGCGGAAGAACGTGGGCAAGCTGAAGCAATTGCCACATCGATAAAAACCTTATTTTCGATCAAAACTCCGATTGTTTCTGTGATTTTATCCGAAGGTGGCAGCGGTGGTGCATTAGCTATCGGGATTGCTGATTATCTGATCATGATGGAAAATGCCACTTATTCCATTTTATCTCCAGAAGGTTTTGCCGCTATTTTATATAAAGATGCCTCTCTAGCCAAAGACGTTGCGGACACCATGAAATTGACCGCTACAGATATTCTTCATTTTGGTGTGATTGATGAGATAATTCCCGAACCGGAAGGTGGTTGGCATAGGGAAGTTACTCAACCGATGCCACTCATAAAACAGGCCATTCTGAAAGCCTTAAATCGTTTAAAAACGGTTCCGTTGGAACGCTTAATAGAAACTCGAATCAAGAGATATCGAAAAATGGGTTTGTATTTTGAAGATGAGGAAAGCCAATGATTAATTATGTCTTAATTTGGATAAGGAAAACCTATGACATCCGTGTGTGAATTATTAAATACGACCTATCCGTTGATTCAAGGAGGAATGGCTCAGATCGCCGATCATCGACTGGCATCTGCCGTTGCCAACGCGGGCGGTCTTGGATTGATTGCCGCCTCTATCGACGACAAAGAAACCGTTCGTGAGAAAATTCGAAAGTGTAAAGAAATGACTCAAGGTTCTTTTGGAGTCAACATCATGTTGAAGAGCCCCCATGCAGATGAAATCGCCGATTTGGTGATTGAAGAAAATATCAAATTTGTCACGACCGGAGCCGGAAACCCTGGGAAATATATGAATGCTTGGAAACAAGCTGGTGTCATCGTCATACCGGTGGTTGCGAGCGTTGGCCTCGCCCAACGTATGGAGGCTGCTGGTGCAGATGCGGTAATTGGCGAAGGGCAAGAAGCAGGTGGCCATATAGGTGAACTGACTACCATGACCTTAATTCCGCAATTGGTAGATCAATTGTCGATTCCGGTAATTGCAGCCGGAGGCATTGGCGATTACCGCGGCGTACTGGCTGCTTTTGCTTTGGGGGCAAAAGGCGTTCAAGTGGGCACTCTGTTTTTGATAGCTGAAGAAACACCAATCCATATGAATTATAAAAACAGAGTGCTTCAAGCTCGCGACATCGATACCATCGTTACCGGAAGAATCTCCGGACAAGCGGTCCGGGTGCTTAAAAACTCTTTGGCTCGAGAAGTGGTACTACGGGAAAAAAAAGGCTTGTCGCAGGAAGAATTAGAAGAGTTGACATTGGGATCACTCAAGCTTGCAGTAATTGATGGAGATATTGACAAGGGATCGTTTATGGCGGGACAAATCGCCGGATTGCTTCATGAAATTCGCCCAGTTAAAGCGATAATCGAGTCTCTTTTTTTGCCGTTAGAAGATGCCATAAAGAAACTTCATATTCAATCATGAAGCTCGCAGTGCTCTTCCCTGGTCAAGGGAGTCATACCGTAGGAATGGGCAAAGATTTTTATGATCATGATCCAGTATTTAGGACCCGTTTTGACCAAATCGACCATCGGTTCCACCTTGATTTGAAGTCGTTATGTTTTGATTTCGACCCGAGAATGGAAGATACTCGCTATGCCCAATTAGTTACCACCATTCTATCCTCTTTGATTGTGGAAAATATCATGAAGCGGATTGATTTGACCTCGGCTTATTTTCTTGGACATAGTCTTGGAGAATATTCAGCATTATATGCAAGTGGAGTATTCACCTTTGACGATCTCCTTCGAGTGGTAGGTAAGCGAGGAAAAATAATGGCAGACGCTTCGAAGAAACATCCGGGAGGGATGGCGGCCATCTTAGGTGGGGATGAAGTATTGATTGAGCAATTATGTGATTTTCTGCGAAAAGAAGGGTTCTATGTGACGATTGCCAACTATAATTTACCTTCGCAGACAATCATTTCCGGTACGTTGTCTGGATTAGAAGAATTTCGTAAGAATCTTGAAATGACAAGCGCAAAACGAATGATTCTCTTAAAAGTCTCCGGACCGTTCCACTCTCCGCTAATGGGGGATGCGCGACAAGAATTCGAATCATTCTTGAAACAAATCAAGCGCCATAATCCTCGAATTACCATTCTGATGAATTGCGATGGCAAACCTCTGAGTCTTGAAAGGCTTGATGAATGTCTTGCTTATCAATTATGCCATCCCGTTCGTTTTTATCAAAGTATCCATCATTTATCGAATATCGGATTAAATACATTTATTGAAGTGGGTCCTGGCAACATTTTAGGCAACTTAGTGCGAAAACTGCTTCCTAATGCCGAAGTGCGGTCAATCAACACAGTGGAGGACCTGACTCGATTGGAGGAATTATGTTGAATCTAGCTGGCAAAATTGCATTGATCACTGGGGGAGCAAGCGGTATTGGAGCGGCAATTTCGACTCAGCTTGCAGCTTTGGGAGCGATTGTGGTTATCCATTACAATCAAGCGGAACGAAAAGCCTTGGCATTGCTTGATAAATTGCATTCATCGGGGTATATGGCATCTACTTATCAAGCAGACATCACTATTAATGATGATATCAAAGGCATGATAGAACAAGTGATAAAGCAATATGGACGAATTGATATTCTCATCAACAATGCAGGAATCACGAGAGATCAACTGATTTTACGAATGACCGAAGAAGAATTCGATCAAGTACTAGCGGTATGTCTCAAAGGAACTTGGAACATGATCCGAACTGTCATACCACATATGAGCAAAGCGCGCTATGGCAGAATTGTCAACATTGCATCGATTTCAGGGGTTACTGGCAATATCGGACAAGCCAATTATGCAGCCGCAAAAGCGGGTATTCTCGGACTTACAAAGTCGGTTGCTCGAGAATTCGCCAAACGGAATATTACTTGCAATGTCGTGGCTCCCGGTTTGATCGAAACCCAAATGACAGCGGAAATGCCACAAGATATTATAGAAAAGCTTCGAGGTCAAATTCCTTTGGGACGATTAGGAAAGCCCAATGAAGTAGCGTCTCTTGTAGCATTTTTGGCCAGTGATGAGAGTGCCTACATTACCGGTCAGACAATCCATGTCGATGGTGGCATGGTCATGAATTAGGAGCGGGATATGAAACGACGAGTCGTTATTACCGGAATGGGCACCGTGAATGCCCTGGGTCTGTCTGTTGATGAAACCTGGCAAAGTATCAAGGTAGGAAGAAATGGGATCGGCCCCATTACCTTATTTGATGCATCCAAGCAAAAACCTTATTTGGTTGGTGAAGTTAAAGGGTTCGATCCGGAGAATTATTTCTCTTTGAAAGAAGCAAAAAGATTGGACCGTGTCATGGCATTCGGCATCGTCGCGGCCCAACAAGCGTTTGATCAAAGTGGCTTGGCAAACTGTGAATTTGATCGTTCTCGCTTTGGTGTCTATGTCACGAGTGGAATTGGGGGATTATGGACAATCAATGAAGAAAGCAAAAAAGCTCATTTTCAGTCTGCAGATCGAATAAGTCCATTTTTCGTAACGAATTCAATCATCAATATGGTGGGAGGAAACATTGCAATAAAAATGCAAGCGAAAGGAGCTTGCTTGTCCATTGTCACTGCATGTTCCTCCGCAACAAACGCCATTGGCGAAGCGTTCCGAGCAATTCGTGATGGGTACTTGGATTGTGTGCTTGCAGGAGGTGCTGAAGCGGCAATTAACGAACTTGGAATTGGTGGTTTCGCGAGCATTAAGGCCATCTCCCCAAATCTCGATCCGAATCGTGCGTCAATTCCTTTTGATTTTGAACGAAGCGGATTTGTCATGGCCGAAGGATCTGGGATTCTAATGATGGAGACCTTGGATCATGCAAAAAAACGAAGAGCGGATATTTTAGGGGAAATTATTGGCTATGCTTCAAACTGCGACGCTTTTCACATCACGCAGCCGGATGAAACTGCCAGCAGTATCATAGCTTGTATGAAAAGTGCTTTGAAAGACGCAAAATTAGAACCCGATCAAGTCGACTATATCAACCCCCATGGAACGTCGACCTATTATAATGATCGATTAGAAACCAAAGGGATCAAAGCGGTATTTCAAACACATAGCGAAAAGGTATCGATTGGGGCAACCAAATCAATGCATGGTCATGCATTGGGAGCCGTAGGGGGGATTGAAGCGATCATCACACTCAAGGCGCTTCAACATGATCTGGTACCTCCAACCATCAATTATCGGGTTTTTGATCCCGAATGTGATCTGGATGTCACGCCTAATGTCGCAAGGCCACGACGACTACGTGTTGCTTTAAAAAACAGCTTGGGCTTTGGTGGGCATAACGCAACGCTGATATTCCGAAAATGGGAGGAGCCAGATGCTTAATATTCAAGAAATTCAACAAATCATACCACATCGCTATCCGTTTCTTTTGGTTGACAAAATCATTGATTTAAATCCGGGAATCTCCGCGATGGGAATCAAAATGGTTAGCGGGAATGAATTTTTCTTTGCAGGTCATTTTCCAGGTAACCCAGTCATGCCCGGCGTATTGATTATCGAAGCCTTGGCACAAACCGGGGCAATCACGTTCTTATCAGTACCAGAAAACAAAGGAAAGACGGTTTATTTTGTTGGGTTAGATAAAGCGAGATTTCGCAGAAAAGTGATTCCTGGAGATATTCTAAGATTGGAAGCTCAAGTGATAAAAGTGAAAGGTCAATATGGAATTGGACGCGGGCGTGCTTATGTTGAGGACGAACTTGCTTGTGAAGCAGAGTTTTCTTTTAATTGTTCCTAATGCAATCTTTCAATCCGGAAATCAAAACTTTTTCCACACTTGATTCGACCAATGATTATTTAAAACAAAATTATCTATTCCTTCCCGATCATACAATTTGTCAAGCGTTAGCTCAAACCAAAGGCCGGGGAAGAAGAGGAACTTCATGGGAATCTGAAGCGGGTAAAAATCTGCTTTTTTCTGTATTGTTCAAAGAGTACTTAGATCCGATTCAATTAATGAGGTTGGCAGGGTCCACACTGTTGGAAATTTTAGCAGAGAAGGAAATCCAAGCAATATTTAAAATGCCAAACGATATTTGGGTGAATGGCAAAAAAATAGCGGGATTGCTGATAGAAAGCATCTATGGAGAAACTTGTGAGGCCACAATCCTTGGTATTGGGCTGAATGTCAATCAACGGTCATTTGTCACTCAGAATGCAACATCCGTGTGGCTGGAAACAAATACTGAGACAAAAATCGAGGATTGGCTAGCACGTTTTTTGAAGGAGTTTATAAATGTAAAGAGAATTACTGGACACAACCGATTCGATCAAAAGATTGGCAATTTTTGATCCAACAATTGGTTCTGTTGCCCGTGAAACACTAATTAGGGATTTGCGGACAAACTGAAATCGTGATACAATAAATTTATCCCAATTTCATCACAAAGGAGGTTGTTATGAAAAAAACCAAACGACAGATTGCTTTGGAGCGAGCTGATATATTGACCAAGCGAATCGTCGATTACTTGGACATCCGCAAATCGATACCCAAGGGTTTGGAAAGAAGTGAAAAGAACACACAACGTAAACGAGAATTTTTAGCGATTTTATCGGCCACCGAAACCGATTGGAACGATTGGCATTGGCAGTTGCGAAATCGCATCAGAGATGTCAACACCCTGTCGAAATTCATCGCTCTTTCTGAAGCAAACAAAGCTCATATTGAAGCGGTTTCCCGGGTTTTCCGTTTTGCGGTGAGCCCCTATTATCTCAGTTTGATTGAACCGGATGATTTTTTTGATCCGATTCGGCTGATGGCGTTGCCATCTGTATGCGAACTCGATGACAAAAAGATGGATCTTGATCCGATGAAAGAAGAGTTCACCAATCCGGCTGGGTGCATCACTCGTCGCTACCCGGACCGGTTGATCATGAATGTCACTAATGAATGCGCGATGTATTGCCGACACTGCCAAAGGCGAAGAAATATTGGTGAAACCGATATGGCAAGGCCGAGACCGGAGTTGGAAGAATCGCTGGAATATATTCGGAATCACTCAGAGATTCGAGATGTGCTGGTGACTGGAGGAGATCCATTCACCCTATCGAATCAACGATTGGAATGGATTTTAAAAGAATTAAGAAAGATTGCTCATATCGAAATAGTCCGCTTTGGAACGCGTACTTTGGTAACAATGCCACAACGGATCACCGATAAGCTTTGCACAATGTTAGCAAAATACCATCCTGTTTACGTTAATACGCATTTCAATCATCCTCAGGAAATCACTCTTGAAGCAAAAAAAGCCGCCGAGAGGTTGGCTTCGGCAGGGATCCCTATTGGCAACCAAGCGGTGCTCTTGAATGGCATCAATAATGACAAGTATGTCATGCGGTGTCTCAATCAGGAATTATTGAAAATTAGAATTCGACCTTATTATCTTTTTCATGCGAAAACGGTTCAGGGAACAAGCCATTTTCAAACATCAGTGGATGATGGCATCGAAGTCATGGAATATTTGCGCGGTTATACATCCGGATTGGCAATACCTGCCTATATCATTAACGCTCCAGGTGGAAAAGGAAAAACCCCTATTCTTCCCGAATATGTCTTAGCCCATGAAGGGAACAAATTCGTAATTCGCACTTGGGAAGGAGAGATTTTTCAGATTGACAACCAACCAACGAAGAATCTCAAAGAGTTGTTAAAGCCAGATATTCATTGACCGATATGCGACAGATTCCATGAATGGAGGGGCAAGATGTCCATTACAATCAGAGAAACCAAAGAGAGAGATTTGAATCACTTGAAGCAATTATGGAATGATGGCGATGTCATGTACTATGTGGGATTTCCCCAAGGACTTGGCACTGACGATTGGCAAATGTCCCGCTGGTATGAACGACTTCAGGAGAAGGAACAAACCAAACATTATTGTGTCTATGAAAAGGATTTTAGTTTTGTAGGAGAAACGTATTTTTCC
>Ga0265297_10000465_pt1 | contig 119510 bp, 74 predicted proteins | sample Munlanlwell13791_FD_192502 | JGI IMG/M metagenome (GOLD analysis project Ga0265297, IMG submission 192502) | Leachate microbial communities from a municipal landfill in Southern Ontario, Canada - Leachate well 137-91 | ecosystem: Engineered > Solid waste > Landfill > Unclassified | place...
GCGATGGTGGTTATAGCAGCAAGGATACACCTGTTCCCATTCCGAACACAGCAGTTAAGCTTGTCTGCGCCGATGGTACTGCACGGGCAACTGTGTGGAAGAGTAGGTCGCCGCCATCGCTAACGGCTGTTTTTTAGTTGAAAGGTTTAGAGGATTGAAGAGAAAGAGGTTATAATAGAACAAAGGAAGCGAATATTTTGAGGTTGCTTATATAGGGTTATTGCATTATTGTATATATAAGAAACAAAATATATGTAACCTGAGATAGGAAAGTAGTATAAAAAGGATTGGATAAAACAAGAATTAAAGAGAGCAAAGATTTAAGCTAAAGTAGCGGAATAATGAGATGGATGGAATAATTTGTGCATAAAATACAAATACAGAATCTAAATATCCTGGAGGATAAATGAAATTAACTCGTAATCAATTAGCGAGAATAATAATACTCGTCGCAGGTTTATGCCTGATCAGTATTATTATGTGGGCTAAAGTAGTGGAGCCGGAGAACGCTTTGCTGGCTGCAAGGAATTATCTTAAAGAAGCGGAACTGAAAAATCCGGTATATATGAATGATGTTGAACTATTTATTTACAATGAAGGAAGGTTTTTACCTTTAGAGTCCAATAAAGCAGTTGAATTTGAGCCAACGCTCTATTATATTAATTATGCAAATGGAAATTATGCCATTGTGTCAGCAGAAGATAATTTTTATCCTGTTTTGGCATATTCAGATGAAGGGTTAACTAATATCAACAATCTGCCACCGGCTTTCTATTATTGGCTGGAAAATTATTCCACTCAAATCAAGCAGATTAGAGAAGCAAAACTTGAATATCCGGAAAATGTTCAATTATGGCAGAGTTTAATTGAAGGTTCTTATCAGAATACTTTCCGAACTGAACGTTCAGTAACACCCTTAGTAACAACGATGTGGGATCAGGGTTGGCCCTATAATGCTCTTTGTCCCGTTGATTCACAAGGTTCTGGTGGTCATGTATATACAGGTTGTGTAGCTACGGCAATGGGTATGGTGATGAAATATTGGAATCATCCCCAAACAGGAGTAGGTAATGAAAGTTACTATTGTCCCGGTTATGGTTATCAAAGTGCTAATTTTGGGAACACTACTTATCTTTGGGATCAAATGAATGATACAGCAGGAGCGACGGAAGCTGAATATTTGCCTATTGCTACTTTATTATATCATTGTGGCGTTGCTGTTCATATGGGTTATTCTGTTGATGGTTCAGGAGCTCAAAGCACTGATGCAGCTGTAGCATTTGTAGATCATTTCCGTTATCCTAATGCCCAATATGTAATGAAAAGCAGTTACACAGAGGCAAATTGGAATAATTTATTGACTGCCCAAGTTGATAATGGCTGTCCTGTTTATTATAGTGGTTATGATCCTGCTGAAGGGGGTCACGCATTTGTTATGGATGGTTACGATACTACTAATCATTTTCACTTCAATTTTGGTTGGAGTGGTTCAGGTAATGGTTATTTTTATACAAGCAATCCTGGTGGTTTTACTGATAATCAGAGTGCTATTATTAATACAATTCCCCAAAACTACAGCATTTCTACTATTCCGGTAAAACTTATAGCCAATGATACATCTGCAGGTGATAATTTTAATGTTTCCATAAAGACCAATCCTATTTTAGGCAGCTGGAATGTAAATCATTACGATATAGTATTATATTATGACAGTGAATTTGTTGATTATATAGGTTATTCCACTACGGGAACTATATCTGCAAATGGGAATATCACAGTAGTAGAAAATTCACCCGGAATGTTAAGTATAGATTGGAATAACACTACCCATATAAGTGGTGGTGGAGTATTGATTAACTTAACTTTTAGAGCCAGGGATATGGGAGATTTTCTGTTTGATATTACGAGTATGCACTATAATACTACGCAGGTTACTAATGTAAGTTATATTATTATTCATTGTTCACCTCCTGTAGCTTCTTTAGCGGAGAGTAGGATTTTCCTTACCAATATTTTGAATCTAAATTATAATACAATTGGTACTACCAATATGAATACTACCTATATACTTCCTTCCTGGAATGTTACTCAATACCAAAATCATATTAACTATAATCCTGTTAAACTTGAATATACCGGTATTATAACTGAGGGAACGCTAAGTGCAAATTGTGAAGTTATTGTAGATACTTCCACTTCCGGAGTTTTGAATATTACAGGTAATTCAACTATTCCGCTTTTTGGAGCAGGAGCTTTATTGAAAATTCAATTCAGAGCTATAGGTAATACAAGTTCTATATCTGTTACCCAGATTACTATAAGTGATTTCTTTTACAATGATACCGCGATTTCAGATCTCGGAAATGCTAATGTGATGCTTTCTTCTTATACAGCTAATGACGATGAAATTGTTGCTGTCCCCGAACCGAAACTGGAAATCTATCCTAATCCTTTTCAGGATAATGCAACACTGAAATTTACCGGAACCAAAAAAGAGCCCGTGAGAATTAAGATTTACAATATTAAAGGTCAGTTGATAAATAAATTGCTAATCAGTGATCCTTTGAATTCTCAAATCAATTGGAATGGCAGTGATGGAAAGGGAAAAACTGTTGCGGACGGAATTTATTTTCTGCGTTGGCAGCAGGGAGAACACAGCGGTATAAATAAAATATTGGTAATCAAGTAAGATAAAAGTGTAATTCAAAAAATACGATTTGATGACTCCTGATTTATAAAAGAAATCAGGAGTCATTTTTATAAAGGGCTTTTGGCAGAGGGCGGAGGGCAGGGGGCGGAGAGTAGAGGGCAGAGGGCTGAGGGTTTATCAGCCATTTTTGTATCTCAACCCACTAAACCTTCTAAACCCTCTAAACTTTCTCAACCCTCTCAACCTTCTCAACCTTCTCAACATTTTCATTCCCTGTGACTTACATTGAGGACAGGAAACGACGAGGACATCGTTTATTCCGGAAAGTATCCCTCCGCCCTCTGCCCTTAGCTCTTTTCTCTCAACCCTCTCAACCTTCTAAACATTTTCATTCCCTGTGACTTACATTGAGGACAGGAAACGACGAGGACATCGTTTATTCCGGAAAGTATCCCTCCGCCCTCTGCCCTTAGCTCTTTTCTCTCAACCTTCTCAACCTTCTCAACATTTTCATTCCCTGTGACTTACATTGAGGACAGGAAACGACGAGGAAGTCGGTTATTCCGGAAAGTATCCCTCCGCCCTCTGCCCTTAGCTCTTTTCTCTCAACCTTCTCAACCCACTAAACCCTCTCAACATTTTCATTCCTTGTGACTTACATTGAGGACAGGAAACGACGAGGACGTCGTTTATTCCGGAAAGTATCCCTCCGCCCTTAGCTCTTTTCTCTCAACCCTCTCAACCCTCTCAACCTTCTCAACATTTTCATTCCTTGTGACTTACATTGAGGACAGGAAACGACGAGGAAGTCGTTTATTCCGGAAAGTATCCCTCCGCCCTCCGCCCATAGCTCTTTTCTCTCAACCCTCTAAACCTTCTCAACCCTCTCAACATTTTCATTCCCTGTGACTTACATTGAGGACAGGAAACGACGAGGACATCGTTTATTCCGGAAAGTATCCCTCTGCCCTCTGCCCTTAGCTCTTTTCTCTCAACCCTCTCAACCCTCTCAACCTTCTCAACATTTTCATTCCCTGTGACTTACATTGAGGACAGGAAACGACGAGGACATCGTTTATTCCGGAAAGTATCCCTCTGCCCTCTGCCCTTAGCTCTTTTCTCTAAACCCTCTAAACCTTATTTTCCTTATTCTTTTCTATCTCTTTTTCTCTTTAGGAATAAAAGTATCTTTTTCATATTTCGCCAGGAAATCACGGATTTCTGTTTCTACAGTTACAAAATCCTCTTTACTGTTCACCCGGATAGGATCGGAATAGATGATAGTTAACCTGGCAAAAGGTTTGGGAAAGCGAAATTTGTCCCAGGAATTGAATAGCCATTCTTTATTTGCATTTACGGCTACAGCAACAATCGGAATCTTTGCCAGGTACGCAATTTGGAATAAGCCCGGATGAAAAGTGTAGCAAGGTCCTTTAGGTCCATCGGGAGTAATAGCAAGAGAGATTTTTCGGGATATTTTTATCATTTCCCGCATTGCAGAAGAACCCATAAAAGAACTTGAACCCCGAACAGGAACATAGCCAAGTTCTGATAAGGGTCCGGCAATTAATTCTCCATCCTTGGAAGATGAAACCATAACAGCTGCTCCGTGATAAATTCTTTGGAGAGTCATCATCAAAAGATTTCTATGCCAGAACATATAGATACAGCGTATGTTATCAGATGACTCTTGATTTATTACTTTGAATTTCAATGTTTTGCGCAAAAGTAACAGAAACCAGGCACCGAGTTTTCGTTCCAGATAAAACAGGACTTTAGCCATAGGTCTCAAACAGGTGACGAACTATTTTCGGCATTTCTATTGATGGATGTTTATTGCTTAACATTGCTCTCAGTTTAAATAGTTCTTTCCGAATTTTGGTATTCATTTCAGGATCGGTCAAGATTTGCATTCCGGCTTTATAAATATTGGCTGGATTCATTTCTCCCTGAATAAGCTCCGGCAGGAGGTCTGAATCCAAAACGATATTAGGCAAACCGATCCTTTTAATTCTAACGAATTTACGACCTATCAAATAGGATAAATAGGATGCTTTATAACATATTACCAGAGGGGTTCCAATATAGGCAGCTTCCAGAGTTACGGTGCCTGAAGTGCAGACAAGCAATTCACAATACTTCATCATTTCGTAGTTATAACCATCAATAATATTGATATCCTTTTGTCCTTCTATCAAATGCATATAAAGTTGATGATTAACATTATGAGATTTGGAAAACAGGATTTGATATTCATTTTGATTCCACTTTTTTGCTGCCTGCAAAAAGACAGGCAGCATTTTAGTTATTTCATTATTTCTACTCCCAGGGAAAAACCCAATCCATTTTTTACTGGAATCAAGACCAAAAAAACGAGCGAATGAATCACGGTCCAGTTCAAAAGTAATTTCTTCTGCTATAGGGTGACCTATATAACTGCAATTGATATTGTGAATTTTCAGCAATTCCTCTTCAAAAGGAAGAATACAAGCTACATAACGCACAGAGTCCCTCAATTGATACACTCTGTTATGTTTCCAAGCCCAAAATTGAGGACAGATAAAATATAACACAGGAATACGCATTTCATCTGCCATTTTGGCAATTCTTAAATTCAAACCTGGATAGTCAACCAGTATAGCAAGGTCAAATTTCTCCGTAGAGAACAGTTTGCTTAATCTAATCTGGACTTTGAAAAAAAAGATCAAATGTTTGACTACTTCTACAAAACCCATAACGGCAAATTTATCAAAAGGAAAGATTGGCTTTAAACCCTGCCTTTGCATCCGCGGTCCGCCAATTCCTATATGGGTTAAATTACCAAATTTATCATTTAGTGCTTTCATTACCAGTTCGGAATGCAAATCAGCAGAGCTTTCTCCCGCCAACCAAAATATTTTATAGCTATTTTTCCGAATCATAAAGCTAAAGTTCCCATCAAAGATAAGACAGTTACAATAATTGCTGCCATAATTACACCTAAAAGAATAAAAAACATTGAACGCCAAAATCTTAACCCAAATATATTAGCTGCTAAAGCACCTGTCCAACCCCCGGTTCCAGGAAGCGGGATACATACAAATATAACTAAACCGATTTCTTCATATTTTTCTATGGATTTACCTTTCTTTCGGGTTCGGGTAAACAACCATTCAGTAAATTTACGACCAATCTTCACTTTACTGATAAGATTAAAAAACCAGTCAACCAATAACAATATGAAAGGAATTGGAATCATATTACCAATAATAGATAGAATTGCAGCTTCCAACCAGGGGATATTAAATAAAAAAATTGCTACCGGAATACTTCCCCGCAGCTCTATAATTGGAATCATTGAAATTATCATCACTATTAATTCAGGTGCAACACCTTTTTCTTTCAACCAGGCAACTGTTTTGTCAGCTGTTGTGTTACAAAAAAGCGGCTGTGATAGAATTACTATCAACAGCGTTAGCAGAATCTTTTTTAACAGGTTATTCAACTTTGCTCCCTCAATCGCTTTATAATAAATCCATTTGTAGAACAGCTGTATTTTGTCAATAATTTGTGTATCCGGATGGTTGACATCCCTGTCAACCCTAAATTCCGGAAGGTTGACATCCCTGTCAACCAAAACCCCGGAAGGTTGACATCCCTGTCAACCAAATAAACGACGGTGACATCATTCTTCCGCTATGATAGTCAGGAGTCATTTACGCCTTCACAAATTTATTCTTTTGCGATAACTTTTACGGCGTATATGACTCATGACGGTTCGGAGGGAAAATAATCTACCCGAAAATGCAGTTTTTGAGAAATAGCTATTATGAGTCCTCAATGCCAAAATAATTAGTGTAGAGTGTAAAAGTTGTTTCGGCAGTGACGACTCCTGACTTTCCCGGAAGGTTGACATCCCTGTCAACCAATTCAGCAACCTATTATCCATAAACCTAAATAATATTAATTTTCTCCTTGACAAATTCTGAAGATTGTTTATATTGTCTTTAAGAATATTGAAGGAGATGGAAATGAATTTAATAAACTGTCCAATCTGCAAAGGGGAGTTGAAAATAAGGGAATTGCATTGCCCCCGTTGTGAGATTAGTTTTCAAGGTAATTTTGAAAATAACTGGTTAGCAGAGTTAAATGCCAGCCAATTGGAGTTTGTCCGTTTGTTTTTAATAGTTCAGGGAAACCTGAAGGAGCTGCAAAATCAATTGGGAATATCATATCCCACAGTAAAAAATCGCTTAGGGGAAATTATCGGAATAATCACCAAAAAAGAACCTGTAACAGATACAGTGATTGATATTCTTTCCGATTTAAATGAGGGCTTTGTAGATGTAGAAGAAGCAATTTCTATGATTGAACAAAGGAGGAAAAAATGAACAAATTCAATCTGGAGAAAAGATGGGTATTTGAACCCTTGAACAAAGTAGTGATTGAGAATCACTTGGCTAAATTATTCTTACAGGCAGGTGCCGAACAAGAAGTTTGTCTGAAAGGAACTATCAATTTTAACCGTTCTCAGGATGATTTCCAGGCAGATGATTATATTCAATCTGATTATCGGGAAGGGGTTTTAAAGATTAGTTTACCGGAATTTGAATCTGATGAATTTAGAGAAGCTGTTTTTAATGTAACCATTCCTGAAGGTGTTTACCTGCATATTATAACAGATAACTATCCTGTAAACTTTGATAACCTGAAAAACAAACTTAAAGTTCTAAATGAAAATGGACCCGTTTATCTGCAGAACTGTAAAGGTGATATGCACCTGGAAAGTGAAAACGGCTTAATTCGCCTGTCTAATTGTGAAGGAGACATTTTTGCCAAGTTGGAAAACGGTCCCTTTTCCGCTTCCCAAATCAGTGGCAAGACATTGCATCTGGAAAATGAAAACGGTCCTGTAAAAGTGCGGGTAAGTTCATTTCCCGAAGTAGAAATAACTTCCGAAAACGGACCTGTTTACTTTGAAACCGTCCCTCTGGAAAATGGCAATTTTCAGTTAAAATCCGTAAATGGTTCTATAAATCTGATTCTTCCCGATGATTTTGATTTTGCTTTGCAAGCCATTACTCAATGGGGTAGAATTAAGACCTCTATAGATTTACCGGTTACGGTTGAGGATAATATATACTCTATCCAGAACGGTGAAGGAAAAGTTAAAATTAAGGCAATTACAGATAACGGCACAATTAAAATTAATGCTGAATCACGGCTAAATCTGGACTTTGTGAAAAATAAGATGGATCAAATTAGAATTGCTTTACAAAAAGTGAACTCCGAAGAAGAAAAGCAGAAAGTGGTGGAAATGGTTAATAAAGTAGTTGCTTATATAAATAACATTGCCGGTTCTATTAAAGAGGAAAATATAAAGGAAAAACTTACCTCCGCTACCGCTAAACTGAAGGAATTGATAGAGAACTTTGATTTCCGCGCCACTAATGACAAAGTGCTCAAGAATTTGGAAGATATCGGTTCTCAAATTCAGGATGCCCTTAAAGAAGGAATTAAAAATCTGAAAGAAAATATGTATGACTTCAAAAAACATCATTTTCATACCGAATCGGTAACTGCCTATATTAAAAAAATTCTGGATTCACCTCAAATTAAACCTTATCTGGGAGGAGAACACAAGAAAAAAGAAAAGGAAAGCTCTATAGACCATAGCCGAATGAAAATTCTGGAAATGCTGGAAGCGGGAAAAATTACCGCTGAAGAAGCAGAACGGCTGTTAAAAGCTATTGGGAAAGAGTAAAGAAGTCAAGAGGTCGAGAGGTCGGGAGGTAAAGAGGTCAAGAGGAATGTCTGCTGTGACTTAAAACCGGTTTTCTTTGGCTGATTTGACCTTTTATAGAAAGCAGTATATTTTTTACCTGCCTTCGCTTTACGCATTCAGCATAAAGACCGGTTTTGAGTTACAGCAGAAAATTCGCTTTACATTATCAGCCCAAAGACCGGTTTTGAGTTACAGCAGAAAATTCGCTTTACACAGTCAACCCAAAGACCGGTTTTGAGTTACAGCAGAAATTCGTTTTACATTGTCAGCCCAAAGACCGGTTTTGAGTTACAGCAGAAAAAGCACCGCTCCAGTGACTAAACCCCGGTTTTTATAGAGCAAGCGAACTTTTTATACAGATTCAGCACTGAAAATGCAGTTATAATTCAACCCGGATTTCTGCTTTCTCAAAAATGACAAAAAGAGAGTTAGCGTTTACTAAAAGGTTAGTTGTAATAATGAATTTATTGCAGGATTCATTTTAGCCCAAATAACGCAACAGAATAGTTAATAGTTATATTTTGCATGTGGGTTGCCTAAATTCAGATTCGGCAAGTGCCATCAAGCATTAAGGATTTTTAGAAACCTTTGTTTTCTTAGGCAAAGAAGAATTTGCCAACCCCTTTGTCGCTATATTATATTATTTTGGGAAAAAACAAGTAATACCTGTTAAGATTTTTCTTGACAGGGTGTTTAGTTCAAGAAATGATAAAAAAACTAAATATTGGGAATAAAAATATGAATGTCTTTGAACTCAGAGATAAGATAATTGCAGATTACAGCTCATTTGTTCAGGGTTTCATTAATATTCGTGATAATGAAATTCAAAATTTAGTTTTGAATGAAATGAACAGTGGTCTACTGTGGCCCGATCCTCTTGTGCAGATAAATCCTTTTTTTACCTTGGGTGAATCTGTAAAACAACTTGTATTAGAAGGATTTTTACATCCTGATTGTGAAAAAATATTCAATATAAGGAATGAAAAAGGAACCTCTACCAAGCAGTTGCAATTGTTCAAACATCAATCTGAAGCTATAAAGAAAGCAGCAAAAAATGGGAGTTATATTCTTACTACTGGAACCGGTTCCGGTAAAAGTATGGCATATATAATTCCTATTGTTAATTATATCCTTCAAACCGGTTCCGGGAAAGGTATTAAAGCAATTATCATCTATCCAATGAATGCCTTAGCTAATAGTCAAGAACAAGAACTGGATAAATTTATTAATTCAGAGGATAAATCTACTGAAAACAAAATTAGTTTCAAGCGCTATACGGGTCAGGAAAATGAAATGGAAAGAGCAGCCATCTGGGCAAATCCACCTGATATTATTCTTACCAACTATGTTATGTTAGAGCTTATTTTAACCCGACCGGATGAAATTCCTTTGGTAAATGCTTGTAAGAACCTGAAGTTTTTAGTTTTGGACGAATTACACACCTATCGTGGTAGACAAGGTGCGGATGTAGCTATGTTGATAAGAAGAACAAAAGAAGCTACTGGAGCAAAAGATGTTATTTGCATAGGTACTTCTGCTACTTTATCCAGTAGTGATATAAAAAATCAGAAGCAGGAAATTGCCAAGATTTCTTCTTTGCTTTTTGGGGTTAATATAGCAGAAGATGATGTTATTGGCGAATCTTTAGAGAGAATTACGGAGGAATATGATTTTAGTAACCTGGATGAAGTTGAATTGCTAAAAAAAGACATCTCCTCAGTAATAACTACTGACCAAATGGAATTTGATCAAATCAAACATAATCATTTAGCTTCTTGGATAGAAAGCAATTTTGGAATCAAAACTGATCCTCTTTCTGGAGCATTGGTTCGTTCCGATCCAATTAGTATCACAGGACCCGATGGGGGAGCCGCTATATTGCAAAGATTATCTAATATGGAACAGGATCTTTGTGTTAGTGCCATACAAAAAATGCTGATGTTAGGTTTTCAAACCATTAATCCTATAAATGGTTTTCCTGTTTTCGCTTTTCGTCTTCATCAGTTTATAAGCAGAGGTCAAACAGTATATGCTTCCCTGGAAGATAATGAATCTCGCTATCTTACTATGCAAAAGCAATTATATGTTCCCGATACAGATAAATCAAAAGTCCTATTACCAATTGCCTTTTGCCGTTTTTGCGGTCAGGAATTCTATACTGTAAACAAAACTTTTAATGAGGATCATAAAAATTCATATACTCCTCGCGAAATGTATGATATTTATGTAAATAAAGAGGAAGCTGGTTTTCTTTATCTTCCAAATAAATCGGATTATGATTTAACTGCTATGATTCCACCTGAATGGAAAGATGTTAATGGAAATATCCTTGCTAACCGTAAAAAGGATATACCTAAAAGTGTATCTGTTAGCACCGATGGCATAGAAAATCCCGCTGGCAGGCAAATGTATTTTTTTAAAAGCCCTTTTCGTTTTTGTCCTTCCTGTGGTGTTTCTTTTGATGCTACTCAGCGGAGCGATTTTCCCAAGTTAACTGCTTTGGGAACGGAAGGAAGAGCTTCGGCAACTACAATTTTGTCTCTTTCAACAATACGCAATATTAAACAAATGGATTTGGAAGAAAAAGCCAAAAAATTATTAAGCTTTACTGATAACCGTCAGGATGCCTCTCTTCAAGCTGGTCATTTTAATGATTTTATTCAAATTGGTTTATTGCGTGGAGCTTTGTATCAAGCTTTAGTTAGTGAGGGAGAAGCAGGTCTGCGTCATAGCTATTTAGCTCAAAAGGTGTTTGAATGTCTGAATCTTCCTTATGAAGTGTATGCTTCAAATCCCAAGGCAACTACAGGAGATGCACTTCAAGAAACAAATCAGGCGTTATGGGATGTATTGGGTTACCGTTTATATTATGACCTTCGTAGAGGTTGGAGAATCACAGCTCCAAATTTGGAACAAGTAGGGCTCTTGAAAATTGACTATTTATCATTAAACGAACTGGCTAATTCTGATTCTGAATGGCTAAATTGCCATCCTGCTATTGCATCCTCTACTAAAGAAGCCAGGTATAAGGTCCTGAAAACTTTACTGGAGCTAATGCGCAGGTCTTTGGTAATTAAAGTAACATATCTTAATAGAAACTATCAAAACGCAATTTTACAAAAAAGTCAGCAGCGTCTGATTCCTCCGTGGGGTTTTGATGAAAATACCCAACCCAGAAACTTAACTAATGCCTCTATCTTATATCCCTATAGCCAAAAAAACCGTAATTTTAACAGTGGTAATTTATATCTTTCTCCTCGTGGCTCTTTTGGACAATATCTAAGAAGAGTAAATACTTTCCAGAATTATAATGCTAATTTGGATATTGACTCCACACAAGTTATAATTGAAGAGCTGGTGAATAAACTATGTAGCGCCGGTATAATTGAACAGGTTGATAAAAACAATAACGGTTATCAGTTGGTTGCCGATTCTATTATCTGGAAACAAGGGGACGGAAAGACAGGTTATTATGATCCTCTACACCAGCCCAAAGAATCTGTCCAAGGTCAACCGGTAAACGAATTCTTTAAAGAATATTATTCTGCAATTGCACTTACTACTCATAAAATTTATGCCCGCGAGCATACAGCTCAGGTTAGCTATGAGGAAAGGATAAAAAGAGAAAGAGATTTTCGGGAAGGGGCATTGCCTATTCTATATTGTTCTCCTACTATGGAACTGGGGATTGATATTTCCTGGCTAAATGTTGTAAATATGCGTAATATTCCTCCCACACCTGCAAATTATGCTCAACGTAGTGGTAGAGCCGGACGCAGTGGACAACCTGCCTTAATTTTAAGTTATTGCAGCACAGGAAGTCCACATGACCAATATTTTTATAAACATCCCGAAAGAATGGTTTCGGGAATTGTTTCTCCACCTCAGATAGATATTGCTAACGAGGATATGTTACATTCTCATATTAATGCCATCTGGTTATCAGAAGCCAAAATCAGTTTGGGTAAATCTCTAAACAATGTTATTGATGTTAATACGGATAACTTAGAACTTTTATCTTCGGTAAAATCCACATTAACTGATTTAGATCTCCAAAAAAGAGCTTTAAAAAGAGCAGAAAGAGTGATAGCTACAGTTCGGGATTATCTCCAGAATACCATTTGGTTTAATGACGATTGGCTTACGGATGTAATTAAACAAATTCCCAACGAATTTGAACAGTCCTGTGAACGGTGGAGAGACCTCTATCGGGCTGCCTTAAAACAGCAGCAATTTCAAAATAGTATTATATTAGATGTCAGTAGACCTTCTGCTGATAGAAAGCAAGCTATCCGGCTTAGGAATGAAGCAGAAACTCAGTTAAAATTGTTAACTTCTATAGAGGGTGCTTTTCAATCTGATTTTTACAGCTATCGCTATTTTGCTTCTGAAGGGTTTTTACCTGGATATAACTTTCCCAGATTGCCTTTATCCGCTTATCTACCTGCTCGAAGCACAGTTAAAGGAGAAGATGAATATCTTAATAGACCCAGATTCTTAGCAATCACGGAATTCGGTCCCCGCTCTCTTATCTACCATGAAGGTTCTAAATATATTATATCTCAAGTTATTATGCCTCCCATAAGAGATAATAATAATCTACCCTATTTAGCTTCTATGAAGTTATGCCCTGAATGTGGATATCTGAATGAAAAAGCAAATGACCTTTGTGAAAATTGTAATAATCAACTTGGTTCATCTTTAACCAATCTTTTCCGCTTGCAGAATGTTGTTGCCAAAAGAAGAGAACAAATTAGCTGTGACGAAGAGGAAAGGTTAAGAATGGGATATGAAATGAGGACTACTATCCGCTTTGCTAAAAAGGGAGGTAAACTATCCTGTTTTAAAACGGAATTATATTCAGGAAATAACCTTTTAGCAAAACTAACCTATGGTGATTCAGCTGATATCTGGCGTATCAATATGGGTTTTAGAAAAAACTATAGAGATGGGCAATCAGGTTTCTGGCTGGATAGTGAAAGTGGTTATTGGGAAAGAAATCCTGATACTGATAATGATGACGATTCACCTTTTGGCAGCAACCGAATATTGGTATGCCCTTATGTTAGCGACACTAAAAACTGTCTTCTTTTTGAACCCCAGTTTTACGCAGAGCCCGCTATTATGGCATCTTTACAAGCTGCCTTAAAGAATGCAATTCAACGGGTGTTTGACCTTGAGGATAACGAATTGGCAGCAGAACCTTTGCCAAACAAAGATATGAGACATTCAATTCTGTTTTATGAAGCTACAGAAGGTGGTGCAGGAGTTCTAAAACAAATGATGGATGAACAGAACTTTCGCAAAACTATCAGGAAAGCGATTGAAATATGTCATTATGATCCGGATAGTTTCATAGATTTGGAAATGCATAAAAACTCCCGCGAAAAATGTGAAGCTGCTTGTTATGATTGTCTTTTAAGCTATAAGAATCAGCTAGATCATCTTATTTTAGACCGAAAATCTATTATTGCTCATCTTAAAAATTTGCTTAATGCAGATTTTAAACGATCTTCCAGCGAAGTATCCCGCGTAGAGCATTACCAGCATTTGCGAAATTTATGCGCTTCAGATTTGGAAATTAAATGGCTGGATTTCATATACAATAATAATTATATTTTACCTGCCGTGGCACAGCAGCTAATTGAAAAAGCCGAAACGCGTCCTGATTTTGCTTATCCTGATAAATATGTTGCCATTTACATTGATGGTCAGGTTCACGACTTTTCCAATAAAATGGAAAAAGACAGAGAAGTTGATGCTCGTCTTGATGATCTTGGCTGGAAAGTTATCCGATTCCGATATAATCAAAACTGGCAAACCATAATTAACCAGCACCCGGAAATTTTCGGAACGGAAAATTAATATGTTCCGGTTTATAAGTAACGCCATAAAACCAGTTATAGATAAATTACCTATATCATCTTGAAAAGGAGATAAAAGTGGAACAACTTCAACCAGACAAATCTTCAAATGATAATTCCGGACATTATTCTATCGGTTCACTTGTTTCTGTTAGAGGCAGGGAATGGGTTGTTCAACCGGAATCAACCTCTGAACTTCTAATTGTTAAACCCTTAGGAGGCAGTGAAGAAGAAATTACAGGTGTTCTAACTGCCATAGAAGAAGTTCATCCCGCTTCTTTCAGTTTGCCTGATCCAACTCAATTGGGAGATTATCAATCCTGCAATCTCTTGAGAAATGCTCTCAGATTGGGATTTAGAAACAGCGCCGGTCCATTTAGAAGTTTTGGCAGATTGGCAGTTAACCCCCGTCCTTATCAATTATTACCCTTACTGATGGCTTTAAAGCTTGATCCGGTTAGAATTTTGATTGCCGATGATGTAGGTGTTGGAAAAACGATAGAGGCCTGTTTAATAGCCAGAGAACTATTGGACAGGGGTGAAATATCAAGAATTTGTGTTTTAACTCCGCCTCATTTAGCTGAACAATGGCAAAGTGAATTATTAAATAAATTTCATATTGAAGCAGAATTAGTATTATCAAGCACCGTGCGTCAATTGGAAAAGAATTGTGCCCAAAATGAATCCGTCTTTGAGGTCTATCCATTTACGGTAGTTTCCATTGATTATATTAAAAGCGGTCGTCATAAAGATGAATTTATCCGCACAGCTCCAGAAATGATTATTATAGACGAAGCGCATACAGCCAGTTATGATAATATTAGCACAAGTAGCAGACAACAACGCTATGAACTGGTTAACGCATTAAGTAAAGACCTGTCGCGTCATCTTATTTTGGTAACTGCCACTCCCCATTCAGGAAATGTAAATGCGTTTCGTTCCCTATTAAGTTTGTTGAACAGTGAATTTGCTGCTTATCCTGATGATCTAACAGGAACTGAAAATGAAAATTATCGTAAAACAATAGCCAAACATTTTATTCAGCGTCGCAGAGCCGATATTGAACATTATCTGGAAGATACTTCTTTTCCTGAAGCTATTATTGAAGAACTTAGCTATAAACTATCCGAACCCTACCGTCAGCTTTTTACCAAAGCATTAAATTATGCCAGAGAAATTGTCCAGGATAAGGAAGGGGGAGAACTTCACAGAAGGATTAGATGGTGGTCTGCACTTTCTTTATTACGGGCTTTAGCTTCCAGTCCTGCAGCTGCAGTAAAAACAATGAACAACCGCAATGCTACTCAGGAAACTGATAATCCTTGGGAAGCCGATGAATTGGGTCGTCGCCAAGTTTATGATACTTATGATCGCGATGGCACAGAAAGCAGTGATATTGTACCCGGCAGTGTTTCCTCCGAAGATCAAAATTCTTACAGTAATAGAAAGCTAAGAGCTCTTGCCAAAGAGGCAGAATCCCTTTTTGGAGAGCTGGACTATAAACTGCTGAATATAATCAAACCACTAAAGACCTATCTAAAAGAAGGGTTTAAACCTATCATCTTTTGCCGCTTTATTCAAACCGCTGATTATCTTACTGAACAGCTCAAACAGCGTTTACCCCAAGATGTAGAAATTGCTTCTGTTACGGGTCTTGTACCTCCAGAAGGGAGAGAACAAAGTATAATTGAACTTTCCAAACATGAAAAACGGGTTTTGGTTTGTACCGATTGTCTTTCTGAAGGAATTAATCTGCAGAATTATTTTGATGCTGTAATTCACTACGATCTCAGCTGGAATCCTACCAAACATGAACAAAGAGAAGGAAGAGTGGACCGCTTCGGACAAATAAGCAAAAAAGTGAAGCTGCTAACTTATTATGGAACGGATAATCAAATAGATGGTATTATTCTGGATGTTCTGCTAAAAAAACATCATCAAATAAAATCTACCTTAGGTGTTTCAGTTCCCGTTCCTTATGATTCCGAAAAAGTTCTTGAAGCAATTTTTGAAGGTCTGCTTTTAAGAGAGCAGGAAAGCAGTTCAGAACAGCTTATTATTCCGATTTTTGACGATTTCTTTGCCCAAGATAAACAGAAACTACATCTGGCTTGGGATAAAGCTAAAGAACGGGAAAAACTTAGCCGGTCTATATTTTCTCAGCAGGCATTATCTAAATACCTGGATGAAATAACCACAGAACTGGATAAAATTAACGAATCAATCGGTTCCAAGCTGGATATCAGAAATTTCGTAAAACAAAGTTTAATCCGCTTTAATGCTTCTATAATAGAACACGAGGATACATTACAGATTGATGTTTCCACTGTGCCTAACTTTGTAAAAGAAAGCTGTTATTTTCCTTCCGCTAAACTAATCCTAAAATTAGAGCTTCCCGTTAGTGAAAATGAAATGTATCTTCCCCGCATTCATCCTATAGTAGAAGGATTAGCAGATATAGTTATAAATACTGCCTTGGAAGGCAACAGCGCTATTGCAAAAAGATGTGGAGTAATCAGAACCTCTTCAGTTGAGCGAAAGACCACACTTCTGTTAATGCGTTATCGTTTCCATTTAATTGAGGCATTTCATAATAAATCCTATCCCATTTTAGTAGAGGACTCTCAGATTCTTGCTTTTCAAGGTAAACCTGAAGAACCTGAATGGCTGGAAAAACAAGAAATAAGTAAACTACTTGAATCCATACCAGCTGTTAATGTTTCTCCTGAATTTGCCAAAGAACAGCTGGAAAAAGTTATTGCTGATTACAATAAGCTTCTGCCTCATTTGAATATTTTTGCCGAAGAAAGAGCCCGGGAACTTTTATCTGCTCATACTAAAGTGCGGGATTTATCTTTAATAGGAAAATCTGTTAAACCCCAAGTGAAAACACAACTCCCGGCAGACCTGGTAGGTGTATATATCTATCTACCTATATAAAATCTCTTAGGGTTAATTTAAATTATTATAATAGAGAGTAATAAAGAATGGAATTGCCTAATTATCTAAGCCCAAATGCAGAGAACATTCTGGAAAGAGAAGAAATTATCTTTCCTCTTAATACTATAGGTAACCTTGTTGTTTTTGTTCTCCACTCTGGAGCTTATAACTTCATAGTAGCTGCAAAGCTAATTTTTATATGGGTTAGAACCCCTAATATATCAAACTCTCTTAGCTATGTGAGTTTAAATTATAAGGTAGGATGCTAATGTCTAAACAAACAATCTTTTCCACTGTGCATATAGAGGGCTCTCTTTTATCTAATGAGTTTTTACAATGCCTAATTAACGGTGACCAAACCCTGGAAGGAATAAAACCTGAGGACTATTATTTAAGCCCTACGGAGCGTTTGAATGAAGCAGCAACTCGTTCCTATCTTAGATTAACCGGTGTCTGGGAAAGTTTTAAAAATCATATTAAAGACCTTACAGATGATGATATTGGAACTACTGAAACAAGAGAACGCTGGTTATATCCTCTTTTTCACGAATTGGGATACAATGATTTACAAACTCAAAAATCAGTTGAGATTGAAGGAAAGTTCTATCCTATCAGTCACAAAAGTTCAGAACCCGTTGCTTTTCATCTAATTAGTTACAAATGGGATTTAGACCGCATTAATCTTTCTGCCAGAGGGTCAGCCAGAAGGTCTCCTCATTCTTTGCTGCAGGAATTTTTGAATAGGAGTTCTGAACATCTTTGGGGTTTTCTTGCCAATGGTTATAAATTACGCCTCTTAAGAGATAATGTTTCTTTAACCCGCAATTCTTATATAGAATTTGATTTGCAGGCAATGATGGATGGGGAGGTCTATAGCGATTTTTTCCTGCTTTGGATGCTATGTCATAAATCGCGATTAAAAGTTGATCTTGATGATTTTGGAAAACCTTTGCCTCCTGAAAGTTGCTTTCTGGAAAAATGGTATAATTTTTCCCAAACTGAAGGTATTAGAATATGGGATGAATTGCGGGATAAAGTTAAGCTGGCAATTGAGGTATTAGGTTGCGGATTTCTTTCTCATCCTTCCAATTCTATGTTAAAAGAAAAATTACGCTCTGGAGAGCTTTCCATTTCCGAATTTTATCACCAAATCCTCCATCTGGTCTATCGCTTAATCTTTATTTTGGTAGCGGAAGAAAGAAATCTTCTGCTTCCACTGGATTTGCCGGATACCCTCAAAAAGATATATTATCAGTATTACTCTCTGCAAAGAATAAAAAAAATCGCCAAAAGAAAAAGGGGAACCAGGCATAGTGACCTCTATAAACAAATGCTGATTACTTTTACAGGTCTTTATAGTGGAGATAAAATTTTGGGCTTACCGGCTTTGGGTTCATTTCTATTTAAAGAAGAATCTACTTCCGCTTTAAACAATTGTGAAATAGCCAATAGCGACTTATTAACCGCAGTGCGTTTTCTTTGTTATGCTCAAAAGAATAATGTTTTTCAGGAAATCAGTTATCGCAATCTGGGTTCCGAAGAACTTGGCAGTATCTATGAATCCTTTCTGGAAATGCATCCTGACCTTAATATTGATGCCGGAACTTTCGTCTTGAAGGTTATCACCGGTTCAGAAAGAAAGACAACCGGAAGTTATTATACTCCCGATTCCTTAGTTAATTGCTTACTGGATACAGCTTTGGAACCGGTTATCAGTTCTGCTCTGAAAAAGGCAAAAACAGAAGATAATTCTCCTGAAAACCAGGAAAAAGCATTGCTGAATCTTAAAATTTGTGATCCTGCCTGCGGCAGCGGACATTTTTTATTGAAAGCTGCTCATCGTTTAGCCAAACGACTGGCTTCCCTTCGTGCTCAAGAAGAAGAACCCTCTCCCTTAGTTATTCAAAATGCCCTAAGAGATGTTATCAGCCACTGCATTTATGGTGTTGATCTCAATCCTTTAGCAGTTGAACTTTGTAAAATATCGCTTTGGATGGATACCTTGGAGCCAGGAAAACCTCTCACTTTTCTTGACCATCACATCAAATGTGGAAATTCTCTTTTGGGTTGCACTCCCAAATTGCTGAAAGAAGGAATTCCGGATTCCGCTTTTACACCTCTAACCGGAGACGATAAATCATATTGCTCCTATTACAAAAAAAGAAATAAAGAAGAACGCAGCGGAGTTCAGGATATTCTAACCCCCGATAATAAAATTTGGAGTAATGAAAAAAATATTGCTCCTTCCCAAAGAAACCTGAACCAAATGCCGGAAGAAAACCTGGCAGACCTGAAAAAGAAAGAACGGGTATATCAGGAACTTCAGGCCTCCGAATACTATCTAAACAGTAAATTTATTTACGATGCCTGGTGTGCTGCTTTCGTAATTAAAAAAACCGAACAGGAAAGTTATCCCTATCTAATCACTCAAGGCATCTTGTATAAGATAAGTGAAAATCCTTATTGCATAGACCCTAACCTGCGAAAGGAAATTATCCGACTGGCTGATGTTTATCAATTTTTCCACTGGCATCTTGCCTTCCCGGAGGTCTTTTCTGCAGATATAGCTAACGATAATAATGCCGAACAAACTAATCAACTACCTATAAAAAAAACACCCGGCTTTGATTGTGTCCTCGGAAATCCACCTTGGGAAAGAGTTAAACTGCAGGAAAAAGAATTTTTCGCAGCTAGGGATAATGATATTGCCAATGCCCAAAATGCCTCAAAACGCAAAAAGTTAATTGCTGAATTACCTCATACTAATCCTAACCTCTATCAGGAATTTATAGAACAACTGCGTATTGCTGAAGCTTCATCTCTGCTAATTAGAGAAGGGGGAAACTTTCCTCTTTGCGGTATAGGAGATCTGAATACCTATACTGTCTTTGCAGAATTAAATCGTAACCTTCTAAGCAACATAGGTTATTGTGGTTGTATTGTTCCCAGTGGTATTGCTACTGATGATACAACTAAAATGTTCTTTAGTACTTTAATTATAACTGGCTCTTTACATTCCCTCTATGATTTTGAAAACAGGAAAAAGATATTTCCAGGAATAGATAGTAGAATGAAATTTTGCCTCTTAACTATCGCTCCTCTTAACCTTGAATATATCTTGAAACCTAAGAATTCTCATGAACCTGTAATTGCTGATTTTGTCTTCTTCGCTACTTCCATAGCCGATTTAAAAGACCCGGAACGCCATTTTAAACTGAGCCAGGATGATATTGAATTGCTTAATCCCAACACCCTTACCTGCCCTATTTTCAGAAATAAAAGCGATGCCGAACTTACCAAATATATCTACCGCCGGGTTCCTATCCTTATCAATGAAAATTATGGCGAAGAAGGAAACCCTTGGGGAATATCATTTTTAAGAATGTTTGATATGGCAAACGATTCTTATCTCTTTAAAACAAAAATAGAATTGGAAGCAGAGGGCTTTGTACTTTCCGGTAATCACTTTATAAAGGGAGAAGAACACTTTTTACCCCTATATGAAGCAAAAATGATTCATCATTTCAATCATCGTTTTGGGGATTATACTTATTTACCTGAAGGTTCTGCTTCCACTCAATTACCCAGAGTCCCATTAAATAGATTGCAGGATCCAGATTACGAACCCTTACCGCGTTATTGGGTTAGTATAAATGAAATACTTGATAAGATATTTAAAACAGGTTTTTTATTTGGCTTTAGATACATCACAAATGTTACAAATGAAAGGACTTTTATATCATCTGCTTTCCCTTTAAGTGCTGTTGGGAATACTCTTCCACTTATTAATAGCTCAAAATATGATATGTTACCAATACTTTTGTGTAATATGAATAGTTTTTGTTGTGATTATATAATCAGGCAAAAAGTAGGTGGAACATGTTTGTCCTATGGTTATGTTAAGCAATTTCCAGTATTAACGGATAATCAATATTCTGCCCAACTCTTTCAGTTTATAATTTCAAGATTTATAGAACTTTCCTTTACTTCGTATAGTGTAATAAATAATAATAATACCATATATAATGGACCCCCATTTATTTGGGATGAGGAGCGTCGTTTTGAAATTCAGTGTGAACTGGATGCGCTTTATTTTCATCTCTATCTGGGAACACAGCAGGAATGGGAAAAGAATCATAATTCAACTTCTCAAGATTTTTCAGCGTCAGCATCGGACAATACAATAAATCCCCTTCTTGCCTATTTTAAAACTCCCAGGAAAGCAGTAGAATATATAATGGAGACCTTTCCGATTGTAAAACGCAAGGATGAAGAAGAATTTGGAGAATATCGCACCAAGCTTCGTATTTTGGCAATTTATGATCAAATGACCCCTCTTCTTGAGGGTGGTGCAGATAGGATAGCAACCTCAACCTATATTTCAGCTTTAAATCCACCCCCTGGTCCACCTTGTGATGAAAATGGTAACTTCATCCCTTCAGAAAAATGGGACCCCAATTCCTTGCCTTCTCATATTCATAAATCAAAATGAATGAAATAAAGGTCTTCGTGTCTTGTCCTGATAAGGATCCTAAGTTAAAGGGTTTAGTGGATGAACTGCAAAATTGTGCAGAAAGCTTCATCCCCTCCGCTTTCCAAAATGATTTTTGTATCAAAGTGCTAAATTGGAAACAAAACGATTTTGTCGATGCAGATATAAACAAATCTCCTCAGCAAATCATTGATGATAAAACTGCAGAATATGATTTATACTTTGGTATGATGGCTTCCCGATATGGCAGGATAATGGAAGGATACGATATTTCAGCTACGGAATATGAGTTGCAGAGGGCATTACAAAAAAAAGCAGAAAATCAAACACATATCCACCCCCGTGTTATTGTTTTTTCATTTCTACAGCAAAGTAACGGCACATTTTCCCCGGATGAATCGGAGAATGAAAAAATTAAGAGCTTTTTAGAACGAGTTAGAGAAAATGCAATTTGCCATGTTTATAAAAATAGAAATGATATAGTAAAATTATTTAGGGACAAATTAGATGAATGCATAACAACATCCTGCCGCAAATATGAGAAACCTGAGGAATATAAAATAGACCTGAAATTGATAACTCAAAAAGGAAAAGGTATATTTTGGCGAATAAACTATCTTGATTTGGATACAGTATTGGGACAAAATACAAGCCAGAACCCGAATAATAAAATAGTTATAATGGATAGCGGTGGCTCAGGGAAATCAACCTATCTAAGCTATTATGCATATAAATACTCCAGAATTCTGGATAAAAATAACCCGGTTTTGATAAAATTAAAAAACTATAATGCTCAATCAATAAAAGACGCTGTTAAAGAAGAACTTAAATCCTTTCCAGACCATCTAATATTGTTGTTGGACGGCTATGATGAACTAAGCGATTCTGGGAAAACTGAATTTCATAAGCAACTTAATGTTTGGAATAGTGAATATTCCAAAATTCCAATAGTTATAACTACCAGACCCACTGACCTTTCTACTACACCAATGAGGGATTATGCTATATATTCAATGGCACCTTTAACTAATGAACAAATTATCAACTATTCAGCTGATAGATTGAAACATTTAGATTTTACAGCAAACACTGTATGGAGTGACATTTTTTCCCTTGCTCAAAATCCTTTCTTTCTGGTTAAAATAGTAGATTATTATCAATCATTAGCAAATTTACCCGGAAGTATTACCGAAATTATGGATTTTGCTGTAAAAGAGAGCATAGCACAAGATAAAGAACATACTGAAACAGCATTTAAATCGGATTATGAGTATGACGAACTTCCAGAAACAATGAGCATACTGGCATTTTGTATGACGGATTGTGGACTAACAAGTATATCAAGAAAAGATATACAACATATAATAGCTGATCAAAAAATTGAAAATGCACTCCAAAAATATAACAAACTGATTGAAATAAGCGAGATAAATGGTGAAAGAAAATATAGTTTTTCCCATAAGCTCTTTCAGGATTATCTGGCTGCCCAAGCTTTTAAGAATATTAAATCTCCGAACGAACTTAATTACTTATTTTATGCAGAGTTAATTCTTTATAACTGGGAGCCGGTTATCCCTTTTATTATTGAATTACTATCTGATGATGAAAGAAATTACCTGATTGAACGAATCAAAACCTTAAAACCGAAATCTCTTATCAATATATTACCTGATTTTATGAATTGTGAAATGCAAAAAGATATTTTTATTTCCATCTTTGAATCCTATTCTTCTACCCTTAGATATATTCAATTGGACATAAACCTAAACAAACTTTCCCGAATTTGGAATACTGTAGAGAAGGAAAACTATCTTTTAAACTACATTCGCAACCCCAAGAATAAGATTGATATGATTATGAATGCCTTTATCATCCTAAAGTATGCTAATAATTTTGATAAACAGAGAATTCAGCAAACCCTATTAGAGTGTTTTAAGAGGGAAGACCTTAAAAAATATAGAAAGCAGCTTAATAACATTGCAACTCTATTTATTGATATAGATCATTTTCCCTTTGATCTCTTGAAAACTCTCTACGATGAATGTAAAGAGGATACAGTTCAATTACTTACTAAGTATGACTATGATTTTTATTATCTGGATGAACTGTTAGATATCTATGTAGAATTATCTAAACAGGATAGAAATTATAACAAATCTGAATTGATAAGCTTTATTGAAGATTATTGCATCAATTGTTTCAAATCTTCACATTTCAATAAATTCATTGATAGTTTTATCAATAAGAAGATGCTACATAAAACCAGTTTTCTGTCTTACCGATTTTATGAACTGGTTAAAATTGCGCTGAATGATCATAAAGAACAAGAGATTTACGATAGTATGTATCGTTTGTTCCTTTATTATTTACAAGCCAGATCCCTGTCTAATGATACTAATGATACTAAAAAATTAATTGAGTACTTTAAGGAGATAGGAAAAGGTTATGAACTGGTAAAAAGAATATTTAAAGAAGGAAAACAGAAAAATTACGAATACCAACTAATAACCCTATTTCAAGAAGATGATAACTTTGTAAGCAGAATTTGTAAAGATCTATTTCCTTCCTTGCCTGAGAAAACAAAAATAGCTTTGATAAGTTACTTAGCGATTGATAATATAAACCCTTTATATGAGAAATTGCTTAATGAATATCAGGAACAGTTTATAGAAGCCAGGAGAAATTGCACATCAGCAAGAAATAAAGCTCATTTTAAGCGAGATTTAGATATAATTCTGAAGATTAATTTGCTTACTAAGGACTTAAATAATATTTTTGGTTCAAAAGAGAGCTTAACTTATGAAGAATTTATTGAAAAAGACAGATTATCCTTCAGTTGGGTTAATTATTCTTTACTCAAGTATTGTTTCAGTAAAAACCCCAAAGTAAATAAGGATGATGCGGTTAAGATGTTAAAGTTCAATCACGATTTACTTATTTTGAGATTCATTGAGTATAACTTTGTTAAAAATAAACGCTTAGCTAATCAAAATAAAGAAGATACTCCCGAATTGACACCAAAGCTAAAAGAATGGTTGCAAAATAGGGCAAAAGAATTTATTAAAAATTGTGATATTAAGAATGAGATAACTATTATAAGTAAAACATCGTTTGATATCACTGTAAGAGTTTTAAAATTTTGGAACTTTGTTAAAGCAGGTTTGATTAAAGTTCCCAATAGGGTTTTACTTGATTTCATATCTATTGTTTATGTTTCGGACTGGGAAATCATTGAAAATTTAATTGGGGATAAGCCCCTACTTAAAGAAAGAGTATTGGAAAACTTGAAAAACAAGAATAATATGTCAGACGAGATAATAGGTAATCATATCCATTTTTGTGTGCAAAACAAATATAGTGAAATTCTTCCTCATACTTATGAGATTATGGAAAATTGGGAAAAGGGTTATAATAATTATTATTTGTTATCTACATGTGTAAATGCACTAATTAAATTAGAGATTGATGAAAACTGGTTTAATGGGTATGTATCAAAATGTCCAGAAAATATAGTATTCTATTTGGCAAGGGAGTTTTCTTGGGAAAGAAAAGTTATGAAGGGTTTGATAGATAGAATTAAAGCAGAAATACAAGATGCCAATTGTGAACATTATCGAGCATATATTTATTATCTCTGTTGTTTTGGAGATAGAGATGCTTTGCCATTATATATTGAAATTATTAAAGAAGATAAGAAATTTGATTTTGATTATTATCCGATTAATCCTCTGGATGCATATACTAATAAAGCTGATCTAAAACAATTGTTGGACTTGTTGGATTTCAGTTTTAAAAATGATATTGAATCCAGTACTTATATTAGTTTGATAGAAAGCATCCTTTCAAATCTTGAACAGATTGCCCAGGAAAATGATAGTGGTAATATCATTGTTAAGAAACTAGATTGTTATACGAAAAAATTCAAAGACCACTCTCAGATTTATCGGATTTACGATTCTATATCAAAAATAAAGACCGAATTCCAAAGACAATACATTGAAAATAAATCCCTGAATGATTCATTAGCAAAATACAATAATTTGTAACAATTACAAAGAGATTAATTATACTTATACTGTCCTATTAATATGATTTTTATACTGAAGACAAGAGGATTTTTCTATTCTAAAAAAGCGGAGGAAAGGAATCTTATGATTATCTGGTTACTCTTCACATTAAACCATAGTTATTATCTGTAATGTGTAATTATCTTTACCCTTTCTTCAAATAGTATATTAGGCATTCAACTAACCTTAATCAAGCGTTAACAATTAAGGAGTGATTAAGGGATGATAAAGAAATGATTGACAGTTTGGAGTAAGGAAATAATCTGGCACAAAAATATATGGAGGTTATAATGAAAGTAAAAGTAAAAGAAGGAATAAAGGGATTTTCCGGCAAACTGGATGGTGCGATATACTATTATCATCCTCGCTTGAAAAGAACTTTAATGCGACGCGCTCCCCAAATGCCGATCCAGGAAAAAAACCTGGAATATGCTGCCATAGCTAAACAAATTAAAGCCATTAACCCCTCGGAAGGGTATCGCAGCGATTTTAAAAATTATCTAAATTTGTTGCGAGATAGGGATGATAGCGTGCGGGTGCCTTCCTGGTATTCCCTTTTTGTAAAAATGCTATGGGCAATGCAAGCTAAATATCCGGAACAGGTGAACCTGAAAACTATCACCAAAGCTCAAATATTGGAACAACAGTTACCCTGCCTTTCTGTTAAAACAGCTGTGGAAGACGGCTTATTAACGAAAGTTCCCGGTTATCAATATCTGGATAAAGAGATTTGATACTATTCTCAGATAGAATAAATAATTTAATAGAAGGTTGAGAAGGTTTAGAGTGTTGAGAGGGTTTTTGGCAGAGGGCTGAGAGCTGAGAGCGGAGAGAAAAAAAGAATAGGTCCGGGATGAACAGGATTAAAGGGATTTTAGGGATTTATAAACTTGAATGTGTTTCTATAAATGATATAAGCATCCAAGTTTTCCTTTCACCTTTCACCGTTCACCATTCATTCTCAATTCTCAATTCTCCATTCTTAATTCTCAATTTAATCTCTTTCTCTCTTTGTGCAAATATCCTTTTTTCCTTTTATGTCCTTTCAATATGGAAGGTATATAACATCTTGTTACTTAATATATAATCCCTATCTTGCTTTTCTCTTTTCTGCTTTATTTAACTTTTTAGGAGATGGAATTTTTGAATTGATATCCTATTTTTCTTCCCTCATTTCCCGTATGTTTTATCTTGCTGTATATAAATATCTTATCGCAGATAATGGGTATTGCCACCGTCAAAAATCAGGCATTGTAGAATTGAGCTAAAACGGAAAGTCCTTTCAGGTGCAGGGTTTGTTTATGATGTGCCTGCCAATAGAGGGCAAAAGCAGTGTTAATTTCGTTTACTATAGACCTGTTTAGAGTTATCTCTTCCAGATGATTACCAATTTCCGGCAGGAGGAGCAAAATTTTTCTTGCCGGGGGTGAAAGAATTAACAGAGCATCATTCGGGTAAATTTCCGGCAGACAATTTTCGCAAACAAAGCCCCCTTTACTTTTCAGATACGCAGCAGGCAGTGATATAACATTATTACATATACAGCAATTACTTAGGGGATTGCCGATGCCACTTAAGATAGTTATTCTGTTTAGAAAGCGCCAAAAAATCAGAATAGCGTTGTTTTTCACTTTTTTCAAGTATTCCAGATAGGTAATAGTGAGGTTATAAATTGTAGCTATATCTTCCTGGGGAATAATAAGATGGCTAATTAGTTCCAAGCCGGTTTCGGCAGCTGCCCAGGTAGCAGAACCAGGATAAACAGAAAAATTGCGGGTAATATTTGCTTCGCTGAAAAGCCATAAACCCTGTTCTTTCGGTTCGTAGGCAAGCAGTTCATACTCACAAAGAGGCAATAATTGCTGTTTTTCACTTTTTTTGCGGATGCCTTTGGCGATAACACTTATAGTTCCCTGTTGAAGGGAAAAAAATTGCAGAATTAAACTGCTCTCGCTATATTGGCTTTGTTTGATGAGGATTGCCTGCAGTTTTGTTTTCAAGAAAGTTTTTCCCGCACTTCTTTTAAGCTCATAGGTGTGGCATAAACGCTTTTAAAATTCGTGTAAGTAACTAATCCAGGGGGACTTTTACGCGGTTTTCGCACATAGCGTATTTGGGTATAGTCCACGGGAACATTGGCAGAAAATTTGGCTTTGGAAAACCAGGCAGCCAAATTGCAGCAAAGTTCAATAAGATAAGGACCGGGCTCTGTTTTTTTCAGGCATTTTAAAACAATGTGCGATCCGTGATAAATCCGGCAGTGAAACCAATAGTCATAAGGTCTTGCCAGCTGTGTAGTTAAATAATCATTTTCTTTGGCACGGCGTCCGATGATAATTTGAAAATCATCATTAATCTTCAATTTTAAGAGTTTATCGGCAAGAATAGCGTTGTGAACAATTTTGCGTCCTGTTGGCTTAGAGGGCAGCTTTCCGATATCAGGCAATTCCCCTTTTTCCACTTTTACGAGTAGTTCTTTCACATTTTCAATATCTTTTTCTGTCTGTGCCAGATTTTTGGTAATTATCTGCAAGCCGTTTTTGGCTTTATGATACTTTTTCAGATATAAATGCAAATTTTCCTGAGGGCTTTTGTCCGTTTGTAAAGGGATTTCTATTGTCTTCAATGCGGGGTCAAGATAATTGATTGCAGTAAAGCTCTGCATACCGGTTTTGATATTATGCAGATTGGTTTTCAAACATTCAGCGCAGGCAAGCCAAAAATCAGCTTTTTCTGCATTTTTCAGGTCTTGCAGTAAGGTCTCTTTTTTTTTCTGTAATTTTTGGAGTTCTTTCTTTAGGGCAGTATTCGTTTTTTGGCGGTTTTCTGCCTCTTCTTCCTGCTTAAACTTATTATAATACAAATAAATAAAATAATCGTTGCAGGAGGAACTACCATCAGGATAAGGGGGAGTAACCTCTTCTATAATTGGCTGAAAAGATGTTTTCGGGGGAGTGTATATAAGCCCTGATAAAATTTGTCTTTGGGGATTATCCGCATAGCTGTATTTATGAATAGCATCCAGAATTTTCATTTCTGCATCAACTAAAACGGCATTGGGTTGAGGAGGCATCAATTCTGCTATAAGTAAATATTTTTTATTCTGCTGATAGATATCCCTTTGCTGAAGTTCCAAATAGGCAAGGCGGTCATTTTCAGCTAAAGAAATACCTGTAAGATGACAATTAGTAAGCTGTTGCCAGATTTTTTTCCCTTCCTGAGGCGGACTGAAATTATTTTGCAGGAACATAAAGGTATCGCGTTTACTGAGAACTATACAAAGGGCTTTTTTATCTTTATTTTGGAATACTAAAAGCTCAGGAAACAGCCAAACGCTTTCTACTACCGATTGATAGTTAATCATTTCCAGTGTCCATTGCTTAAGAAAAGAATATTTCATTTTTGCTTTTTCCCTTTTGTCTTGACAGAATAACAGCATATATTTTTAAATACCAAATTAAATTACAAGACAAAGGAGTCAAGCATGAAAGCTACAACGGCGATTATCGTGGCAATCCTGGCAATTCTAACTATCATCTTTGCCGTTCTTTGGATTAATGCTAACGGCAAATCCAAAGATATTATGAAAAGCAACGAAGAATTGAAAAAGCTGTATGAAACCTCCACTTCCACGATTAACGAAATTCAGTCAAGCTTGGAATCGCTGGAACAAGACCTCTCCGGACAACTTTTTACGCAGAAAGAAATTCCTGGAACTTCCCCCGAAGAGCGGAGAACCAAAATAATTTCTTCCATAGCTAATATGCGAGACCAAATTGAAGCCGATAAAAAGAAAATTGCTACTCTGGAAAAACAACTTGCAACTTCCAAAAGCCAACTGAAAGGTGTTCAGGAAATTGTGAATAAACTTAAAGCCAGTATCAGCGAAAAAGAACAAATTATGGATGAATTACAACAGCGCTTAGGTATTTTGAATGAAACCCTGGAAACGGAAAGAAGAACCAGCGCTGAAGAAATTCAGAAACGCGAAATGACGATTACGGAAAAAGAACAACAGATTACGCAACAAAGCATTGAAGCAAATACAATTTATTATGTGTATGGCACTCGCAAAGAACTAATGTCCAAAGGAATTATGGATAGAAAAGGTGGACTTTTAGGCATTGGCAAGGTCTCCACCGTAAAACAAAATATCCCGGTTGAACAATTCACTACGATGAACCTGCTGGAAAATCAGCAAATTACTTTTCCGGCAACGAAAAAGGGCTATTCTATTCTCACTAATCACCCGGCCACTTCCTATAAAGTAGAAAAACAGGGAGACCAAAATGTGCTTACTATCCTTGATGCAACAAGCTTCCGGAAACAAAAATTCGTGGTAATTGAACTTCTATAACTGATATTATCTATCGCCAATAGAAAAAGGTGAGGTTAAAAAAACCTCACCTTTTTTGTTTTGAACTTTAGTTTTTTATGCCAAACTTGGAATTACTCCGCCAATCAGGAAACAGGCAGCAAAAGCAATAATCGCATAAAGTTCCGGGAACACGCCTAAAATAAGAGTTTTAGCAAAAACATCGTGTCCCGAACCAATACTCTCAATACCCGTAGCTACAATTCTGGCTTGATGATAAGCAGAAATAAGTTCCACGGTTCCTGAAATCAAACCCGCTCCTAAAATGGCACAGGCCTGAAGCATATTAATTTGGGGAGTAACATAAGCTTTGAGGATGAAGAAAGAACCAAAACCGTAAAGACCCTGCGTTCCAGGTAATGCGGATAGGATCATACAGCTGGGAAAAACATCATCCCTTTTTTTCATTGCCCCAACTGTTGCACGACCACCGATAACAGTTCCCCAGGCACTTCCGACTCCGGAAAGAGCTACCATCAGGAAAAGTCCGATCCAAGCCAAAAAATATGCTAAATTTTGGCTCGCCATAGTGGCAACAACTGGTTGAACTATTGTGTGTAAGGAATCAGGCATTTTAACCTCCCTTGTTATTCCTTTTTTCCAAAAGGTTTATATTCCAGCCCGGGACCTGCAAAAGCGGCATTTTTGTAAAACTCTACGAAAGTGAGTCGTAAAGGATGAACAAAACCGCTAAGACCTCCCAAGGCAATATTTAAAGTATGTCCAAAAAGCATAAACAGCACAAAAATTACCGGTCCGACAACTGGAATTCCGTGGGCAATTTGGCTTCCTATGGAATTCATCACAAAACCCAAAATGGCACTAGATACGCTTAAAGCAAAAAGACGGATGTAAGATAAAATATCGCCAAAGTAACCAGTAACGATTTGATAGAGCAGCCAAAAACCATTGAGAATATTAAGGATAATATTTTTACCGGGACTATTAAACAGCAAAATCATTGCCAAACCGATATAAATAGGATATTTAAGGTAGGGCTGAACTTTGCTGATATCGGTTCCTAAAAGGGAAGAGCCGAGCACTGTTAACCCAAACAATAACAGCCAGGTTCCAATAGTAGTAAGACCGAATTTAAATCCGTTTTTCCGTATTGTTTTTACAGCTGAGATAGCAATTCCGAAAAGAATTTGGATAGCTCCTAAAAGCAAAGCGTAATTAAAGATTTGATTGTTATCCTTAATAAAAATCTTATCCTTAATAGCCGGAATTGTTTTCAAATCGTAAGCCAAAGCACTGCCCATCACCCAACCCATTATTATGGAAGCAGTTCCAAAGATCATTAACAGGGTCATAATGTCTTTCATACCCTGGTTTTTCATCTTTAATTTCAAGATGACAGCTAAAATGATAATAACTATGCCATAGCCAATATCCGCATTGCAAAAACCGAAAAATAAAGCAAAGAAAGGTGCAAAAAAAGGAGTTAAATCAAACTCGTTGTAATAGGGCAGCATATACATTTTGCTGATGGGCTCAAAAAGACGGGCAAACCAGTTATTTCTTAGTTTGATGGGGGGATTTTCTTCCGGTTTGGCATCTTCGGAAACATAAATAATATTGTTTTTGTCCAGAAATTCCTTTAAGCCCTGTTCCAAACTAATAGGAATCCATCCGCTTAACAGACGGATTGTGTTTTCCGCTTCGTATTTACCCTGCTGGAGAGCATCCTCAAATTCGTATTCGCGGCTGAGGTGTTTCAATTCTTCATTGAACATTTCTATAGCAGTGGGAGCTATAGAATAAAGATAATCATCAATGTCTTTCTGTTTGTTTTCCAATTCCTTAAGCTTATCTTCAAATTCCTGCAAGGTATGCTGATGGAAAGAAAAAGTATCGGCTTCCAAACAAGGGTCGCCATCATCAGTAATAACCACGAAATATAAAATACCGCCAACTTCGTTAACAATTTTTAAGGGATAGTTTTTCTGCCATTCCGGTTTAAAGTGATTTTTTAAACAGGTATGAAAGCGAATGGTTAAGCCAGCTTCTTTCAGTTTGCGCACCAGGTCGTAATCAAAATGACCCCAGGGACTCAAATCCCGAATTTGTTTTTTTACCAAATCAATGGTGTGTTGCAGTTTTTCCTTTTCTTCTCTGGCTTCATTTATTTTATTCAGCAAGGCTTTTGTAGGTAAAGGAATTGCCTGTTTGGGAGCAATGGATTTCAGTTTAGATAAAAATTTTACGCATTCCCCATATTCCTGCATCAATTCCAGGTTTTTGGTTTGGGACTCGGTTTTTTCATCACAACTGCGGATAATATGTACTAATCCTAACTTTTGCAGATCAGCTAGGAATTTCTCATAATCCTGATGATAGAGAACAAAGGTATATTTACGCATCTTTTCTATCATACCTGGCTCCCCTGTTCAAAACGGGATTTTAGGATTTTTTGCGATGCTTTGGATAAATTTTCTTCATCTTCCAGATAGCGTTTAATTTTTAATATAGCATCTTCAAATGCAGGAATCTGCACTTTTTCATAAAGATTTACTTTTTGGGTGGTCTTTTTGCGAACCTGTTCCAGAATTTGCATCTTCCGAATGAAAAAATCCCTTTCTATTTGCAGCTGGCAGATTTCCTTCAGCAAAGCAATTCCTTCAGGAAACCAGGAAGGAGCTTTGAAAAGGTTATAATCAGCAATTTCAAATTCAATGTTTTCCAATAGCGGGGTTTTTACACCGGCTATTTTGCGGGTTTTGATTTCCACATTTTTGATTTTCAGAATGTTGGGATCAAATTCCACAAAAAGTTTCATAAAAGCATCCAGTTCTGCTGTGCGTTCTTTCACCTTTTGGTCTAAGGCAAATGCTTGATCGCGGGCTTTTTTAACTTCCAGGCGTAAAGCACTTTCTTTGTTTTTCAAGGTAGGCAATGCTCTTTGCCTAACCGCCAGTTGTTTAATCAGCTGTAATTGAGAGATTTTATTATACTGAAATTTCAGGTTCATCCTTTCTTCCAATACAAATTCATAAATTCATCCTTGATACCTATTTCAGCACGGTTGAAATACTTTTGGAAAAGTTCCCATGTTCTATCCAGCATTTCATCAGTGCTGATATTAACATCAACAGCCAGGATTTTATCGGAATACTCTTTAGCAAAATCAAGCACACGCAGATCGTAATCCGATAAGTCAAATCCGTTTTCCAGCTTGGTTTTGGCATTAGCAGCATCAGCATAAAGACGAACTGCAGTATTCATCACTTGCGGATGATCCTCTCTAGTCTTTTTACCTATAACCAGTTGTTTCAAACGCGAAAGTGAACGGAAGGGGTCTACAATAACTTTGCCGATATCCGTATCCCTTTTCAGGAAAAGCTGCCCTTCAGTAATATAACCGGTATTATCAGGAATGGCATGAGTAATATCTCCTCCCGAAAGAGTTGTAACCGCGATAATTGTTATAGAGCCCCCATCGGGAAATTGCACTGCTTTTTCATAGAGTTTTGCTAAATCGCTATAAAGTGAACCGGGCATACTATCCTTGGAAGGAATTTGGTCCATTCGGTTGGAAACAATACTTAAGGCATCACAGTATAGTGTCATATCGGTTAAAAGAACTAAAACCTTTTCGTGTTTTTCCAAAGCAAAATATTCTGCCGCAGTAAGTGCCATATTGGGAACCAACAATCTTTCCACGGTCGGGTTTTCTGTAGTATTCACGAAAGAAACGATTCTATCTATCACTCCGGCATTTTCAAAGGTGTTTTTATAAAGCAGATAATCATCATTGGAAAGCCCCATTCCCCCTAAAATTATTTTATCGCTTTGAGCACGCAAAGCCACCATAGCCATCACTTCGTTATAAGGTTGATCAGGATCAGCAAAGAAAGGTATTTTCTGTCCGGTAACCAAAGTATTATTCAAATCTATACCGGCAATTCCTGTAGCAATCAATTCCGAAGGTTGTTTACGGCGCACAGGATTAACTGAGGGACCGCCAATTTCTACTTCTTCACCTTCAATTTCAGGACCGCCATCAATGGGGTCCCCATAAGCATTAAAAAATCTTCCGCCTAATTCATCGCTAACTTTCAAAGTAGGTGCTTTTCCGAAAAAGACAACTTCAGCATCAGTTCCGATTCCTTCGGTTCCGGCAAAAATCTGTAAAGTAACATTATCACCGATAATTTTAACTACCTGAGCCAGGCGTCCTGCAACTGTAGCCAATTCTTCATTTCCTACTCCTGTTGCTTGAACAGTGCAAGTAGCTTTAGTTATTTGATTGAGTTTAGTATATATCTTTTGAAAAGCTTGGGTTTCCATTATTTAGCTCTCCTTTCCTCAACTATTTTATGAAGTTCTGCTTCGTAGTTATTAAATTCGGGGGTTTGAAATTCCATATAATTCATCTGCTTACAGATATTTATCAGCTGCGTGTAATAAGGCATAACCTCTTCGTAACTTTCAAAAACAAAATCCGCATTGCAGATTTCCAAAATCAATTCCAGCATATATTGTTGTCTTTTCATCGGGGTGGATTGGTCTACTTTATCAAAGCCATCCTGTTGTAAAATAATTCTATCCACTAGTTCGCTTTTCCAGTATTTGTCATGATAGGATAGAGGAACTCCATCATCACCTAAAATATTGATCTGTTCCTGTGCTTCTTTTCCGCGTAAAAGAATATCTTTTGTATGGTTTACATCTTTCACCCAGTGCGGATTTACATTGGCATTCAGGTATTCAATCACTTCAGGATATTCTAGATATTTACTGTAAGAATCAATAGGATCAACTGCAGGATATCTTTTACTGTCTGCCCTGGCTTGAGAAAGTGCATAAAAACAGCGTGCGGCTTTTTTTGTTGATTCCGTAACCGGCTCTTTTAAGTTTCCACCTGCAGGAGAAACAGTTCCAATAAAGGTTATAGAACCGGTGGCACCGCTTTTCAAGTAAACAAATCCAGCACGGGCATAAAAACTGGAAATAATAGCTGGAAGGTCCATTGGAAAAGCATCAGGTCCTGGCAATTCTTCCATTCTATTACTCATTTCCCGCAGTGCCTGAGCCCAACGCGAAGTGGAATCAGCCAAAAGTAATACTTTTAACCCCATATTTCTATAATATTCAGCAATCGTCATAGCAGTATAAACAGATGCTTCTCTTGCCGCTACAGGCATATTGGAAGTGTTACAAACAATGATAGTTCGTTCCATAAGTTTTCTGCCTGTTCTGGGATCATCCAGTTCCGGAAATTCCACAAAGAGTTCCACAACTTCATTTGCCCTTTCGCCACAGGCAGCCATAATGATCATATCCGCTTCTGCATTTTTGGAAATGGAATGTTGCAGAACGGTTTTTCCTGCTCCAAAAGGACCAGGAATAAAGCCCGTTCCGCCTTCAACCATAGGATTCAGGGTATCCATTGTGCGGACACCTGTTTCCAGAAGTTTGAAGGGACGCGGTTTTTCTACATAAGCAGTAATAGGGATTTTCACAGGCCACTTTTGGATCATATTAACTTCTATATCTTTGCCGTCTTTATCTGTTAAAACGGCAATGGTCTCAGTTATTTTATATTCACCTTCAGGCACGATGCTTTTAACCGTATATTCATCTTCCATCACGAAAGGAACCATAATTTTATGATTAATCCAACTTTCAGGAACTGAACCAAGCCAATCGCCCGCGCTAACTATGTTTCCAACTTTAGCAATGGGGGTAAATTTCCAAAGGGAATCCTCATCCAGGGGATCGGTATATTCACCCCTTGTAAGAAAAACACCTTTCCTTTTATTTAAATCACCTTGAAGTCCATCTAAGTTTTTGGAAAGCATTCCAGGACCAAGTTTTACTTCCAGCATCCGATTAGTAAATTCTACCGTATCGCCAGGTTTTAAACCCCGCGTGCTTTCAAAAACCTGTGTATTGGCTATGTTTCCTACAACTTTGATAACTTCCGCCATCAATTTTTCTCCACTTAAATTGATGTAGCAGATTTCATTCTGGGAAACAGGACCGGAAACCTCAACCTGAACAAGGTTGGAAATTATACCTTTAACTATACCTGTTGTCATATTTGTTACCTTCTATTTTCTTTGGGTGCTTTTTATATTGAAATCCTCAGGAAAGCTGAAACTATTGTTCAAATCGCTTAAAATGGTATTAAAGACCTCTTTTCCCAATTCCGGGGAGGACTTTATCCAGCGAGCTAAAATACGCAGCTGACAATAGTAACCTAAAATGCGGTCTATATTAAAATAATTGAAAAAGTTATAGTCCTCAACCCAGCGCCAGCGTAAAATATCGTAACCCCTTTCCCGATAGAGAATATTGTTTTGTTCATAAATACGGACAAGTGCATTGTAAAGATCATCTTCTTTACCTAAACCAAAATCTGCAGTATGGCTTTTACTTAATTTTTCTAGTGTTTCACCTTCACCTATAAGATATTGTGCATAAGGCAGATTAAATTTGCGACCATTTATCGCCGTTAAAATATTTCTGATATGAGCATCAAAGGCAAACCAATCCCTGATAAATTCATTTGAGCTTTTAGCAGTCCAGGCATAAAATTTTTTTAAGAGTGCCAATTCGGTTTGGGGTAGGGGCTGTAATTCTTCCTGCTGTAAAGTATTTATTACTATTTCTTTAATAAAATCAGGAAGAACTTCAAATTCCGCAGGGGTTTTAATTTCCGGGTTATCTATCACATTACGCAAAAAAACAAGATATTCTTCCCAAAAGGAATCTTCATACAGGCCTTCCTTATTGCGGTCTTTATTGCTTTTATACAAAATCCTTAAGAGATTGTCCAAATCCATTGGCAGATGTAAAATTTCCAGCAGACGATAATCTTTATTGCTCACTTGATTTTTTGCTTCAGCTAAAAATTCCTCCGGAGTCCAAGGTAGTTTTGTATCTTCAATAGTAATGTTGGGCAAGCCGGAGACAAAATAGTAATATTCTTGTTTCATAAATTATTGTTTACCAAAGAGGATTTCCTTAGTGCGAGGGCGTAAATAACTCTTAAACAGGTTGGCAAAATCATCTCCCTCAAATTTAATCTTATAAGTTCCATCTTCAGGAGTGATAATAAAGCCCTGTTTCATAACGGGTGAAAAATCAACCTTCAATTTACCGTCAAAGATATCTTTCAAGGATTTAATATAAAATTCGTCTAAATGCGGTTTCATCTTTTCGCTGATGATAATTGTTCCGGAAGAAGCATTTTCCTTCCAAGCAGTAAGTGTTTCCAGAATAATCTTTTTCACAAATTCCGTATCATTGAATGCCTCGTTTAGCTTAGTATTGAGGGCTTCAGAAAGGATAAGATCAGTTATTTTTTGTTTAAGAGCAGTGAGTGTGTGATTGTAAGCCATATTTAAATCGGATTCGGTGTTTTTTTTCAGGTCTGCTGCCCTTTTTTCTGCATCTTTTAAGATTCTTTCTGCCTCTGCTTTGGCTTGGGAAACTGTGTTTTCTGCTTGTTCCTTTGCTTGACTGATTATTTTTTCAGCTTCAGCATTGGCTTTGGCAACGCCTTCTTCATAAACTCTTTTAAGCAAATCTTGCAACTGGTCATTCATAATGAATCTCCAATGTTATCACTTTTTGGCACATCTAAAGAATACCAAATTTTTGTCAATTAAAATCAGTAGAAGGATTTTATTTACTCGGAGAATGCTGGAACACCGAAAATTATTCACAAAGAGAAAAAGAGATATCTTTTCTCTTGGTAATTAAACACCTCCCCTTTCAGATATTTCTTGTCAGTTCAAGGCAGTAAAAAATAATGGTAACAGAAGAAAAAGGTTTATAGATAAGGATTACCAAGTGCCTAAAAAGAAAATACAAAATAGCATAGAATACATTTGTTTCAAGATAGCTCTTGGAGTGCTAAAAATACTGCCTGCAAAAGTATCAAAGTCATTACTAAAAGGTCTATTTTGGTTTGGGGGTCAGGTGCTTGGTATTCGTAAAAATATTGCTTTAATACAACTTAGTAAGGTCTACCCGGAAAAAAGCCGAAAAGAAAAAATAGAAATTATCAAGAAATTATATAGGAATATGGCGTTATCTGTTTATGAAACTTATCTGCTGGATGATGACTTGCTATACAAAAACATTCGGATACAAGGCAGAGAAAATATTGACAAAGCCCTATCTCTGAAGAGAGGTGTGATTTTTGCTACAGCGCATTATGGAAATTGGGAAGCAGCAAGGATTTTGCCTAAAGCTGGAATTCCTGTCAGCGGAATAGCCAAACCTCAACGCAATACTTTATTTGATAAATATACTAATGCTATCCGGGAGCGTTGTGGAATGCGAATTATCAATATGAAAAGCGGTTTAAGAGATATTATTCAGGAATTTAAGAAAAATCGGATAGTTGCGATTCTTATTGACCAAAATGCTGGCAGTTCAGGAATGGTAATGGATTTTTTAGGTTTCCCTGCTTCGCATTGGAAAGGTGTAGCCAAGCTTTCTTTGCGTTATAAGGTTCCTATAGTTCCCAGTTTTGCTCGTAGAGCAGAAGACGACAGAATTCAATTTGAATTCTTTTCTCCCATTTTATATGAGGAGCTTGAAGATACAGAAGATAATTATAAAATCGTTCTGGGTGAATTAGATAAAATTTTGGAAAATCAAATTCATAAACATCCGGAACAGTGGTTTTGGGTTCACCTGAGGTGGAAACATTCCTACGATATGCTTGCTTGAGAATAATTCGGGGAAAAAGTAAAAAATCAGGCAATGGAGCTGTTATATGTTTATAGACCATCGTTATGAAGTTTTAGAACGATTGGGTTCTGGCACCTGGGCTAATGTGTATAAAGTTCGTGATATTCGTTCTAACAAACTTTTTACGCTAAAACTTTTTCAATATATTTCATCCGCAGAATTATACTCTCGTTTCAGTGCGGAAGAAATGCATCGGATCACCCAGCTTGAACATCCCAATTTGAATAGGGTAGTGGATTTTGGTCATATTGCTGACCATATTTATTTCATCAGTGAATACTTTGAAGGCAAACCCCTTTCCCGGTTTAAATTCAGCAAAAACAGAATAAATCTGATTTATGATATAGCTGTTCAAATTTCTTATGCTTTGAATGCACTTCATACACAGAACATTTTGCATAAAGACCTGAAACTGGAAAATGTCCTATACCGTCTGGAAGGAAATTCCCTTGTAGTAAAACTGATTGACTATGGTTTTTCCAAAATTGTTATCCCCCAGGATTCACAAGCTGTTTCCGGTTCATTACCTTATCTGGCACCTGAGGTTTACTTAGGAAAATCACCAAGTAAAGCCAGTGATTTTTATGCCTTAGGAGTTATTTTATACAAACTTACAACTGGTAGTTTTCCTTTTAGTATAGACCAGATAAATGCGCTTATTACAGGTGGTAATCAATATTTCATTCCCAATTTTCCCAGCGAACTGAATAAAGATATTCCTTTACCTCTGGAAAAGTTTATTTTACGCCTGCTTGACCGAAATCCCGATAACCGTTTTTCCGACAGTGAAGAAATAGTAAATTATATCAACCGTATTCAACCTGTTCAATATTCTTTTTCCGTCTCCTGGTCTATGATCAACACTTTACGCTTTAATCGTTATCTGTTGAGGGATAAATATGCACATCAGCTTTTAGATTATATTCCTGCTGTGGAAAATGGAAACGGGAAAATTATTTCCGTTATGGGGGGAGACGGTTTAGGGAAGGACAATATTATGTCCCTTTTCCGTTATCACTTATTAAGCAGAAAATACTTTATTTTTGATTACACTTGCTCCAAAACAGACCACGAGGCATTCTTTGCTCTTATCAAAGAATTTGTGCAATCTCTAAACGCTGATGAACTTCAAGAGTATACAGGTTTACAAATGATTTCTGAAAAATTCCGGCGCTACCTTTTTGAATCGGAACAGGAAGCTAAAACAATCAGCCAAACAAGTAGTGAGTTAAAATTGGATTTTGAATCAGTTAAAAGTTTACTGATTGAGCTTTCCAGCAACAAACCAATAATCTTTATTATTCGTAACTTCCAGTATGTTCATCATAATACTATAGATTTCCTCAATTTTATGTCCTCTTACATCGTAAAACATCGCATTATGATTGCCCTAACCTGTAACGATTATAATAAAATCAACCAGATTGAACATACTATTCTGCTGCATATTCCCGGCTTGAATTTGGATGAAACCAAAAAATATGTTAACCGTTTACTTGCCAATATCGCTCCTACAGGTAATCAAAACCCAATTCCTAATGCTTTTATAGAAGATATTTACAGGCGCTCAGCCGGAAATCCGCAATTTATTGTAGAAATTTTAATTGATTTGACCCAGCGGAAAAAACTCTATTATGATAAAGAATTGCATTATCCTTTAGACCTTAGTGATTATCAATTGCCTACTCGTCTGGTACATTCTATTTATTCACGCCTTAGTCACTTAAAAGATGTTAACTATTTACATTTACAAAAATTAAGCGTAGTTCAGACACCTTTAAGTCGCGAATTGATGCTTTATATTCTGAAAATAAAGGATGCAGAATTATATTCTTTGCTTAACGATAGCATTTACAACGAAATTTTAAGAAAACAGCGTAAATATTATTACTTCACTTTTATGGAAGCGAAACAGCGACTTTTCAGCGAATGCAGCGAGAGAAGGCAAATCCTCGTCTCTCAGCGTGTTTTAAAATTTTACGCCCAAGAAACAGTTCTGGATTTTGACACCTGTAAGGGTTTAATTGCTAATGCTTTTTTGGCAAATGATTATTATTGTGCACGTTCCTATTATCTTAAATATTATACGATGCTGAATCAGGAAAATGAACAAGAACAGGCGTTTGAAGCCATTCTTAATGTTTTGAATTTGGATTTTAATCCTGCTTTGCAAATTCCCCTCAAAGATATAATTGCAGATATATCTATTTTTCAGGAGAAAATGGAGATTACTGGTTTTTTTGAGCGTGCTCCATTCATCCTGCAAAGAATTACGGAATTACCGGATTTTTTTGAGAAATATTACCTTTTGGGAACGGTTAATTTCCTCGCCGAAAACCTGCGCGTAGCATTAAAATATTTCCAAACCGCGGAAAAATATGTTCAAACCGGAAAACATCAGCTTCTTGTATGGTTGGCTTATGCCCAAATATATACCAAGCTTGACCTTTCCCAAATGAAACTCTATATAGATCAAGCCTTGAAACAGGAGATGACTTTGGAACTGGAGATTGCTTTTGTTGACCGCCTAGCAGTATATTATTCTCTTAATAAAGACCTTGATACTGCAATAAAGACCATAGAAAATTTTCTGGAAAAGCTTCCCCCCGAACATAATACCTATGTTATGATTCGCTTAGCCGCTATGCATAATGACTTGGGGGTTTTTTACAGTGAACAAAAAAAGATTGAAGAAGCAAATGAACATCTCTTTACAGCTTTGAATATCTGGAACAGATACAATATAAAACGCTATCTGGGGTTGATTTACAATAATCTTTCGGACTTATATCTGAAACAGGGATTAACCGTTATTTCAGAACATTATTCCGAATTGGCTTATCAATATTCCGATGCCCTGAATTTATCAATGTCTAAAGCGTTGGCTTTATTAAATCAGGGTGAAGCTAAAATAAAAATGGGTGATTTTTCTACTGCTGAACAGAAGCTTCTGGAATGTCAAAAATTAGTACTTTCCAAAGGTAGTGATAATTATCTTCAGGCAGTAAAACGTAATCTTGCCTTATCTAAAAGCAAAATTAAGGGTTTTGGACATTACTACACCTTTATTCTGGAAAATGAACCGGAACTGATGGACGCACAAATTAAAGAAATGAATCCACTGGTAAAAACCTATTTTTACTATCTCCACGAAACAGGTAATGCCAAAAAACTGAGAAAATTACTAACCAAAAATGCTCATATCAATTACAAGCATATTCACGAAGAAGAATTTTATCATAATGCTTTGGCTTTGGCTGCTATGGCAGAAAAGGACTATGAAAGAGCTCTAAATGAACTGAAAATTGCTCTACGACATGCCGGAGAAATAAATAATAACTATGCTATAGCGGTTTTCTATATCTTACAAATCCGTTGCTATTATGGCTTAAAAGATGTGGAACGGGCTAGAGAATTAATAGAAATTGCCCTGCCCATCATTAAAAATAATCAATACCGCTATTGGCAATGCGAACTGGAAGTTTTGGCTTTAAAGCTTGACCTTTTAAGTCCTGATATTCCCCTCAGAGCAATTATAAGGCAAGTAAATGAATACCTTATCGCTTGGCAAGAATATGAATATTATCAGCTGAACGTAGAACTCTACCAAATTAAAATACAAATAGTTACTGAATTGAAACTGGAAGAAATAGCACAGGCAGAATTTGAAAAATACAAGTTATATTTGGAAAAAATCACCGAAAACATCAGTCCCGATGACAGACAGAACTACTTGACTGTAAACCTCTATTTCCTGAAAAATCTGGAAAATTTTAATCTTATTCCTGTTGCTTCCCGCAGTCGGGATTTGGTTAAACAATGGAATGATATGCTTTTCAACTTCACCAATATACATAGTATAGAAAGGATTAAATTTTTAATTGAAAAAGGGCTTATCCAAGTGCTTGCACCCTGGCAGTTCTGGCTGATGGAATATTCTGAAAAGGTCTCATCTTACACCTGTTTTCAGAGTTACAATACCGGAAAGGATAATTTAATCAATACTCAGCTTATGCCTTATATTGAAAAAGCATATAAAACTGATAACCTGGTTTTACTGGAACAAAATAATCGGCATTTGATGATTGTTCCCTTCCAGATTGGTTCTAAAAGAATAGGTTTCCTGCTCCTTTCCGATAAAGGTGAATTGCCTTTTACAAAACAGGAAACCTACCTTATGCGTTCTACTAAACAACATCTCTCTGCTCTCCTAGTTAGAATTGAGGATTTCAGTCAAATTACTCAACGCATAGAAAAAATGAATCAGCTTATGGCGATCACTCATGAATTGATGAGAATTGTGAATCTGAACGAACTGGAATCAGCAATCGTTTCTGCCTGTATTGATTTTACCAATAGCACAAGGGGCTTTCTTATCAAACGCGATAGTGATGGAGCTATTATCTATAAGGTTCAACTCAATGCTGCCAAACAAATTTTACCAACGGTTTCCGGAATTAGCAAAACCGTTTTAAGCTTATCCCAAAACACTCAAGAGTATGTTTCCACTTATAACGCTGTGGAAGATAACCGTTTCAAAAGTGCTATCAGTGTTCAGGACTATGTTTTGCACAGTATATTCTGCGCTCCCGTTGTTCTAGATAATAATGTTTACGGTTATATTTATCTGGACAATCTGAACGATAACACCAGGGAAATGTACTTGAACACAGAGTTAATAAATCTCCTGCTGGAACAGATTACTATCGCCTTAAAAAATGCTCTGCTCTATGAAAATCTACTGCAAAAGAACAACGAATTGAATACCTTTGAAACCCTGAAAGATGAATTTATGGCTATTGTTTCCCACGAATTGAATACTCCCCTCACTACTTTGCAGGGTTATGTTGCCCGTCTTAAACGCAATCTCTTTGCAGATGAAGAAGAAAAAAAGGATATTATTAATAAAATTGAAAATTCCGTAAAAAAGCTGATTCTCACTACTAATGATATAACCACCTTAAATACTTATAATTTAACCAAATCTCTCCCGCTTACAAACATATCAGTTCAGGAAATTCTGGAAATCGTCTACCAGGAAGTTCAAATTCTTTCCCGCAATCGTAAAATGTTCATTAAATTGGAAATAGAGAAGGATTTACCTCCCATTAAAGCAAACTGGGAAGCTCTTCATTTGATGATGTATAACCTAATTTTGAATGCTATCCGCTTTACTAATGATTTTGGTACTGTTATTATCGGAGCCCGAAAATCAGCTTTCCAAAGCGAAAAAATAGACGGAAAAGAAGCATTGGTTCTCTATGTTCAGGATAATGGAATCGGGATTCCTGAATATCAACTTCAGAATGTTTTTCGCACCTTCTACGAACTGAACGAAATATATGCTCACAAATCCGGGTCTATAGAATATCGCAGTAGTGGACTTGGTTTGGGTCTTTCCATCTCTAAACGCATCACAGAACTGCACGGCGGCAAAATATGGATTAAAAGTAAAGAAAATGAAGGAACTACCGTGTTTGTTTCCATTCCCTTAAAACAAAATAAATAAGTGAGATTAAAGGTTTATGAAATACTTTCTTTTTACTCTGCTTGTCCTTTTCCTTCCTTGCTTCAGTTTCGCAGAATTCATTGTGCCTCAAAACAATACCCCAATGATGGCTGTAACTAATAGCGAGAATTATGCTTACCGCTATATTGTGGAACTTTACAATGTAGGTGATTCTCTGAACCTGAACAGGGAAATTACTAATTTTAAAGCTTTATATCCCGAATCCGTCTATTTGCCGTATATCAAGTTTATTGAAGGCAATCTGGCTATGGAGGCAAATGCCTATTCCCAGGCGATAGATATTTATAAAGCCCTACTGGAAATAAATCTCAGCCAAAATGTGCGGAGTGAAATTATTCTGAATTATGCTTACTGCCTTACACAGCTGCAGCAGTATGATTCTGCTTTACAGCTCCTTCAGCGGTTGGAAACAGAAACCGGTAATCCTGTTTACCTAGAACAGGCAAATAGTTTAAGAGGGGATATTTATTTTCAACTGTGTCAATACTATTCCGCAGAAAAAGCATACCAAAGAGCTGTGAAAGCATTTCCCGATAATGAAACTCTGCGTTTTTCTCTGTTTTCCACTTACCTTGCTCTGGAAAAAGAAAATCAGGCATTGGAATTACTTAAGACACAATCACCTAAAGATACATACTTCCTAAATTACATTCAACTCTGGCTGGAATATCTTTTAGAAAATGAGCGTTATGATGATTTTGACAGCTTTGTGAGCTCCTATAAACTGGAAGAAATTGCCTTCGTTCCGGAAATTGTGGATATCAGAATCCGCCGTTCTTTACGCACAGCTGATTTTGACCAAATCTCTCAATTGCTGCAGGGATTGAATATTGATTCTCCTCAGTTTAATTATTATCGTGCTCTGGTTTTGATTAGGGAAGGGAAAGAACAGCAGGCAGATTCGCTTTTAGCTGTTTTAGTCAATTCTGTCCAACCTGAAATTGCTATTCCTGCTTATTTGGAACGTGTAAAATTGTTGTTCAAAAGGAATCAGCAGAGCGCAATGGAACAATTGCAGACCTATTTAAAACAGACCCCGAATGAGTTGATGAAAGCTGAATTATATTATACTTTGGGCTATTTTTACTTTCAACAGGAAAATTATACTGAAGCAATAAGGCAGTTAGGTCAAGCAAGAAATTACGAAACAAGCCGGGAATTGAATAGCAGAATTGATTTTCTCATTGCGGAAGCATTTTATTCCACTGGAAACAGTATCCTGGCAAAAGATGCCTTCAATCGTTATCTTAATCGCTATCCTACAGGAAGTAAAAGGGATAAGGCATTTTTCTATTTGGGTTATATCAGTTTTCAGGAAAAGGATTACCCTGAAGCAAAAAATAACTTTCAGGAGCTTATCAATCTCTATCCGGAGTCGCTCTATTGTAATGAAGCAACTTATTATCTGGCAGAAATGGATTTCTATTTGGCAAATTATAATTTAGCCCTGAAAAAATATCTTTATTTGTATAGTAAAAATCCGGAAAATGAAGTGGTTTCTTTACGCCTTGCTCAAATATATTATTATTTGGGTGATTATGGCCAAAGTGAAAGTTTTTTGCAAGACCTTGTTCCCAACTATGATATTTGTCTTTTAAAAGGAAATATTATGCTGGCAAGAAAGAATTATACAGCGGCTTTAGACCAGTTTCTTCTGGCTGAAGGTTTTGCTCCTGATAATGTGCGCAAAATTGAGGCACAAAGTTATAGAGCTTTAACTTTATATCAAATGAAACGCTTTAAAGATGCCTCTACCTTATATTTGAAACTTTCCAAAGCAAAAGAAAGCCCCGATACATATCTATTCCTAGCTGCCAAATCTGCTTATGCTGCCAGGGACTATCACCTGGCTTTGGAACTCTATAACGATTTTATTGAAAAATATCCTGAGTCATCTCATTTTCTGGAAGCCCTTACTGATATTGCCAATACTTATTATAATATGGGAAATTATGAAAGAGCAGTAAACGATTGGATAAACATTTTAACCCGTTTCCGGAATACTACAAAGTTTACTGAAAATCAACTGGCTATCATTCACGATGCCTTAGTAGGTTTGGAACTGGCTTTAAAAAGAGTAGATAACAATGATCAGCTTTTAAATGAACTTTTAGTTTTACCCGATACTTTCTTCAGCGAATATATCAAGTTTGAACTCAATTACATCCTAGTGAAGGTTTATGCTGATGAATTAAAATGGGCAGACCTGATTGCTACCGCCGAAAAAATCAGAACAGAATTTCCCACACAAAAATATGAAGACATTGAATTGCTTATGGCTACAGGACTTATTGAATTGAATAAATATGCGGAAGCGGATACTTTGCTTTCAGATTTATATTCTCAATGCAAAAATAACGAGGCATTACTGAAATGGGCAGAATTGGAATTTATTACAGGAAATTATGATTCTGCTTTGGAAAAATACCTGCTTGCCTATAAAAACAAACCCGATGACAATATTTGGGTTAAGCTTCTGGAATGCTCCGAAGCCGATAATTATAAGGAATTTGACAAACTTTGGTCTTTGGGCTCTAATTATCTTAAAAATCACCCCGAGGTAAATGTTATTCGTTTGCGGTATCTCTATAATGCTCAGCGTTTTGAAGAAGCAGAACTCCTGGCTGAATTTATCATCAATAACAGTTTGTCTACCTTAGACCATGCTACTGCCTTTTTAATAATGGGAATGATTGATTACCGTCAGCAGTCCTATACCTCAGCTGTTGCAACCTTAAAAAAGGTGATTTTGCTTTTCCCTGAATATGAAGATATTCGCAGTAAAGCAATTTATTATACAATCCTTACTTTGCTGGAATCTGGAGCGAACACAGAAGCAGAGGCATTTTTTGCTAAATATGAAGCAGACCTGGAAGAGCCAGAAAAAAAAGCACTGATGGAAATTTTGGAGGTAAATCAATGAAACGCACCTTATTAATTATCACCCTCGCTTTAACACTATCATTATTATTTTCTCAAACTCAGGAGCTTCCCGATTTAACAGTTAGTGGAGAGAGTTCCTTCAAACCATTTCTCTATAAGCGCTCTCTACTATTTTCACCGGAGCTCAATATGGGAGATAGTTTACCTGCTTTCGTTCCTCCTGGAGTTCCTTTAACCGAAAAGCCCAAACCCCTTTCCTCTATGAAATATCGCAGTTATTTACAATTTGAAGGGAATATGGATTTCGGAGTTAATAGTTTCATCAGCTATTACCCGGATAGTTCTATCCTAAATGCTCTAACTTACACTTTGGATATGCGTTCTCCAATTTCCGAAATGCTTTCCGTTCATAATAACCTTTTTTTAGGAACTGAATTCTCTGCTAATTTTCCTTTTTCTCTCCGTTTTCAGAATGTTTCCTCGCAAGCAGATGATTTTGATAATACTGTTTTGGATTTTACTTTCAGTCATCACAGGTCCGATTTAACTGTCGGAAATGTTTCTTTTAAGGATATTTCCGCTCAATTGGGTTACAACTATCTCTATCAAAAGAACCTGAAAAAATCCTACAAAGGTAACTATCTGAATGTATACCTCGCTTCCTGTCTGGAAGAGGAAGTCCTGAATTGGAAAACTAAATTTATGGTAAAATCCGGCGATTTCGGAATTCAAATTGCCCCTGTCTATAATGGTGATATTATGGATTTTTCTCAGCCGGGAATTCATTTGCTTGCTGATGCTTACACTATTGTTCCTTCCCTGGAATTTCTCTATCGCTATCCTATAACCGGTTGGGGTGTTTTAAGTTTGTCTAATGAACCCCTTTTAGAAGGAAACGACTATCTTTCTTTTCTGGAAGCGACGCCCTGGATTTCTTTCAGCGATGCTCATAAACTGAAAAAAACACCGCTGAACTTCAATGCCGGAGTAGAATATCTCTATCCTCAAAAAATAAATTTTTCTTTAAATCGTATAAATATTAAGAATAATCTACGCTATGAAATAGATAGCCCTGTTTTCATAAGCACTTCCAATTATCGCATTCCCACCCTTCGTTATACCGATGTTTTCTCCAATTTAACTTCTGTAGAAGCGTTTTTCAAACTGGATAAACTTATTATGCATCAGGGGTTGGAACTGGAACTTCCCTATTTAACAGAAAGTGACTTTACAAGAGCACCTTACCGTCCACTTCTCAATCTGGATTCCCGGTTTTCTTATAAATATAGTGACTGGTTTTTTAATCTGGATATTTTACAGCACTATTTTACTAAAGACCATTGCGGACGCGACCTTCCCGAAGCCATAATCTTCAATTTGGGGGCTGAATATCATAAGGATAATTCTGCTGTGTATGCTCAACTTGCCAATCTATTCAATAGGAAAGAATGGGTCTTTTCCGAACAACCGGGAAAGGGGCGTAACCTCTATATTGGCTTGAAACACCGATTTTAGAATAAATAAAGAATGAAAAATTGAGAACACTGGAAGGTTGACATCCCTGTCAATCCCATTTTCCGGAAGGTTGACGTCCCCGTCAACCATCCGGAAGAACGATGTCCTCGTCGTTCCACTTGCAACCAAACTATATAGTTACCGATAACTTTAATGTTTACAATGGATTTTATTACAAGAGAGTTGCTGAAAAAGTAACTTCAGGGATTAGTAGTTGACGGGGACGCCAACTTTCCGAAAAGGAGGTTGACGGGGACATCAACCATCCGGGCTTTCAACTTTCCAGCTCCTTATTTAAAGCATTCCCATAAAAAAACGATGTGGATAAGTCATAACATACTATTGTATAGTTAGATATATGGTGTAAATGTCCAAAGTATTAATTTGTTATTTAGTGAGAAAGTGGATTTTTTCTCAAAACTTTTCGTAACCAAAATCAGCAATAGAGAATTTTATGTCATTTAAAGCCCATAATACTTTAATAGAAGCATTTTCTTGGGGGTGAGACGAATTTTGTGTCTAAATTTTAAAAATAGTTCAAATAACTCTGAATTGACCTTGTGGATAAATCAATTATTGGGCAGAAAACTATTATAATAATTTGAAATAAAAGTCCTTACAAAAATGGCGGTCTCACAATTACGGGATCAATTAAACATTAGGAGACCACTATGTTAGTAATACAGAATGAAACCCCCGAATTCGTGAAAGAAAAATTGTCAAGCTTCTGTAAAAAAAATGAGTTGGAATTTACACCAATATTTTGGACTCAACTCTTTTCGCCCTATATTGAGAGCATAAATCAAGTGTTAATCTAACCTTAATCAAGCGTTAATAGTAAACGCTTGATTAAGGTATGTTAAACGCTAGATTAATAGCTTTAGGAAAGGAGGATAGGAGACAGCAATAGTATATTTTGTTTTATCTTACAATTGCCAGGCAGTCCCCCCAAAAAATGCTGTGGATAAGTTATAACACACTGTTGTATAGTTAGATATGTTATTAAAAATATTAATGCTCTCATTGCTTTAGCATTGTTTTTCAGCTATATGGCTAAAAAGTATATTGCCAAATTCGCTGTTGAATTCCCTAAAATAATAAACAAAAAAAAGAAGATATATCTATGTCTAAAGAATTCATATAATACAGAATAGCTGAAGTTATTACAGTATGCATTAACTTTATTATCCAGTATAAACGAAAATTAAGCTTAGCAGAATGTAACAACCAGCATCAAATGAAAATAGGACTCCTGTAAAAAAATATGGGAATGCCAATTTTAGATTTCTATTGACAAGTTTTTTGATTCACAAGAGACGGTAAAATTAAAGTTGGATATTAAGGAGGTTTAGTAGATATGAGTTATCAGTTTCAGGGCTGTGTTCAAAATATTTGATACTGAAGCTAAAAAAGATGAGTAGAATTATGCAATGTAACCAAAAAATTTATTCATTATCGCCTTTTTATCTAAACCTTAAGAAATAGAAAATGAAGGATAATGCACTAACTAATTATCACTCTAAGTATTTCGCCTGCGAGCTGACCAAAAAATGTTCTTCTGATAGCGATGAGCGGTTTGCCGGAACTATGGTAGATGCACAAGTAGATCTTAATCCCCATCAAATTGATGCTGCTCTATTTGCTTTTCATTCTCCCTTATCCAGAGGTGCAATACTTGCTGATGAAGTAGGTCTTGGTAAAACTATTGAAGCAGGATTATTAATATCGCAAAAGTGGGCAGAATACAAACGCAAAATTCTTATTATTACTCCTGCCAGTTTACGGAAGCAATGGTATCAGGAAATAATGGAAAAGTTTTTTATCCCTTGTGAGATTCTGGAAACAAAATCTTATAATAGTGAGAGACGCAAAGGTAATTTACGCCCCTTCCTGAAAGATAATACTATAAACATTTGTTCATACCATTTTGCTAAAAGCAAGGCATCTGATATTGCCTCCATTCCTTGGGACCTGGTAGTTTTTGATGAAGCACATCGTCTGCGAAATGTTTATAAACCAACCAATATTATGGCAAATACTCTAAAACAAGCATTGATGAGTGCTCCCAAACTTTTATTAACTGCAACGCCCCTACAAAACTCTCTGCTGGAATTATATGGTCTGGTAAGTATTATTGATGATCATATATTTGGAGACCTGAGAACTTATAAAGAACACTACACTTATCTTGACGAAGAAAATACATTTACAGAGCTGAAACTTCGTCTTAAGCCCGTTTGCCATAGAACATTAAGAAGACAGGTTGAGCCATATATAAAATATACAAGACGCCACGCTATTTTGCAAGAATTTACTCCCGAAGATAATGAAGACAAACTATATAATTCGGTTTCCGAGTTTTTACGCAGGGATAATTTAATGTCTCTTCCTTCCAGTCAGAGAAGTTTAATAATACTGGTAATGAGAAAACTTATGGCTTCCTCTTCTTATGCTATTGCTGGAGCTTTGGAAACAATCATAAAAAGATTGAAAGACAGAATCCGAAATACTCTGATTACTACTAAGCTTACAGAAGATATTGCTAAAGATTATGATTGCTTTGAAGAAGATGCGGAAGAAATGGAAAACGGTAATAACCAGGATGAACTTAGCCCCCAAGATATTAAATCCCTTCAGGAAGAAATTCTGGAGCTTTCAAAACTAAAAGAATTGGCTACATCCATAGAATTTAATGCCAAAGGCAAAGCACTGTTATTAGCTTTGGAAAAGGCATTTGCCCGAGCTGAAACATTAGGTGCTCCCCGTAAAGCAATAATTTTTACTGAGTCACGCAAAACACAAGATTATATTTTAAGAGTTCTTAGTGAAACACCCTATAAAGATAATATTGTTCTTTTTAACGGTTCCAATAGCGATGAACGCTCTAAGGAAATATACCATAAATGGCTAAAAAAATATTCAGGAACAGATAAAATTACCGGCTCCAAAACAGCCGATATGAGAAATGCCATAGTGGATTATTTTGAAGATGAAGGAATTATTATGATCGCAACTGAAGCAGGAGCTGAAGGAATCAATCTTCAATTCTGCTCTCTGGTTGTAAATTATGATTTACCCTGGAATCCTCAAAGAATTGAACAAAGAATTGGCAGATGCCATCGCTATGGACAAAAATTTGATGTTGTAGTTGTTAATTTTCTGAATAATAAGAACGCTGCAGATCAAAGAGTATATGAACTTTTAAATGATAAATTCCGCCTTTTTGAGGGTATTTTTGGAGCCAGTGATGAAGTTTTGGGGGCAATAGAATCCGGTGTGGATTTAGAAAAAAGAATTGTGGATATATACCAAAATTGCCGCAAAGAAGAAGAAATAAATAGAGCATTTGATGAACTTCAAAGTGAATTAATGGAATTAATAGATGAGAAAGTTACTCAATCACGCCAACTTTTACTGGAAAATTTTGATCAGGAAGTGCGCGATAAACTTAAAATCCGTGAGAATAAATCCAACTATCTCTTAAATAAATATGAACAGCTGTTAATGAAATTAACTGAATATGAATTAAAGGAGTATTGCCAATTTAAAGATAGTTCCAGTTTTTTGTTAAAAGAAAATCCTTTCCCGGAAGAAAATATTCCTACTGGTTTATATGAATTACCACGTAGAACGGGTGAGGCATTTTTATATAGATTATCACATAAACTGGCAATTAAATTGATTGATCAAGCCAAAGAAAGACAATTACCACCTGCCGAAATTGAATTTTGCTACAATTCTTCCTCCGGTAGAAACTATGCTCTGGAACAATTCTTAAATAAAGAGGGTTTGCTGTCCTTAACATTGTTAACAGTTGAATCATTTGATCAAATAGAAGAATACATTGTATTTTCGGCAGCAACTAATGAAAGTGAAGTTATCTTTCCTGATGAAATTCCCAAACTATTCAATTTTCCGGCAAAAGTGATAAGAGAATTGACTAAAGAAGATATAATGAAATATCCTGTTTACCCTGATGTGGGAAAGAAAACGACAGAACAAATTGAACTCATAAAACATGAAATATCCAAAAGAAATGCTCAATTCTTTGATGCCGAAGCGCAGAAAATAGAATCCTGGAGTGATGACCTGAAAAATGGACTGGAATATGAAATTAAAGAACTGGATAAAAAAATGAAAGAAGTGAGAAAATCTGCCCGTATTGCCTTATCTCTGGAAGAAAAACTTCAATATCAAAAAGAACTAAGCACTTTGGAAAAATCCAGAAATGCAAAACGAAAAGCTCTATTTGATGAACAAGATAAAATTGATGCACAAAGAGAAAATCTTATCCAAGAAATTGAAAACAAACTGAATCAAAATATCATTCAAACCAATCAGTTTGAAATAATTTGGAGGTTATATGAAAGACCTGGATAGTTATCAGGACAACATCTTTGAGAAACTAAAAAAAGTAAATGAATATGGCTCAGAATATTGGCTTGCCAGAGAACTTGCCGAAACCCTCGGATATTCACAATGGCGAAATTTTGTGAATGTTATAGATAAAGCTAAAGAAGCGTGTAAAAATACCGGTAACAATACCTTAGATCATTTTGCTGACATCAGCAAAACGATCAATGATATCAGAAGTAAAAACATAATATAAGGAGCATTATTATTATGAAACAAATAAAAAAGGAAGACATCACAAAACAAATTAATTTATATCTATTAGAGAAGAGAACTAATATTGAAGATGCAAGTTTTCCTGGATATGCTAAAGTAAAAGTTGAAACAAAATCAGAACCAAATTATGTATTATTTTTTCAATTACCAGAGGAAAAAGAAGTAAAATGGTTCAATGTCTTCAATGGCTTGAATTTGGATCTAAAAGATTTCAACTATGAAGCACCAAAGGTAAAATATTCAGGATTTATTTTATTGATTAATTTGGAAAAGAGAACTTATGCCTGTACTGGAGGATTAGGGTTTCATGCTTTGACAAAAATATATAACATTGAACCAAGGTTTGGACTAAAAATCGCGAAAAAAATAATAATTCCGTTACAATTAAAAGGATTAGTTCAAAAGGACGCAGGAGGTATGCTCAATAGCTTGGATAGAGTATTTAAACCAGGATATTTACCAATAGGAGATTTTGAAAATTTGCATCGCGTGATAACTAATTTAAGAGCAAGTGCAAAAAAAGATGAATCAACAATAATGGACCAAGATTTTGAAATAGGCCATAGCATCAAAGCCGGTGATTCATTGAATGTATCAGGACAAAAAGATTTTAAAGGAATTTTAAGCTTTATTGAAAGGGTGGATTCAATATATAACAGGAAATGCGAAGATACTTTAGAAATACCAGAAATGCTATATGTAAATCCGAAATTTGAAAAAGAACTTATAAGCAAGTTAGAATATGAATTATGCGAAGCAATAAAAAAAAATAAAATTGAAAATCTATTTATTGATGATATGGAAATTGGTTTCTTGCCTGATCGAATAAATAGCTATAAAATCCATTGTGGGAAAAAAGCTAGAGATGATATAAAAACAGTATCAGATGTTTTTATAGAAGCATCTGAATTACTTAATAATGATAATGATATAAATAAGATACAAATTGAATTTGATGTTGATGATGATATTTATAATCTGAATAAGAAGAAATTAAGGTATTATATTTGTGGAGATATTACATATCAAGGTATAACCTATTTTACTATAAGCAATAGATGGTATCGAGCTGATGAGAAATTTGTTGAACAGTTAGATTCTCTAATCAATGAAATTACTTGCTTATCATGTGAAAAGTTAGAACTACCTCTATGGGGAAAAAATTATAAAGAAGATGATTATATAAAAGAATTATACAATGACAAATATACAATTCTTCACAGGCATCTAATACATCCTTCAAATGGGTATGATAAAATTGAGTTATGTGACATAATGAAAAAAGATAACGATGTATTCTACTGGATAAATATAAAGCATGCATCTGGTGCTAAATTAAGAGAACTTTTTTCGCAAGGTTATACTTCTGCTCATTTATTTAGAGATGATAGAGAATTCAAAAATAAAGTAATTAATGCAGATATGGATAATGTTAAAAATCATCAATTAAAAAAAGAAGATATAGATTTACTAAAAGAACTTGAAAATGTGGCATATAGAGATATTAAAATAATATTTGCTATTTATGATGAAACTCATCCTTGTAATGTAGATGTCAGTAAACCGAAAACAACAGATGCTTTAGGTGAAACACTCTCATTATATGCTAAAATTGATTTACTAAGTAGGCAACTGAATATAAGGTCTCTTGGCTATGATGTAGGAGTTGTTAGAATTAAGGATAAGTAATATAAACATTTTTAAAGGTAACACTATGAAAAATAACAAGCTTGAACTAACATGGATCGGGAAGGAAAAAAAGCCAAAACTTGAACCGCGAGTTTTGATTGAAGATTTTGAAAAGTCGTATTATGCTGAGCAAAGAATTTCAGAAAAAGACATCTATGATAATATGTTGATTTTCGGAGATAACCTCTTAGCATTAAAAGCACTGGATTCAAAACTACATGGTGGAATAAAATGTGTTTATATAGACCCTCCATTTAATACAAAACAGGCTTTTGAACATTATGATGATAATCTTGAACATTCTGTCTGGCTTTCCTTAATGAGAGATAGAATAGAATTAATATATTCTCTTTTAGCAGATGACGGCATATTATTTGTACATTTAAATATAGAAGAGTTAGCATATTTTCAAGTAATGTGCGATGGAATATTTGGTAGGGATAACTTAGTTCAGATAATAACCGTAAAGTCAGCCAGTACTGCAAGTTTCAGATCTATTAATACTTGCCCAGTAACTGTTGCAGAATATATATTAATGTATTCTAAAAAACGGGAAAAATATAATAGACCTATGCAATATGTTCCATCTCAGTACACTGAAGATTATGGCACCTACATAATAAACAGAGATCAAACAGTAGATAAATGGAAATTGCAATCTATTGCTGAAATAGTATATAATAATCATGGCTTTTCAGATTGGAAAGAAGCAAAAAAAGCTTGGGGAATTAATTGGAAACATATAAGATTGTTAGAAATGGCAGATTTTTCATTAAAAAATGCTAATTCTGTTGTTAGTTTAAATACTCTTCAAAAACCCTCTAAGCAAATACAAGAATTAATTGAATTATCATTTGATAACAGGGGTATTGTTTTTGAGTATAAAAGAGATAACAAGGACTCAATCTATATATATAATGGAAGGACTTTGGCTTTTTTGAGTTCTAAAATAAGAGAATTCAATGGTATTCCTCAACCATCAGAAGTTCTTACAAATATATGGAATGATATTTCATACTTAAGTTTAGGTCATGAAGGTGGAGTGGATTTTAAAAATGGAAAAAAACCAGAATCACTTATTAAACGAATTCTGGAAATTGCAACTGACGAAGGTGACATAGTTCTTGATTCATTTGCAGGTTCAGGAACGACAGGAGCGGTAGCACATAAAATGGGAAGAAGATGGATAATGGTAGAGCTCGGAGAACATTGTCATACTCATATTATACCCAGAATGAAAAAAGTTATAGATGGAACGGATCAGGGAGGCATAAGTAAAGATGTAAACTGGAAAGGTGGAGGTGGCTTCAGATATTATCGTTTAGCTCCTTCATTGCTGGAAAAGGATAAATGGGGAAATTGGGTTATAAGCAAGGACTATAATAAAGAACTTTTAGCTGAAGCAATATGTAAACTTGAGGGTTTTATTTATGCACCAAGTGAAACAATATTCTGGCAGCAGGGTTATTCCACTGAAAGTGATTATATCTATGTAACTACGCAAATACTTAATGAAGAGCAAATAAGGTTAATTAGTGAAGAAGTGGGAGAAAATAGAACTTTACTAATCCTTTGTCTTGCTTTCACAGCTGATGTTTCCAAGTTCAATAATTTAACTGTGAAAAAGATTCCAAAGCAGATATTAAACAAATGTGAATACGGTAAAGATGATTACAGTTTGAATATCAGGAATCTTCCTTTGATGGAGCAACCGGAAAAACAAAGCAATATATTTGAAGAGGGGGAAATATGAATCCTGAAAGAGAAGTAAATGCCATATCCGGTCGTTTAAGTTTGCGTCCTCCGCAAAGAAAGTCGTTGGAAATATTAAACAGGATAACAGAAATATATGATTTAAATTCTGCAATTATGGATAAGAAATCAATAAATTCTACCGAGGTTTTGAGCACGATAAAGAAAGAATTTCCCCAAATAAAGGATTTTGAAAGGGATTTTCCTTCTTTTTGTTTTGCTTTAGCAACGGGAGTAGGAAAAACCCGTTTGATGGGAGCTTTTATAACTTTTCTATACAGGGTTTTCGGTATATGTAACTATTTTGTTTTAGCACCCAATCTGACAATTTACAATAAGCTTCAACAGGATTTTACTCCCAATACACCTAAGTATGTTTTTAATGGGATATCGGAATTTGCTGTAAATCCTCCTGTGCTGATAACAGGAGATAATTATAATAAGCAATCTACTATTCAATCAGACAGGGCAGGACAAGCCATTATAGAGAGTGTAATAAGTGAAATTAGAATAAACATTTTCAATATCTCCAAAATAAATTCCGAAGTTAGAGGAGGTAAAGAACCAAGGATTAAAAGATTATCCGAATACCTGGGGCAAAGTTATTTTGAGTATTTAGCATCGTTGCCGGATTTGGTTTTAATAATGGATGAATCACATCGCTATAGAGCAACTGCAGGTGCAAGAGCAATAAATGAATTGAAGCCGATTTTGGGATTGGAATTAACCGCCACACCTTTTGTAGAAACAACCAGGGGACCTATTCCCTTTAGAAATGTGATCTATAGCTATCCTTTGGCGAAAGCAATGGAAGATGGATTTGTAAAAGAACCGGCTGTAATAACTCAGAAAAACTTTGATCCCAAAAACTTTAGCTCGGATGCTTTGGAAGAAATTAAACTGAAAGATGGAATAAGTTTGCATGAAATTACTAAAGTGGAATTAACCACTTATGCCAAGCAAAATGGAAAGCCACTTGTGAAACCTTTTGTTTTAGTTATAGCAAGAGATACATTGCATTCAGGGAAATTGCTGGAGACCATAAAATCAGATGATTTTTTTGGAGGCAGATATAAAGACAAAGTTATTCAAGTTGATTCCAGCGTAACGGGAGAAAAAGAAGATGAGATGATTGAGCGTTTGCTGAATGTGGAAAAGTGGGAAGAACCAACCGAAATAGTTATCCATGTAAATATGTTAAAAGAGGGCTGGGATGTTACCAATCTTTATACTATCGTTCCTTTAAGAGCAGCTAATGCCAGAATATTAATTGAACAATCAATTGGAAGAGGACTGCGTTTACCTTATGGAAAGAGAACAGGTGTTGATAGTATAGATCGTTTGAATATTGTTGCTCACGATAAATTTCAGGAAATATTGGATGAAGCAAATCGTCCGGGTTCCATAATTCATTTAGAGCAGTTTATTTTAGACCCTGATAAGGATTTGGAGGGTTTGCAGACAGTAGAAAGCTATCCGGAAAGTGAAACAATTTTTGCTGAAAAGCAAATTAATCCCGATCTGCAATATGAATACCCAGTTCAGAAACAGGAAGAACTCTTTACTTCTGAAATAGAAAAGAAAATTGCCCGCATAACTTATGAAATAATAAAAAAAAATGAAAATCAGCCAAACAGTAAAGCATTGACTGACGATTCTATCCAGCAACTCATTGTTCAGGAAGTAAAACAAAATCTTACCGGAGAACAGCTGGAATTGCAAGGGTTACTGGAAGAAGTTGATATTGCACGAATAGTTAAATCAACTACAGATTATGTAATAGACAAAATAATAGATATCCCGAGAATACTTTTATCCCCCGTTGGAGATATAACAATTGACTATCATCCGTTTGAGCTTGATTGCTCTAAATTGAATTATAATCCGGTGTCCAGAGAACTTTATGCACAATTATTAAGGACAAATGAGCAGCAACAGATTACCGGCAAATCCTATTTTATAAAAGAAACCCGTCTGGAGGACTATATTGTTAGAGAACTATGTAATTATGACGATGTTGCTTATGATGTTCATTCAGATTTTATTTATGAACTTGCAGGTCAGGCAGTAAATCATTTTCTAAGTTATTTAAAAGATGAAAAAGAAGTAACCAAAGTTTTGGTATACTATCAAAAAGCAATAGCAGAATATATTCATACTCAGATGGTAGAGCATCAATATGAAAGGCCAGTAGAATATGAAGTTGTCTTAAGTAAGGGCTTTACGGAACTAAAAAAATCGGCTTATACTGCAAGGAAAAATGATCAGGTATGTTATTTTCAAACAACCCCTGCTGATAAAAGTAAAATACCTTCAATGCTTTTCGGGGGCTATAAAAAGTGCCTTTATCAGATATGTAAATTCCAATCCTATCAAGAATTGCTTATGTCCAGAATACTGGAAAGAGATGCGCTAAAATGGTTTAAACCAGCTATAGGTCAATTTCAGATATTTTATAAAAAAACAGGAAGATATGAGGTTGAATATGTTCCCGATTTAATAGCTGAAACAGAAAATGAAATCTATATGATTGAAGTTAAATCTATTATGGAATTGGAAGATAGTATTGTATTAGCTAAAAAAGATGCTGCTATAAAATGGTGTAATCTTGCAACATCACACAATTTGAAACATTCTGGCAAACCTTGGTTTTATCTCTTAATTCCTCATAATGCAATAGGTGATTTTACTGATTTAATGTCTCTTGCTCAGCAGTATAAAGCATAAATATTTTTTATTTTGAATATAATGCAGTTGGTAAAAGAATGAACAGGATTAAAGTGAAAGGAAATTTTTCAGTGGAAGAGCTGAAAGAGAGAATGATTAGCAGTAAGGATATGGCTGAAAGGAAAAGATGGCAGGCATTGTATTTGGCAAAGACAGGAAAATATACTGTCAAAGAGATTGCAGATATAATAAAGGTTTCGGTTTATACTATCAATAAATGGGTATATAATTTCAATCACAAGGGTGAAGAAGGGATAAAGAGTCATAAAAAAGGTGGAAATCACAGTTCTTTTTTAAGCTGGCAGGAAGAGGAAGATTTTTTGGCTGAACTGAAAAGGAAGGCAGAAAGCGGTATACTTTTAACTGTTAAAAATATCAAGGCAGAACTGGAAAAAAAATTAGGTCACACTGTTTCCAAAGATTATCCTTATGATTTGCTTCACAGGCATAAATGGCAAAAAACAGTTTACCAACACAACCAGAAATGGCAGAGTAAAAGAAAGTAAGAAAAACATACATCAAAACAGAATTAGTGAAGGGGGAACGATCTTATTGTTTATCTTTCTTTGAACGGGGGGTTTACGCTTCCATCGCTTATTTAATAGTTGACGGGGACATCAACCTTCCGGGAAAACGATGTCCTCGTTGTTTTTTATGGTTGACGAGGACATCAACCTTCCGGAAAAACGATGTCCTCGTCGTTTATTATGGTTGACGGGGACATCAACCTTCCGGGAAAAACGATGTTTTCGTTGTTTATTATGGTTGACGGGGACATCAACCTTCCGGAGGAACGATGTCCTCCGGCTACACCTTTCCAGGAAGGATTGCTTACGCAATACGGATTCATTACTGATTCCATCCATAATGGGTAGGCAATGAGTAGGTAATGCAATTAAGGAAGGGATGAAAAAAAAGGATAACAGCTTATAAAACAAGATGATGTAAATATAAAAATAGTGCTTGACCGTAACTGGCATTGTTCAAATAAGGTATGCCTATAAAAGGAACTTGGGGAAAAAGGAAGCAGTGAAACAAAAACAGACACAAATTGAGGACTTTATCAGAGCTTTTAAGCAGGAAAAGCGTTTTTCTTCCACAATTGTAGCTGAAAATATAGAACCCTCTAAAGTGGCGCAAACGGATTTGTATCCTGAGGGTATTTTACCACCTGTGCAGAAATTACTGATAAACAGTGGAATAGAAAAGCTCTATATTCATCAGGCAGAGGCAATTAAAGCTCTTTTAGCAGGGGAAAATGTAGTTGTAAGTGCCGGGGTTGCCAGCGGGAAAAGTTTGGTTTATCAGTCAGTTATTTTAAACAAAATAGTGCAAAATCCGCAAAGTAGAGCTTTACTTCTTTTTCCTACAAAGGCATTGGCACAGGATCAGGCACAGAAAATGCAGACACTTTGTAAAGAGTTGAACAGACAAAATTCTGCTATACCTGCAATAATAAATGGTATTTACGATGGTGATACAGCAACGGATTTACGGGGAAAACTGCGTAAACAGGCAAATATTCTTTTTACTAATCCTGATATGTTGCATTTGGGTATTTTACCGAATCATACTTTGTGGAGTGCATTTTTCTCCCGTTTAGTTTATGTGATAATTGATGAGGTGCATATTTACAGGGGAGTTTTCGGTTCGCATACGGCAAATGTAATCAGGCGTTTGAAACGCATTACTGCTGTTTATGGTCAAAAACCGCAGTTTATTTTCACTTCCGCTACTTTAGCCAATGCGCGTGAACTTGCCGAAACCCTTATTGAAGAGCCGGTTGTGTTGATAGATAAAGATGGCTCTCCTAAAGGAGAAAGGCATTTTTATATTTGCAATCCACCTGTTATTGAGCCCGCTTTAGGCATCCGGAGAAGTGCTACCCAGGAAATAAGCAGTATTGCCAAAGGTCTTTTACAAACAAATTTACAGGCGCTTCTTTTTACCGGCAGCCGACGCAGTGTGGAACTCATTTTTCGTTATTTAACCAGTGATCAGAAATTGGCAGATAAAGTCCGCAGTTACAGAAGCGGTTATTTAGCTGAAGAGCGCAGAAAAGTGGAAAATGATTTGCGCACAGGTAAAATCGGTTTAGTAATTTCTACCAATGCTTTAGAGCTGGGAATTGATATCGGAGGTCTGGATGCTATCCTTTTAAATGGCTATCCCGGAACAATTTGTGCCACCAGACAAGAAGCCGGTAGAGCAGGAAGAAAAGGAAATCTGTCTCTATGTATTTTGGAAGCAAGCGGAAATCCTTTAGACCAATATATTTGTCAGCATCCCGAATATATTTTTGAAAACAACCCTGAACAGGCATTAATAGACCCCGATAACAGCGAAATTTTACGCCTGCAACTGCTTTGTGCCATAAGTGAAATGGCTTTGAAGGATGGAGAAAATTTTGGTGCCTTGAGTTTTGCTGAAATTCAAGGTCACCTCTTTGCCCTTGAGGATGAGGGTTTAATAAAACATATCGGTAACCGCTATATTGGTTTGAGCGGAAAATATCCTGCCGGAGATGTTTCTTTACGCAATGCGGGAAATCAATTTCAAATTCTGGCAGATGACGAATTAGTCGGTTGGGTAGATTCCGGAAGCGTAAAATGGATGACACATCCTAATGCCATTTACCTCCATCAGGGTGAAACCTGGGTGGTTAAAGAACTGAATACGGAACAGAAAAAAGTGATTTTAGAGCCCGTTCAGGTAAATTATTACACGCAGGCGACTCAATTCACTGAAATTGCCTTGAACAAGTTATTGCGCTTAGAAAATGTTACCGGAGGTAGAAAACACTTTGGGGAAGTGACAGTTACCAAAACTATAACCGGCTTTAAACGCTTGCGGTTTTGGACAATGGAAGTTTTGGATCAGGAGGAACTTGACCTGCCACCCGAAATTATGCAGACCAGGGCATATTGGATATCCCTTTCGGAAGAAACAGTGGAAAGAATCCGTGAGCAGGGTTTGTGGAATAACGATAAAAATGATTACGGTAATAAGTGGGAAGAAATTTGTGAAAAAATCTGCCGGCGAGATAATTATCACTGCCGGAATTGTGGAGCTACAGGGGATTTGGAAGTTCATCATATAATTCCATTTCGGCGTTTTGAAGACCCAGATGAAGCCAATGAGCCGGATAATCTTGTTGCTTTGTGTCCACGCTGTCACCGTTTGGCAGAAACAAGAGTGCATATTCAAAGCGGTTTATCTGCCTTAGCTTATCTGCTTGGTAATTTGGCACCTTTTTTTGTAATGTGCGCACCTCAGGATTTGGGTGTGCATAGTGAAGATAAATCCCCCCTGGCACTTGGCAATCCTGTAATTGTTATTTATGATAATTTTCCCGGGGGAATAGGTCTCAGCCGGAAATTGTATGAATTGCATAATCAACTTTTGTATGCAGGAATAGATAGAATTCAAGGTTGTGCTTGTGAAAACGGCTGTCCTGCCTGCGTGGGTCCTGTAGCGGAAAACGGTATAGGTGCAAAGGAAGAAGCACTGGCTATATTGAAAGAACTGATAAAGAAATGAAGAATGAAGAAGGAATTAAATCAGGAGATATTTGCGTCTTCATAGCCGTATCTTGTTTAATATCTTAATGGTGCAAATGACTAATAACGACTTGGCAGCAACACAGATTTTACATATAACACGGATTTTGTAACATTATAATTCTTAAGCAAATAAATCCTGTTAATCCAGTTATTTTAAGTTCATTCTTCATTTCTCAGCTTTTTCTTGCTTTTGTTGAATTTTGCTGTAGTTTATCTATAAAAAAGAAGATAATGCCCATACAGAAAAAAAAGGGGTAATAGGTGAAAAAAGCATTATTAGTAACTGTGCTGTTAATAGCCACAATTCTGTTGTTTGCTCTTCCTGCAGAATTTAGCCGTTCCCAAAATCCGGAACTTTATAAAGAACTTTCTGCAAAAGCTAAAAACAATCTGAAACATTTAACTTTAGAGCAAAAGCAGCAATACAAAGACCTGCTGAAACAATATCCCGATATTTTGATGAACTATTTACTTGCTTACGAAAGTGACAGTAATTTGGCAGAAGCCAATCCTGAAGACATAAAAAGCAATTATGAAACAATTTGTGCTCTGCTGAATAAAAAAGGATTGAATTATCCTGTTGACTTTTTCCTTTCCTATGTAGCCAAACAAACCGTTTCTGATGAACCCCTTACAGCTTATAGGAACATATTATTGAAAGACGGTCTGCAAAATATAATCAATACGACGAATACGGATCTGGAAAAATATCATGCTGTAACTCTCTGGTGTGTTTCCCGGATTCAATTTCAACAGACCTCCGGAAGAGATCAAAGTCCTCTGGATATAGTGCAAAAATCCTTAATCGGACGCTGTGAAGAAATGCAGATTTTACTTGTTTCTGCCTGCAGAACAATTGGACTTCCTGCCCGTCCTGCATATACACCTTGGTGGGCTCATACGGATAATAATCATGCCTGGACGGAAATTTATTTGGATGGTGAATGGCATTATACAGGAGATATGGATATGGCTTGGTTTCCGGATAATACCTGGTTCAGTGATTTAGTGGATAAAACAGTGCTGATTTTGGCAGACGGAACTTTAACAACCTGGGAAGATGAGGTTTTAATTAAAGGTAAATATGATGCGGTAATCAATTCTACTGCAAATTATACAAAAGAGAGAAGTCGGAAAGTGAAAATAAAGGTTTTAAATAAAAATAATATGCCAATACCTAATGCTAATGTTATTCCAATGGTCTTCAACTGGGGTTCGTTAAGGTCTTTAATTAATTTGACTACTGATAAAAATGGCTTTCTGGAATTTACTACAGGTAGGGGTGCTTTTTATCTTTCGGTTTACACTAAAGAAGGTAAAGCTCTCGTTTTGATTCCTTCCAATGAGGAAAAAACAATAGGACAAACGATAATCCTTGACAACATTGATTTTGCAGGTGGGTGGTCAACTCTGGAATATCCTGAATTTTCAGGAGAAAGCAAAACTCAACCCGACGAATATCTTAATGCTGTTAATTTGGAAAAACAACGCTGGCAGGAAAAACAAAAGGTATGGGAAAAGGAAGCACTGAAAACAAAAACTACAGATGATTCCCTGGTAATAAAAGTTGCTCTTGCCTGCAGAGGAAATTATTCTTCTTTTTGGCAATTTTATCAGCGGAATCCTAATCCCGACAGCAATTTTCTGCAGTTCCTGCTGGAAGGTGATCCCAAACTTTTGTGGCAGGCAAATGCAGAGCTGTTGGAAGCCCTTTATGAGAATTGGCTAAAACTGTATAAACCGGAGATGGATGAAGAATATGTTATGAGTTTATTCTCTCCTGCGGTTTACTATGAAGACCTGCCCAAACCGGTAAACTATAAAAAAGGTAAAGCACAACTCTATCCGGAATCATTTCGTTATCAATTTCCCCATAATCGGGAGGGAGTTATAAAAGTGCTTTCCCGATTGAAAAAAAAATACAAAATAAACTCCAAAAAGGTATTAAGCGGACTTCTCCCTTTGCATATTATGCTTCAACATAAGAACTTAACTGCAGTGCAGTATAAAATTATGGCTGTTTGCATTTTGAGGGCTAATGGCTATCCTTCTGAATTTTCGCGTATTCCAAATTTGGTTTCCGTGTTCATTGATGGTGACTGGCAATATGTGAATGTGGTAAAATGCACTTGGGAAGACCTGTCCAAAGACAACAAAACCAATACCTTTGAACTAACTTTACAAATCAAAGATGATAAGGGAACTCCAATTGAGGTTAAAGAAGAACAACTAACTCTTTGCAGTTATGCTGATGGAGCATTCTATCCCTTAAATAATAATTTTGAATATCCGGAGTCGGGAAAATACAGCGGTATTTTTCCTGTTTCAGATATCTGGCTGCAGTTTGGATATCGGGTTTCGGAAAATCAAACAAAGGTCTTACTTCAGCCCTTAAAACCTGAAGTGGATGATTCTTTGTCCCTGGAAATTATTGCAGAGGACTATCCGGTTGAGAAAAAAGATTAGCTCTCTAATATTACACTGATTTCATAAATAAAAAAAGGAGATAAGAATTGCCCGAACTGCCTGAAGTGCAAAGCATTATCAACGATTTGGAAAAAGTATTGAAGGGGAAAATCATTCAAAGTGTTGATTGCTATTATCCGGGAACGGTGATTGCAGATGAACTGCTGAAAGCAAATCCCTTTCCAGCCAGGGTTTGGGAAATAAAACGCCGCGGGAAATATATTATTATAAAGCTGGAAAAGGATAATGCTCTAATAATCCATTTGCGGATGACAGGTAAGCTGATATATGATAACTTCTGCAGTGAACCCATAAAATATGAAAGAGCCAGAATAATCCTGGAAGAGGGGAAAGTTCTGCATTTTATGGATATTCGCACTTTCGGAAAAATAGTTATCTGTGGACAAAAAAACATAGATAACTACCTGCCGCCTTTGGGATTAGAACCGTTTAGCGATAACTTTACTGCCAAAGCTTTAAAAGAAAAACTAAAAGGTAAAAAAGCACCTGTAAAGATTGTTTTAATGGACCAGAGAATTATTGCCGGATTGGGAAATATCTATGTTTGTGAAATTCTCTTTAGGGCAGGAATAAACCCGGCGAAACCTGCACATAAAATACATCAAAAGAAAATTGTGGAAATAATTCAACAAACAAGGGAAGTCCTTACAGAGGCAATAAATAAAGGCGGAACAAGTATTTCGGACTATCGTAGAATTGATGATAAACCAGGTAGTTTTCAAAACTTCCTGCAGGTCTACAAAAAGCAGTTATGTCCTTTAGGACATAATATATTACGACTGAAACAAGGTGGGCGTTCTACATTTTACTGCCCAATATGCCAAAAATAAAAATATACTTGACCTGATTCTCTATTTTGAATATAATATAAGTAAGTAAATGGAAATATAGATGAACGACGAGGATGTCGTTTTTCCGGAAGGTTGATGTCCTCGTCAACCAAGGAATAAATAATATTAAAACGACGAGGATGTCGTTTTTCCGGAAGGTTGATGTCCTCGTCAACCAGGGAATAAATAATATTAAAACGACGGGGATGTCGTTTTTCCGGAAGGTTGATGTCCTCGTCAACCAGGGAATAAATAATATTAAAACGACGGGGATGTCGTTTTTCCGGATAAAAAAAGGAGATAGAAATAGCTATGAAAGCCCTCAAATTAAGAGAAAATGTATATTGGGTTGGAGTTATTGATTGGGATTTGCGTAATTTTCATGGATATATAACTCAACGGGGCAGCACTTATAATGCCTATTTGATTATAGATGAAAAGGTTACTCTTATTGATAATGTAAAGAGTTATCTGTTTGAGGAAATGCTTTCCCGGATAAGTGATGTAATTGAGCCCTCCAAGATTGATGTTTTAATTCAAAATCATACAGAAATGGATCACAGCGGTGGCTTACCGGAACTAATTAAAATAATTCCCGATGCTGAATTATACACTAATGCTAACGGAATAAAAGCTCAGAAAAGGCATTTTAAGCAGGACTGGAATTTTAGAGAAATCAAAAGCGGAGATACCCTCAAAATCGGGAAAAGGACTTTAACTTTTTTAACTACTCCGATGGTGCATTGGCCTGATAATCAATTTACTTATTGTCCTGAAGAGAAAATCCTGTTTTCCAACGATGGTTTTGGTCAGCATATTGCCTCTAATGAACGCTTTGCCAAAGACCTTCCTGCAGGAATTGTGCTGGAAGAAGCAAAAAAGTATTATGCCAATATAGTTCTGCCCTATTCCAAACAGGTTCAGAAGGTTTTGGAAGAGGCAGGTAATTGGGATATAAATATGATTTGTCCCAGTCATGGAGTTATCTGGACAGCGGAAAATATTCCTGAAATCCTTTCTGCTTATCACGATTGGGCTTATAATATAGCAGACATTCATAAAGCTTTAATTATTTATGATACAATGTGGAAATCCACTCAAAAACTTGCTTACACCATTTCTGAAGCATTTGCAGAAGAAGGGATTAGAGCTCAATTATTAAATTTGCAGACCACTCATATTTCGGATATTATGACCGCTGTAATTGATGCCAAATTTATTGCTGTAGGTTCACCTACTTTAAACAGTTCTATTTTACCAACGGTAGCTGCTTTTCTCTATTATTTAAAAGGACTTTCACCCCGCAATAAAATTGGTCTTGCTTTCGGAAGTTATGGTTGGGGTGGACAAAGTATACCAATTTTACATCAGCTTTTAGGAGACCCCAAAGAATGCGGGTTTACAATGCTGGAACCTGTCCAAGTGCAATATATTCCTGATAATGAAGAACTTAACCGGATAAAAAGTAATTTGAAACGGCAAATAAGGGAAAAAATCAATGCAATGTAATAACATCAGAGCGTATTTATCTGCCTGTAACTGTTTAATTAACCATATTCAAAATAAAGGAAGCGGATATGAAATCTTTATTAAAAGAAGACCTGTATGCCAAGATTTTTCATAGTGCCTTACTTGCTATTGCGGTAACCGATAAGCAAGGTAATTTTATGGCTGTAAATCCTGCCTGGTGTAAATCGCTGGGCTGGACAGAAACAGAAGCCAAGACCCTGAATATTAAAGATATAACTCTTGTAGAAGAACAACCGATAATCAATCAGGAACTGAACAAAATTGCTCAAGGGAAAGTGAGTAGTTTGCGTAAAGAGCAACGCTATAAACGTAAGGACGGCACTATGTTTTGGGCTGATCTTTACAGTTCTGCTTTGTTTGATGATAAGGAGAAAGTTATAGGCATTCTGGATATTTTTGTGGATATTGATACCCAGGTTATATCCGAAAAAGTTCATGGGGAACTGTTTCAGAGTTTGGAAATCTTGAATAAGGAACTGAGTAATGCTAATATAGGCCTCAAACGACAGGCAAAATATGATTCCCTGACCGGACTTTATAACAGATGGGTGATGGAAGAAATGCTGAATAAAGAAATTAACCGCAGTTTAGAAACTAAGCGTGGTTTTGCTGTTGGCATTGCGGATATTGATGATTTTAAAAAGGTTAACGATAATTATGGTCACGATTGCGGAGATTTTGTCCTGGTAAAACTAACACAATCCTTTTTGCAGAAAATAAGGGTAACAGATTCAGTTTGCCGTTGGGGCGGAGAAGAATTTCTGTTCCTTTTTCCCGAAACCATAGAACAGGGAGCAACGATTGTTGTAGAACGCATCCGGAAAAGTATTGAAGAACTTAATATTGACTATAAGGGTAACCTGATTAAAGTTACAATTACTATCGGAGTTAGTTTCTATAATGGACAAGACCATCTGGATGCCAAAGAACTTGTAAATAGAGCAGATAAGGCATTGTATAAAGGTAAAAGCAGCGGTAAAAATAAGGTTGTGTTTAGCTAATTCAGGTATGATTTTGTTATTCTGAAAAAAAATAAAGAAATGAATTCCATTATGTAGCGGGATTATAAAGTGAGAGAAATAAGTATGGAAGCATCACTACCGAAATAACTTTTCACCTTTTCACTTCACCTGCTAAACAAAGAAAGCAGTTGACACAAAACAAAGTTCTTACATAATGACTTTATGAAGAAAAAATCGGGAGATAGTAAATGAAGACAAATTCACGCAGCTGGCAACCTACTCTTACCTTAGCCAGATTATTTGAAGAACAGAATCAATTTTATGATGCATTAGCTGCCTATGAGCTAATAAGTCAAAATGATCCTTCTCCGGAATTACGGGAAAGGATAGAGGACCTTCATCTGCGTATTCTAAACGATCCTAATAAGAATTACGATCCCCGTTTGGAGCAACTCTTTTCACCGGAAGAACTTGCCTATTTAAAAATCCTGGACCATCAGGGTTTCAGTAATATGGCTAAAGCACGGGAAAAGCTCATAGAAGAAATGCAGGGTTCAGAACTGATTTTCAGTGAAGTTATGCCTGAAGAGGTTTTAGTAGATGAATCCGAACTTGATGCCTTAAAAGAAATACTGGAAGAGATTGAACAGCAGGCACAGATAAGTTTGATTTCCGAGACAAGTGATGTTGGCGAATGCAATGTTCAAGATTTCTTAATTGCGATGCTGGTTAAGTTTGATAAAGACCAAAAACTGAGCGAGGTTAAATTGAGTGACCTGTTATCGCTATTTCTGGAGATGCAAAGCTTAAAAAATCAGCCCTGATGAATCAAAAACCTATATTGAACATCAATTCCCTTTGCGCCAACTGTTATAAAAAATGTAAACAAAAGGATTGGGTGCTTATTATTGCCTGTCCTTTTTACGATCCTTTTCCTGTGCAACTGGAATTGAAATTTAATAAGGTCAGAAAACAGCCCAAGGGTAAAATAAGCGAAAAATGAGAATTATAACCGGTATCTATAAAAAAAGAAACCTGTTTTTGGTTCCCGGTATTAGTACCAGACCTACAACTTCTTTCAATCGCGAAGTTATTTTCAGCGTTATTCAGAATTATGAAGGTTCCAGGGTTTTAGACCTTTTTGCCGGAAGCGGTTCTTTAGGTTTGGAAACACTTTCACGAGGGGCTGTTTGGGTTGATTTTGTAGAATTTGCTCCTTCCGCAATTAGTACTATTTTACAGAATATAACGCATTTGGATTGTTCAGAAAATTGTCATCTCTGGCGAAAAAAGGTTGATGTATATTTGAAATCCTGTGAAAATAAATACGATATCATATTTATTGATCCACCTTACGACAAGAATTTGATCAATCCGACTCTGAAACTTATCTATGAAAAGTCACTATTGAATGATGAGGGTAGTATTATTGCGGAACATTCACCTCAGGAAATCATCGCAGGGGAATTTACTCCCTATATTACAAAAGAAAAGCATTTTAAGAGGTCTCAATTTACCTGGCTGAGAGCAATGAAAAATGAATGCAGTCAGGAGTCGTCACTGCCAAAATAACTTTTAACCTGTTCACGAATTTGTTTGGCAGTGAGGACTTGTGACAGGAGGACAGTGCATTATTTCCTGCCAAGTTGATTCTTTTAGACAGCATTAACACTTCCGTAACGATTCCCTAACGCCGTTAAGGAAGTGTTACGGAAGTGTTACGGCAGCGTTAAGGGATCGTTAAATAAGTGATTAAGCAACAGGCAGTTAGACATGAGGTGTCCTAAAGTATTCTTCCTGAATTTTTATTATCACAGGACGATATAATTATTATTTATGGTTTGTAAATAAAAATGTTGTATAACAGGTTCATTATGGCAAAAAGAGAGGAAGAAAGAATGTATCTTTCTAATCTGCTTTTAGCTGACATTGCAAAATGGAATTTGGTATTGCGAAGGAAAACTTTTCCTTGACATTCCTTTTTTGTTTTTTTTAAGGGTAAAATAATAAAACGGGAGTAAAAAGGAGGAACACAAAATGGAAATAATTACAGAAACACTCAAGTTTCCCTCTGATTGTAACATAATCTTAGGTCAAAGCCATTTTATAAAAACAGTGGAAGACCTGTATGAAGCACTTGTTACAAGTGTTCCGGGAATCAAATTTGGTTTGGCTTTTTGTGAATCCTCGGGTCCTTGTTTAGTTCGCAAAGAGGGAACGGATACTGAACTGATAGAAATAGCGGTAGAAAATATGTTTCGTTTAGGTGCCGGTCACAGTTTTTTGATTATTCTGCGTAATGCTTTTCCTATAAATATTATGCAAGCAATTAAGGACTGTCGGGAAGTAGTGAATATTTTTTGTGCTACAGCCAATCCGGTAGAGGTTATTTTAGCTCAGACAGAACAGGGATGTGGAATTTTAGGCGTTATTGACGGTTTTTCACCCAAGGGAATTGAACTGGATACAGATATTACACATCGGAAGAAATTCCTTTTGGATATTGGATATAAGCGGTGAAAATGATGATTCGCACTTTTATTGCCCTGGAATTACCCAAGCCCTTGAAAAGTGAACTTGGAAGTGTAGTTAACAAATATTCTAAAGCAACCCCACCTTATGTAAATTGGGTTAAACCGGAAAATCTGCATCTTACTTTGCTTTTTATTGGAGATGTTCAACCACAGGAAATAGGGATTATAGAACAAGTTTTAGATAATCAACTGGAGGATTTACCGGCTTTTCGTTTTCGTCCTGAGGGCTTGGAATTTTTTCCTGCTCTTCAACCCCATCTTTTATGGCTGAAACTTTCCAGTGAAAATGAAGATATCTTCAAATTAAATCGGCGTTTGCTGAAAGAGCTTTCCGCCTATGGAATTGAAGCTGATAAGAAAGCAATGAAATTACACATCACCCTGGCACGACTGAAAGCATCATTAAATCCCCCTTTGGAAAGAGAAATAATGAGTAGATATATAAGACACGAACTTCTGGATTTTGACTGCCTTTGTCTGTTTAAAAGTCAATTATTTCCGGAAGGACCGCAATATACCGTTTTAAATAAATATAATTTACTAAACAGCCGGAGGATAAATGCTGGATAAAAACAAAGATGCTGCCTTAAAAACAGCAATTTCACAACTGGAAAAAAAATATGGTGTAGGAACTTTAATGCGCCTGGGAGATAAACCTCAGCAGGTTGTAGATGTAATTCCTACAGGAGCTTTGAACTTAGATATTGCCTTAGGAATTGGAGGAATCCCTAAAGGTAGAATCACGGAAATTTACGGTGCTGAAGCATCAGGTAAAACGACTCTGGCTTTGCATATTGGCGCAGAATGTCAAAAACAGGGAGGCACAGTTGCCTTTATTGATGTGGAACATGCCCTTGATCCTATATATGCCAAACACTTAGGGGTGATTACAGATGACCTTTTGCTTTCTCAACCTGATGGAGGAGAACAGGCACTGGAAATTACTGAAACCTTGGTGCGCAGTTCTGCAGTGGATTTAATAATAATTGATTCGGTAGCGGCACTGGTTCCTAAACAGGAAATTGAAGGAGAAATGGGTGATAGCCATATTGGTTTACAGGCACGGTTAATGAGCCAGGCACTGCGAAAATTAACTGCCATCGTTTCCAAAAGCAATACAGCAGTTATTTTTATTAATCAAACCCGAATGAAAATAGGTGCCGGTCCTTATATGAATCCGGAAACAACAACCGGAGGAGTAGCTTTAAAATTCTATTCTTCCGTGCGCTTAGAAGTTCGGCATGGTGCTAATATTAAAGATATTGGCTCCGAATCACAGGTTATTGGAGCACGCACTAAAGTGAAAATAGTGAAAAACAAATTCGCTCCTCCCTTTAAAACAGTAGAATTTCCTATTATTTTTGGTCAGGGTATCTCCAAACTGGATATCATTCTGGAAATGGCAGTTCAGCACGATATAATCAAGAAAAGTGGTTCCTGGTTCTCTTATAATGACCTCAAATTGGGTCAGGGAGCAGATAAAACTAAGCTCTATTTAACGGAAAACCCGCAACTGCTGGAAGAAATTGAAACCAAACTAAAGGAAAAAATAAATCCTGAGGATTTCAATTTAAGCGCCGAAAACGATGTTCCTGAAGATAACGAAGAAAGCTGAAAAAGATAAAAACTCCCTGATTATAATGGACAATGAAATAAGGGGGATTCTTCCCGATAGAATCCTCCTTACTTATTTTCCTCTTCCTTTTGCTGGTGAAATTGATGGCGAACAAGGTAAAGAACTGCTTTCGCTGATAGAAAAAAATGCCCGACAACAGCTAGGGAAATATGTATCCGCTCAAGAACATAGCTCTGTTCAGTGCCGACAATTCCTTGCCCGAAAGAAATATTCTGCCGAACTGATTGATACCCTCCTTAAAGAATTCCAGACAAAAAAATATATTGATGACCAACGCTTTGTGCAAATCCTCATTGCTTCTCTTGTGGAACGCAAAAAAAGCAAACGGGCAATTATCCTGAAACTGAAAGAAACTCATCTGCCAACTGAACTGTGGGAAGGGAAATTAAAGGAAATCTACAACTCCGAGGAAGAAAAAGAAAACCTGAAAGAACAATTTGATAAACTGCTTTTCCGCTACCGCAATTTGCCTCTAAACAAACAAAAAGAAAAGGTCTTTGCTTCTCTCTATCGTAAAGGTTTTAACTTGGATGATATCCATACTGTCTGGCAAGAGAACACAGGAAAATAGCTAAATTTCAAATACAATCTTCCGGGTAAATTTCTATTGAAATGGGCATAAAAATTGCTATGATTGTAAGTAAAGATTAATTTATGTTTGTGGATAATAATTTATTAGTTCACAAGCTTTTTTACTTAGTTTAATGTCATAGTGTGACGGTGTTTAAGCCGGGGGTAATGTTTATATTTACTCTATATGTGTTTTACTCAACAAAGTATAACCAAATTTAAGGAGAAGGTTATGAAACGCTTATTTTTAGCTATTCTTGCCCTGATGCTGAGTGTGGGAGGAATTCTTTCCGCTCAAACTTTGGTTTCTATCGGAAGTGGAACTGCAGTTAATACTACTACAGGAGTCCCCACTCCCTACGGAACCTATTTTAAGAATTTCCATCAGCAGTTTTTAGTTTTAGCATCCGAACTGAATGATGCTGGTGGTGGTGCTGGCAATATAACTTCTATTGCCTTCAATGTCAGTAATTTAAATAATTGTAGTCCGATGCCGAACTACACAATTAAGCTAAAACAAACAACCCAAACAACTTTATCTACTACTTTTGAAGTAGGGGATTATACAACTGTTTGGAGTGCACCAGAATTTATGCCTGTAACGGGATGGAATGTGCATACTTTCACTACTCCCTTTAATTGGGATGGGGCTTCCAACCTCATTGTGGATATTATTACCACTCTTATACCCGGAAATTACACTCAGAATGCCTCTTGTTATTATTCTACAACTACTTTCAATAGCTCCCTGCGTTATCATAGTGATACTACAGATGCTTCTACATCCCTTACTGGAACTGTATCTACCAACCGTTCCAATATGCAATTTGTTATGGCACCTCTTATAATTACCAATCCTCCCAATCCGGCAATTTTGATTTCTCCAGCCAATGGAGCCACCCTTGTTAATCCTGATGTAAATTTGAATTGGAGTAGTGGTGGAGGTGCTCCTTCCGGTTTTAAGCTCTCTTTGGGAACTAATGACCCCCCTACAAACATATTGAACAATCAGGATTTGGGCTTAGTTACAACTTATGATCCACCTCAGGATTTGAATCTTAACACTACATACTACTGGAAAGTAACTCCTTATAATGCTATCGGGGATGCAATCAACTGTCCCGTCTGGAGTTTTACTACTCACGGAGAACCGATTGTAAATACCCTTCCCTATATTCAAAACTTTGATTCTGTTACCCCTCCTAATTTACCTTTTGACTGGACAAGTATCGTGCAAGCAACAGTAACTACTGCCTATGTAAATACTTTTGCTTCCACAACTTATGCTCACAGCCAACCAAACTGTGTCCGTCTCTATAATTCTACTGATGCCAATGCTACGGTTATGCTAGTAGCCCCGGTTATAGGAGATGCTCTTGATCCTCATTCGATCAGAATTAAATTCTGGGCTCGTTCCAGTGGAGCTAATTATCTTCTTTCCGTGGGAGCAATGACCAATCAGACCGATCCTGCTACCTATCAGGAAGTTCAAAACATTGCTCTTACTACTACGCTAACAGAATATGTGGTTGACTTAATTACATACACTGGAACCGGACGCTTTTTTGCTTTCAAACATGGACTTGGTGCAACAAGCAGAACTATATATCTTGATGATATTAGCTTGGAATTAATAGCTCCTAACGATTTAGCAGCCCTTTCTGTAACTGGAAATGTTACTCCCAGTGTAGGCAATGCCACAAACTATACAGTAACAGTAAAAAACTGGGGAACTGACACCCAAAATGCCTATACAGTTAAATTAATGAGCGGCGATACCGAATTGGCAAGTGTTCCCGGCCTATCAATTACTCCTGGAGCTACTGCTCCTGTAGTTGTAACCTGGACACCTACTGTGGAAGGACCGATGAGCATTTATGGAAAAGTTGTTCTTACCGGTGATGTAAATCCTATAAACGATAATTCACCGGTTATGAATATTTCTGTTATGCCTCCAGGAGCTACTGTAATAACTATAGGCGAAGGTAATCTTGCAGAAGGTATTCCCTGGGAATTCTTCTATAAAAACAGCTTGTTCCAGACCCTGTATTATCAGGATGAAATTGGAGTAATGGGTAATATTACCGCGGTTACTTTCTACAATAATTTTGTTACCAATTTAACTGATAAGCCGGTAAAACTATGGCTCGGAACAACGGATTTGGCGGATCTTAGTGCGGGCTGGATTTTGAATGATTTAACCCTGGTTTATGACGGTACTCTCAACTTTCCCAGTGGAGAAAATACAATTGTAGTCCCTCTGCAGACACCTTATCTCTATACCGGTGGTAATCTTGTTCTCTATGCCAACCGCCCTATGGATACACAGTATTTTAGCAGTAGTGATAATTTCAGAGCTCAGACAATTGGGACTAACCGTGCTCGTAAACTTGTATCAGATTCAGTTACTTATGATCCGATGAATCCTTCTGCTGCAGGAACCCTTTCCGGAACTTTTCCGATGACTTCTTTAACCTTTGTAGTAACGGGAATGGGTTCTTTAAGCGGAACAGTTACCAGTAGTGGTTCTCCTGTTGCCGATGTTTTGATTCAAGTAAGTAATGCCAATTATTCTTACACTCGTATTACTTCTGCTACAGGAGAATACACTTTCCAGTATCTGCCTATTGGTAACTTCACTTTAACTGCTTCTAAACTTGGTTATGAAACACAGTCCGTTACTGTAACTATTGTGGAAAACCAAAATACGGTGCAAAACATCAGCTTAGTATCTTCCAGCACGGTATCTGTAAGTGGACATATTGTGGGTAGCGATCAACCTACAGTAGGAATTGCCAATGCACATATATTTTTGGATGGACCTCTGGATTATGAAGGCACTTCCAATGCCAATGGTGATTTTACTATCACCGGTGTCCTTTCGGGGAATACCTATAACTATACTATTCAGGCAATTGGTTATGCAGATTTAACAGGAACGGTGGTAGTTGGCACAACCAATGTAAATATGGGCACTTTGGTTATGAGCGAATTAGCTCTACCTCCGGTTCAGATTGTTGCAACCGAAAATACGGCTCAAACCCAAGTTACCCTTACTTGGCGTCCTCCCGGCTCAACAGGAACCGGAGTCGGTTTGGAAGATTTTGAAATTGACGATGGGGGCTGGGTGCCTTCTTCTAACTGGACAAATCCTTTAGGTGATTTTGAATGGACTAATACTTACGATGTAGCAAACTGGTCACCTACTTATACTGGAGCAAATATTACACCGCCTCCTGCAGCCCATTCCGGAACCGGGATGTGGGGAACTAAAATAAATACAAACTACACTAATTCAGGCGGATTCAATTATTTGACTAAGACCTTCAATTTCAGTACTATGTCAAACGCACAACTGAGTTTTTGGAGCTGGGAAAATGTGTTTGGCAATTTTGACTACTGTCAGGTTGCTATTAACGGAACTTTGGTTTGGGGTCCTTCCTGGGATTATACAGCAACCCAATGGCAACACAGAGTTATAGACCTTTCTGCCTATGACGGTATGTCTGAAGTAACGATTCAATTCCAGATGTGGGCATCAACTGTCGTCAATTATGCTGGTTGGTATATAGATGATGTTTATGTAGGAACCGCTCAGACAAGAGTTGCTAATTCAGCTGTTCCAGTTGTACCCGCTCTCCTTAAAGGTTTAAGCGAAAATGAAGCAGCCAGAATTACTGAAGAACTTACTTTGAATCACTCCCAAAGAAATTTTGTAAAAACAAATAACAACCGCACTGAAAACAGAGTTCTAAATGGTTACAAGGTTTGGCGATTGATTTCCGGTAACGAAACTGATGAAAATAGCTGGACTTTACTTACCACGAATACTATTATAGATACAACCTTTATAGATACTGCCTGGGGAACTTTACCGGACGGAAATTACCGCTGGGCTGTGAAAGGTATTTATACTAATAACTTACCTGGTCCTGCGGGCTTTTCCAATAGAATTCTGATCTACCGAAATGATCTTGCGGCTAATACAATTAGCGGCTCTACTACACCTTCCGTGGGAACTGCTTACAGCTACATAATTGGAATTGAAAATGTGGGAACTCAAGCCAAGCCAGCCGGTAGCTACACAGTAAAACTAATGAGCGGAGAAACAGAACTGGCAAGCGTTCCAGGCCCTGCTATTGCTGCGGGTGAAGAGCTTGATGTTACTGTTTCCTGGACTCCTGCAACTGAAGGACCAATGAGCTTAACTGGAAAAGTAGTTCTTCCTGCTGACACCAATCCTGATAATAATACTACACCTCCTCTTAATATATCGGTTATGCCCTTAGATGTTTTAGCAGTAACAATTGGTGATGGTAGCCAGGTAGATGGTATACCTTGGGATTTTTATTACAAAAACAGTTTATTCCAAACCCTATACTATCCTGATGAAATCGGATTATTTGGTAATATAACTGCCCTATCTTTCTACAATAACTTTGTTACAAATTTAACCGATAAACCGGTAAAAATCTGGATGGGAACAACCAATTTACAGGATCTTTCTGCGGGCTGGATTTTGGATGGTTTAACTTTGGTTTATGATGGAACTTTAAACTTCCCTAACGGTCAAAATACTATTACTGTCCCGTTGCAGACACCCTATCTTTATACTGGTGGTAATCTTGTTCTCTATGCCAATCGCCCTATGGATACTCAATACTTTAGCTCCAGCGATGACTTTTTGGCTCAAACGATTGGCAGTAATAGAGCTCGTAAGCTTACATCGGATTCGGTTACATACGATCCAATGAATCCATCAGCTGCGGGAACGCTTTCCGGTAAATTCCCCAAAACAACTCTCTTTTTCTCTTCCCCGGGACCAGACCCTATCTTCAGTTTGGCACCTACTTCTTATAACTGGGGAACTGTTTTGATTAATACTGTAAATAATCAAAACTTTACTATTGGAAATGCGGGTGGCGGAACTCTTACAATTAATAGTATCACTATCAGCGGCAGTGAAATGTTCTCTTTGCAGAATTTACCAACGCTACCTGCTAATCTTGCATTTTGTGAGACCATAAATTTCACTGCCAGATACAATCCTACTGCTGTTGGTAATCATACAGCCACGATTACTATTACTGATAATTTGGCTACGACTTATACTATTACATTAAATTCCGGTAAATCAGATAGAAGGGAACGCTTACCGCACACTGTAACACTATCCGGAAACTGCATTGATACTACTTTGAATATATTGCCTTATGCCCAAAACTTTGATCAGGTTACAGCTCCTGATTTACCTGTGGATTGGATGAAAATTGTGCAGTCAACCTCCACTTCGGCAGTAGTAGCAACTTATGCTTCTACTACTTATGCCCACAGTCAACCCAATTGTGTTCGCCTGTATAATCCTTCGGATGCCAATGCTACTTTGATGTTGATTGCTCCTCCTCTGGGAACTGCAATTCCTACCAATACGACAAGGGTAAAATTCTGGGCTCGCAGTTCCAGTGCCGGCTATCCTATATCTATTGGAGTTATGGTAAATCCTACTGATCCTTCTACTTATCAGGAAACTGAACAAATATCCTTAACTACTACTTTAACGGAATATGTAGTTGCCTTTAATGCTTACACGGGAACAGGAAAACATATTGTCTTTAAACACGGTCTGGGAGGAACCGGTCGCTCACTTTATGTGGATGATGTTATGATAGAAATAATCCCTACCAATGATCTTGCGGCAACTGCTATCTCCGGTAATGTGACTCCAACCGTAGGACAAGAAGCTCAGTATAATATTTCAGTTCATAATTGGGGAACAGCTTCTCAAAATACATATTCGGTTAAACTATTTTCTGCCACTGGAAATGAACTTGCAACTGCGGCAGGAATAACTTGTGCACCAGGAGTTACTGTGGAAGTTCCGATTACCTGGACTCCCGCAACTGAAGGTGCAATGACTATTTACGGCAAAGTGGTCTTGGATGGAGACCAGAATAATTTGAATGACCAAACTCCTAACTTAAATATCCTGGTAAATCCTTCCGGGGTTTTTATGATTACGATTGGAGAAGGAGGTCAGTTTGCCCGGATGCCTGTAGATATGTTCTATAGAAACAGTATTTACGAAGGGCTATACTATCCTGCCGAAATGGGTAACTTTATGGGTCAGATAACCGGCATCCAGTTCTATAATGATTTTACGACCGATCTGCCTAATATGCCTACTAAGGTTTGGATCGGAACAACAACTTTAACTTCGTTGTCTGATGGCTGGATTCCTATTTCCGGGATGACTCTTGTGTTTGACGGAACGATAAACTACCCTTCAGGAAGTCATATTATTACGATTCCTTTTATTGCTCCCTATCTGTATCTGAATGGAGAAAACCTGGTTATTTTTGTTCAGCGTCCCTGGGAAGATGTGTATCACAGCTCCACCGATGACTTTCAGGCACAAACGGATGCAACGAATACAGGACGTTCCAGACGGACTCAGAGTGATTCCATTACTTATGATCCTAATAATCTACCTACTACGGGAACTGTTTCTGGTCAATTCCCTAAGACCACACTAATAGTAATTCCTGGTGGAGTTGGACATTTGGATGGAACTGTTGTTGCTACCGGAGATATTCCTTTACAAGGAGTAGCGGTAAATATTCCTACTACTAATTATAGCACGGTTACAGACGCTGCGGGTCATTATCATATTGCCAATATCCTTCCTGATGATTACACTGTAAACTTCAGCAAGTATGGTTACATCAGTCAAAGCATCAATATTACTATAGAGGAGGATGAGACCGAAATCCTGAATGTGACAATGCAATCAATGCCTACTGTTTCTGTAACCGGAACTATTTTAGCCAGTGATACCGGAGCTGGAATTGCTGGTGCCTCAATATATCTAGTGGGTTATCAAAATTATGATACAACCAGCAATGCTACAGGTGTTTTCAGTTTTCCAGCGGTATATGCCAATCAGGAATATGAATACACGATTATTGCTGCCGGTTATACAACTGCCACAGGAACTGTCAATGTAGGAGCAACTAACTATAATATGGGCAGTATAACTCTCAATGAAGTTGCCTATGCACCTTTTGGAGTTGTTGCTGCTTTGAACGATACTTATACTGAAGTAAATCTCACCTGGCAGGCACCTGATCCTACAGCAGTAGAGGTAACTGAGGGTTTTGAAGGAAATGTGTTTCCACCTTTGCAGTGGACTCAAATCATCAATAATACAGGACCGGAAGTTATACCGGGAGTTTTACCTACCTGGTGCAGATTTGGAACTGTGAATCCGGGAGGAAATCCTGTAAATCCACCTGATGGCAATTATCAAGCCGGTTTGTGGTGGGATTATGATCACCAGGATGAATGGTTGATTACTCCTGCATTTAATTGTCCTCCATCAGCTCATCTTAGCGTAGATGCCTATATTTATCGTGGGTCTGTTTATAATGATCATTATTACATTAAGGTTTCTACCGATAATGGCACAAATTGGACTGTTTTGTATGATGCTACAGCAGCAACTGGGGGCTGGAATTATTATGTTTCACCTATCTATCTGAATATGGAAGTTTATGGTGGGCAGCAAATCAAAATTGCTTTCCATGCAGATGATCCACCTACAGATGATGGCCTCTGGTATTGCTGGTTTATTGATAATCTCTATATTGGCAATGCGGTTCAAGGTGTTAAATTTGCTGGTTCAGAGCTGATTTCTTCTCGTTCTAAAGTTACTGTAGAAAAGGTCTCTTCTGATTTTATAATAGCTCCAAGTCCTTCCCGCGAAGCAATTAAAGGAAATAGAGAGCTTCCCCCAATTCTCAAAGATATAAATACAGCTCCTACACGCACTGGAAGGTCTTTACAGGGCTATAAGGTCTGGCGTTTAAATAGTGGAAATGAAACAATACCGGATACCTGGGTTCCTCTAAATACTCAATTGATAACTACTCTGGCAACAGTTGATTCTGCCTGGACTGCACTTCCCAACGGAAGTTACCGTTGGGCTGTTAAAGCTGTTTATACTGCTGATGTAACTTCTGTAGCATCCTTCTCTAATATCTTGAATAAAGAGACGCAGATGGGTAATATTGTTGGTTTTGTCCGGAAACAGAATAATCAGCCCATTGCAGGAGCCACAGTAACTGCTGCTGGAGTTTCTGCTACAACTAATTCTGCCGGTGCTTATTCTCTTTCTCTAGCAATAGGAACCTATAGTGTAACAGCCTCAGCAACAGGTTATCAACCAAGAACAGTTGACGGGGTTGTAGTTCTCCCCAATCAAAACACAACCTTAAACTTTGTGCTGGAGCCGGTAGCTAATGAGGATGAATATTTGCCAGCAGTTTCCACTGAACTAACCGGTAATTATCCCAATCCTTTCAATCCAGAAACCACTATTGCCTATTCTGTTAAGGATAGATGCAAAGTGCTTCTGGCGGTCTATAACCTGAAAGGACAGCTGGTGAGAACTTTAGTAAACGAAGAAAAAGAGAACGGACATTATAAAGCTGTCTTTAACGCTAAAGACGATAAAGGGAATACCCTTTCTTCAGGTATCTATTTCTATCGCTTGCAGGCAGGAAACTATGTTTCCACACGCAAAATGCTGCTGATGGAATAGGCAAAGTAGAAGATTTAGACACTTATAAATATACTTCAAGGGCGGAATTTATTTCCGCCCTTGCGTTTTACTACTGCCAAAATAAAGAGGTGGAAGAATACAACATTTTTATGGACAAGCCATAAATAATGATTAAATTTATTCATAATAATAGAAAATCAGGATGAATACTATATGACGACAAAAGTAATGTCTTGTTGCTTAGATATGAGAAAAAATTGAGCTGGCAATAGATACTTTACCCGATGATCCCGTAGTTCGTAAACCTATAATAGTAGCAGTTTTTTCCTGATGAAATTACAAGGCAGAAGCTATGCTCCGTTCATCATTTTGATTTATTAAATTACCTTGTGGATTTAGTTTAACTACCTGTTGCCTAGTCATTTCTTTAATGACTCTTTAACGATTCTTTAACAATACCTTAACTTTGTTAAGGAGTCGTTAAAGAAGTGTTAATGCAGCATAAAAGATTCAACTTGGCAGGGAACAATGCGCAGCAAAAAAACCTGTAAAGGTCTCGCCAATTGCAAGCTAAGTTATTGCAACCTAAAGTAAATATTTAATTTGGAACACGATAAATTAGGAACAGGCAAGAGGGAAAAAAGGTTAAGGCAAATTCTTTCTTTGCCAACTCCTTTTCTCTGTTAACATTGTTTTCTGTTATAGGATGGTTGTTATATTGTATAAAAATCTCCGGATTGGTGTTTTAGCTGAAATTCACATCAGACAGGAAAATATTTATGCTTTTTAAATGGGAAAACTATATCATAACAATTTTCCAGCAGATGATAAAACTTATTGCTTTTATTATAATCCTTTTGGCTATCTTTCTATTTTACCATCATCTACTCAGCATCCACTCATCCTCCAGAATGGGGGTTTATTGGATATTATAAAGCACCAAAGAGCTTTTAAGGATCATATATTTAATCTCAGTAATGCAGTTATGGTAAAATGGGCTTACAAATTTCTGTTGCCATAAATAAAGGTGTGATCTTAAAGAATGTTAGTTCTTTTAAGTGGCAAACAGGAATTCGGTAATTAAACTGCTGAATATGCTTATTAATTATTTCTACTGTTCTATTTAGGTTTGCTTGCTCAGATATATTTTTCACTTGACGCTAAACACTAATCTGTTTATATTGTCTTTATAATTTTATGAGGAAGGGGTTTTCCCGCAGGTTTTTTGTTTTTCACAAGTATAAAGTAAAAGAAACTCTAAATTCAGTAAAAGGAGATTAAATCATGAAAATAGGGAAACAAATAGTCCTGGTGCTGGTGGCGATATTTCTAATGAGTTGTGCCACAGCAAAAGATTATATGATTGACCCGAGTGCACCCAATCCTGTAGTGGAAGTAGTGAAAAATGTCCGCGATGCAGTAGTTCAGATTAGGGTAGAAGCAAAAGTGACGGTTCAAAATTATATTAATCCTTTTTTTAACGATCCCTGGTTCCGTCAATTTTTCAACTTTCCTCAGGAACAGACGCGTCCTATCGTTTCTTTAGGAAGCGGTTTTATTTATGAATATAATCCCAATACGCGGGAGGCATTTATTTTAACTAATAACCATGTTGTGGAAAAAGGAAGAGAAGGAACAATTACAGTTACGATGGCAGATAAAGTGGTTTATAATGCTACGGTAGTGGGTTTAGACCCCAATACTGATGTTGCCGTTATCAAAATTATAGTTAAAGAAGATGAAAAAGTAACTGTTGCTCCTTTGGGTGATTCGGACAAACTGCAAATTGGTGAATGGGCTATTGCCATTGGTAATCCTTTCAGTGAAGGATTGGATAGAACAGTAACCTTGGGAGTGATTTCGGCAACCAGTAGAGCTAATCTTAATTTGGGTGATAATGCTCCTATTTATCAAGATTTTATTCAAACTGATGCTGCAATCAACAGTGGCAATAGTGGTGGTCCTTTATTAAACATCAAAGGTGAAGTTATAGGTATTAATGCTGCCTTGGCAAGCACGAATGGAGGTAATGTAGGAATCGGTTTTGCCATTCCTATCAATCTTGCCAAAAGGGTTGTAGAAGACCTTGTTGCCAGTGGAAAAGTTACTCGTGCCTATATTGGAATTCTGGCTCAGGAAATAACCCCGGACATTATGGAATCATACGGTTTGAAAGAAGTTGCAGGAGTTCTTGTTGCCAAAGTGGAAAAGGATTCTCCGGCAGAAAAAGCCGGACTCCAGGTTGAGGATATTATTCTGGAAATAAACGGTCAGAAAGTTTCCAGTGTGCCTAAATTTCGTATTGCGATTGCTACAGCTAAAGTTGGACAGGATATAACTTTAAAAATCTTGCGCAACAAAAAAGAAATGACCGTGAAAGTAACCCTGGAAGCATATCCTGAAGATACTATAGCGGCAACAGATACAACTAAAGGAACTCTTGCTACAGGAATTACTGTAGAAGCAATTGATAGCCCTATAGCAAAACGCTTAAATGTGACCAGTGATAAAGGTGTTGTAGTAACTAAAGTAGAGCCAAATTCCGTTGCTGCTAAATCTGGATTAAAAGTTGGCTATGTAATTCAAAAAGTTGATGGAATAGAAGTAAATAGCCCTAAAGAATTCAATACGGAACTGGAAAAAGCAAAAACTAATATGGAAAAGGAAAATAGAAAGACCATCCGCCTCTATGTTTTGGATACCAATAATCAACCTTCTATTCTTATTCTGAAATTTGATTAACCTATACTGATAAAAACTGAGCAAAGCGGAAGGTGATATCATCTTCCGCTTTTTCACTTCACGCGTTAATCTATTCCATTGCAAAATTTTTCTGCTTGACAAAAGAAATAAGGAAGTTATAAAAGAAAATATGAAAAAACTTAGTGTTGCTAACTATAAAGATGTTAACTACTGCCTCCGTTGCGGGAATAAACTTGAGCTAAGGACAGATATTGAAAATAAGTTGCGACCTCATTGTCCTGCCTGCAATTGGGTTTATTACAAAAATCCTATTCCTGCTGTAGCGATTGTGCTCTTCAATGAGAATAAGGAATTGCTTTTAGTGAAACGAGGTATAGAGCCAAAAGCAGGTTTTTGGGCTTTGCCGAGTGGTTATATGGAAATTAATCTTACTCCGGAAGAAAATGCTCTTCAGGAACTGGAAGAAGAAACAGGTCTGAAAGGCAAAATAATGCATTGCGTAGGTTGGTTTTACGGCAATAGCCCAATCTATGAAAGAGTTCTTAGCATCGGTTTCAGGATGAAAGCTATTGGTGGCAAACTTCAAGCTGGAGATGATGCTGTTGAAGCAAAATTCTTCCCCTTAAACAATCTTCCTGTTATTGCCTTTGATGCACATAGGGAATTTATTGCAAAAGAAACAAAGCTATAAGTCAAGAAGTCAGGAATCAGAGGTTTAATTGAACAAATTGGAGTGAGTGCCAATTCTAACTAAAACAAGAACATTATCCTGAATTCTATACAGCAACAGAACATTTGGAGTTAGATGACATTCTCTGCAATCATTTAGATTTCCTTTTAGCTGGTGATCTTAGTATTTTTCGGGTAAGGGAATTTCTGTGCTGAGGTTATTCAATACCAATTGCAAGGCGTCTATAACTGATTTATTATGCTCATATCTTTTATAATCTCTTTTAAATTGAGATGTATAACTTAGTTTAAGCAAATCAATTTATATTTACAAGCTATAAATACTGATTATCTTGTCTCATAATCTTACCCAAAAAGTAGTAAGAAAGGGGATGACACAAACACAACATAGATATTAGTACTTTGGAGGCTATTGAGCAAGCAATACCAGCTTTGCTTAATAGAATAGTAGTTAAGAAGTTGAATATTCTATCAAGTTTTTCCTGGCTAAAAGCCGAAGAATTAGCCAAGGTCATGGAATAGCAAACTTTTTCTTTGCCTAAAAGGACGGAGACCTTTGAAGAAAAAGTATGCCTGACGGCATTTGCCGAATCGGAATTCGGCAACCCATTATATTTCGCCGTAGTTTCTTCAGAACTTATGTATACTGAAAAATTAAACTGCAAGGGAGTTTACAGCTTTCCACAAAAAAATGAAAAAAAACAATTTTGTGTTTGACAATATTCTTATTATTATTAATAGTGGTATCAGTTGTTGAAGAAGTTATATGTTAAATAGTATAATGTGTGATGAAAGAAATTTTTAACTGTTCAAAAACAAGCTCCCGGCAATTCATTTGATCTGCGCCGTCGTAGCAAGGTAGCTTTTTATGAAAAAGGACTTGACTTTGATTAAAGAGATGAAAATAATGCACTCGGTAGTTTGGCCTTACATAGATTGTGAGTAACGAGGGATATCAAATGCCCTCAAAGAACCTGAGAAATAATGAGTTGGAATTTACACCAACATTTGGGACTCAACATAACAGTTCTATTAATCATCTTATGTATAAGAGATGAAACCCATGCCAATGTGTAAAACCAAGATATAAATGGAGTACGTTAAAATGAAAACTCTTGTAATGATTCTCATTTTCACTTTATTCACGATAACTTCCTGTTATTCAGTTGATGACGAATTTGTCCTTGTCGATACTGTGTTTGCTAACCCTGCTTACTTGACAGGGACAATTTACTACAACATGCTGGACAATACTTATAGCTATTTCCCAAATGAAACTTCTCTTGCAATAGGATATGGCAGATGTCCTTGGGGAAATCCTGGGATAGAAGAATATCGGTCGTTAGTAACTTTTCAGACGAGACCTATACCACTTGATTACCATCTTTATAGTGCAGTTCTTTTTGCTTATTGTCAATACTATGTTGATAACAGTGAAGATCTCATTTGGCCACAATATTACTCCACACCTTATCAGGTTCAAGTTGATCACTTGCAGTTTACTACGATGGCCCCAGAAGTTTTTAACCTTATTCCGTTGGCATCCAATGTTGCTGTTTTACAAGATAGCGCATACATTGGATGGATTGGGACTGATATAACCAGCAGTTATTTAGATGATATCCAACAGTCAAGGACTTATTCACAATATAGATTGCACTTTCCCCCTGGCTATGATGTATCTGGATACGCACAAGACTGGGCATCATATGCAAAAGGACCTGTAGCAAGTCCCAAGCTGATAGTAACATATCACAAAACAGTTTCAAATTCTGAAGAAGTGCTACCCATTCAATCAGATTTGATCAATGGAATCTATCCCCAACCATCACGCGATGTTCTAAACATTAAATTTAAAGACAAGAACACATGCAGTATTGATCTTTCACTTTATGACCTTAGAGGAAGATTGGTTCACTCTGAAACGCATATTCCAATACTAAGTGGAATCACACAGTTTAATATAAATGATTATCCTTCAGGAATCTACTATCTCAAGGTTACAGATCGGCATCGTAGCCAAATTAAGAAAATCACTATAGTGAAATAAACAGCGTAATTTCTTGCCAGATAGTCCATCCACTAACAGCTAGCATAATATTCATATTGCAAAGAATAATCTTGTTGCAATACATTATTTGTAGTAGTAAAGGGTTTGAGTAATTCCCCTGGCGGATTCGGAAAGAGTGTAATAGCCCTTGTTTTTAGCATCCCAACAGAGAGCTTCTCCTTGTGGCTCTGTAATATAGGTCATTTTTTTGGCTTCTTTGCTAAGTGTAATGTTCTTTTTATCGTCCAGCTTTGTTTTATATTTGTAAATTCCGGTATAGGTCTTCACCAATAACTGTTTTCCGTTACTACTCAGGTCTGCGGCGGTAACCCAGGTAAGAGGCAAAGAAGCAATTCGCCTGGCGATATTTTTATCCTTAAAATTGAAAGGATAGGCAATGCGATAAAGACCAACCTGTTCCTCCCTTTTACTGATAAGATAAATATCCCCGGTATTAGGTTCCAGAAAGATTGCTTCTGCATCGCGAGGTCCATCTTCGTAATTTATTTCTATAGTTTTAATTTCATTGCTCTGCAGAATTTCGTCTTTACCTGTTAGCTGAGGTTCTTTAAGACGGTAAACATAGACAGAGTTATATTTAGCATTGTTATCGCCAATATCGGCTATATAAATAAAGCTAATATCACTTAAGGGATCTTTGGCAACAGCGATATCTTCCCAATCGCGGTTTTGGACACCTTTTAAGATAAGAGTAGAAAGCAATTGTCCATCTGTGTTCAGAGCATAAATTTCGGCTTTATTACCGGAATCGTTATGACTCCAAAGCACCTGTTTGTTTTGGATACTGAAATCAATACCCGATGCTTCATTCAGGACATCGGTTTGTAACACAAATTCTTTCGGGGGTCTATGTGCCAAAGCAAAAAGAGCAATAGCAGTTACCAGAATGAGAATAATAATTAACTTTTTAAGCATTTATACCTCTTAAACTATCGGAAGGTTGATGTTCCTATCAACCAACCGACAGGAATGTTGTTTTTTTTAAAAAGAGGGGAAGATTTATAAGCCGGATTCTGTTCTTGCGGTTTCCCGAAAGTGATGTTCATCCATCTTGGCTGTTCTTCACAAAACAGCTCCAGCTGCCTACCCGAAAGCGATGCGGGCAACATCATAGCTTTCCTATTTGGCATTGCACCGGATAAGGCATTCCTGGCTATCTCTGTTACCAAAGATACCGGTGGTCTCTTACACCACCATTTCACCCTTGCCATTTCTGAAAAACAAAAATGGCGGTTTATTTCTGTGGAGCTTGCTCTGCATTACTGCAGCTTCCCGTTAGGAAGTATCCTGCCCTATGGTGTCCGGACTTTCCTCTGCAATTTATTTGCAGTGAACATCAAATCTTCCCTCTTTAAATAATAATGCAAAACTGCGAAAAAACAAATTTCCCATAACCAGGGGCAAAATTAGTTGGAAGCATCTTCCGAATTATCTTCAAAGCGGTTCATCAAAATGCGACCGCAATTTTCACAATAGATAATTTTGCGGCGCAACTGAAGTTCTATTCTCATTTGTTGACGAATCACAAATCCGCAGGCACCACAGGAACCATTACGATTGTAAGCAACTGCTTGATTATTTTTATGTTTAATCATATTGCCATAGTGTTTAACCACCGGAACGGGTAAGGTGCGTGCCAGGTCATTTCTTTTAGTGCGAACTTGTTCAATTTTGGTTTCCAGGGAAGCAATCTGTTCTCTTAAATCGGTTTCTTTTTCTTTTTTTCGGGTTTCAGCTTTTTCCAGTTCAGCTTTAGCAGAGGCGACTTTTTCCTTAATTTCGTTTTCCTGGTCCATCAGTTCTAAAAGGTTGGATTCCAGATTGGAGATTTTATCTTTGATATAGGCAATTTCGCTGTTTAATGCTTTATATTCTTTGTTGTTTTTGATTTCTGCCAATTGGTTGGTATATTTTTTTTGTTGTTCCTGCAATTGTTTTATATCCATTTCCAGGGTACGCTGTTTTTTATTAATTTCTGCTCTTTCAGTTTCCACGGTAAGAAGGTTGGCAGTTGCTTGTTCTACGCTTTCAATAATCTCGTTTAGTTGTTTGGGCAATTCTTTTTGTAAAACCCTGTAGCGTCCAATTTCATCATCCAGGGTTTGCATTTTGGCTAAAGTTTTCAGTTGTTCTTCCATAGTTTACTCCTTAAATAACAAACTGATATCCAGTGACTTATAAGAATGAGTGAGAGCTCCGGAAGAAATAAATTGCACTCCTGTTTCGGCAAAGGAACGAATATTATCTTCTGTAATTCCACCCGAAACCTCAAATTCCAGAACATCTTTATATTTTTTTACTGCCTTTCTTATTTGCGCAGGGGTCATATTATCCAGCATAATTCTATCCACCTTCGCTTTGGCAGCTTCGTCAACTTCCTTCAGATTAGTAACTTCTACTTCAATTTTATAGCTTGTATTATGTTTGCGGATGCGGTTTACTGCTTCCGTAATAGAGCCACAGGCACGAATATGATTTTCTTTAATCAAAACCATATCAAATAAGCCAAAACGGTGATTATAACCACCACCTACGCGGACAGCATATTTTTCCAGAGAACGTAAAAGGGGGGTTGTTTTTCGGGTATCCAGAAGTTTTACATTTGTTCCTTCCAGCAAAGAAACGAATTTAGCTGTTTTAGTGGCAATTCCGGAAAGCCGTTGCATAAAGTTTAAGGCAGTTCTTTCTCCTTGTAAAATGGAAGAAGGACGCCCTTCCAGACGCATAATTTCATCGTCGGGGATAACTTTATCGCCATCTTTGTTGTATAAAACAATTTTCAGTTCGGGATCAACCATCCGAAAAACAAGGCGTGCTATATCTACTCCTGCCAAAACACCTGCTTCTTTCGGAATGATGTAGGCAATATTACTTTGGGGTTCCAAATCCAGATAGCGGGTAGTTATATCTCCACTTCCGATATCTTCTTCCAGACCTTTACGGATTATTTCATCAATAAACACGCTACCTCCAAGGCAAAAAAAAAGCATCTGCGTATTGCAAATGCTTTTTATCTCTTGTTTGTTCAATCTTTTCAGGTTCGCATAATTTCTTGTTTTGGTAACACATATAACTATCTTCCTTATATTATGCAACCTTTATTTTCTCTGCTTGCAATCTGTCAAGACAAAATATTCTTTTCTATTACTTTTTGGGCTTGACGAAAATCTGCCTTCAGGATTTTAGGTCTTAAATTGTGAATCGGGGCAGGAATTTCCGATTTGCTAAAGATGAGGAAATCAGTTATAATATGTATAGCATTGATATCATCTAAAAAGGAATTCCGCAATCCGAGAAATTTAAATAAAAAAACTTAGGGGGCCTATAGCTCAGCTGGTAGAGCTACCGGCTCATAACCGGTTGGTCGGGGGTTCGAATCCCTCTGGGCCCACCATTTTTTCTCCCGTTTTTTATAAGTATAAACAGACAAGAGGAAGGTTAAATGAAAATCCAAGTTGTGGTTATCTGCTTAGTGCTGATAACTATACCCCTTGCTGCTACAAAATATGCGGGAGAAATTTTCGCTGTAAGTCCTGGGGTTCTCTCTACAGCAATGGGTTCTACAGGGCTTACTTATGAGAGCAGTTTTTCTGCAGGATGGTGGAATCCTGCCCTTTTAGCTTTGAATCCTGAAAGCGGAATAGAGCTTATGCGTTGTGAGCATTTTGAGGGTCTAATGGCGCAAAATCAATTAAGCTTAATTATCGGCTCTAATACTAAGACCTCTTTTACGCTCAATCACTTAGCTATAGATAAAATAAAATTAACCAAACTGGAAAACCCGAATGACAGTTTGAGTAACGAAAACCGTCCTGTTGTCTGGAAAACAGTTAGCAATCAGGACTTTATATTTTATACCGGTTTAGCAAGGCAGATTAGCAAAACACTGTATTTAGGCATTTCACCCAAGCTGGCATACAGGTCTTTGGCAGAATATAGCGGTTATGCTTTTGGAGCTGATCTTGGAATGTTTTGGCAGATAAATAAACAAGCAAATTTGGGAGTAAACCTCAGAGATTTTTTCAGCACTCAAATTCTTTGGGAAGGTGGAGAGAATGAAACCGTTATTCCCAATTTAGATCTGGAACTAGGTTATAATTTTTCTCCTGTAAAGAATATTCCTGTTCATCTTGCTGTGCGCAGTGAAATTTTACTGGAAAACAGAGAAGCAACTCTTGAAGCGGGAGATTTCAGCGCCGATTTTCACGCTGGAATTGCAGTTCAGCCAATTTCCAATTTGCGTTTACTTGCCGGATATGATGTGGATTGTTTCACTGCCGGAATGGGGGTTTCTTATAAGCATTTGGGATTAAATTATGCCTTCCGTAACGGTTCGGAGGATGATTTGGGCTATTCCCAAAGGATTTCTGTTTCTTATCAATGGTAAATAAGTCAATTGCTCTTTTAGGAGCCACGGGTTCAATTGGAACCTCCGCATTGGCAGTTGTTGCAGAGCAAAATATTTCTGTTGTTTTAGCTTCAGCACATAAAAATTATTCTTCCTTGCTTCAAGCGGCTTATCAGCATCATATTCCCTGTCTGATTTTTACGGGAATAGAAGATAAAGCACTGCAAACAAAGCTGAAAAGTGAAAATCCTGACATAAGAATATATTTTGGTGAAGCAGAATTGCTAACGGCAATTGCGAGTGAAAATTACGATATTGCCTTAAATGCTATTGCTGGTTCTGGAGGTCTTCGCTACAGTTTTGCTGTCTTAAAAAACAATAAATTACTGGCATTGGCAAATAAAGAATCCCTAATTATGGGAGGACATATTCTAACCAAAATGCTTTCCGACAAGCCAATTTTGCCTGTGGATAGCGAACTTAGTGCCCTTTTTCAAGCAATGGGAAAACATCCTGCTGAAGAAATTAGATTTTTACATCTTACTGCTTCCGGAGGTATTTTCCGCGACCTGCCTTTGGAGGATTTTAACAAAATAACACCTCAGCAGGCACTAATAAATCCAAACTGGACTATGGGCGCAAAAGTTACTCTGGATTCGGCTACAATGTTCAATAAAGCATTAGAAGTGATGGAAACGCATTGGTTGTTTAAGCAGCCCTATTCCAAAATTAAAGCGGTAATCCATCCCCAATCCATTGTTCATTCTTTGGTGGAATTTATTGATGGCTCTTTTTTGGCTCAGATGAGTAAGCCGGATATGAAATTACCTATTTTATATGCCCTTTCTTGGCCCCAAAGAGTTCATTCGCAACTTGTGGAAACGGATTTGATTTCTCTTCCCCCTTTAACCTTTCAGGAAATTGATCCGAAACGCTATCCTTTGTTTTATTTAGGGTTAGAAGTAGCCAATGCCGGAGGAATTTATCCTACCGTTATCAATTCTGCTGTGGAAGCGGTTTCTTTTCTCTTTCTGCAGAATAAAATTCCTTATTTGAAAATGTTTGACTTAGTTAAAAAGGCATTGGATGAACAGGAACCTGTCAGTGATCCGGATTTGGAAACTATTCTGCAAATCAATGCTCAGACCTGCCAAAAAGTCCTGCAGTATGTAATATAGTTTTCACATTTAAAAGGCATAAATATTTTCCTGTCTGATGTGGAGTTCTGCAAAAACAGTAGTCCGGTGAAGTTTATGGAATATATCTGTTGGACTTTAAGGGAAAAAATGTTAATAAGAAAAGTAAGTGGCAAAGAAAGAATTTGCCTTAACCTTTTTTCCCTCTTACAGGTTCAAAATTTATCGTGTCCAAAATTAAAATTTATTTTAGGTGCAATAACTTAGCTTGCTATTGGCAAGCCCTTTACCTGTTTTTAGACAGCGCATTATTTCCTGCTGAGTTGAATCTTCTATGCTGCATTAACATTTCTTTAATGACTCCTTAACAAAGTTAAGGCAGTGTTACGGAATCGTTACGGCAGTGTTAAGGGAGCGTTAAATAAGTGATTAAGCAACAGGCAGTTATGCTAAAGCTCCAAAGTAGTTATATAAATCAAGATAATGAAAGGAGCAGAGCTCCTGTCTTTTTAATTTCATCCCGGAAAAAGCTGCGTCTATTATATGTCTACGAACTACGAAACCATCGGGTAAAGGAACTATTGCCAGCTCAATTTTTTCTAATATCTAAGTATCAAGACATTAGTTTCGTCGTCCTATAGTATTCCTCATAATTGTTTTATTGTCACAGGACGATATATTCATTATTTATGGCTTGTCTATAAAAATGTTGTATAAAATAGGAAAGCCAATCCCTAAAACAACTCTTATTCCTTTTTTGCTCTAATCCAACTTTTCCCTTACAATCCACCTATCCACAACCCATCCATTACTATGGGCTGAAGATGAGTGGATGATTTGTAGAAATAGGTTGGAAAGCAAGCAACCGGGAGCAAGATAGTCAGGAGGCAAAAGGATAGATACTTACTGCACAGGAATGATTCTTTCTACAATGGGTGCCAGATTAAAGGCAATTCTCAAAATTCCGTTAATATAGCTTATTTTAGGGTTTTCTTTATCAATGCTTAAGTCGGGGAAAAATATTTTACGGTCAAATCTTCCGGTTTCAATCTCCATATTATAGTAGCAAACGGTTGAATTTGAATTGGGGAAACTGCGGGTTCCGCTTATCCTGAGGTATTCAGGAGAAATGGAAACACTGATTTCATCCTTTTCCACTCCTGCCAGTTCAGCAATCACAATCCACTCTGTATCTGTTTGAAAGACATCGCATTTGGGATGCCAAACATCGTCTATGGCATCTTCAATGGCTAAGGGACTGTTGGTTAAGGCAGAGACCTCTCCTATCAATTTAAGCATTTCTCTTTGAATTCCAACGATGTTGGAAAAGATTTTTTCGCGCATAGTAAAACTCCGTTTAGGTTTAATACTCGCTGCGTTCTCTAAAAGTCCACACCAATTCTTTATCGGGAGCGATATCAATGCTGAAAGTAACTTTATCGTTTTTATCCTGAGTGTATTTATAGTCCGAATTTATAATGCGGGTATTGGGAGAAAGCTGGTGAGTTACTTTAATGGTTTTTTTATCGGGAGAATTATTCTTTAAGGTAATCTGGATAAGGCGTTCAGTGATACTTTTAGAAATTTGAACTTGTTCTTTTAAACGGGTGGAGGCAACCAGGTCAAAAGCAGTTCCGGTGTTGATGGAGACCTCTTCATTTTTAGAAGTATGTTTGATGCTGTCTTCGCCTATAAATTCCAGATTGCCGTCGCTATCTTGTTTATAGACCTTGATAATACCTTTGGGAAGTGGCATTCCGGCACCGTTTTCCTTAGTATTTTTGAATTTTATCATACTTTTTACACCTTCAGCATAAGTGGGATATTCATACTCGGAGTATGCCTTAATGTTTGTTGGAGGATACAATTCCAGCTGTTTGGTTTGATTATTGGCGAAGGAAACCTTCTGGTCTAAAGTATATAAATGGAAATCGTGAAATGCTTTTTCTTCAAAGGTAGGAGCTGCCTGTTCTTTTGCCATTGCGGCGTCATAAGCTAACCGACCACCCCGGATATTATCATAATAAGCACTATAAACCCGATTTACATCCCCGGCTATGAGCTTTAAATTTACATCGCTAAATGCTTTGCCGGAAGTGTTATTGATTGTTACCCAGGAATTGAAAAGTAATGACTTTTCGTCCCAAACGGTATTATAAGTTACATTCCAGCTGAAGCCACCTGTTAAATAAGTCATTTGGACCGGGTATTTTGCTTTTTTGGGAGCAATGATACTCCAATGTAAAGTCGGTTTAGTATAAAAATTCTCCGGCAGTTCAGCTAGTTGCAGCCACTGGGCTTCGTCTTCGGAAATTACTAATAAACGATCAGTTCCTTTTTCAATGATGCCAATACTGCCGTCCTGATAAAATTTGAGAATTCCGGCTAATTTGGATTGGTCATTGGTAATAACTAAAACTTCTCGGTCCAGATATTTAGCCATAATCTGCCATTTTCCGGCTAAATCATATTCATAATTCTGTTCGGCAATACGAATTCCACCTCCGGTAACAATTACTGAAGCCGGTTCAAGACGGCTGGTAATATCACTATAGTTGATTTCCTGGCGTCCATCATTCAATTCTAGTTCAAAACGGGAACGGACTAAAGAAAGATCATCGTTGTATATGGTTAACCAGTCCTCTGCCATTAAAGGCAATAAGAACAACAGGAAGGGTATAAGTATGAGGATGTTTTTCATTCTATCTCCTTATAAAATTTGAATCCTACAATACAATCTAATTTTTTTATTCTATATGTCAAGGAGAAATGAAGAAGGAAGAATTTAAAAATGAATATTGCAATGTAAACTGATTGAATTTAAGGATTCTTATTGATTTGATTTTGGAGAAAGGGTATTATATTTGTAGTTTATCCTCTATGTTCATTGAGGATTTTACCTTTCCACTTTTTTTCACTTCAACCGTTAACCTGCCAATCCGAAGAAATAGATTGACAGAAATAGAAATAATGATTAATATGTATTATAGGAAATAAGGAGAAGATAATGGCATCAATATTGGTTTTAGGTTGTATGTGGGGTGATGAAGGAAAAGCTAAAATAGTTGATTACTTAGCTTTATCAGCTGATTATGTTGTTCGTTTCCAAGGTGGCAGTAATGCCGGTCATACTATTGTAAGTGGAGGAAGGAAATATGTGTTACATACTATACCTTCAGGAATTTTATATCCTAAAACTAAATGCTTAATTGGAGCAGGTGTTTTAATTGAGCCCCCGGCAGTTATTGAGGAAATAAAAACTCTGGAAAAAGCAGGAATCAGCTTTAAAAACCGTCTCCTTATTGATTTTCGGGCTGGAATCGTGTTGCCTGTCCATAAACAAATAGACCTGGAAATTGAAACTGGGCGCAGAGGAATTAAAATAGGCACCACCCGCAAAGGAATTGGTCCTGCCTACAGTGATCTTAGTGCCAGATTTGGAATAAGAATAGAAGACCTGGCAGACCCCATTAATTTAAGAGAACGGATTAAGCTTTTATATAATTATCATCGGATTAGAATCACTAAACAAAACTTGGAACAACAGGTGGAAGACCTACAAAAGAATTGGAGATATTTAAAAAAATATGTGGGTGATGTAGAAATCCTGCTTAATGAAATTGCGGCTAAGCAGGAAAAAAATATTCTCTTTGAAGGTGCTCAGGGAACTTTACTGGATTTGAATTTCGGCACCTATCCTTTTGTAACTTCTTCAAGAGTAATGACTGATGGTGTTGGAATTGGAACAGGATTTTCAGCCAGGCGACTAAATAAGGTCTTTGGGGTCTATAAAGCTTATACTACAAGAGTAGGATCAGGGCCCTTTCCCACAGAAATACTTGATGAAACAGCTGATTATATTCGGAAAACAGGAAATGAATATGGTTCTACAACAGGAAGACCCAGAAGAATTGGCTGGTTTGATGCTGTAGCAGGAAAATTTTCAGCAAGAATAAATGCTTTGGATAATGCCGTTCTCACTTGCCTGGATGTGCTAACCGGAATAGAAAAATTAAAAATATGCAGAGGTTACAGATACAATGGAAAAATACACCGTTCTCCGGATTTGGATAATAGCAGAATAATTCTTTCTCAACCTGTATATGAGACATTTGAAGGTTGGGATACAAACATCAGTAACTGCAAAAATATCAATAAATTGCCTTGGAATGCCCGACTTTATATAGAAGCTATAGAGGATTATATTCAAATCCCTATTTCCCTAATCTCGGTAGGTAAAGAAAGACAACAAACGATTAAAATTAAAGCTCATAAGAGGTAAGGAAAGATGATTAAACGACTGTTCTTTACTGTTATATTGTGTGTAGCATCTGTTTTTTTGCTGGCACAAACGGATTCCTTATATCTATTGCTTCCTCAATTCAGCAATCCTTTTTATGATACATTCAGTCGGAATTATATTGGTTCAACTGCTGCAGGAAGAGGTTATACGGGTGTTTCTATTTTAGGTGGTTTAGATAATGCACTTTTAAATCCTGCTGCGGTATTACCGGATTCAGCTTTAGTTTTTGTTGAAATGAATATTAAGCCCTCTTTGGAAGCAGATGGTTATCCTCTTTATGCTAATTATACTTCTCCTGTTCCGATTGGGCTATTCGGGTTAAGTTTTCCTTTGGAGAATAAATTTTCCTTTGGTGTGTTATACAATTTACCGAAATCCATTACTCTGGATGATTATTCATTTTTTATCAATCAGGGAGCAGATTTAATTCAGCGGTCTCCTGTTTATAATCTTCATCAGGCAACTGCTTTTTTTGCTTTTCATAACGGACCTCTGCATTTGGGTTTGGATATACATAATCAATTACATTATATTGATGATCCTATCTATTTAAGAAGTTACGAACGTATTAGGGATTCCAAATATCATTTACGCATTCAACCTGGAATTATTTATCAGTTTGGTCCTGCCAATATTGGCTTTAGTATGATGCCTACTACCAAATTTGGCTGGAATTTGAAATGTGCAAACTACGATTTTATTATGCCTCTTTGGCTGACAGGGGGAATTGAATTTGTAAAACCGGAATTCACAATTGCTACAGAAGCTGAATGGGAACAAACAAGCGATATTTGTAATAGTTTTGCTGATCGTTTTACTTTCAAAGCCGGCTTTGAAAAAAGGAAAGATAATACAGTTTATCGTTTTGGTTATCATTTTACTTCCAATGTTTACAGCGGGATGATACGATTGGGACAAAATGTTGTTAATCCTGATACCAGTAATGCCTGGAATACAGTTCCGCAAGCAGTTTTCATTGAAGATAATACACAGCATTCTTTAACTGCGGGCTTAAGTTATCGCTTCAAAAGCGGAATACTTAATCTCTCTGCGATGCAAGTTATTTTGGGAGATGTGAAAAAGACCCAAATAAACCTCTCACTTAGTTGCTATTTAAATTATATCTTTCGGAAGAAGGAAGTTCAGTTTAATGAATAGACCGACAGTAGAAATCCGCAAAATTGATTCCTACGATTTATCTGTTATTGAAGAAGCAGTTACGAGTTTCTTCTCAGGCATAAAAAGTTATAAAATAAACCATTGTAAAAGAGTATTAATTAAACCCAATGCTTTGGGAGCATATCCTCCTGAAAGAGCTGTAACTACACATCCTATTGTGCTGGAAGCAATTATTCGTTATTTTTTAGACAGAAAAAAAGAGATTTGGTTTGGTGACAGTTCCGGTGGTTCTGTTTCTTTTGAAAACGTCTGGCAGACCTGTGGATATTCTTCTTTGGCAGAAAAATATCATCTTAAAGTAGTTAATTTTTCTACTTTGGGCTTCCGGGAATTAAGCTATAAAGATAAGAAAATAAAGATAAGTGAAGCTCTCTTCCGATGTGGAATAATTATCAATGTGGGCAAATATAAGACCCATCAATTGACTGCTTTCACTGGTGCCTTGAAAAATCTTTACGGTTTTGTGCCTGGATTGGTGAAAAGTGAATATCATCGTTTATATCCCGATACTAATAGTTTTGCTGAGCTGCTTACAGCTTTATATGCTGTAATTGGTAACCGGATAACTTACAGCATAATTGATGGTATAATGGGTATGGATGGTAACGGACCTTCTGCAGGCAAGCCACATCATTTTGGACTTCTTTTCGGTTCAACTTCCATTCCTGCAGTGGATTATATTGCTTCTCACATAATGGGTTTTCAGTTGAAAGATGTTCCTTATTTAAGTTCCGTTTTGATTATGGATGGCATTTTACCTTCGCAGATTAAAATTCCTGTTTCTTTCCGCAACTATAGAATATCGGATGCAGATATAAACAATGTAAAAATAATACAGAAGACGCTGAAATATGTTCCTGATATTGCTCGCAAGGCATTTCGGAAAGTGTATTACTTTTATCCTGTGATCAGTGAACGCTGTAAACAATGTGGAATCTGCGTAAAGAGCTGTCCGGTAAAAGCTATTTCCCTGCAAAATAAGACCAAACCCTATATACATAAAGAGCAGTGTATTAAATGTCTTTGCTGTTATGAACTCTGTCCCTATCAGGCAATAGACATAAAAAAATCAATACTGGCAAGGTTAGGTGTGTAATGAAAGCAAAAACGAAAAAGCTTAGTCCTCCTATGCGTTTTGCCTTTTGGGCAATAATGGTTCTGCTGATTATTTGGATTCTGTTTTTAGCCGATAATAGCTTTTTGAATACCTGGAAACTGAAACGCCGGGTAGACCAGCTGGAAAAAGAAACTACCATCCTCAAAGCTCAAAATGATAGTTTGGCACAAGAAAATGAACGCTTAAAAACTGACCCCGAAGCTGCTGAAAAAGCAGCACGGGAAAATTTTGGGCTTACTAAACCTGATGAAACAGTTTTCCGTTTCGTCCCTGCAAAAGAAGATGAACCAGCAAAAAAATAGCCAACCTCATATTTATAATATTTCCCTGTTCCTAAATGTGGAACAGGATACTCGTAATAAGCTGAAGAACTTAGTTCACGATTTGATTATAGCAGATGAGGACAGCTGTTATCTGAGTATAGAAAAAATTTTGGATATTGTAATTCCTGCTTGTTCAGGGAATATTGATAATCCTCTTTTCAGTGAATTTTCAGGTTTGCTTATTGAATACCTGCTGGATTATTTCCTGGAGATAAAAACAACGCAGGAAAGCGAGTTTTACAATTTTCTCAGTTTCCTTAGTCATTTTCCTGTAACTGAGGACTCTCCTTATTATCCCTATGTGCAAAAGATTATGAATGAGCATAAGGATAGTGAACCGGAATTAATGAGTATATTTAATCGTCTTCAGTTGCTTTATGTTTTGACGGAAAACGGAGATTTTGAAAATGCGGAAGAACTCCTGGAAGAAATGGAATTCGTTGAAGAGAACAAACATCTTGAACTCTGGGCTTTGTTCCAGCTTTCCAAAACAGCAATCTTTCGGCATCAAAATAAACCTGCAGAGCTTTTACAGACACAATTAAAACTGATTTTGAAGGCATATAAAAGTGATAGCAGAGATAGTGCAATCAATTTTATCATCCGCTGGCTTATTTCTATTAACTGGTTTAAGCAGAATATCATCAAGAAAACATTGTTGTTGCGCATAAAAGATTTTCTTTTAGAGCAGAAATCTTTGAACACGGCTATGGTTTTATATGAATTGTTTTCTCTGGAAGACCGTCTTGTTCCTTCCGTAGAAAAGATAGAATATCAACGGATACTGATTAAATATCCTGTTTCAATGCTGAATGTTCAACAACTACACACGCTTTATTTTTTTGCTGGATACTATAATTGCGGGGTGCTTTCCAACTTCAAGGATTCCATTCAGAACTATCAATATTCCAATTACTTTTTGCATAAAAGCTGGGATTCTTTTCTCAATCTTTCCCGCTTTATGCGAAAACATCTTGATCCTTTGTATTTTTATAGAGCTATTCCTTATCTGGAAAGTCGCATCAAAGAACTCAGCAATCAAGCATCTTTACAGAATAATGCTTATATTGAGAGTTTACAGGCAAACTTCTATAAAATTGAAGAACTCTATGAGAAAGTAGGTGAACTTTCTTTAACCGACAGCTTAACCGGATTGAGGAATAGACGATATTTGGAAGGAAATCTCTTTCAAATGGTGGTTTTAGCAGCTCGTCATAATGTTCCTGTTTGTTTCAGTATGATTGATATTGATTTCTTCAAGCTCGTAAATGATAACTATGGTCACTTGGCAGGGGATTTTGTACTGAAAGAACTGGCTCGCATTCTCAGTTCTGAATTTCGCAAAAGTGATGTTGTTATTCGTTATGGGGGCGATGAGTTTTTAGTTATTCTTTTTGATTCAGACCGGAAATTGAGCTATTCTATTATGGAAGACCTCCGTCAAAAAATTGAGGCATATTCCTTTGATTACAACAATCAGATTATTACTTTCACAATTAGTATCGGAATTGCTTGTGACTTTCATCTTTCTTCTCAACCCAAAAACCTCGCCAAATGTATTGCCTGTGCAGATCAGGCCTGCTATATGGCAAAAACTAATGGACGCAACAGGGTTGAACTTTATCAGTCCTTAAACGGAGCTAATGATAATAATTGTTAGAATAGTATCAATAATTTCTCTCTTGACATATTTCCCTGTTATCTGCTTTAAGTAATCACAAAAGGAGTTATAATGGCTAAGGTTACTGTAAAAAACTTGAATAAATATTTTGATAATAGTGTTCATGCTGTTAAAGATGTAACTTTTACGGCGGAAGATAAGGAATTTGTTGTCCTTGTAGGTCCTTCCGGTTGCGGAAAAACTACAATTTTAAGAATGATAGCCGGTTTGGAAGAGGTCTCTTCTGGGGAAATTTATATTGGCGATCTTTTGGTTAATAACATTCCCCCAAAGGATAGAGACATTGCTATGGTTTTTCAAAATTATGCTCTCTATCCCCATATGACTGTGTTTGATAATATGGCTTTTGCTCTTAAAATGAGGCATATTCCTAAAAATGAGATTAAGAAAATTGTTTATGATGCAGCAAAATTATTAAGCATAGAATCACTGCTGAAAAGAAAGCCGGGTCAACTATCCGGGGGTCAAAGACAACGTGTAGCCGTTGGAAGAGCCATAGTTCGCAATCCTAAGGTCTTTTTATTTGACGAACCCCTTTCCAATCTGGATGCCAAATTGCGTGTTGCTATGCGAGCAGAGATTGTTAAATTGCATCACACACTTGGCAATACTATGATTTATGTTACTCATGATCAGGTGGAAGCAATGACTATGGCAGACCGCATTGTTGTTATGAAAGATGGTATTATTCAGCAAATAGATACACCTCTGAATATCTATAATAATCCGGCAAATATGTTTGTTGCCGGTTTTATTGGCAGTCCTGCCATCAATATGACACGCGGAAAGTTGGTTAAAAAAGATAATGACTTATATTTTGACAGTGAGGATTATCAGCTGAAACTTACTCTTTCCCAGGCAGAAGTTCTGAAGAATTACATAAATAAGAATATTATTATGGGTATCAGACCTGAAGATATATACGATTCCCGTTTTGACGCGATGGCTGAATCACCGCAAAAGTTTATTACCAAAGTGGATTTTGTTGAGCCCCTCGGTAACGAATATCATATTGTTTTGACGACAGCAAATAACGAATATACGGCTCGTTTTGATCCTAAAGATTTGCCCAGAATGGGACAAGAACTTTGTGTTACTTTTGATATGGCTAAAGCACATTTCTTTGATCCGGAGAGCGAAGTAAACTTATATTGAACCCATAACCGCTTATTTACTAATGTGTTAATGCTATGAGGTGCAAAACAAGGAAACAATATATTCACATCCTGAGTGTAACCTTTCTCCTGTTTTCGCTAAACCCTATCCTTTTTTCTTTAACAACCGAAAATTCCGCTTCCGCTAATGCTTTATCCGGGATGACAATTTTATCGGCTTCACCGGCGGATTATACTCTTTCTCCGCTAATTGGTGAAAGCGGAATTTGCCTTAGTTGGCATCAGCTTTATGGTATCAGCGACATCAATTTTTATGGATTACATAGTGCCTTTCCTGTTAAACCTTTGATTTTAGCTACGGGAATTGACTATCTTGCTCATCAGGATTATCGTTGGCAAAATGAATATGTGGCACTAAGCCTAAAACTATCTTCTTTTCGCTTGGGTGCAACGCAACATTTAATCTACGAAAAAATAGAAGACCAAAGCTGGTATACCTGGGATAATGATTTTGCCCTTTCCTTTCAGAATAAAAGGTTAGTCAGCGAAATACGCTGTAACAATATCCGCACGGAAGAAAAGACATTTACCTTAGCAGCCGCCTTTAATGCTAATGAAAATTCATCCTTTGCTGCATCTTATTCCTTCAGACCCAAGGAAAAGGATAGTTATTCTCTGGCAACTTCTCTGACCATTGCAAAACCCTTAATCATTCAAAGTTCCTGGCAAAACGAGCCAGCGCGTTTTGGACTGGGGTTGAAAGTGCTGATTGGTAAATTAAATTTGATGTATGCCGTGCGCACTCATACTGAACTTAATTTAACCCATATTGTTGATTTGGGCTCTGCCTGGTGAAGTTCTTTGGCTGTTTTCTTATCCTCTTTTCTTATTGTTGTTTTCCTTTATTTGCCCAAATTGAAGAAATCCCGGAGCTGGAATCCGAAAACCTGGAAAATAACTGGCTGCAACAACTTTATGCAGATTTGGAAGCAGGAAAGTATAATGTAGATATTCAGAACCGGACAAAATATATAGAGACCTTTGATAATGGTCTTACTAATTTTCAATTTCGGCAAAAAGACCTGCGCTTTAACTTGAATCTTTATAAAAAAGTAAATTCAGACCTTTATGCCAATTTTCAGCTATCAGCTATACCTTCCGAAAATAATCCTTCCGAAATTCATTTTGGTTCTTTTCGTCCTGCTTTTGGTATGGGAACCATCCTGAAAAAAAGCAGAGGAAAATACCTTTTGGAGATAGAACGAGCAGGTCATCCTTCTTCTTTTTCTCCTTTTGGAACCGGCACTATTTTTCGGAGAAACAATTTTTCCGCCTTTTTTATGGCTTCCGGTCAAAAGCGTAATGCTTCTCTGAAAGAAGGAAAAATAGGGTCCCTTTATAAATCCGTTCAGTCCGAAAAAACTTCTGTTCAGGAAGAAATTATTGCCGGAGGACTGGAATATCACTATAAAGACAATAATTTTGCCTTTTTGGCTTATACCCAGAATTATGATCATAATTTTGCTGATTCGCTTTGGGTAAAAAAACTAAATGTCTACGCTCTTTCCACTAAAATAACCAGGGAAAACTGTATTTTATCTGCTGAAACCGCCCTAGTGGAAGAAAACCTGGCTTTTCAAACCTCCGCTAAATTCATTTATAATTATATATCTCAGGAACTTAACTATTCTTATAGACAGGGAAAACAATTGCCGGCTTATGCTGCCAAACCTTGTCTTTTAAGCGTTCAAGGTGAAAATCAGGAAATTGACTGGAATTTGGATTATCAGCCACAGAAAAATGTATTATTTGGTTTGCGCTATGCTCTAATTCGTAAAAATAACGCTCTTAAAAGTCCAAACTGGAATTCCCGAGCGATTTTCAATCTTACTTTGAAACCTTCTTATACCACTGTTAACCTACAATTAACCCTTCTGGATAAGGAAATTGTAACTGAAACGGATAGTAGTTATATAGATACTCTTCCTGTCCATTATCGTTTGCGGTTTAAAATAGACAGCGAATTAAATCCGAAACTCTCTTTAACACTTTTGTTGCGTTATCACTATGAAGATAAAATTGAACATCGTAACAACAGCTTTTACTGGGAAAATGCCTTTCACTATCTAAAAACTAAATGGCAAATTTCAGCCGGAATTAAAACCTGGCAAACCTTAAGCTCTCTTATTCTACCGGAAACTGATACTGAAAACCCGGAGGGATTTACTAGTGCTACAAGTGAAGATAATAGGATTTTTGCCAAACTAACCCTCAAAGGAAAAATAATTACCCTGAAAACCGAATGGCAACAATCCTGGTTAAATGGAAACCGCTCTCTCTATCTTTCGTTGGGATTGTAGCATTATTAACGACGGGGACATCGTTTTTCCGGATGGTTGACGTCCTCGTCAACCCAAAACCCCGGAAGGTTGACCTCCCGGTCAACCACCTATAAATTCACATCATTATTTATTTCTCTTCCCTATTTATAACTATCACTAAATAAATACAGTTCCATTTTCTTCCTTAGTAGCATTGCTTACTCATTACCTACCCAATACGGATGCCATCCGTAATAGGTAGGTAATGAGTAAGCATTGCTATTTACCTAAATGTTTTCCTCTTTTTTTAGGGTTACGAAGAAATCTCTGCCTATATTTTCAATAGTATATTGCCAAGGAGAAATATCCGAAAAAAGCTGTTGGAGTTGTTTATCGTTATAAAGGTAGAGCGGACACTTGAATTTATAGCGGATTTTTCGTTGCCAAGCCAAAAAACCTTTATCAGAAGGGAAACTGAAAAGAACTTTATCACTTGCCAGACGCATTGTTTTTTCAATAATCTGTTGCGGATTTTTTATATAATCCATAAAGCCCATTAAAATCAGGTAATTATACTGTTTATCTTCCGGCAGGGAATGAAAATCGGCAATTTCAAACCGGCAGATATCTTCCACTCCCGCTTTTTTTGCCTCTTGTCTGGCTATTTGTATCATTGAGGGTGCAAAATCAATACCGACAACAAAATCCGGAGAACCTTTTGCTAATGTAACAGTATATATTCCAGGACCACAACCAACATCCAGAATCGTCTTTCCTTCCAACGGTTTACAAGCCGCAATTGTCTTTTGAAAACGGATTAACATTGTTTGCCGAAACCATTTATTAATTAAGCGTTGGAAAAATCCTGTTCCGCTACCATAAATAGCATTAAAATCAAGAGAATAGCTATCAAAGAAAGAAGCAGTTTTATTTTCCTGCATTGAAGTATCCTTCATAGTTTTAATATCATCTCTGCTGACTACAAATCTTCCACTTCAGTAAACGTTGAGACCATCGTTCTTCCCGGAAAACAGGTCTCTATATACTGACGGCAGGTTACAAATTTACTGCAGGAAAGAATTGCTTCCAGCTTGGGTTTAACAGTATTCAGGTTTACATAACTTTTGAAATATGCCATTTTGTTCATTTTTAGGCGAGGATGTTGCGGTTCCATTTCCCTCGGATGAATGTAAAAAAGGGTAGGAATACCTTCCTTTGCCAGCTTTTTGTGCATATACAAAATAAGCTGTTTGGGAAAAAGACGTAAATAACCACCCCCGAAAAAGCAAATTTCTTTACCGCAAAAAGGAGCTACCGAAATCGGGAATTCATATATATTACCTTTATCAGTAGTTATCTGATAGGGCTTTTTCTGCCTTGTTGGTAAACCACCATAGTCCCTTTTCACAGGAAAAACAGAAGAATCAGCAATAAAACCTGTCTCGGCTAATGCCTCAAAAAACCAGGGAGTTGCCTCTGTTAAAGAAAAACTGGGACTCCTAAATGCCATAACTTTTTCGGAACAAATATCTTCCAGAATGTTTTTGGACTGTAGTATATCAGCAGTAAATTCCTCTCTACTCATTTTATAAATGATGCGATGAAACATTCCATGTGAGGCAATTTCATGACCCCGTTTTTGAGCTTCTTGCACTAATTGTGGATACTTATTGGCAATATAACCCAAAAAGAAACAGGTTGCCTTCACCTGATAAATATCCAGCAAATCCAGCAATTTTAGAAAACCGCTTTCTACAATGCCGGGTAAAGAATCCCATTCCGAAACAGGTGGCTCACCTCTTTCTTCAGTAACATTAAAATAATCCTCCACATCAATAGTGAAGATGGACTTTGGATATTCGCTCATAAATTTTTTGTTAAGTTCCTATAATTATATAAAATCCCTCTCAGACAAAGGGTAAAAAATGTCAATTGCTTTCTTTGGGAAGAAAAGTGAAAAGTGAAACCTGTCCTAAATATAGAGGAAAACTATAAAAATAAAATACCCTTTTTCAGGAAGGTTGACCTCCCGGTCAACCATAAAAGGCAGGAGTCATTTGTGCCTTGAGAACTTTAACCTGGAAGATAACTTTTGTGGCACATATGACTCATGACGGCACTTTAGAATCTGTGAGAGATAGTCGTCATGAGTCCTCACTGCCAAACGAATTAGTACATAGCGTAAAAGTTATTTCGGCAGTGATGACTCCTGACTTTCATAGTGACGACTCCTGACTTACATAGTGACGACTCCTGACTTATATTATATCTTTGTTAAATTAACCTCTATATTCTCAGTGTAAAAATCTCTGAGATTTACAGCATCCGCATATATTCCAGCAAATCTACTACTCTGTTGGAATATCCATATTCGTTATCATACCAGCTGAAGACCTTCACCATTTTACCTTTGGTATAAGTTATCAAAGCATCAAAAATAGAGGAATAGCTGTTTCCTACTACATCAATAGACACAATTGGCTCTTCCGTATACATTAAATAGCCCTTCAAATATGTTTCCGCCGCTTCTTTCATTGCCATATTTACTTCTTCTTTAGTCACTTCTACTTCCAGGTTGACGCATAAATCAACTAAAGAACCATCCGGGGTAGGAACTCTGATTGCTACTCCGTCTAATTTTCCTTTCAGTTCAGGAATAACCAAACCAATAGCTTTAGCAGCTCCAGTGGAAGTTGGAATCATACTCATTGCGGCAGCTCTGGCTCTACGCAAATCATTATGGGGCAGGTCTAAAATTCTTTGATCATTTGTATAGCTATGAATAGTAGTCATTAAACCATTCAAGATGCCAAATTTATCCTGCAAAACTTTTGCTACAGGAGCCAGGCAGTTTGTAGTGCAGGAAGCATTGGAAACAATTGTATGTTCTGCCTTTAAAGTAGTATGATTTACTCCCATCACGATTGTAGCATCTACTTCATCTTTTGCCGGAGCTGTTAAAATAACCTTTTTAGCGCCTGCTTTCAAATGTTTGGATGCTTTTTCTCTGGAAGTGAAGATACCGGTGGATTCAATTACAAATTCTACTCCCAAATCCTTCCAGGGAAGAACTTCAGGGTCTTTTTCCGCAAAAATCCTGAATTTTTTTCCGTTCACTACCAAATAATTCTCTTCGCTGGAAACATTACCGGGAAAAATCTTATGTACACTGTCATATTTAAAAAGATGTGCCAGCGTTTTAGCATCCGTAAGATCGTTTATAGCTACAACATTCAGTTCGGGATGGCTATTTAAAATCACTCTTAAGACCAGACGACCAATGCGTCCAAAACCGTTAATTGCTATGTTTGTCATAATTTATCTCCTTATAAGTAGTTATAAATCTATTAGATAGATTGCTACCGGAACTGCCGGAAAGTGTCTCTTAGTTCTTTAAACCCCAAATTCTCAAGTTTTTCTTTGAATTGTATATTAAGGTCTTTAGGGGCGACAAGGGATTTACCTCTCATTGTTTTTTCTTTACTAATCTTGGTTTTATGTGGTGAGATGTCTTCAATCACTTTCTTTATCACTTTCAGGATTTCAGGATATTTCACTATCAATATTTCCACACCGCCAAGATGTGAGTATTCATAAATTATATTCATTTTTCATTACCCCAAACCGAATCAAGTTCGGATTGATTTTCTTTTATCTGGTTTAAATTTACCGCAAGCGGTTTTATATCTTCAGGATGATCCGGATTAAAAATCGGTCTTTCCATAGGGCGTATTTTCAGGTCACCGGAAAAAGCCCTATTAATTCTTTGCATAGTTATTTCATAATATTCATCCAGAATTTCTGCTCCACAGCTTTTCCGGTTATGAATAAGCGAAGCAATTTGAGTTGTTCCTGTTCCCATAAAAGGGTCTAAAGTCCAATCATTTTCATTAGTCATAGATAAAATTAGGCGTTCTACCAATTCTACAGGAAATTGAGCAGGGTGAATTGTCTTTTCTATATGATTTGCTTTAACATTGGGAATATCCCAAACATCGGAAGGGTTTTTACCTAAAGGATTGCAGGATAATTCACCTTTTTTATTTCCCTTAAAATAGCGTTTCTCAGGATACTTTTGCGGAATGCGCACAGGGTCTAAATTAAAAGTATATGCATCGCTTTTAGTAAACCAGAGAATTACCTCATAGCGTCCGGAAAACCTTTTGGAAGAATGCAAACCATGCCCGAAATGCCAGATTATTCTATTACGTAGTTTTAATCCCAATTCCTCAAAAAAAGGATACAACACAATATCCAAAGGGACAATTTCTCCGTTATCTATATAATTTCCTACCTGCCAACAAATACTGCCGCTTGTTTTTAGCACTCTAAAGCATTCTGCAATAACTTTCTTTTGCCATTCAAGATACTGGTTTAAAGGTTTACGCTTTTCATATTTCTTTCCAATGTTATAGGGTGGTGAAGTTACAACTAACTGAATAACTGAATCCGGTATGGAATCAAGCAATTCCAGGCAGTCACCCTGAAACAAACAGAGAGTGGAATCAGAATTCCAATTATTGCTTATTTTGATCATATCAGTTATAGCAAAATACTGTTTTCTGCGCTGCCGGACATTTTGCAGAATTCCATAACGGTCTTCTGCATTTTTTCTTCACCCTTGATTAGCCATTTACGTGGATCAAACTTGCTTTTATTAGGGATATAAACAGCTGGGTCAACATCGGGAGGGCAGACAATAGCATATTTTTCTTTTTCCCAATATTCCTGAATAGCAGAAGCCATATCCATTTGGTAGTGAGTATCCTTATTGATTTTAACTACCCCATTGGCAATAGCGGTTTGTTGTTGCCAGTCAGTTAATCCGGAAGCTCCATGTAAAACCAGTCCTCTTTCCACACCATTTTTAATCAGCAGGTCATCAATTTCCTTAATCAAATCCAAGTGCAGGACTACATTTTCACCTTTAGTAACGCCATGATTTGTGCCTACAGAAGCAGCAAAGAGGTCCACATTGGTCTTTATTACAAATTCCAAAGCTTCTTCGGGCTTAGTATAAAGTTCATCTTCAGAAACAATTTCATCTTCAGCACCCTTGATATGACCAATTTCACCTTCCACCAGAATATTATATTTATGCGCCAAATCAACAACCTCTTTAGTAATCCTGATATTATCTTCCAGTTTTTCTGCCGAAGCATCTACCATCACGGAAGAAACAAGGTCGTTCTCAATACAGAACTTAATAAAATCAAAATAGTTGGGTGTGGCATGATCAATATGAAGTCCAATTCCACATTTGGGAAATTGTGCAGAAAAGGTCTTCACCATCGTAGAAATCATTCTGGCTCCAATTTGTAAATCCTGAGAAGTACCTGCCGCATATTTACAGGCACCAGTACTCATTTGAATTAAGCCATCTGAATTGACTGCAGCATAGCCCTGAACAAGAGCTCTGATTTGAGTGTCAAAAACAACATTAGATGCAATAATACCAAAACGCTGTTTTTTGGCTTTGAGGAAAACCTCTTTCAGTTGTGCACCGGATAGAAACATTTTATACCTCCATATAAGTTTATCTCTTATAAAATAATATATCTAAAGGTGGATATAAAGTCAAGGGAAATCTGCAGAGGAGAATAGAAGCTAAAGGTGGGAGCAAATAAAAACACTGCCAATTTACAAATGATAAACCATAAAAATAAGCGTTACTAATCCTGCCCTTCAGCGTAAATTTTTTTGCCGAATAGCATTTAAAGAGTAATAATACCTTTTGCCTAATCCTTTCTTTAACGACTCTTTAACGATTCTTTAACAATGCCTTAACTTTGTTAAGGAGTCGTTAAAGAATCGTTAAAGAAGCATAAAAGATTTAACTTGGTGCGCAGCTGTAAGTCAGGAGTCATTTGTGCCTTGATAATTTTCACCTGGGAGATAACTTTTGGGGCTGTCCTCACTGTAAGTCAGGAGTCATTTGCGCCTTGATAATTTTTACCTGGGAGATAAATTTTGGGGCGCATATGACTCATGACGGCACTGATGGCACAGTAGACCAATCAAAAATCAAATCATAGTCGTCATGAGTCCTCACTGCCAAACGAATTAGTCCATAACGTAAAAGTTATTTCGGCAGTGACGACTCCTGACTTGCAGTAGATAAATTTACATATAAGTATAGTTCAACTGGTCTTCAAATCTCAAAATTGTGAATTAAAACAGGAACAAAAAAGAAGGTGGAGAAGAAATCTCCACCTCCAAATATTTTTACGGATGCGCTATGTTTAGTTGATTGCTATCACCCGATAGAATTTTTTATCAGCAGCAGTGCCACTATAAAATAAATTAGAAGTAGTTGTTACTGTAGTCCAAGTTCCATAAGGATCATCTGCGGATTCAACTCTATAATTTGTAGCTCCAGAAACTGCACTCCAGCTAAGGTTTATCGTTCCAGCAACTTGAGAAATATTAACAATCGGAGCTTCCAAAATTCCTGCAGCAGGAGTTATATCTGCCAGAAAACGGGGACTGAATTGCATTGCATCATTAAATTGTCCTCCCAGACAGATAATATCCACAGGATCAGTCGGAATTGGCGTTCCGGCATAATCGGTATTGGGGAAAGTTCTCATTACTCCATTTCCGGAAGCATCGGTAGCAGGAATATTTTCAGCTGTAGAGGCAAATAATCCGGTCTCGTTGGGGGTTAAAGTTACGCTGTAAATCTTTAGCAGCTTTGCCTGGTCGTCAGAAGTGATAGTAGCCAGGGTTCTTGTTACCGGAACAATTGTATTATTATGAGAAGTTGCGGCACCCGGATCAGCAAGTGGAACAAATTGCAAAAGACCTGCATACACAGATAAAGTTCCTGCTATACCTGTAATGCCATCATAGAGATTATAGGTTGTGGTTATTATCCCGCTCGGGTCATCAATAACGATAGCAGCAGTAGCATCCTGGATATATTTTTGGTGGCGATTTGTCTGCTGGAAAGTAAGAACTGCTTCTCCGGTAAGGCGATAGGAACTGCCTATAGTTCCTGCTCTCAATTGAGCTATAGTAGATACATTTTCCGGGAAATCATAAAAAGCAGTGGCAATAGCAGAAGGAGTATAACCCGCAGCGTAAGCTTTAGCTTTTATGGTTGTGTCTGAACTGACAGGAATTGGAGCGCTGTAAATATCAGAGGACTCTGTGGGCTCAGAACCATCTGTAGTATAGTGAATTACCGCTCCAGAAGTAGTTGTGCTGATCGTTACATTGATAGGACTGGCATAAGCACCAGCAGGAGGATTAAAAACAGGTGTAATTACTACATTGCCAAAGGTATGCATTCCCAGATTATCAATATAGTTCTGAGGATAAACAACCCACTCACTATCATCTGCATTAGTTCCAGCACTTGTTGCCCAATCCAAATTACCCTGAGTAACAGAAGGTTTACGAATTAAAGTATGTTCGGCAGTTGCAGAAGCTATTCCGGCAACAGGCCAATTGATAGTTCCAGGATCAATTCCAATAGTGCCAATAACATCTATCAAGGTTTCTGTAGTTCCAAGTTTATATAGTCCCAGAGCGTCATTTCCATTGAAAAAAGTAACACTTGCAGTTGTATCTGATAGAGCAAGTATATCTGCATTGGCGGAAGGATTGGCAATAACATAAACATCCAAATGATTAAGAGTTCCGGTTAAATTTAAAGTGTTTGTTGGCGTTAAAGAACCGTCAGCATAAAGGCAAACCTTGTAATTGCTTAAATCAATCGGTCCACCGGTTCCGTTGAAGATTTCAATCACTTTATTGTAACTGCTGCCTTCAATATATTCAGAGAAAAATAAGTCACTTGCCATTCCGGGTTGAGCTGTAGCGGTTCCACTAACAGGCAGTTGATATTCATTAGCATAAGTAGTATTGTGGCAAATTATACTGTTAAAAGTTCCTGCTCCCGTTGCGTTCATTCGGACATAAACATTGCCGTTATAGTTGTAGCTTAAGGACAAAGATGTTGCCCAGTCACTTGTGCCGTTTGAACTTAATTCAAAAGGATAAGTAGTAGTTATTATAATAGGATCAACAGCTCCTGATGCACTTAGAGTATAGGATTGAACTGCTGAAGGAGTTCCTGCTTCGGAACTAAAAGGAGTTAAATTGGCAGTAATATTCCAGCTGACAGGTGTGGGAAAAGCTTCTCCAGTAACATGAACATTAACTGGTTCGGCACCGGCACTGGTATGAACAATATTGCCCTCATATTCACCAATGGCAGAAGCCAACATACGAACATAAATTAGAGCATTGAAATCAGCCGGGACAGTAATACTGGAAGCCCATCCTTCTGTTTGCGAAGTAGAAACCTGAAAGCCGTTGGGAGCTGTAACAGTTATTCCACCTAAGATATTGGTTCCCCATAAAGTGTAGTCCCTGATTTCATCTGAAGGAAGATTAACAATGCTTTCCAAAGGATCAAGTTCAGTTGTGCTGGTATGAATAACTGGCGTCTCCATTGGAGTTCCTTCCCATAGTTTAGCCCAATTATTAGTTACTCTGATTCCGTCAATTTTGGCTATGGGAGTGTTATTTGCCTGGCGGATAGCCACAGCTCCTATTGCCGATATGTCTATTCCGGTTAAATCTGAAGCTGTAAGTTGAGCGGTTGGTTCGGTTGCTCCGATAGTTGGATTAACCCACATATAGACCTCATCGTTTGTAGATCCGGAGACCATAACATATTTAACAACAATCAGATAAGTAGTATCTAAATTATAACTATAAGGAGTAGCGGAGGTTTCGGAAATAGCACTTGCTGCTTTAGTTATACCAAATCTTAAGTTATTGGAAGCATCTTTTTGGACAAAAACCTTTCCTTTGAAATCAGTACCGATAGTGTTGGGAGCGAAGTGGAAGAAATAATCAGCTGTGGTTTTAGCTTCGGAAGCATTGAACAGAAAGGAGACATAAAAAGTTCCCGAGGTCTGATTAGCAAAAGTTTTATTAACATCTTCCGCAGAACCGGAATAAACTGTCTGTGCCGCTAAACCCTGATAAGCATAATAGCCAGGATAGACAAGTCCTTCATCAGCTACGATAATAGGATGGCTACCAGCTCCACTATGAGGTACCCAACCGTGAGCAGTTAATAGGTCACCAGCCGGATAGTTAAATTCTTCCTCCAGAAAAGTCGTTGAGACACTAGGATCAATCACTATACCATTTACGGCTAAGTTTTGGGTCTCAGCTCCTGTGCTGGAATGGACTATGTTGCCGGAAAAAGTTCCTGCTGTAGCTCCTGTTAAACGCACATAAACAGTTCCGCTAAAAGAACTGGCTAAATTAAGGGTGTTAGAATAAGTAGTATTATCTGTAGAAAGTTCATAACCGGTAGGTGCAGTAACACTTATTCCTGCGGTTAAAAATAATCCGGTTACCATATAATGTTGCTCTGGAGAAGGAGTTCCCAATAAAGTGCTGAAATCAGTTAAACTGGCAGTAATCTCTATCATTGGAGAAGGATTGGTAACAGTTCCTTCTACGGCAAGGTTAACAGTAGTTGCTCCAGGACTGGAATGAACTATATTGCCGGAAAAAGTTCCTGCTGTGGCTCCTGTTAACCGCACATAAACAGTTCCGCTAAAAGTAGCCGGTAAAGACAAATTGCTGGTATAGGTTGTTCCATCAGTAGAAAGAGCAAAGCCAGTGGGAGCGGTAACAGTGATATTTCCGGTTAAATTTTGACCACTCAAATTGTAGGTTTGAGCTGCTGAAGGAGTGCCGGTATAAGTAGAAAAAGGAGTTAAAGTGCCATTTACTATAATGATAGGTGAAGCTGTTCCTGTGGCAGTTATGCTTACATCATCAATACCCAATGCCTGAGCACTGGTAACAGTTGAACCACTTGTTACAGAATAGTTCCAGGCAAGATATAAAGAGCTTCCTGCTGGTAAGGAATATGATAAGATAGCGTTGTTTACAGGAACTGTATCTCCCGGGGCAGAATCATAACCACTAGTTGAAGCATCAGCCGGGAAAGAAGTTAAAAATGAACTTCCTGCAGTAGTCCAGGTTGTTCCATCAGCGGAATAATACATTTGGATGGAAAAACCGGCTGGATTAGTTCCCATCCTGTATTTTTCCACATTGTAACTGATAGTAAAAGAATTGATGGCACTGCTGCCGTTATTGGTAAGCTGAACATAAACATTGCCACTTTTGGTACCAGAGCCGGAAGATAAAAAACCAACTGCACGATCTTCAGCAGTCGCTGCAGGACCTGCTCCATAGTTATAAATACCCTGAGAGGCGGTGGTAGACATATTATTACCACCTATTTTTTCAGTGGCAGTTACGGCTGCAGCATAAGTTCCAAGAGTTCTAACTGAGTTATTTTTATCAACTTTCCAACCTGCAGGTAACGGTGCAGTAGCTGTAGTTCCTATACCATCAAGGTTTTCGGTAACAGTCAGTCCTGCTTGAATGTTTACTTGGGCGAATAACCCTCCTATAAAGGAAAGGGTCAACATAATTATAAACAATGTCTTTCTCATAATTCCTCCTTGAGAAGATAAGTTTCGTAATCTATTGTTATCGTTAATCACTCTTTAAATATAGTATATTTGGATATGGGTTTGGTGTCAAGGAAAATAATCAGGAATTTATATTGTTCACAGGCAGGAAAAGACGAAGACATCATTAATTCTGGAATATAATCGCGGCTTTAGCTCTCAGCTCTTACTTTCATACCCAATTCATTCTTTATTTCTTTCCTGTTATGCAAGTATAAAATAAATTTCTTTATCTATATAGGGAAAGACAAAATGGACTAAAAAAGCCCTGAGCTAATTCAGCCCAGGGCTTTCATTACTTGTTAACCTTTAACTTGCCAAACAGTTAATCAGTTAACTTATTTCATCATTATCATTTTCTTGGTGCTGCTGTATTTTCCAGCTTGCATCTTATAGTAATAGACGCCACTGGAAACAGAGCGACCGTTATCATCAGTTCCATTCCAAACAATAGTATGATTTCCAGGTTCCTGAATACCTTTCACTAAGGTTTTTACCAGCTGACCTTTAATGTTATAGATTTCAAGGGTTACAGGTTCTCTATCTTTAACGCTATAGCTAATAGTGGTTTCAGGATTGAAGGGGTTAGGATAGTTATTATGTAAAGCAGTGGCAACTACAGGAACTTCAGGATCATTAACATCGTTTCCTGCAACTGTAACATCATCAACACAGAAGAAGAAGGCATCATTGGAAAGGCATTGAATACCAATGTAAAGAGGTCCTGGCTGTGTAATTTGATAGGTGTATTCAGTCCATTCCACCGGTGCTTGAATATAATTTGGACCGCTAATGATAGTGAAGCTACCGGGAGTAGTATTATTAGAAATACCTACTTTGAATCTTTCCAATCCATAGTCATCTACATAACTTCTTGCCCAGAATTTGATGGAACTTGCTCCTGACAATTGCGGAGTAATCATCCAGTCATTATTAGGAGGAGTGGTTGAGGCAAAACTGCAAGCCATTTTGTTTCCTCCGTGAGCTGTAAGAGAAGTAAGAGGTGGAGTTGTAGTAGTAGGATTGAAGATTATAAATGCCATCGGACTATAGGCATTTTCCCAGGCATAACCTTGAATACCATAAGTTCCGCTTAGGTCCACATCAACCAGTGTCCAAGGAGCAAAAGTTAAAGTGAAATCAGGATAGGTTTCAAAGCCATCACTAAACAAATCTGAGGTTGGAGGCAACTGGAAGTTTACAGTAGTGGTTTGACCGGTTACAACTATGATACCAGAATGCGTAACGGAAGCATAATTGGGATGGCTAGCAGTTACACTATGAACTCCAGAAAGCACTGTCATACTATATGCACCGCTGGCATTGGTTGTAGCAGTAACATCTTCGCAGGTAACAGTAGCTCCAGAAATTGGTTGATTTTGCATATTGCGAACAATACCAGCAATAGTTCCAATTTCATGATACAAAGGCAACGCATTAGACAAAGCGGCAACGGAATAAGCTCCACCTGTGTAAACTGCCTTTACTGCCCATTTATATGTTCCATCCGGTAACGAAGCCCAATCTTCATCCGCAAAGCTTAAAGCAGTAATAGGAGTGCCGGTTAAAGAAGTCCAGGCACTTTCATTGGTTTCCTGACCTTGCAGTAAACGCCATACCTGATAACCAACCAGAACTCTGTCATCGGTAGATTTTATAGATTGAACAGTTTCATTATTATGGGAGATAGATTTAGCCATACCTTGAGGTAAGGATTTAGTTCTCTGTAGAACTGTTCTAATCCCTTCAAAAGAGGGTGCAGCTGTAGGTGCTGCCCAACCAACGAAACCTTGGATATTCCAGTTGTAATCCAGATCAGGATTCTGCTCAATTAGAGTGGTCCAGGAACCACCAAAATACATCATATTGCCAAAACCATTAACAGCAGGACCGGCATCACAACCGGCAGGATAACCGCTTGTTACAACATTACGGTAACCAAACCATAGTTCTTCATTACCTGTAACGAGAACAGGATTATTCAAGGTAACAGTATTATATGTGTCAAGAACTGGCGTAAAACCTTGATCTACAACCATATTAGCTGGAGCAGCAGCAGTTCCTCCAGTCCAAACGCGAACGGAGAAGGTTCCTGCCTGGGCAGGCCATACTTTGAGTGTATATAAGCTCATTCCGGCATAATCAGCAAGAGCGGATGCAGGGTAGCGAATGTATACATCAAAGTCATTTGCACTACCAGTACCTATGCTATCATTATTTTCACCACTGTCATAGTGCAGCCATTCACCTCCCGCAGATCCAGGTGCCATCCAAGTAATATTGGCAATAGCTCCATTATCTGTTGCTTGAACATTTACAGGAGGTAAAGTGATTTCGGTAAGCACGAAGTTTTGAGTTGTGGTCTGCATACCTGTAATTACTACACCTGCCTGTGAACCGGATTGATAACCTTGCTTGGTACAAGTTACAGTATATGTTCCAGCATAAACGCCAAAACTGTAATGTCCGGTAGCATCGCTTTGACCGCTATATTCACCAGCGGTAATTGTGGCACCTTGAATTGGAAGATTGGTTCCAAATTCAGTAACTGTTCCGGTTAAGGTTCCCATCATACCTTTGTGAATTTCATTGGAGAATGCGGCATTGGAAAATACATTATTGGTATAGACAGCTTTCACAGCAAATTTATAAACACCGGAAGGTAAGGGCTGCCAGGCATTATCTACATAAGTAGTAGGAGTAATAGTAGAAGGAGTTAGAGTTGTCCAGTTTGCCTCATTACCTTGATCAGCAGCTAAAAGACGATATACTCTGTAGCCAAGCAAAACTCTGTTATTTTCAGTAGGCCTTTCTACGCTTAGAACGGGCTCACTGATTGCAGGATTCTTTATCCTGTCACGACTGATAGGCAAAGAAGGATAAACCATTTTGGGTGTTGAATTATTTACTTTGGAAGCTGCTAATAGTTCCTCTGTGCTGAATTTCAGAACATTATCGGGCGTACCGATAAGGATATCATCCACGAACCAAACATACCACATTCCATCAGCGGAAGGCGGATCATCTGAATGCCAGGCAAGCTTAATTTGCTGTCCGGTATAGGAAGAAAGATCAATAGTAATTGGAGTGGCATAATAATTCCATCCGCCTGTTAAAGCAGTTGCATCCCAAAGAACAGTCCAAGTATTGCCATTATCTGTAGAGACCTTAATATAATAGTGGTCATCATGGGTAGAACCAAGATAGACATAGCTCCAGAATTGTAATACAGCATTTCCGGGGCAAGAGAATTGAGGTGTAATCAACCATTCATCTTGATGAACATAATCCCACCACATTGCTGCTTGATAAGATCCACCATGAGGAGGAACTGCAGGTGTAAGAGCTATAGTTCCTACCTGACACCAGGTTGGATAGACACCAGTTGTTCCTGCTGCACCTGTATTCGTGATAATTTGACTCCAGTCAGTAGGCGGGAAGGTTGTGCCTTCAAAGCCCTCTGTAATTGTTTGAGCATTAGGATTGGGTGGTTGCCAGGTAACGGTTACATTAGTGAAATTTGCAGCTTCTTCAGCAACTACTCCATAAGGAGGAAACGCCAATTCGTTAACCGTAATATCACCCATATTCACATTTGTTGTTCCAACTACAACCTGACCCGTTGCCGGTTGATAACCAGTAGCAGTAGCAACATAGTTATAGGTCTGATTAGCAAAAACATTAGGAATAGTGAAGTTACCGGTAGCATTGGTTGTTGCCTCATAAGGTTCATAACCACTTAAAG
>Ga0265297_10000466_pt1 | contig 119460 bp, 117 predicted proteins | sample Munlanlwell13791_FD_192502 | JGI IMG/M metagenome (GOLD analysis project Ga0265297, IMG submission 192502) | Leachate microbial communities from a municipal landfill in Southern Ontario, Canada - Leachate well 137-91 | ecosystem: Engineered > Solid waste > Landfill > Unclassified | place...
GTGAGCCAGGCAGGCGGCGGCGACCTGATCGTCACCAACACCGGCGCCATCGGGATCAGCGGCGCGATCGGCACGGCGACGGGCAATACAACCCTTACGGCGACGGATGCCATTACCCAGACGGCGGCCGTCACGACGGCGACCCTGACGGTACTGACTAAAAAGGACGGCGGCGCAGCGATCAACCTCAACAATGCAGGCAACCATGCCGCTACCATCGATCTGAGAACGCGTGATGCAGCGAACGCTGTCAATGATGCCGGCGCCATCACCTACGTGGATAACGCGGGGTTTGATGTGGCGGCGGCCAATACGACCAGTACGGTCAGCCTGACCGGCAAGGGCGCCATCACCCAGAGCGGTTCCATGACGGGTACGACCCTGACGGCGAAGACCTTAAAGGATACCGGGGCGGCCATTACCCTGAACGATGCGGGCAATGAGTTTGCGACCGTCAATCTCCAGGTCCGCAATCTGGCAGACGGCGCCAACGCGGCCGGGGCCATTGCCTACAGGGATGCCACGGGCTTTGACGTATCAGGGATAAAGACGGCAAGCACGGTTGGTCTTACTGCGGTAAACGGGGCCATTACGGATACCGGGGCTATCGCCGGCACGACTCTTACCACGAGTTCGGTGGGCGGCACCGTTCTTGACTTCGGCCATACGGTTACGGGCTCCAATGCCACGAATACGACCTCCGGGAATATCCAGTTGGTGAATACGGGCAATCTGGATGTAACCGGCGTGAGCCAGGCAGGCGGCGGCGACCTGATCGTCACCAACACCGGCGCCATCGGGATCAGCGGCGCGATCGGCACGGCGACGGGCAATACAACCCTTACGGCGACGGATGCCATTACCCAGACGGCGGGGGCAATAACTTCAGCCGGGCTGAATATTAATGCTGCTGGCGATGTTACTCTTTATAGCGCCACGAACAATGTAGCGACCATATCCGGTTCCACTTCGACGTCAGGCGCTGCCATCAAGTATCAGGATTACGATGCACTCACGGTAGATACTGTGAACGGGGTGGCAGGCATCACGACTAAGGACGGTGCGGTAGAATTGAAGACCGGCGGCCAGCTGATGCTTAATGGAGCGATAACAACGAAGGATGCTACGGGTGGGGCGGTGACACTTAAGGCGACAACGGGTGGTGTTGCTATAAATCAGAAAATTGAAGCTGGAGAGGCGGCGGTAAGCATAACGACTGGTGGTGTTGATCAACTGTTTGACAACAAAGCTTCGATTACCGGGAATGCGGTCACGATCACAGCGGATGACATAGACCTGGCAGGCGGCACCATCAATGTAGGCGCAAACAATATTGTGACGTTAAAATCAAATACTGTTGGTATCGCGATAGAGTTGGGCAATGCGACCGAAGCCGCTGCGAAACTGAGCTTGACGGATGCGGAGCTTGATACCGTATCGGCGAAAACACTAAGAATAGGCGCATCAGATGCAGGTGCGATCAATGTATCTACAGCATTGACACCTGCAGGCGTAACGAATCTGGCACTGACAACGGGCGCGAATGTAACCCAGGCGGCTGGGGCTAAGGTAACGGTAACCGGGTTGAAGATAGATGCACAAACCGCGACAACACTCAATGAAGCGAATGATGTTGGAACTTTGGCAGCGAAAATTGCGACAGCCGGTCAGGCGTTCAGTTATACGGATAGTAATGCCGTGACGGTCGGCGAAGTGGACGGAATGAAAGGTATCACGACGAATGGTGGTACGGTGACCCTGACGGCGGACAACATGTCCCTTAATAATGTCGATGTCAGCGGCGCCACGATCACGACCAGCGGTGGCGCAGTAACTCTAACGGCAGATAATATGTCCCTGAACGGTCCAGTGAATATTAGTTCTGGAAACTTGACCTTGACAACGAGGACAGCCACGACGGCTATACAACTAGGTGGGGAAGCTGCAGACGGTACAGGAATCCTGGGGCTTAGCCAGGATGAACTGAACAAGATCTCGACTAGCGGAGGATTAACCATTGGTTCGACAGAAAATACCGGTGGGATTGAGGTGATATCGGCGGGGGCAAACCTTTCGGGAGGTGGGATCACGGGGTTGTCGAAGCTGCAGACCGGTGGCGGAAATATTACCCTGACGGGTAACCTGTCTGCACCCGGCGATCTGACGTTGGATACGCGCGGCGGCGGGGCGACGACCGGACAGATCACGGGGGGTGGGGCGCTGACAGCGGGCGCTGGCGGCAGCGGAACCTTCACGGCGAACGCTTCGACAGGAATCAACCTGAGCGCTAGCAATAACGCCAGGACGGTACACCTGAACAACGACACTTCCGGGAATGTTAATTACACCAGCTCCGTAGGGAGCGGGAACAGCCTTACAGTGGATGGAACGAAAAACGGCTTGAGTGGGATATTCAGCGTAACGGAATCAACGGGCGACCTGACCGTCAGCGCCGGTAACATTACGACCCAGGGCAGCGAGGTGTCTTTGAAGACCACGCAGGTGGACGGGCTTCTGACAACGACGGGAAATATCGATACAGGCTCCGGGGCAAACATTACCTTGACAGCGGACAATATGAATTTGATCGGTAACCTTGATGCAGGGACGGGGGGCAGCCGGGGGGTAACACTGCAGCCCAACGCGGATAACAATATTAAGATCGGCGTTGGGGCCGCGGATAGTGCGGGCGTGTTAGGCTTGACGGAAACGGAACTGCAGACGGTGACGGCGGACAAGCTGATTATCGGGAAAGGTACCGCCGGGACCATGACGATGGCGGGAGGCCTGAGCCTTACCTCCGTTCCCACCCTGAAACTGATCTCCGGAGCGGGAATCACCGGCGCCGGCAACACGATCAGCATTGCCAATCTTGCCCTTTCCGGCGGAACCGGAGCAGTGGATGTGAAGACAACGGTATCCCAGTTGGCAGCCCAGAACACCTCCGGAGGGATCACGATCAGCAACACGAACTCCTCGGGGCTGACCGTGGGGAACGTCGAAGGCGTCACCGGCATCTCCAGCAACAACGGGGATATCTCCCTGACCGAAACGGCGGGGAATATCACCATTGCCGGCACCGTGGATGCCGGCATGGGGAATGTCACCCTGAAAACGGCGGGGGCTCTGGTGAACGGCGGGGCGTCTTCGGATGTCGACATCAGCGCGAAGAGTTTGAATGCGACGGCGGGAAACGGCATCGGTCATCAGAACGCCCTGCATACAAAGGTCGCCAACCTCACGGCGGAAAGCACCGGCGCGGGAAGCAACAACATTGAAATCACCAACACCGGCAGCCTGAATGTAACCGGAGGGATTATGAACAGCGGTTCGGGGGGTATCATTCTCGACAACACCGGCGCTGTGGATACCGGTTCAAAAACAATCACCGCATCGGGAGGCCGCGTTACCGTGACCACCCATAGTCCCCTGACAGTGGGCAGCGGCGGCATTACGGCGGAGAGCGATGTTACCCTGGATGCTATGCCGAGTAGCGGTGACGACACCTTGACCATCAATGGCCCCGTCAAGTCCAGCAGTGGCGATATTGTTCTGAAGGCAGGCGATGCTATAGTTCAAAATTCAACCCTGGAAGCGGCCAATGGCGATGTCTACCGTAATGGGGTTTCGGATCGTTCCGTTGCGGCGCAATTGGGGAAAGCTAATATCATCGCCCTTGACAATACGCTGGGTCAGAAGGATGCCGATGGCAATGACAATAAGAAAGATAAGGATAAAGATCAAGAAATTGACAAGAAGAAAGCAAAGGACGGCAAGTCCGATGAGACAGACAAGACCAAGTTGCCTTATTGTAATTAGTTGGCTAGCAGCTATTTGGCTTCTCTGGGGCCTCACAGCGGTCATGGCCGCCGGCAAGGCAGGCACCGTAACCCACCTGAGCGGCCCGCTGTTTGCCAAGAAGGCGGATGGGACCGTCAAGACGCTGGGGATAAACTCCATAGTCGAGGCTGGTGATGTCCTGATTACCGAGAAAAAGACCTTTGCCCGCATCAAATTTCTCGATAATGGCGAGGTCACCTTGAGGCCGCAGTCTCAATTCAAGATTGATCAATTTCTTTTCGATCAGGCCAAGCCCAAGGAAGATAAAGCCGTCTTCAGCGCCATTAAGGGAGGCCTCCGCGCCGTAACGGGACAGATCGGCAAGCGTGTTCATGGTGACAGTTACCGGATGAACACGCCGGTGGCCGTATGTGGAATCCGGGGGACAATATTTGAGGTCAGAATTTCCGAGGGGGATAGCGGGGGACTAAGCAAGGGGCTTTACGTGTTTGTCCCGGAGGGAACTATAACGTTGAGCAACAGCGCCGGCACTCAAAGCGTCAGTGCCGGGCAATTTGCCCATGTGCGGGATCTGCAAAGCAAACCCATCATCCTGCCATCTAATCCGGGCATAAGCTTCACCCTGCCGGAAAGTATCCAATCAAAGCCGAAGCCCCAGACCGGCTGCACGGTCCGCTGAAGATTGATGATGGCATCACTAATAATATTCCCTTATTCAACGAAATAGATTGACATCTGTGGCTAAATGAATCTATTTTTCATCGATCCGCTGATTAAGGAAAGGCACGAATGAACGATAACAGATATACAGCGATTTCTCCGGGAGCGATCATTCAGGAGTCGTTGCCGGATTTCAGGATCTACGTTCGCTCCGCGCAGGGGAAATATGTCCTCTGGGCCCTGGAAGGAAACAAGGTCAGTACGGAACAGCTCGACAGGCTTTCGGAAAGCGGAATGACGGATGTCTTCGTGGATCTCGAAGAACATTTCAAGTATGAACAATATCTGGAAAACAATCTGGGAAAGATCCTCGAAAATGAAAAATCGCCGGTTGACCAGAAGGCGACGATATTCAGTAAGGTTTCCACTAACGTCGTTAAGGGCGCCTTTGAAACGTGTTTGGGAATGGGCACAATGGGGGCAAGCGCCATCCAGCGAACCCATAAATTTGTTGAAAACGCCCTGATCTTCATCAAAGAAACAAAATCCCTTCCCGCCTTGGCAAAGATGATCGGGCACGATTACCAGACATATGAACATGCAACCAAAGTCCTCTGGTTTACTACGGTATTTCTCAGAAATAACCTGGACATCCTGGAGTTGATTGAACCCGATTCTCAGACGTTAGATGCCGAAAAGAAGCTGGACGTGTTAAGACAATGCGGCGTTGGCGCCCTCCTTCATGATATCGGCAAGGCCCTCATTCCACAGGATATTCTCAGCAAAAAAGGGCCTCTTACGGAGGTCGAGTGGGAAATCATGAAACGCCATCCCCTCAATGGTTTAGCCATGCTTCTGGATACGGACCTACCCGTATTTGTCAAGAAGGCGATACTGCATCACCATGAGGATTACCAGGGCGGGGGATATCCCATGAACGTTGATGGCAAGAACATCAACATCCTGGCCCGCATATTGAGAATCGCCGACGTATTTGACGCCATGACCTCCCGCCGGCCGTACAAGGAGCCCATACCGCCCTTGAAGGCGGCACAAATCATGATCGGAAAACCAAAAAAAGGTGAGGAAGATGGTGATGAGGCCAGTGATGATCGCGATCAGGGCATGAAAGGATGTTTCGATGAAGAGCTGCTACGTAAATTCATCCTCTTTCTCGGGAAGATGTCCTTGAGTGGATAAAAAGGATGGACCCGGCTCGTTGATAAATTGCCGCCCAGTGAAAGAACTAGATTATGAAAATTTATTTAATTACCATATGTGTTATATTAATTTGTTATATCGGTACGGCCACGGCCGAGGAACCGAGGGCAGGATTCGTGAAGAATGTTTCCGGGCAGGCATTCATCGAGCGCAATAAAGTCATGGTGCCCGCCAAGGTTAAAGACAGATTGATGGCAAACGATATCCTTGTCACAGGTCAAACCGGATCTATGGGGCTCATCCTGCAGGACAACAGCGTCATGTCTTTAGGTTCAAATACCCGTCTTGTCATTTCGAAATTCATGTTCGAACCTGCCGATGCAAAACTTTCTTTCGTTGCCCAGATTAAAAAAGGCACCGTGGTTTATCTAACCGGTCTCATTGCCAAACTGAACCATGGCGGCGTAAGATTCGAAACTCCGGCAGTTGTTTGCGGTATCCGCGGGACACATTTCGCCATCAAGGTCGAAGATCCGGGAAACTGATAATTCAGTGACAAGAAAGCCTTTTTTGCCTCCCCATTGCTAAGTGAAGCACCTCAAGGGAAACAGGAACAATGAAAGATAAACTACTCATGAGAATGCGGAAAATCACCATCTTTCTTTTACTTTTAGTACTCCTTATGTCCGGGTGTGCTCCCACTACACAAATAGTTCTGCTGCCGGATCCGGACGGTAAAGTAGGAATCCTGGAAGTTTCAAATGTAAAGGGGGCACAGACACTCAACCATGCCTGGCAGGCCACCGAATCTGCAAGTATGGACAGGACGCCCAGTGAACCGAAAATTCTGGAAGAACAAAATGTTCGCCAAGTATTTCGCGAAGCTTTGGCGGCGGAACCCATCCCGCCGGCTAACTTTATCATATATTTCAAGACAGACCGTGCTACCCTTTCAACCGAATCTCTCTCAGTATTGGCCAAAGTCATAGAGGCAATCCAAGTCCGGAAATCGACAGATATTATCGTCAGCGGCCACACCGACGCGGTTGGGTCCGGCGATTACAACCGCCGTCTTTCCCTTCGGCGCGCCAGAGCCGTAACGGACATTTTGGTTGCCAGGGGAATAGATCGGGAAAACATTCAGATAACTTATCACGGCAAGGGTAATCCTCTGGTGCCTACCCCCGACGGAGTGCCGGAACCTCGGAACCGCCGGGTGGATATTACAGTCCGTTGAGTTCGTAAAAGAAGTTTCCCGAAACTTTACTTATATTTAACCACTAATTCGACCGTCCTCCTGAATTCATTCCCATATTGATACATATTTGTCCATACCCCCACTGATCAAACAATACTGTTCGATCCCTCACTCCGTACGGCATAAGAGCCGATAACAATTATTCCAATATAATCATCTACATGACTCAACAAATCCCTTTTGGCACGGTCCTTGATCTACTCTGATCATCCTTCACTTCAGGGAAATATTTTTGTCAGGAGGTTTTTATGAATACAGGTGATACAGCGTGGGTACTGATGTCCACGGTCCTGGTTTTTGCCATGACGATCCCGGGGCTGGCCTTCTTTTACGGGGGTCTTGTCAGAAGGAAGAACGTCCTTTCCATTCTGATGCAATGCTTCATCATCATGTGCGTCATTTCTTTACAGTGGGTTCTCTTCGGTTATTCCCTGTCTTTTGGTCCCGATACGGGCCAAGGAATCATCGGCAGCCTGAAATGGGCGGGGCTCAATAATGTGGGGGGGCAGCCCAACGGCGATTATGCCGCCACGATCCCTCATTCCGTCTTCATGATCTTTCAGTGCATGTTCGCCGTCATCACCCCGGCCCTCATGATCGGCGCCTTTGCGGAACGGATGAAGTTCTCCGCCTTTCTGGTCTTTACGATCCTCTGGGCGACCTTCGTCTATGATCCCCTGGCTCACTGGGTCTGGGGAACGGGCGGCTGGATGAGGAATCTCGGCGGCCTGGATTTTGCCGGGGGCATCGTCGTCCATGCCAGCTCCGGAGTTTCGGCCCTGGTCTTGTGCGTCCTGTTGGGCAAACGGTTAGGCTACCAGAAGACCCCTTTCCGGCCCCATAATCTGCCCTTCACCGTCCTGGGAGGGGCCCTGCTCTGGTTTGGATGGTTCGGTTTCAATGCCGGGTCCGCCCTGGCGGCCAATGACCTGGCGGCCAATGCCTTTATCACCACCCACATCGCCACGGCGGCGGCGGGATTAACCTGGGCCCTCATCGAGTGGCAGCAACACGGCAAGCCCACGATCCTGGGAACCGTCACGGGGGCCGTAGCGGGACTGGTGGCAATCACCCCGGCCTGCGGATTTGTGAACCCCATGAACGCCATCTTCATCGGCATTATCGTTGCCTTCATCTGCTATCTGGCCGTCGCCGTAATCAAGGCTAAGCTCGGCTACGACGACGCCCTGGACGCCTTCGGTGTCCATGGGGTGGGCGGCATCTGGGGAACTATCGCCGTAGGTCTCTTCGCGGAAAAGGCGGTTAATGCCGCCGGGGCGAATGGTCTCTTTTTCGGCGGCGCCCAGCTCTGGCCTCAGCTCATTATGGCCGTCGTTGCGCCTCTCTTCGCCGGCGTCATGACCTTCATAATCTACAAGCTGGTGGACGCCGTCATGTGCGTCCGGGTCAAGGAAAAGGACGAAACCATCGGTCTCGACCTGACACAACAGAGTGAAGCCGCTTACACGGTAATCGAATAGAAGGGAGGAGATAAGTCATGAAATACATTATTGCCATTATTCAGCCCCATAAACTGGACGAAGTCATGACCGCCCTGGAAAAAGCGGAAATACCCCTGGTGACGGTATCGAATGTCCTGGGCCGGGGCCGGCAGAAAGGCGTCACGGAGGTGTACCGGGGAACCAAGGAAGTAGGAAGCCTGCTGAAAAAGGTGAAACTTGAAATCGCCGTCAATGAGGAATTTGTGGCGCCGGCCCTGGAAGCAATCACCGGGAGCGCCAGCACCGGCGAGGTCGGCGACGGCAAGATCTTCATTCTCGATCTCCAGGAGGTGATAAGAATCAGTACGGGAGAGCGGGGCGGCATTGCCATCGGCTGATCTTTTACAATGGGATCATAACCTCCGCATCTTATATGAAAATAGCCCCGGGCCTCTTCATATCTCCTTGATACCATACAGGCCGTGGGGGACATTACAAGAGGTGGATATATGGGAAACAGGCATTCATTCACCACGGAAGATCTTTTGAAAAGCCACATGACGGATTTCGAGAGGCACATCATCGCATCCGCCCTACAGCGAACCGGCGGCAATCAGGCGGCGGCGGCAAGACAACTGGGGACGACCAGAAGAATCCTCAAGTACCGCATCCGCAAATACGGAATTGATGTCTCTCAATTCCGCAATCAGAAGAAACGCCTTGAATAATAACAATTATCGAAGGAGGATAAACTTATGTTTTCAAAAAATATTATAATGGCGGTGCTTTTATCGATGCTGATTATTTTCAGTTTTCCTTTTGCTTACGCTGCGGAAGAGAAACCGGCGGCGGATACGAAGGTCCCTGTCGAGACCGCCAAAGCACCGGCAGCAACGTCAACACCAGCCCCAGCGGCAGAAGAAAAGCCCACGGGTGACTTCACCGTGTCAGCATTGAGCCAGTATATTTGGAGGGGTTATGAATTGAGCCGTAACAGCATCGTCGTTCAGCCCTCGGCGACGATCGGCTATAAAGGTTTTACCGCCAATGTCTGGGGCAACCTGGATACGAGACCTTATTTTGCGGGAACTGGTGATACAAATTATCCAAGCACCTGGAACGAAACGGATTTAACTCTGTCTTATACCAAGAATCTGGGGCTGTTCAATCTCGGGGCCGGCTACATCTACTACGCCCTGGGCTCCCTTAACAAAGACGCCCCGGATCGGGCTGACGCCCAGGAGATCTTTGCGACGGTTAGTCTGAACACGATTCTTTCACCGACCCTGACGGCGTATAAGGAAATCGATCACTACCGCAACTGGTATTTCCTTTTGGGAGTATCCCATGCCTTCGAGTTCAACAAGATGGTGTCCCTGAAGCTCGCGGCCTCGGCAAGCTATCTCCTGAGCACTTATGCAGACGCTACGCTTTTCAATGCCGGGGCGGGCTACGGCGGTTATCCCAAATTTGACAACAACAGCCAGGCGACAGACGACAAGTTCAGCAATTTCCACGATGGTAATGTGACCGTCAGCCTACCCATCAAGGCGACCGCGTACATTACGATCACACCGACGATTTCGTATGTCTTCCCCCTCTCCGACGACGCCAAGTACGAAATGAAAGGCTCGGGGATGAAAGGAACGGCGACCCCGGCCGACCGTGACAGCTCGTTCATCTACGGCGGTCTGGCGGCAAGTTTCTCTTTTTAGACGGGAGTAAAATTGATAATCCCTTTTCGACTATAGATAAAGATTGCGAATTGCAACCGAAGGCCATGCTCCCTCACCAGGGGCATGGCCTTCACTATTTTTCGTGCACCCCACCTCCCGGAAAACACCCTCCCTGCTTTTCATTCTTGATCCTTGTCGGGAAAGACTGATGGGGGATTTTCATGTAAACCGGTTTATGCAGCTCGCAGGGCTTCGACAATATTCATGCGCGAGGCGCGGAAGGCCGGCAGTAACCCCCCGATGAGCCCCATGATGAGGGAAAAGGACATGGCTTGCAGGACAATGGGTCCGGTGAGGGTGAATTTGAACGCCAGCTCCGAAAAGGTCTGAAAGTTCACCGTAGAAACGGTGATAAACTGCATGAAGGAGGCAAAAAACAGTCCCGCCGCGCCACCGATGAATCCGAGGAGCAACGACTCCGCGAGAAATGCCGCCAGGATGTTCCTGCGGCGGAAACCCAGAGCCCTCATCGTTCCGATCTCCCCGATCCGGTTGGCGACGGCGGAATACATGGTGATCATGGCCCCGATGATGGCGCCAATGGAGAAGATGATGGTAAGCGACAGGCCGAGGATTCTCAGGAACTTTGCCATCATCTCCGACTGGTCGAGATAATATCTCGTTTCCCGCTTGGCCTCGAGGGTCAGCCGCTGGTCTGCTTCGATTGCCCCTTTGGCGGTCGGAAATTCTGCCGGATTCTGCAATTTGAAAATAACCGATGAATAAACCGGACGCCGGAAGGCCTGCATCACCTGATCCACATCCCCCCATATCTCCGAACTGAATCCCGTATTGCCCGCATCGAAAACGCCCACTACGGTCCAGGTCCTCATTCCCCAGTTCAGGGTTCCCTGCAGACCGACCCCTTTAAATCCTTTGGCAATACTGTTTCCCACAATAATCTCCGATGACCCCATCCTGAACATGCGGCCTGAAACAAGCTTAACCTGCGGCCGCAGGGGTACGGATTTCTCCTCCACCCCGCGGACGACGACGTTTGAATGGGCCGCTGCCTTTTCATCGCCTCGCTTTTGCAAGGAAATGAGGACAACGACCTCCTTAGCCAGGAGTCGCCGGCCATGCTGGTCAATGGCCACCTGAGGAAGCATTTCCACAATTGAAGCCTGTTTACGCTCGATACTGCTCATGACCTCCGATGTGGAGCCCTTGCGGAACACTACCACATTGTCATAAGAGCCCGTCTCCACGAGGGTTTTCTGCAGGCCCTCGGCCATCATCAGGATGGCTGCAAAAACGAAGACGACGAGGGCCATGCCCGAAACCGTCAAGATCGTCGTCAGCCTCCGCTTCCAGAGGTTTCGCAAACTGTAGGAGATGGGAACCGCCATCAGCCGATCCTCCGCAACCCATCGGCAATGCCGATGCGGATTGCCTGGCGGGTCGGAATAATCGCTGCCAGGCAGCCGATGAGGATGGCGGCCAGAACATCAAGATAGAGTGTTTCCGTGGAGACAATGAAGATCGGGAAAAAGGTCTCGAGGGCATGGCCGAAGGCCGCCGCCGCGGGATATGTGAGGATCATGCCGGTTAGGCAGCCGGTAAGGGTGATCACAAGGGATTCCCCGAAAATGAGGATCGTGATATCCCGGCTGCCGAATCCCAGGGTTTTCATGATTGCATAATCGCCGATCCGCTCCCGGGTGGTCATGGCCATGGTATTGGCAACCACGGCCATGATAATGATGATGACGACGAAGGATACCATCTGAATGGCTGTGACGATGGCGCCGCTCATGGCGATAAATCCTTGGTTAAAGGCCTTCTCCGTCTCCGTAAGTGTCTCGGCCAGGGAGTTTTTGAAGGTTTTGTCCACGGCCAGGGCCACTTCCGCCGCCAGGTCCGGTCTGGTGACGGCGATCATATAGAATCCTACCTGATCGGCCTGCTGGGACGACACCTTCTTTATGGTTTCATTGAGATAATCCCAATGGAAATAAAACTGTGTTTCATCCGTCGTGTCATCCCTCCCCTTATAGATGCCCCTAAGGACGAAATCCCAGTTTCCCGGGTAGATGGTTCCCTTGAGGGTGACCGTGTCACCGATCTTCCATCGGTACTTCGCCGCCAGTTTCCTGCCGGCCACAAAACCTTTCCGGTCGGCAATAAATGCCTTTTTTTCCGCGGGGCTGAGCACAAATTCCGGATAGATTTCGAGATATGTCCGGGGCTCCACGCAGAAATTAGGAAAGAAATTCTTTTCATCGATGTAAACGCCGCCGAACCAGTTGCCATAGGACACCATTTTTACCCCCTCGAGCTGGCGTATTTTCTCATTATAGGAGAGGGGCAGGGTAAAAATAATGGAGATGGCGTTTCTGGTAACAAGGCGGGATGTCGAAGCGGCCTCGACACCGGCATACCAGGAGCTGATCACCGTCCGCAGGAGACCGAAGGCCAGAATAGCCACGGCGATGCCGAGGATCGTCAGGCCGCTGCGCAGCTTGTTATGAAAGGCATTTCTAAAGAGGATTTTGAGAATCATCATCGGTCAGGTATCCCTTATCCAGATGCCGGAGGATCTTTGCACGCTGTGCAGCCCTTGGGTCATGGGTTACCATGATGATGGTCTTCCCCATCTCCCCGTTTAGGCGTTCCATCATCGCCAGGATTTCCTCGGCCGATACGCGGTCAAGATCACCTGTAGGCTCATCGGCGACGAGGATGGTGGGATCGGTGACAATGGCCCGGGCAATGGCCACGCGCTGCTGCTCGCCTCCGGACAGCTCCTGGGGATAATGATCCATCCGGTGGTCCAGGCCAACCATGCGCAGGGCCATCTCGGCATGCTCCCGCCTTTCTCTTTTGGACAGCGACGTCAAATGTAGGGGCAGTTCCACATTCTCGATTGCCTTCAGGACCGGGATCAGATTGTAGAACTGAAAGATGAAACCGACGTGATTGGCCCGCCAATGGGCAAGCTCCGTTTCCGTAAGAGTGGTGATATCCATATCACCCACCCGGATGCTCCCCTCATCCGCTTTGTCGATGCCGGCCAGGAGGTTCAGGAGGGTCGTTTTCCCGGAACCGGAGGGCCCCATGAGGGCCAGGAATTCCCCGGCGGCGATGTTGAAGGTAATATCGAACAAGACCGGGACGACGAGGCTTCCCCGATGATAGGACTTGAAAAGATGCCTTATCTCTACGATGTTTTGCTTTTGTTCATCCATGATATTCTTGAGAAGATTCGTCGGTCAGAAGATATCATCTTTCGGCGATTTTGATCCTTGCTCCATCCTTTAACCCTTTTGACGGCTTTATGACCGCCCGTTCTCCCGCTTTAAGCCCGGAGACGACCTCCGTCATATCTCCCAGTTTTGAGCCGACCTGGACGGGGATTTCCTTGATCCGGTTCCCCTGGAGGAGAAAAACAAAGGTCTTATTGCCCCTGCTGATCAAGGCGGATTGGCTGACGGCAAGACGAGGCTTAAGCTCCTCGGGGGCGAGCCGCCGGGAAAGAAAGGAGACCTTGGCGCTCATGTCCGGCAACATGCGGGGGTCCTTGTCGAGGAAGCGCACCTTGACCAGGACGGTGGCCTTGCTGCGGTCGACGGTGGGCACGATCGTATAGACCTCCCCCTGAAAACGCATGTTCGGAAGGGCATCAAGCTGGATATCACAGGGCTGGCCGACCCGGATGGAGGCAATGCTGGTTTCCGAGACATCCGCCTCGACTTGCAGGGATTGCATATCGGCAATGGTAACTACGGCGGCCTTCGCGTTGGCGGCGGAGCCCATGGGGGTGACGATATCGCCGACATCGGCGTTTTTGGTCAAAACGACGGCATTGAAGGGGGCCCGGACCAGGGTATAATCGAGACCCGCATCGGCATTCCGCAGGGCGGCGCTTCCGGCCCGAACGGTGGCCTCCGCCCCCTTTACCCCTTCAACGGCCCGCCGGTAGCGTGTAGCCGTCACATCATAATCGGACTTGGCAACGAAATTGCTGGCGAATAGCTTCTTGTAGCGGTTATACTCCAGGAGGGCCATGTCCCGTTCCGCCTTGGCCTGCTCAAGGGTAGCCCGAACCGTATTCAGATTGGCTGCCGCCTGATCTCTGAATGCGGTTACATCCACATTTTCCATCCGGGCAATCACCTGCCCCTCCTTGACCTTGCTTCCTTCCTCCACCATCAATGCCACCAGGCGGCCCGTCACCTTGGAAGCCACGGCAGCTTTACGTTGGGCGACGATGTAGCCGCTGGCGTTCAATATGGATATCGACTGGGAGGGGTAAACCTGGGAAATGGTCGTTACATCTACGGATATGGCCGGGGCAATTATGCCGCCAAAGTAAAGACCGCCCGTTACCAAAAGCAGCATGATAATAGCCGCGATGACAAGGGGCTTCTTTTTGTATCGGCTGGGCTTAACGATTTTCTCCGTCTTATCGATCTTCAGTTTAGCGATGTCTTCCCCGGGCATGACGGGCTCTCCAGCACATATATATGTTTTTTAAAAACAATATTTCTTTTTTAATATGGGGATATTCTTATCATAACTGCAGGTACTTTTCCAGGGCAAAGCCGCGCAAGTCTGAGCGCTCGTCACACGGAGTTTTTTACGAAGCCGTCAATCTTAGGCTATCTGAGGAATCGATGCTTTAAACTTGGCGGAGAGAGGTGACGAACTGAGCGGGATGTCCGTCGAATACACAGTTTTTATTAAAGAATATATTACCGTTTCCTCCAGCCGTGCCAAGGAGGATGCCTGCTCAATGAGCCGGTTATCCGTTGCGTGTTCGCCGCGACGGCGGTGCACCCTCCATCCACTGCTTGATGCGGTTGGCGTCGCCGATGCGGGTCAGTTTGCCTTGGGCATCAAGGAGCACGATCAAGACGGGACGCTGGGCCACTTGGGCCTGCATCACCAGGCACCGGCCGGCCTCATCGATGAAGCCCGTTTTGGAGAGGCCGATCTGCCAGCGCGGGCTCTTTATCAGGCGGTTGGTGTTATGGAATGCCAATGTGCGGCGGCCGGAATGTATCGTGGCCTCTTCGCGGGTGGTGAATTCCCGGATAAGACGATAGTTGTAAGCGGCGTTCACCATGTCGGCCAAGTTCCGGGCGGAGGAGACATTGCCGCTGGAGAGCCCTGTAGGATCCTTAAAACGCGTCTCGGCGAGTCCCAGGGACTGCGCCTTGGCATTCATAGCCGCGACGAAGGCGTCGATGCCGCCAGGATAAGAACGCCCCAGGACATGGGCGGCGCGGTTCTCGGAAGCCATTAAGGCCAGCAGCAGGGCCTCTTCACGGGTGAGTCTGGCGCCGACCGGCAGGCGGGAGCGGCTGTGACGCAGGGTGTCCACGTCTTCAGGTTTGATGATGAGCGATTCTTTGAGGTCCATTTGGGCGTCCAGGACTACCATGGCGGTCATGAGCTTGGTGATGGAGGCGATGGGAACGATTGCCGCCGCACGTTTCTGAATCAGGCATTCACCCGTCCGCTGGTCCTCCACCAATACCGAGGCAGAGCGCAGATCGAGCTTCTGGGGCGCCCGGGTGACGCCGACGGAGGCATAATGCCTGTGGGTTGCCAAGGATTTAGATGTTTTTGCGAATCCCGTGGCCCCCGGAACCGTCAGGATCACCACGCACAAAAGGCTCCACACGATCGTTCTGCCATATCTACGTGCCATTATCTCTCCTTAACCTGGAAGATGCCGACGTCTCTGCATCACGGGAATCATAAATTACGCGGTCTACAGCCTTTTACGCTCCGAACCGCGACCCGGGAATGGAGAACCTCGGGGGTTGCATGCATTTTCAGGCGTAATTATGCATAGTTTCCGGCATTAGTCAATAAACTTCTTTAGGTGACAGGCAAAAATAGGGGAAAATAAGGATATTTTTCCATACCGATGCAAATGTCCCGTCATCTTTGGGTTCACCGTTGCCCAGAACAACCATGTACCTATGTGCAATTTTTCTTGACGGCAAATAACCGGCCCTCTATACTCGTAAAAAACAAAGGGTTTTTGATAGACTAATTCCGGAGGACGTGATGGTCGCATTTGCGGTCATAATGATGCTGGCGGTTGTTTTGCTTTGCGGGATTCTTTATCTTCTCTTGCACAAGCCCCCGGGTGGGAGTAAAAAACCGGTAAAGCCCGGCGGTGTCCGACCGTCGCTTAAGGATATACCTGGGGAGGGCGATCATGGATCTGCCACACCCCTTTACGGCGATTCGGGAGACGGCGTCCAGAGCCTGCAAGCCTGTCTAACAAAAGGCATGGCCCTGACCTTTGCCGTTGAGGACATCCCGATGGATAAAAAGGCGTCGTTCCTCAAACTTGACGACATCGGCGACGAGGTTAGACAAAAGGTTCTATCACACCTTGGGTCCCTTAAGAATTTTGACACCCTTCACAAACTACAGCGGATGATAGGTGATCCTCAGGCAGCAATGGCCGAGCTATCCCGGATGATAACCGGCGATCCGATGTTGACGGCCAAGATTCTCCGGGTGGCTAACTCACCCTATTACGGCATGGAGCAAAAGCTCAATTCCATCAGCCATGCCATCATGATTATCGGGTTGGCTAACCTGAAGGGCATCATCTACAGTGAAGGCATCCTTAATGTCTTGAATGAAAAAAGTTTCCAGCGCGATCCGGCCATGCAGGCCCTCTGGCAACACGCGAATTATACGGCCATCTGCGCCTCCTACCTGGGTTATCTCTTCAGAGATCTGAACCAGGGAACCCTTTTTACCCTGGGCATTCTCCACGACATCGGAAAATTTCTCATGATGAAACTACCGCCCCTCCCGCAGAATGATCCCGCCCCGGCCAGAACCTATTCGCCATCTTGGACACTGGAAGAGGAGGAAGACATTTACGGGATCAATCACGCCCTCGTCGGGAGGCTGGCTTTACAGCACTGGGGTCTATCGGAGTTGATGGTTGAGACTGTCAGCCTTCATCACGTTCCGTCCTATCTTAACCGGGACGGGCTTGGCCTGGATCACGAGGCTTTGCAATACCTGCTTGTTTTGTTTCTTGCCGACCAAGCCGCCTGTCTGATCGCCGGTGAGGTCAACGAAACTGACACCGGGGACGCTTCCATCGACCGATTACATCCGTCCTACCATGGTCTGATCGACCAGAAAAAGCTCCAGCAACTACTCCTTGACCGATCTCTCTGGGGACAGCTGCGAGAGGCGGAGGCGATTGCAGGGGTCTCCGTGTAGATCAAGCAGCAACAGATAGGGACGGGTGTTCAAATACGGCATACATCTCAATAGAGCGGCAGCACCGACCCTTCGAAGAAAAGGGCAAAGGCGCCGAGTCCGGCAAGGAGAGCCCCCAAAGCCAGATATTTGTTCATTTTCGGGATATTCGCGGCAAAAAGGATCAGGACGCACAAGCCAAAGGCCAGGCAAAAGGGACAGTAAGTATTATGGACAATCTGAAAGCGGACGAGCAGGATTTCCCCGCCTAGGGCGCCGGAAAGCATCATGGTCCGCAAATGGCCGACCGGGATCACGTAACGGGAAAGAGGCCGCAGATTCAGCGTTAGCAGTACCGCCATGAAGGTGATCCCGACATATTTTAGATCGACGCCCCCAAAAGTACCCCGCAGGGAGGAGCAGGAGGTGTCGCAGACCTCATAGAAGACCATCAGCCCGATGCCGATGATCGGGGAAATCAGATTGACTATTTTCAAGAGCTTATCCCATTTCATCCGCTAAATCCCCATCAATATGCCATTATCTGTAAAGTTGCCTCCCATTGCGTTACTGCAAATGTTTGAGGGCCTTGAGAATGTCCTGACCACCGACAAACGTCTCCTTCCTGACCCCCTTGATAATGACGCAGGTCGGCGTCGAACGGATGCTATCCTCCGTGATCAGGGTGTTGTACCGTTTAAAGGATGGTTTGGGATCGAAGGCTGCGTAAGGTATCTTCTTGCCTTTGAAGATTTCTTCAAGCTGTTCCTTGGTCGTGGCATGGCTGTTGGCCGCTGCCTCAAAGAGGATGTTGCGGACCTTGAGGGCGTGTTCCAAGTCGCTTTTCCCATTCAGGGCGTAGAGGAAGTATTGGGCGTAAAGGGGGCTGTAACGGTGGAAGGGGACGTCAACCAGGGTCAGGGTGATTATCTTTCTCTTCAGTAAATCTCGCAAAACCGGTTCGACCATCGGTTCCATAGCGAGGCAGGGGGGGCAGAAATAGTCCGTATAGAACCGCACCTGGATCGCCCCCGTACCATAGGACGGAAACGGGGCGGCCGCGCCCTGGGCAAACAAGGTGCTCACAGAAATAAATCCCAAGCCGGCGATGGTGGCAAGAATACCCCAAGCCATCATCCATCTTTTTATATCCCTTGCCCACATTTTATTTTAGCCGCTCCTTTCGATGCTATTAAAAACATTTATTCGTAGCTTGAATTCATCCGCAACAGGCAATGATAAGGCTCTGTGTGTTTTTATGGTTTCATGCGGATCTGCTCGCGGGAGACATCGGGAGCCTTTTCCAGCAGGGTGCGGATATCAGGGTCGTTGCCGAGCCAGTGACGGAGATTCCCCAAAACCGTGGCGGCATAGGGACTCTTTCCACCGTCGGCAAGCTGGTAATTGACCCAAAGGCCGTCCTTCGTGTAAGTCACCAGGCCCGCTTCTTCGAGAACCTTCAGGTGCTTGGAAACGGTGGGCTGGGCGATGCTCAACAGCGCCTGGATCTCACAGACGCACATCATGCGGGTTTGCAGAATCTTCAACAACTTCACCCGGTTCGGATCAGACACGGCCTTCATGACCTTGATATAATCTTTCATGGCTACAGCCTCTATATTCTTTTTGGGAGATATACAAGGAAGCCCCCGGACTGTCAAGGAGTTTTAAGCTGCAATCCTGCGATGATCAGCCTGATCATCCCCTTTGGGTAACTTCTTTTGCGAGGCAATTCGACAGCTATTTTCATCTTGACAAAGGCAGCCTTAGTAGTTATAATTCTTAATAAGTAATAATTATGCAAAGCAGACGAAAGAATAGCCGATGACATCCTGGGAAGAACGACGAAATAACTTTGCAGACGCCTGCCGAAAGGCCGGATTGAGAGTGACTCATCAGCGTCTGGAAATCTACCGCGAATTGATGACGGCAACCGATCATCCCAGCTCGGAGGCCCTGCACCGACGGCTGCGCCTCAAACTGCCTACCATTTCCCTCGATACGGTCTATAGGAATCTCGCCGACCTGGCGAATCGCGGTCTTATCAACAAGATAGAGACCTCCGAAAGCCTGGCCCGGTTCGAGGCCTCCCAAATCCCGCACCATCATCTGATTTGCCGCACCTGCGGCGAGGTCATGGATTTCCGGTGGTCCCTCATCGACGAAGCGGCCCTTCCCGACGAAATCAGGAATTGGGGAAAGATCGACCATAAAAATGTCGTTGCCTATGGCATCTGTAGCAGATGCCTGAAATAAACCAAACCCACCACTAATGAAAGGAGGAAACCCGATGAAAGAAAAGAAGAAACTTACCACTAACGCCGGCGCTCCCGTCGTTGACAACCAAAACATCATGACCGCCGGACCACGTGGACCGGTGCTGCTTCAGGATATCTGGTTCCTGGAGAAACTCGCCCATTTCGACCGGGAAGTAATCCCCGAACGCCGCATGCACGCCAAGGGCTCCGGGGCCTATGGAAACTTTACCGTCACCCATGACATCACCGGCTATACAAAGGCCAAAATATTCTCCGCCGTAGGGAAAAAGACGGATCTCTTTATCCGCTTCTCCACCGTCGCCGGAGAGCGCGGCGCCGCCGATGCCGAGCGGGATATCCGCGGCTTTGCCATGAAATTCTATACCGAAGAGGGGAACTGGGACCTCGTCGGCAACAATACACCCGTGTTTTTTCTCCGCGATCCCCTCAAATTCCCCGACCTGAACCACGCCGTGAAGAGAGACCCCCGCACCAATCTCCGGAGCGCCAAGAACAACTGGGACTTCTGGACCTCCCTCCCCGAGGCGCTCCACCAGGTTACCATCGTCATGAGCGACCGGGGCATTCCCGCCACCTACCGTCACATGCACGGCTTCGGGAGCCACACCTTCAGCCTCATCAACGCCAAGAACGAACGTTACTGGGTGAAGTTTCACCTGGAAACCCAGCAGGGGATCAAGAACCTCACCGATGCCGAGGCCGAGGCGATCGTGGCCAAGGACCGGGAAAGCCACCAGCGTGACCTGTACGAAAGTATCGAGCGCGGCGATTTCCCCCGCTGGACCATGTTCATCCAGGTGATGCCGGAGAAAGACGCGGCGAAATGTCCCTATCATCCCTTTGACCTTACCAAGGTCTGGTTCCACAAGGATTATCCCCTTATCGAAGTAGGGGTCCTCGAACTGAACCGAAACCCGGAAAATTACTTTGCCGAAGTTGAACAGGCGGCATTCAACCCGGCAAACGTAGTGCCGGGGATCGGTTTTTCCCCCGACAAGATGCTCCAAGGGAGGCTCTTTTCCTATGGAGACGCCCAGCGCTACCGTCTCGGTGTCAACCACCACCTGATCCCCGTCAACTCCTCCCGCTGCCCCTTCCACAGCTACCACCGCGACGGGTCAATGCGGGTAGACGGCAATTATGGCAGCACCCTCGGCTACGAACCTAACAGCTATGGCGAATGGCAACAGCAGCCCGATTTCTCCGAGCCGCCTCTCAACCTGGAAGGGACCGCCGATCACTGGAACCATCGCGTCGACGACGATTATTACTCCCAGCCCGGCAAACTGTTCCGCCTCATGGATGCCGAACAGCAGCAGGCCCTTTTCGGCAATACGGCCCGGGCGATCGGCGACGCCCCGCGGGAGGTCCAGATCCGCCATATCGCCAACTGCCTTAAGGCCGATCCGGCTTACGGCAAGGGGGTAGCCGACGTCTTGGGGATACCCCTGAGCGAGGTTCCCAAATAGTCCGGAACGATCAAATAGTTAAAGTGTTAACGGGGAATGTCCGTGTAAACGGGCATCCCCCGTTAATAAAATAACCATATTAAAACAAAGGAGATATTGCACAATGTCACGATCGGATAGTTTTCTAAAGGTGAGCTTTTCAAAAAGATTGGTTGATGTTGGTTATCCATTGCATGGATAAAGAAGGCAAGGAGGACGGATTATGGCTAAAGATGCGAGGGAGCAGCGGAAGAAGAAGGTCATTGAGGTGCTGAACAAGGCGCGGGCAATGGAATTACAGGCTATCCATCAGTATATGAACCAGCATTACAACCTGGATGACCTGGATTACGGAGAGTTGGCGGCAAAGGTCAAGCTGATCGCCATCGATGAGATGCGTCATGCGGAGATGTTTGCCGAACGGGTCAAGGAACTCGGGGGGGAACCAACAACGGATCTGGCCGACAAGGTGGTCAAAGGACAGAAGATCGATACGATCTTTGCTTTTGATACCAAGCTGGAAGACGATACGATGGACATCTATAACCAGTTCCTGCTCGTATGCAGGGAAAATGGCGACAGTACCAGTATGAAGCTCTTCGAGGTCATCGTCGACGAGGAGCAGGTGCATTATAACTATTTTGACAATGTCGGCAATCATCTGAAAGAGCTAGGCGCTGCCTATCTCGCCCAGATCGCGGGAACCCCTGCCGATACCGGTCCTCCCTCCAAGGGTTTTGTGACCGGCGGTGGCGCTGCCTAAAAGTTCACGGCGCACCGCCCTGAGAAAAAGGGGGCGGTGCGCTGTGAAACATAACCTTGTTGCCGCTATGATTTCTCATTAAACCACCCTTTTCAGGCCTTTTTCTTTGACTCGGGCCGATATTTCCAGTACATTGAACAAATATTGTACTTGCATAAAAGGAACTCGCGATAATCCGGGTTATGAGTGGATGCTGTTGATAAACACTCTCATATGGATGCCATGAGGACGACTGATTTTACAGCCGCCGTAAAAGACAACTTACGGGCCATGAAACTGAACCGGGTTACCCTTGCCTTTTCAGGTTCCTCCGCCGGCCTGGAGGGACCCTTTCAGAGTTATTACACAAGCCATACCCTGATCCACATCCGCGTTGCCCTCCTGATGGGGGCGCTGATGTATGGAAGCTTTGGCATTCTTGATGCCCTGCTCCTGCCTAACCATAAGCATCTTGCCTGGCTGATTCGCTATGTTTTTGTCTGTCCGATGATCCTGGCTGTTTTTGGGGCAACCTTTGTTACCTCCCTGCGCCGTTTTTTACAGCCCCTCATGTGCGTAATGGTTGCCTTGGGAGGCCTGGGAATAGTCCTCATGATCATCATCGCCCCGCCGCCGGTAAATTACTATTACTACGCCGGACTGATCCTGGTTTTTATCTTCGGTTACAGTTTTATCTACCTCAGATTCCTATGGGCCTCCCTGGGCGGCTGGATTATCGTTATTCTCTATGAGCTTGCCGCTTTCCTCACCGGCACCCCGGATGCGGTCCTGATCAGCAATAACTTTTTCTTCATCAGCGCCAATATAGCAGGCATGCTCGTCGGCTATACCATCGAGTATGCAAACCGGAAGAATTATTTTCTGATGCACCTCCTTGCCGAGGAACAGCAAAAGATCAATGAAATCAATGAGCAACTGGAATTACGAGTTGACGCGCGCACCAATGAGCTGGCCATAAGCAATCAGCGACTGACTGAGGAAGTGAAGGAACGCATCCTTGCCGAGCAGGAGCGGCAGCGCCTTCAGGTACAGTTGAAGCAGGCGGAAAAAATGGAAGCCATCGGCAATCTGGCGGCAGGGGTGGCTCACGATCTCAATAATATCCTCGTCGGCTTGGTCAGTTATCCTGATCTGGTGCTCATGAAGATTCCCGAGGATAATCCTCTGCGTGGTGAAGTCATGCAAATCAAAAATTCCGGGGAGCGGGCGGCCGCCATGGTGCAGGACTTGCTGGGCATGGCTCGTCTGGGAATTACCGAAAAAAAGGTGCTCAATTTCAATCAGATTCTGGAGGATTATCTGCAGAGCCCGGAATTTCAACACTTACAGCAGGATCATCGGCATGTGACTATCACGGCGAATCTTGCCCCCGATCTGCTCAACATTCGAGCTTCGATTATGCAAATGAACAAAGCCGTCATGAATCTGGTGACGAACGCCTGCGAAGCCATCTTAACGGAGGGAGAGGTCCGGATAGGAACTTCTAATCGGTACCTGGAAGAGCCTTGTGATGGCCTGGAGACGATTCCCGCAGGCGAATATGCCGTCTTGACAGTTCAGGATACGGGCATCGGCTTGGAAGAGGAAGCCCGGCAGCGTATCTTTGAGCCGTTCTATACCAAAAAGCGTCTGGGGCGCAGCGGTACCGGACTGGGCATGACCGTGGTCTGGCATATGGTAAAGGAAATAGGAGGATTCATTGATATTCGCAGCGCCGCAGGGCAGGGGACCATGATTGAGCTTTACTTCCCCGTAACGCGAGAAGAAATATCGTGGGCGCCGGTAAAGTTGTCCATTGATGATTACCGCGGCACTGAACGCGTCCTGGTTGTGGATGATATTGCCGAGCAGCGCCGTATTGTCGCCGGGATTCTGACAAAACTGGGCTACCAGGTGGTAACGGTTGCCAGTGGCGAAGAAGCTTTGACTTGGATCGAGCAACATGAGGTGGACATCGTGGTCCTGGATATGATCATGGACCCGGGAATTGACGGCTGTGAAACATATCGCCGCCTTATCCAGTGGAAGCCCGATTTGAAAGCCATTATCGTGAGCGGGTTTTCTGAATCGGAAAGGGTCCGCGAGGCCCAACGTTTGGGTGCCGGCAGATATTTGAGCAAGCCCTATACCCTGGAGGGGATCGCCTTCGCCATCCGTGCGGAGTTGGGCAACCCTTCATTGCCATGAGGGAAAAGGTATGATTATAAATCAATCCTGTGATTCTGAACTGATCGTCAGCAGCGGAGGCATGGACTTTATCGTCGCAGCGAGAAAGGCCGGTCCGAATACTTCCATTCTGGATATACGGGGCGTCATCAATATCTCTTGCGAAAATACACTATGCAAGGCGTTTGGCGAGGCGATGGAAGGATCGGGAAACATCCTGCTGAACCTGTCCGGCCTGGGGCATATGGACGTGGAAGGGGCGGGGGTATTGCTCATGAATGCAGTGCGTGCCGCCGGTAATAATATCGGCGTCGCGGCCTGTGGACTCACTAATACTTTCCGGGATGTCTTTCATATTACCGGCCTCGATGAAGTGATGGCGATCTATGGCGATGAAAAGGAGGCAATCGGCGACGGACGCTTTTTGGAAATGTCTAGTTCGGCCCGCCCTTTACCAAAGGACCAAGATTCTCCGCTCCGGGGCTGGTCGAAATCCATCGATCGTCTATCCCTGACAGGCATCCCGGCGGCGGCCATGAATATCAATGTCAACGGCAGGCGTACCTCCAACCCCGCCAATGGATTCGGCCGACTTTGGGACAAGAGATACCGTTTGCGGCTAAATGATGCAAACCTGGATCCCCGGCAGCTCGCATCCCTCTGGCGGTCTGAATTTCCTGCTTTCTGGCCACAAGGAAATTACGTGTATCCCTCCGGCAAGGCCTCCCTCGCCCCGGGCACGGCGGCATTGCTAAATCTGACCCTTCCCGGAGGTCTTGTCCTGGCGACAGGCCTCATGGTAATTTACGCCGACGATACATCCTTCAGTTTCATGACCGCCGAGGGGCATATCCTTTCCGGCTGGATCACCTTCAGTTGCTTTCGTGAAGATGCATCCACATTTATTCAGGTCCATCCCCTGTTCAGGTCCAGCGACCCACTCATGGAGATGAGCCTCCGTTTAGGCGCGGCAGTGCAAGAGGACCGTTTCTGGCATGAAACCCTCGGCAATATTGCCCGCCGTCTGGGAACATACGGCGAAGTAGTGCAACAGGACATGCTCGTCGATCCCCACATCCAGTGGAAACGGTTCACCAACATTCGCTATAGTGCCGCTATCCGCTCTTCTCTCTATATGCCCGTCTACATGCTAAAAAGATGTTTGGTGCGAAAAGACACAAGCCGGAACGTGAACCCTTGATGCCGAAGAAAAATTATTACGACGCCGTCGTGGTGGGTGCGGGGCCAAACGGTTTGGCAGCGGCGATAACCCTCAGCCGCCGCTTCGATTCCGTCCTGCTCCTGGAGGGCGGGGAGACCATCGGCGGCGGCGTCCGATCCGCGGCGTTAACCCTTCCCGGCTTTATTCACGACGTCTGTTCCACGGTTCAGCCTCTTTCTCTCGCCTCCCCTTTCTTTCAGAAGCTCAATCTACCTAGCTACGGCCTGGAATGGGTACAGCCGGAGATACCCCTGGCCCACCCCTTTCCCGACGGATCGGCCCTTTACCTCCACCGTTCCCTGGAGATCACGGCCGACGCCCTGGGGCCGGACGGCAAGGCCTACAGTGCCCTTTTACAACCCTTTGTTGACCATCGTGAGCAGCTTTTTTCCGATATTCTGAAACCGCTCCCGTTTCCGGGCAGCCCTTTTCTGATGGCCCGCTTTGCCTTCCATGCCCTGCGTTCCCTGCGGCATCTTGCGGAAACAAGATTTCAAAACGCCCGGACGCGGGCCCTTTTCGCCGGTTTGGCCGCCCATGCCATGATGCCCCTCGAACAGACCGCAACCGCGGCTTTCGCCATCGTCCTGGCCACGCTGGCCCATACGGTGGGCTGGCCCGTCATCAGGGGCGGTTCTCAGCAACTGGTCGATGCCCTGGCGGCCTGTTTCCACAACGGTGGCGGCGAGATTATCACCGGCCGGCACATTGCCTCGGCATCCGATTTGCCGAAGGCAGCATATTACTTCTTCGACCTTACTCCCCGCCAGATGATCAACATCGGCGGTCTTGGCCTCTCCGCCGGGTACATGAAAAGGCTCGCCCAGTTCCGATATGGCCCGGGCGTCTATAAGATGGATTGGGCCCTCCGGGAGCCCATACCCTGGCAAGCGGATCTGTGCAGAAAGGCCGGGACGGTTCATCTCGGCAGCTCCTTTGAGGAAATTGCGGCCTCGCTCCGCGACGTCAGTGTGGGGAAGATGCCGCCCACTCCTTATGTCGTCCTTGCCCAGCCAACCCTCTTTGATCCCTCCCGGGCGCCGGGAGGAAGACATACGGCATGGGCCTATTGTCATGTCCCGCATGGAGCGACCGTGGATGCGGCCGGCCTCATCGAAGACAAGATCGAAGCATACGCCCCCGGATTTCGGGATGTGATCCTGGCCAGGCACTCCTTTTCCGCAGCGGCCCTGGAACGCTACAACCCGAACTATGTGGGGGGGGACATCAACGGCGGCCTCCAGGATCTCGGCCAACTTTATACCCGGCCGGTTTTTTCTTTTTCCCCCTACGGGACATCGAAAAATAATATCTTCATCTGTTCTTCCTCAACCCCTCCCGGAGGAGGCGTGCACGGCCTCTGCGGTTATTATGCGGCCAGAGACCTCGGCAGTAAACGGTATTAAAAGTAGTAACCCGCCCGGAATTCAAAGCGGTAGTCGTTGGCTTTTTCTCCAAACTCCGTGTCCCTGCTTCCCCGGATAAAACCCGCCCGGAGGCGGAGTTCCAGATTGGTAATGCCCGTGTAGAGCAGCTCCGGTGTGATGTTATAGCTCTGGTCGTCCAGGTTGAACATAACCGTCACGGCGGGAGTAAAGTAAAGAATATCAAAAGGTTCCTTCTGACTCAGGCGCAGTTGCAGATAATCCTCCATCGGGCTTAGCCGTCCGTAACCACCCGCGGCGAGGTTCTGGGCGACATTGAGTATCTGGGCGCTTCCCGTGCTCTGGTAGCCGTTGTAGCCCCGACGGATGTAGTTGTAGTAATTTTTCATGTCGTCGGCACTGAACCCCGTGCCGTTGTGGTAATATTCCAGGATCGTCGTCAAATCAAAGGTCGTCAGGTGGCGGATTCCCATGAGGCCGCTGACCACATTCTGGGTCCGCGATTGCAGGATGCCGGCGTTATCCAGGAACGGCTGCTGGTAATCACGAATATAGGCCAACTCGCCGTGGATTTCGAAGCTCGCCGTAATATTCCGGGAAAAATCCATACCCATGCGGGTCGTGCGGCTGCCGTCGGCGGCAAAGATGAAGTCCAGATCCGTATCATAGAGGAGGAGATAAATCTTTCCGGCGGCGTTGATGCGGTTGTTCACGCCGAAGTCGTCGTTGATATGATCATAGACGGGAATGATGACCGGAGTAAAAGAAAAGGTTTTTAAGGGGCCATCGAAGCTCCGGATGTAATCCATCGTCGCCATGACATACCCTTCAATCGGCAGGTCCGGGTCATAGGGATCCTTGGGGCGATCAATGAAATTCACCGGATTCCAGGCGTAGCCCTTACCCCATTTCAAGGTCTTCTTGCCGACCTCAACTTTCCAGGAAGGCGATGGTTTCAGGGTCCCGTAGCCGTCAAAGATCGCCGTCCGCTCGTTGCCGTTGGCGAAGGACGAGTAGCGCAAGTCCGTATTGGTTTTTACAAAAACGCGGCCGATGCCCTTTTCATAGCTCCCCTCCAACTGGAAGCGGCCGTTCCATTCCATCAGGGTCGAGCGCGGGTCTTGATAATACTGGAGTTGATAGAGGGCGGCGTCCTTGTCCAGGGCGTACAGGACGGGGCGTAACTCCACATAGCCACCGAAATGATATGGTTTTTTCTCGATCTCCGCGGCATCGAAGGTGTAGGATTCCTCGGCAAGGACCGCGGCAGGAAAAAAGAGCAGGAGGACCAAAAAAAGGATTACATTTCGTTTCATATGTCCCCTGCCGGTGTCTTCGCAAAGAGTCCGGAAATTCGCCCCCCTTGACGGGGGAAGGTTAGGGTGGGGGTGAAAATATGGGCTTTTGCGAGCTTGTCAGCGTTTTTCCCATCACCGCAAGGACTCCAGATTCGGCATGTAGGTCAGGGTAAATATCTCATCCTTGAAGGAGCGCTTCTTGATCTTCGCATAGATCATTACCGACTTGTAACCCTTATAAAGGGGGCTATCCGTCTCAATGACAGCAGGCCGGACGATTCCGCCCCCGAAATCCTTGTGATCCTTGAAATACAGGGTCTTGATGAGCATGTTCGCCTCCGTAAGACACTCGATCTTCGTCGGCAGCTTCTTCCCTTTATCCGCCCACATTTTGAGCTGATCATAGGCAACATTTTTATTTTTGGCCTTCAAATGCAGAAGATACTCCTTCCCCGTTTCTTCGACCCGGGAAACGTCGTATTCTGTGGTGTAATCCAGATTGAGGATGTCGGCGTTGTTGAAGACCCCCCCGACGACGGACTGGAGGCTGGTGATCCGGATGGGCTTACCCACGTTGGGGATGTAGAGCCACATGTTGTCGCCCAGACGCAGGGTGCTCCGGCCCTTTTCACTGGCCGGGGCGAGAAACAGGGCCGCAACCTTGTCCTGACCCTTCTTGACGGAAAAGAGCGTAAACTCCTTCTTTTTCCCGTCCGGCTCCACGTTGATCAGCTTCCGGTACATCTCGTAGGATTCGGGGTTGAGGTTCCGATCCACCTGTTTGAGCAGCGCCGTTCCGTCCAGGGCGTAAACGGGAAAGGCCACCAGCAGGGTCATTAAAAAGACGATTGTTTTAAGCATTTCGGAGCCTCCATTTAATAAACGCGACTTTTGATTCCCAACCATCACACATGCCGCAGGGCGACAATCGGCTCCATCCGCGAGGCCTTGAAGGCCGGTTGCAAGCTCGCAACGACGGATACCAGGATCACGATCACGGCAATGGTCGCAAAATCCATCGGGTTCACGTAAGCTTGCAAGAGCAACCCCTGCTGTTGACCGAAGTTGAAAGTAATATGGGCGGCATTAAGAATGAACAGGATAAGCAAGCCTACCCCGCCGCCGATGATCGCCCCCAGGACCCCCAGGGATAATCCCTCCATCATGAACAACATGAGGATCTTGCCGGGGGGGGTGCCGATGGCGGCCATCGTCCCGATCTCCCTGATCCGTTCGTAAACGGCCATCATCATCACATTGAGGACGCTGATCAATACCAGGGCCACGAGCATCAGTTTGATGAAGAAGGTCATGATGTCGAGCATCCGGGCAACGTTGGCAAACGGCGACAACCCTTCCCAGGTATGGATCTCCAAGGGAAACTTGCCGTCTTTCGTAAATTCCCCCGTCAATTGTTTCTCCATTTCCCGGGCCAACGGTTGCAGGCGGTCGAAATCCTTTAGCCTCACGGCTACCTCGCTGATTTCCAGCTCCGGCATGCGCAGAACCTCCGCGGCGTCTTCGATATGGACGTACCCGTCCCGTCCCCCGGGACCGGTCACACCTTCCATGATGCCCGCTACGACAAACTGCTTGCCGTTGACGGAACCGTCCTTGTTTGTCGCCACGATCACCACCGAATCCCCCACCTTTACCTTCATCCCTTTGGCAAGTAAGGCCGGGATGAGGATCTCTCCCTTGGCGATGGTTTTCCTGCCCTCGGAGATTCGTGACGTCAATAAGGGAACCGTCTTAAATTCCCGGTCCGGATAGATGCCGTTCAAGCGGATGTTCGTCGATTCGATAAAGTTGCTGAAGAGGCCGCCGAACTTCAGACGGGGCGAAGAGGCCTCGATATTCTTTTGCTTGCCGAGAAACTCGTCTATCCGGGCGGCAGTTTGGGCGTTCAGGTTCAGATTCAGAGGGAGATTGTCGATGGAGGCGACATAGCCTCTTTTATGGATCTGGATGTGACCCAGCATGGCGTCGGTGATCTGACCGATCATCATGGCCTTGAAAGACCCGGAAACGGCCACGAAGACCAGGACGAATACCACGCCGACAGTGATGAGAGAGGCCGTCAGCAAGGTGCGGCGCTTGTAGCGCAGCAGGTTTCGCAGGGCAATTTTATAGAGATTCATCATGGCTCATCCCTCCCCGTTCCTGGGACTGGCAAGGAGGCCGTCTTCCAGACGAAAGATAATCTCCACCTCACTGACAAGTTTCTGGTCGTGGGTGGAAAAAATAAAGGTGGTCTGCCTTTCATCCCGCATTTTCTTCATCAACTCCACGACCGTATGGGCGGTCTTGGAATCAAGATTGGCCGTAGGTTCATCGGCCAGGACCACCTTGGGGCTTGTGACCAAAGCCCGGGCGATGGCCACCCGCTGTTTCTGACCGCCGGAGAGCTGGTCCGGACGCTTGCCTGCCTGGTCGGCCATGCCTACCGCTTCCAGAAGCGTCGTGACACGTCGGCGTCTTTCTTCCGCCGGGATGTTTTGGACCATGAGGAGGGGATATTCGATGTTTTCATAGGCCGTCAGGACCGGCAAAAGGTTAAAATCCTGGAAGATGAAACCGATGTTGGCCCCTCGAAAGGCGGCGCCCTTCTTGCGGTCCAGAGCCCCCACGTCCACCCCTGCCACGGTCATCCGGCCGTGTGTAGGTGTGTCCAGGCAGCCGATGAGGTTCAGGAGGGTCGTCTTGCCGCTTCCCGACGGTCCGACGAAGGACACGAAGGAAGCCGGATCGATCTCGAAACTTACCCCCCGGAGGGCCGGGACAATCACTTCCCCTACGCGATAATCCTTGGTGATATCTTCAGCAATAACCAGGCTCATTTCTTTCACCTCTCAAGATAACAACTGCCACCAGCCCTGCCAGGGATCGGAAAAGGTCATCTCGGCAATCATGACGGATACAATTATAACGCCCATTACCAAAAAAATCAAAGATTTCGTTTTCATAATAATTATTTACAATTGTCTCAGAATATCGGCCGGCTTCATCTTTGCCATGCGCCTCCCCATGAAATAGCTTGCCATGCCACCCGCAAGCAGCGAAAGGGCCAGGGCGGCGGCGGTTAACCCGGCAGAGAAGCTTACGGGCAGGCGGATCGTCTGGGCGGCAGCCCCGGTCTCTTTGGCAAAGGCAGGCAAAAGGTTGACCTCCCAGGGGGTTGTGACAGGTATGGCTAGATTCCCCAGCAGGTAAGAAATGAGATATCCCGCGATGATGCCCACAATGCCCCCCAGCATGGATTGAAGAAAAACCTCTCCCATGAGCTGTCTCTGTACATCGCCGCCGGTCCAGCCCACGGCCTTCAGAATGCCGATTTCGCGGGAGCGTTCCACAAGGTTTCCCAGCATCGTTTTAATGATCAGAAAGACGGCCCCGGTCAGGGCGACCAGGGAGACGACGAGAGAAAACTGATCGGAAATCCGGGCAACGCCGCCCATTACTTCGAGAACGGTGTCGGAACTTACCACGGAGATTCCCGGCATGGACTGCATAATCTCTGTTTTCGTTTGGTTCAGGCGGGACGGGTCCTGCAGGTGGAGATAAACAAGATTCACACCTTTGGATTCATTCCCCATCAAGTCCTGGGCGTCGGCCAAAGACAGGTAGATATTCGCCGAAGCGATCTGGGCGCCTTCCCTGATCTCCAGAAGCCCCACGACGCGAAATAACCGGCCGCCGATGGTAAACGGGTCGCCCAAGTCCGCATTATGAAACTTGGCGTAGTGCTTTTCCAGGACAATCTCGCCTTTTTTCTCCGGGAAGCGCCCCTTGGCCAGCCATTCTTTAATATGCACCGGCCCCAGGGTCGGCTGAGACAGATCTACGCCCATGATTGTCCGGAAACCGCCCCGGTCGAAATCCCAGAGGAGGAGTGATCCGGCCAGGGCGTCGATACCGGGCATGATACGGAGCTTGTCGAGACCGTCAGCGGAAAGAAGCTGATTTGAAAAAGGAAGACGTATTCCCCGCATGGAGAGACCGGCCTGAGAAGAATTCACGGCGCGCTTTTCTGCCCGCTGGACAACGAGATCAGCCCCCAGATTTTTGAAAGGGAGGCGCACAGCCTCTTGGTAGGCCGTTGAAACGGCGTTAATGGACACAAAGAGGGCGATCCCTACGGCAATGCCCAGGATGTTGACCAGGGTCCGGTGGCGGTGATGGCGAAGTTCCTTAAAGATATAGGCATAATACATAATCACCTCACTTCTGACCGGTCGCCAGATCCAACGCCCCGCGCAGATCGTCCATGGTCCATTTTCCCTGAAAGAAAGCGGGCCCCGATCCGGTCGGGAAACCGGCGAAGGAAATATCTTTCCCCTTTACCTTCAGGGTGGTCTTGCCGTTGATCCAGATCATGAGGGGGACATGCTGGCGGATGCCCTTACGCGCCATGAACGCCTCTCCGTCAGGGGTTTCAAAGTCATGCCAGGAGACGGTAATCTTTTTGCCGTAACGATTGCAGAGATTCTGAATCTCCTTCACCGTCGGCATCAGCGGGCCGTGGCTCATGTAGAGAATTTCCACGGAAACGCTTGGGGAAGCCGGAATATTTGTGGGAAGACAAAGAAAGAGTGACAGGATCAAGCTGCAGAGGATCATTTTTTTCATGACAACAGCTCCCCGTCCTGCATGCGCAGGACGCGATCGGCCGTTTTGGTCAGTTCCGGTTCATGGGTGACCATCAGCATCGTCATGCCCTGCTTCCGGTGCAGCTCGTTCAGAATGGCCATAATGGCGTCGCCCGTGGCCTTATCCAGATTGCCCGTCGGTTCGTCGGCAAAGACAATCTTGGGGTGATTGACAAGGGCGCGGGCAATAGCGACCCGTTGTTTTTCTCCCCCGGAGAGGGTGGCGGGCAGATGTTCCAGGCGGTGCGCCAGTTCCATTTGGTCGAGAAGTTCCGTCGCCCGCCGCCGGCGCTCCGCTTCGGACATTTTAATGGGAAAGAGCGGCAGGGCCACATTTTCCCAGGCCGAGAGGGTGGGGATCAGGTTGAAGGACTGGAAAACAAAGCCGACATTCTCCCGGCGGAAGAGGGCCAACTCATCCTCCGAGGTGGCGGTGATCTCCTTGCCGTTCAGGAATGCCTGCCCATGGGTGGGATGTTCCAACCCTGACAATAGGGAAAGCAGCGTCGTCTTGCCGCAACCGGATTTGCCGACAAGGGAAATGAACTCGCCTTTCCGGACGGCCAGAGAGACCCCTTTGACGACGGCAAGCTCACCGTATGTTTTGGCCAGATCGATACCGACCAGAATATCCGATTTATTATTCATGCCTTAAAACCTCCGAAGGTTTGATTTTGGAGATGTGTCCGCTCAGGAGCGCCCCCGTCAGGCCGCCGATGATTACGGAGAGGAGCAGGGCAAAGGCCGCCAGGGACCAGGGGATGTGGGCGGGAAGGCGCAGGGTTTTAAAGAGGGGGTCGCCGCCGCCGGGGAGAAAATGGGGGGTCGGGCTCATCTCCCAGGGGATGGGAATGTCAACGGTCATGAAACCAAGGGCGAAAGCTGCCGCCTGGGCGATCAGGAGCCCCAGGAGCCCGGCGATGAAACCCTGAATGACCGATTCGGCCAGGAATTGCATTTTGACGTTACGCTGGGTCCAGCCCACGGCCTTCATGACACCGATTTCTCTGGCCCGTTCCGTAACGTTTCCCGCCATGGTCTTAAAGGCAATGAGGATAGCCATGATTAAGGCAATAAGCGATGCGGCCAAGGTGAATTTGTCCGACAGGGCAAAGAGACTGCCCAAGAGTTTCAGAAATGACTCCGGGGTGGCAACGGTGGCCTTTTCCCCGAGGATTGCCTTGACAGACGCGGCGACGGTTGTGATCCGATCCTGATCGGCACGGATAAAGAGGAGGTTGACATCATCGCCGGCAAACGGGGAAACGGTCTGCAAATTTTTGGATGCCGCCGCGATGGACTGCGCCTCCGCCAGCGGCAGGTAGAGATTGGCCACGGCGATTTTGGAGGCGTGGGATGCATCGATCAGGCCGACGACAGGATATGATCTTCCGGCTACGTTAATCTGGTCTCCGAGCCGGATGCCGAATTGACGTGCGTAGGCCGTTTCCACGAGGGCCTCTGGCTTCCCGGTTGCGAAATAACGCCCCTCGTTGAGGAAGTTTTTGAGCAGCGACGGTCCGATGGGATTATCTTGTTCGATTCCCAGTACGATCCAGGCCCGGTTCGGGTCGAAGATCCACAGGAGAACGGCCCTGCCCATGCCCCGGATGCCGGGTATCGCTTTGATATCTTCTGTTTCATCCTCGTCGATTGTCACGGCGGAACAGGGGAAGACGGCGCCCGCAAGCTCCTGAGGCACGTTTCCGGGTCTCTGCACGGTGATGTCGGCCCCGACCTCTTTCAGCGGCGCGCGGGCCGCCTCGTGATAAGCCATGGACAGAGCGTTAAGGATAACAAAGAGGGCGATGCCGATGGAGAGGCCAAGAACGGAAATGACTGTTCTTCGCTTCTGGTGGGTAAGTTCCTTGAAAACATAACGCAGGTTCATTTATCGCCTCCGGTATCTGGAAATGCAGGATTCGGTAGGGTGCCGGTCATGTTGCCCCGGCCTCTCATGCCTTTGCCGGAACCATAACCGTTCCTTGCTCCATAAGCTTGCACCTTTGCCTGCTGCTCGGGAGCGAGAATGTTGAGAACCTCCAGGCGGTGAGCGGTTATTTTCTCCCGCATCTGACCGCGCATGTTCGTCACATCCTTTTGCAAGTCATTGATTTTGATCCGATCCAATGTTTTTTGCAACCATGCGGATCGTAATTCACGGCTCTTACCGTATAGCTGATCCTTGAGCGGTTTAATATCACGCAGGTATTTTTCGTCCAGAGCGCTTATCCGGGCGGTCTGTTCCGTTGTAAGATCCAGGTTGGGATCGGCCAGTACAACGGCGCCGTAGGGGGCGCTCCCGTAACCCATGCCGCCTTCCGGGCCTCCCCGCCAGGCATGGAGCACGCTTGCCGTTCCCACAGTGAAAAGGAGCAGCGTCGATAAAATAACCAGTGTCCTTTTCGTCATCCTTTCTCCATTCGTTGACAACCTGCAGACGAGGCCGGTGGCAGTGGGCAGCTGGATTGACAACAGGGAGGCAAGAGTCCCAAGGTAGGTTCCTCCCTGAGAATAAATGTGCGGTAAAAAGTAGCCGATCGTTCTTCCCACGGAGAGAACCAAAAGCAGTTTGATTATTGTTTTGGCAATCTTTTTCACGGTTTATACCTATTTTATTATGATATTTTGATTTTATCTTAGGCAAGGGCTATGCCAAAAATGGGAGAGTGTTCTTATGTGCTTTATTATATAGAGTTTATTTGGTACTGATAAACGGTATAACTGCATATACAGGTCACGGCAAACCATATATGGATACCATTTATCCATATATGGTATCCATATGGATAATAAGTATCCGCACCTTCGTCTTTTATTATTTTAGAACTTGTCTGCCGGGGATTCGGAGCGCTGGTGTTCTTCTGGAGGTGTCCGCAAATATCGTTGCCGGATAAGTATCAATAATCGGATTGGCAGGAATAAGGAGGAGACCGGGGAATAGCGCTTCCCCGGTCTCTATTATTCCCGGAGGCCACAGTTTTTACCTCCGGGTTTTGGTTTCTTAATCAAGAATGACTAAGCTGATACGTCCATAACAAATTGACGAGTCTCTTCTGTTTACAATTACTTCACCAACGGTTTGGGTACGAAAAACACGGGTTTGCCATACACGGTATTGCATGTTATGGCCCCGGCCATGTAAATGCCGATCCAGCCGACGATGACCAACAACCACCCCGCAAAGGGCTTCAGTGTTTTGGGATCTCCAAACCAGCCGGTATCCATACCGACGATGCTCCACAAAACGACATCGACCATGATAACGAGGAGAAACATCAATGAGGTGCTCTTGGCGTAAGCCGGTGTCACGGCAGTCAGGAAGCCCGCGCCGGCCATCCACATCCACCCCTCGACATGGACCATCTTTCCCACCATTCCACCTACGGCCTTGCCGATACCGGCCTTGGCTGCTGCCAGCTGTTCCGGAGTAAGCATTTTGACATCCGCGACACCGGCTGCCGCCATGGCTGCATCCATGGCCTCTTTGGCAGCCTTCGGAGCAAAAATAAAGCTAACGGAATACCACTTGGCGAAGACGCTGATCGCCGCCGCCAGCATGAAGAATGCCGAGAAGAACAGAAACACGTTGCCGCCGGTGATGTTGTGGTCTTTCAGCTCCATAACCGCCGTGGTGTACTGAACGAGACAACCGCCGACAAGCCAGGCGGCCAGCAGGGGAAAACCCGAGATATCAACTTTACCAAGAAATACCGCCCCAAATCCAAAACATGCAACGGCCAGGGCCGCCAGTCCGGCAGGACCCGGTGATGCAAAACTATGCTCGTGTGCCATAAATAAAACCCTCCCTCTCTTTTAAAAAGCGATTAAAAAACCAATAAAATTAAAGATACTTAATTTCACAACCTTACTGCTTAGCTGTTTTCGCCTCTTCAATCCCCCCTTTCTACGGGAAAACTTTCCTCTTTCGTCAGGATGGACGAAAGAAGAGGCTCCCACCGTATAATAAAATGTCCTTACTTCTCCAAGCATACCAAAAGCATGCCAGACATTATGGTATATAATATCAGTTAGTTAGAAATTTCGTGTTTAGGAAAATACGATATTTCATGAAATGAATTGTGAAATGTCGTGATTTGCGCTATATATCGCCCTGCCACAAAGGATGCGTAAATGAGAAAAAGGGGGATGAACCCATGAAAGCAGGGGGTAACGAATTTTTCCGGCAAGCGACGTTACGTCTTTGCAGCAGTCTCGAAATTGAAAAAGCGATGTTCAATTGCCTTTCCTATCTGCAGGATTTTTTACCTGCCTCGGAGATGCTCCTGACCATTTTCGATCCGAACCTGGGATTGATCCACAATCTCGCTACGGTTGACTTGGAAGGGATTAGAAAACCTTTTCCTTCGAAACCGTTATCGGAAGAGGCGATAGACAAGATCAATATTGACATCGGCGCCTGGAAGGAGGTCAAGATTCTGGACCGCCTGGATCTCCACCCGGCAGGCTGGATACTGTCCGACCATGTAAATCTGTTCGCAACCTCTATGATGTACATCAGTCTGGTCATCGAAGGTAAGCATTTAGGGTCCCTTGTCTTTTTAGCGGCAGGAAAGGGAATGTTCAAAAAGTCCCACGCTGCCCTTGTCTCCCAGCTGCGGGAACCCTTTAACATCGCCGTTTCCAATGCCCTGCGTTACCGTGAGGTTGTCAAACTGAAAGAACTGGTGGACGATGAAAATCAGGAACTTACCCGGGAACTGCGATATATTAAGGAAGACGAAATCGTCGGGGCGGATTACGGTCTCAAGGAAGTGATGGATATGGTGAGGCAGGTGGCGTCTCTAAAAAGTCCGGTCCTGCTTTTAGGAGAGACCGGGGTCGGTAAAGAGGTAATTGCCAACGCCATTCATTACGCTTCTCCCCGGAAAGATAAGCCTCTGGTTACGGTGAACTGCGGCGCCATCCCGGAGAGTCTTATGGACAGCGAGCTTTTCGGACATGAGCGGGGCGCCTTTACCGGCGCCATTGCTCAAAAGAAAGGTCGTTTCGAGCGGGCGGACCAGGGAAGTATCTTTCTCGACGAGGTTGCCGAGCTGCCGCCATCCATTCAGGTAAGACTGCTGAGAGTATTGCATAACCGGGAAATCGAGCGGGTAGGCGGTGCGGAGACAATCCCGGTTGATATTCGCATTATTGCCGCTACGCACCGAAACCTGGAAGAGATGGTCCGGGCCGGCAAGTTCCGGGAAGACCTTTGGTTCCGGCTCAATATCTTTCCCGTCATGATCCCGCCCTTAAGACTCCGGCAAGGGGATATCCCGGCCCTGATTAATCATTTTATTGAAAAGAAAGCCAAGGAGTTGAAAATTCACACCCCTCCGCCCTTGTCCTCCATAGTGTTGGAACGACTAAAGGATTATCACTGGCCGGGCAATGTCAGGGAGCTTGAAAATCTTGTGGAACGGGAACTGATAAGAAGCAGGGGGCCGAATGGAAATCGTGTTCTGGCCTTTGAACAATTCCGGTGGCCGCGAAGTTCGGTGGGGGAATGGAGGGTGCCGGATGGAAATAGCCCTCTCCTCAGCCTTAACGAAGCGATGTCCCAGCATATTTACCTGGCATTGGAACAGACAAGGGGAAAAATTTACGGCCCGGACGGCGCCGCCCGTTTGCTGGGGATCAATCCCAATACCCTGAGAAGCAGAATAAAGAAACTAGGCATCAACTTGACGGATCCGCCAAAAGCCCTCAAACCAGTTCTCTCGGGGTGGGGTTTCAGCAGTCCGTAGGGGAAACTTACCCCCATCCCCACCTGGTCCCCCCCTGACGGCTGGTTCATTTATTTCATCTTCCTGTTGGACTAATTGCAATGGTTGCAGTGTTCCATTTCCCCGGCTGAGCCGGGGAGGATCTGGAGAGTGGTGTGGTTTATCCCGTATTTGTGGAGCAGCATCTCCTGGGCCGTGCGGATGATCGTTTCACTGTCCGATCCTTCCTCCGTCATCCGGAGATGGGCTGACAGCAGCTTCTGGGCCGTGCCGGTCTGCCAGATGTGAAGATCGTTCACCTCCGTCACGGCCGGGATCGCCAGCAGATCGTTTCGGACTTCCCCGTAATCGATATCCGATGGGACGGCGTCCAAGAGGGCGTTGACCGTGTGCCGGACGATTTTGTATATTTCCCGGGCGATGACGATGCAGATGGCCATCGATATGAGGGGATCGACGAGACGCCAGCCGAAAAAGGTGATCAACAGGGCGCCGACAATCACCCCGAGGGAAAACAGGGCGTCTTGAAGGGAATGGAGCCAGGCGCTTTTCATGTTGAAGTTCCGCGCCGAGATTTTCTGCAAAAGCAACGTGGCCGCGCCGTTGCCGACAAAGGCCACGACGGCAACCCAGAGCATCGCCTGCCCGGGGATTTCCGGTGGCGACATCAGCCGCTTGAGGGTCTCCCAGAAGACGAAGGCAATGACCACCGACAGGACAATGCTGTTGACAAAGGCGGCGATAAACTCGATCTTGCGGTAACCATACGTTTTAACCCTGTTTGCGGGACGGCGGGCGACCTGCTCCGCCCAGTAGCTGAAGCCCATTGCGGCGATATCGCTCAGATTGTGGACGGCGTCGGAGATCAGGGCCATGCTCTGAATGAGGAGGCCGAAAATCATCTCGAAGACGACGATACCGCCGTTGATCACCATGGCGAAAAGCAGGTTTTTCAGCGATGCCGGTGGCTCATGATTATGATTGTGGTTGTGTCCCAAATATGTTTGCCTTTCTCCATGCATATTACAGCCAATCATTCCGTGTTGCAAAGGATTCCATTGCGCTCCCGGCATCTATATGAGGCCGGTTAGAGGAAAGGGCGACGCTCGCTTGCGGCGCCCTTTCCCTGGAATCCGATTATCTTCGCCAGCCGGACCAGACGGGGACACCGGAGGCGTCTCTGAGGACGAGGACGCTATCGCCTTTCTTCACCTCCGCAGCAAGCACGACGGACTTGCCAGCCAGGGTGGTGCGGACCCCTTTGACTTCCACCTTATCGCCCTTGACAATTTTTGCATCGAGGCGTTCCATGTACCAGCTTGGTCCGAGGTGGACGGTAACCGTTTCCGTCTCTGTTTTGACTACAAGGGCGATCCCCTGGTTCATCCGTTTCATAGGAACCGTCTGTTCCAGGCCAATCACTTCACCTGAGAAAGTTTCAATAGTGGCAGGATTATACATCCCTTGGTAAGGGGTGCCCATGCCCCACCCACCGCTCCCGCGCCCGCCCCACATCCCCGGACCGGCAATGGCCAAAGAAGCGGTCAAAAGAAACACCAAAACGATCATCAAACCAGCAATCCGTTTTTTTTCCATGAGTCTTCTCCTTTCATGGGACAACTTTAATTGTCCCTTAACGATGTTTAATAACCCCTCATACCCATGCCCTGGCCCATTCCAGGTCCCATGCCCATACCGCCATGCCCTCTCATGCCTTTAGCGTAACCATAACCTCGTCCCGCTCCGTAAGCCTGAACTTTAGTTAATTGTTCCGCCGTCAGAAGCTTGTTTGCCTCCAGCCGATAGGCCGTTTGCTTGTCCGCGAGTTGATCCCGGAGGGTCCGGACTTCTTTCTGATCGGCTACGATCTTCTGTTGATCCGGGGTCCGCTGTAGCCACAGAAGCCACAACTCACCGCTTTTGCTGTAAATCAGATCCCGCAGGGGCTTTACTTCGCGCAAATGTGTTTCCCGCAGGGTGCCAAGCTTTTCGGTCTGCTCAGCCGTCAGATTCAAACCGGGCGCGGCGGCAAGATCATAATACCCCCCGCTTGGATAACCTTCCCCCCCTCCCCGGCGGGCCTCCGCCGGGGACGATGCCACGATCGCCGCTACGGCGATCACCGCCAGCACTATCATTAGTTTCTTCATTGTTCTTGTCTCCTTTCCAATAAAATCATTTACTGGCTATATAGCAAGAGACATGCCAATATGTAAATATTTTATAACCTACTTATCTAAAAGTGTTTATAATCAAATGGCAAGCAAATCATCATAAAGTTAAATTGCCTATCGGGTATATTGTAGCCAGGTGTATGTATCCGGTTGCATAAAAAGTATCCATATACATCTATGTTTTTCATGGAAAAACCAGGAGCGAAACGCCGATGGTCCCCAAAATCAGCCATAGGACATCCTTTTTCCAAACTGACAGGTAAACGATGGAAACTGCAAACACAGCCCATGTCTGCCAGTTGACGAGAGATTGGACGCCGAATTGCAGAACGACAAAGAGGAGAAGCCCGATAAAACCAGACAGAAACCCCCGGATGACCGCCTTGACGATCTTGAGATTCTGGATTTTGGCATGAACCCGGCTAAGCAGCAGCATGGCCGCCAGGGAAGGGGTGAAAATGCCGATGGTGGCGATGACGGCCCCGATGATCCCCTGAACCTTGTAGCCGATAAAAGTGGCGGTGATGAACACCGGTCCCGGTGTGATCTGTCCCAGGGCAATGCCATCGCGGAAGGCCGTCAGCTCGAGCCAGTGCATCCCGTCGACGACGATGTGCTGAATGATGGGAATGGCGGTGAAGCCGCCGCCGAAGGCAAACGACCCGATCTTGAAGAAGGTCGCAAAGAGGGTCCACGTCCCGTCAACCAACCAAAATACGACGGCAAGCAAAACCCCCAGCACCGCCGGAGGCACGAGATTTTGCCACCCCGACACTTCCGGGACATCAACCGCCGCACACTGGCGCTCCGGCACTTTTCCCTGCCCGACCGCACTCCGCAAGTGAAAGAATAAAACCCCCAGCGCCCCGGAGATGATAATGATGTAAACCACATTCCAACGCAGATAGCGGATCCCAAAAAAGGAAAGCGCCGCGATCACAATGCCTTTGAAGGCGTTGCGCTCCATACCCTGGAAGACCGATTTCCCCATCATCATGGTCGCGTTGACCAGCAAAGCGACCACCATTGCCCCGAGGCCCATGAAGATCGAATGGACAAATTTCAGGTCACCGTACACGAAATAGGCCCAGGCCAGGACGGTGATGGCTAACATGGCCGGAAAGACAAAGGCAAAGGGCATCAGGATGCCGCCCCAGCCCCCCCTCAGTTTCTGGCCGATATAACCCAGCAGGGTCACGCCCGTGGCCCCCGGCAAAACCTGAGACAGGCTCAGGGCATTCATGAACTCCTCATCGGAGATCCACCCTTTTTCGTGGACAATGACCTTTTTCATCATTGCGAGGATCGCCGGTCCGCCATAGCCGACGGCACCGATGTACAAGGCCGTTTTCAGAATTTCAAACAATGTCGGCTGTTGCATGATTATCTATTCTTCCAATTCTGCCCGCTCCGTTTCTTCAAGCTTGACCATAACCGCTTCGAGTCCCATCGGAAAGCAGATGCGGAGTATGAGCCATCCTTCCGAAAGTTTCGATGATCATTTGGAAATCTGCTTTTCGTCCGATGGTTTCAGGTCATCGATGAAGTTTTTTGCTCTGTCGCCTCTCAGATAGTCAGCCAGCCCAAGAAGTCCCTCGACAAGGTATTTTGACTGGTAGCCCTTCAAGGTCAGGAATGTCCTGGCAATCTCGGCGCGGTCATAGTGGGGGCAGGCAGTGACGATAAGCTTTGCTTTGTCCAGCTCTTTAAGCCTGACGGGAAGCTCATTAAGGGGGATGTTCTTGATGAAGCCAAAGCGCCATGCCTGGTACTCTTCGGGAAAACGGATATCGATAATCTGCACTTGTCCTTGTTTGTAAAGGTTCAGCATTTCGGGGATGCCGATCTTCATGTTGCTCCGTTCCCGATAGTCAAATGATTTTAGATAATTATCAAAAGTAAACGGTTCCACCGCCAAGGCAGGTGCGCCCATAAGAGAACATGCAAGAAGAGTCGTCCATAAGATTTTCATATGCTTGCTCCTTTTGGGTTGTCTTAAAATCGCTTGCGATCATTATACGAAGCAGCGATCAGCAGTCGTTTTCTCCCTGGTATTATATTATCCTTTCAGTTTGGCATAGAGCCCCCTCAGCTTGGTGCGGTAGATGGTTCGGATGGCCTCTTCATCCTCGCCGATGGGTTTAAGGGGAACGAGGTCCATGACCTCCGCTGGGGTCCGCTGCGACTCGAAGAGGGTCTTCACAGTCCCTTCGACCATCTTCGTCAAGGCTTTTTCGGCCTCTTTGGCTGACAGACCGAAGGACAGGCCGAGGGCCTTCAGTTCTTCGATCTGAAACCAGAAATAGGTGGGACCCATAGCCGTAAGGATGGCATAGGCTTCCAGATTGTCCTCCTTGACCTCCGGGCAGTCACCGAGAACTTCAAAGTATTTTCTAATTTCCTTCTTCTCGTCGCCGGAGAAGGCCGGGGAAAAGGCTACGGGGTTGTAGCCCTTGTTGACGACCGACGGGGCGTTGGGGATCATCCGGACGATTCGGTCGAAGCCACCCAAACCGGCGGAAAGCTGGGCAATGGAGAGTTTGGGGGCCAGGGACACCACAACAGCGTCCTTTTTTAAATGCTCTTTAATGCCGCCCAGGCTGGCCATGACCACCGGGGGATGGAGGGCTATAAAGACCATTGCCGCCGCAGCGGGGTCTTTGATACCGCCGGCGCTCGCTTTGATCCGGGGGAAACGGTCTAATAATTTTGAGAGAACCTCGAGATTCGTCTCGCTGACAAATACACCGTCCGTCCGCTTATCCTTACGTTCTAACCCCTCCAGAATAATGCCGGTGATCCGGCCGCCACCGATAAAACCCAATGATTTAATCTTCATAAAACCTCCTTTACCTGCTTTCTTGTTTTCCTCTTTCATACTTGTCCCAAGAGGGTATATATCCTATAGACGGTCATCACCACGATAAGGATACCAAAAATCTGCCTGATCCGGCCGCTGGGGACATAGAGGCTTGTCATTCTGGCCCCCAGGAAAGATCCGACCGCCCCGACGAGGAGGAGGGCGACCGTAAGCTGAAAATCAAAGCGCGCCGTGGAGATATGAGGGATCAAAGCCGAAAAGGAGGGCGGGGTGACGGCAAAGGCATTGATCCCCGCCGCCTTTTTGGGTTCGAACCCGACAAGAATCAAGATCGGCATGAGGAGAAAGCCGGGACCGACGCCAAGGAGGCCGCTCAAAACGGAGATGGGAACGGCGAGGAGCAAAGCCGTTTTGAAATTCTCTTTCCCCAATCCGGCCCGGACGGGCCGGAAAAGCCGGTAAGCAAGGTAGATCACCGAAAGGAGGTAGGCCAACCAGACGATCATCACGGGCGTATACTGGGCCAGCCAGGAGCCGAAGGGGGCGGACAGAGTAGTGACAACGGCTAGGATTATGGCCTTCCGCCAGTCCACGTAGCCGCTCTGGGCGAAGCCGAAAACGGCAAAGAGGGCCGTAATGCCGTTGAGAAGCAGGCTCAGGGGCTGAACTTGATGGACGAGATCGGGAAGAAAAAAAGCCAGAAAAGGAACGGCGGCAAAGGCGACCCCAAGACCAAGCATCCCCGAGGCAACAGCAAGAATGCCCAGACCGGCAACCATGATGACCATGGGACTCATTGCTCGTCCTCCCGCACAGATATCGTGATTAATATCCATACCATTTTTATACATTGCCGTAAAGCAATACAAAAGATTGGCAAAGAAGGCAGATAGTCGACCGAGATTGAAATAGGTGCGAAATTCATGGCATCGTATATGGGACTGAATATACTATAATTACAGCAATAGGAGTTGCCTTCTTGAAAATACAGCATTGATAGCTTTAATAAATGATATCATGGCAAAAAATATGGGAAACTTGCCGAGGGGCCTAACTGTATCCTCGTCAAGTTTATGGATCAACGGTAGCGCGGATCTGACTGGTTCGTAAGCTGTTTATTCCTTTCCGGACTGTATCCTAACTTGCTGAAACCTAAATAATTATTTGCGGAATGGCAGTCTGTACAGGTCAATGCCTTTGATTTCGTAATGTCATGGGAAAGAATAAAATACCCCGTAAGACTGGTCGGTTCCCACGTACCCGAATATTCCTGCTTATGCTGCTTGAATCCTTGGGCCAGGGCCTGATCTACGCTGCCCGTCTTGAACAGGACGGCCAGATTCTGGAAGAGGAGCTTCTTAGTCTTGGCGTCCCGGGGGGCGATTGTAGTAAGGGGCTTGAAGGCGGTAATCTTACTCTTCGGATCATTTATTGAACCAATGGGTTGGATATCTTGCGTCGCCATGCCGTTGAAGAACAGATAGGTCGGTTTCGTGGAATAGGTATTATCGAAGGGGTCTGCCTTGGGGCCAAACATCCCCGTTTTAGGATTTTTCACCACATGGACCAAGTCACGGGTTACGACACCGCCGATGGTCGGGATATGGCAGACATTCACAATAATCTTCGATTTGTCCAGCTCGTTAAGCCTGTCAGGGAGTTCGCTGAGGGGGATGTTCTTGATGAAGCCAAAGCGATAGACCTGGTACTCTTCCGGGAAACGGATATCGATGATCTGCACTTGTCCTTGTTTGTAAAGGTTCAGCATTTCGGGAATGCCGATTTTCATGTTGCTGCGTTCCCGATAGTCAAATGATTTAAGATAATTATCGAAGGTTAACGGCTCCGCCGCCAGGACAGATGCACCCATCAGAAAGCAGGCAAGGAGAGTCATCCAGAAGATTGTCATATGCATGCTCCTTTTCAATTTATCAAAGGGAGGGAGGGAGATCAAATTCTCCGCTAATTTCCCCAAAAGGGATTCCCGATAAAATAGATCGCCAGGAACGCGATTACGATTCCCGCTCCCTTTCGGAACCAGTCGCCGGTGCGCTGCCAGGCATGGCTTTCAATCAATTTGCCGACCAGAGCCGTGGACATGCCCGCCGCCAGAATAGGAAGGCTGTGGCCAACAGCAAAGAGTGTTATAAGGATCAGGCCCATGACGGTCTGCTGTTGGATGGTAATGATCGCCAGGATCGGGGCGATGAAACCGAAAGTGCAGGAACCGGAGAGAATCCCGTAGGCAAGCCCAAGGAGGAAGGCCCCGCTGTGTCCTTTCAGATTTAGGCGCTGCAGGATGCCGCCTCCGGATACTGAGCAGGCCTGGACGCCAAACATTCCCAGGGCGACCCACAGGAGGACAAGCCCAACGAGGATCTGCCAGTAAGGTCCCACATCCCCCAACATGCGGCCCAGGAGTGCGCAGATAATCCCTACCGCCGTAATGGACAGGAAAAGACCGCCCGTAAACAGGACAGCGTATAATCCTGCTTTGTGGGGCGCTAAAACCTCACGCTGCCCGGCCACATACGCCACCATGAGGGGAATGGAAGCCAGATGGCAGGGACTGAAGAGGACGCTGATCATCCCCCAGAGGAAGCTTCCCGCCGCGGCGAGGAGGGGTTCCCCCGTCAGCCACTGGTTCACCGTGAGAAAAAAGGTTTCCATACCGACCGCCTGCCTCAGTTTACGCCAAGCTTCTGCAGGACCGCCACAATCGCCTCCTCGTTCATGAAACCTTCATGCCGATAGACTTCCTCCCCTTTCTTATTAAAGAAAACCTGGGTGGGAATGGCGCGAATGCCGAAACGCTGGGCCGGCTTGGGATCTACCCAGACGTCGAGAAAGACGATGGCCGCCTTGCCGGCGTAGCGCTTCTCCAATTTTTGCAGAATCGGCGCCATCATCTTGCAGGGAATGCAACGGGTCGCCCCCAGATCCACCATCGTCACCATCCCTTTTACAGGAACGGTATTTGTCGGTTCACCGGCCGCACCGGTGGATGTGGCAATTAAGAACAAAACAGTTAACAATAGATAATTGAGCTTTTTTTTCATAGTATTCCTTAGCTGTTTGATCATTGCCGGTCAGTAATGGCGCTGCCTGTTATCCACAAAGCGTCGCTTTGTCGATTATCCACTTTTATACATTGCCGTAAATGGATATATTCAAGAGACTGGGAACAAAGACGGCCTGCTGTTGAGATTGCCACAGGCTTTTTTATCAACAGTGATGGTCTGATTAACCACAGCAGCTTGAAGTGGTCTTAAAGGTTGGGAGCAATGGCAGCGGTGGTCCGCAGAGATCCCGGACGGCCTTTCCGGCCTTCTCCAACTCTTCCGGCCGGATCTCCGCGCCAACGGATTTTTCGATCCCCAGATCTGTCAGCACGATATACTTTTTCAGGGGAACTTCAGCCTGTTCGAAAATCAACTTACCGCAGCCGATGGAACATCCATCGATCAAGACCGTATCGTTTTCTATCGCCGATCTGACAAAGCCTCGTCGGTGGGCGCCAACGCCTGCCAAACAGAAGGCGCTTCCATAGCCTTCTTTCACAAGCTCCAAGGCAACCAGACTAGACAACTGTCCGACATTGGCGGCCCCGCAACAGGCCATAATCAGTGTCTGTGTGTTTTTCATGGATAGACCCAATATATTCTTTTGCGGAGATATACAGGGATGATTTATGACTGTCAAGAAGTTTTCAACACATCCTTTATATGCGGGGAACAACCAGAACCGGCCGGACATGATGCTGAACGACCGCTTCGGTGACGCTTCCCAACAGCGCTTCTTTAATGTTGCTTTTCCCGTGGGAGGCAAGGACGATGAGGGTGACATCCTCCGCTTCGGCAGTTTTATTTATTTCTACAAAGGGGATTCCTGTTTTCAGCTCAGCACGGACAGAATAACCAACGAATAAAAGTTGTCTTTTCAGCTCTGCCAGTCTTCCCTCATCGATACGGTCGAATTCCGCCATTCTCTCCTTCAGATAAGGAAACAATCTGCGGGTATCCTGGACATGTAACAGGATTACCTCCTTTTCACCCTCCTGCCGGCATGTTTTCAAGAGTCGCAAGGCCTGGAGTGCGTTTTCGGAAAAGTCAGTAGGATAAAGGATCTTGGCGCAAATATCCCGGGCAAAGAAATGGGGGTTTTCTTCCACCTTGTCCTCGGGATCGTGAAAGCGGGCAATCAGCAAAGGCGTCTTTGTCTGCCCGAGGACCCTTTGGGTTACACTTCCCAGCAGCGCTCCCCGGATGTAGCTGCGCCCATGCGCTCCCATGACGATGAGTGATACGGCCAGTTCTGCGGCGGTGTTAATGATTTCCTGATCCGTAACACCGATTTCCACCCGATATTTTGTCTTGATCCCATGCTGGACGGTGAGGTCCTCCGCAATGACTCGTAGCCTTTGTTCGGCATCGTTCTTCAATTGATCCAACAATTGTTCATCCCCATTTATCCAGCGGACGGCCTTGATGGGATTGATCACGTGGAGCAATACGGCCGCATCAAGGCCCACCCGCATCAGATCGGGGAGGCGATGGACAATCCTTTCTGCATGGCGGGAAAAATCAAGGGGGAAAAGAATCTTCTCGAACATGGCTGGTTACTTTTTCTGCCTACGTTTTTGTACACGTTCCGCAACCGGTTCCATCCGCCTAATCGGGACTTCCTCTTTTGCTTCGGCGAAAAGTCTATCCTTGGAGCGGCGGGCCGCCCAAACGAGGACGAGCATGACGGGCACCTCGATCAAGGGACCGATGACCGTGGCTAAAGCTACGGCGGGATTGAAGGCCGTAATGGCAATGGCGATGGCGATCTCGAAATCCCGTCCCGTGGAATTGAAGGCGACGGCAACGGAATCCTTGTAATTCAGACCCAGTTTCCAGCTCACCAGATAGACGACGGCAAACATGACCCAGAAAAAGAGCGTCATGGGAATGGCCATGTGGACGATCAGCATGGGGTTTTCCAGGATCAAGTCTCCCTTCAGGGCGAACATGACGATCAAGGTAAAAAGGAGCCCGATAATAGACAGGGAATCCAGATAGGTCTTGAAATGCTTGAATCCTGCTTCGCCCAGCTTGCCCACGGCGATCCGCCGGGTGAGAAAACCGGCCACCAGCGGGATGCCGAGATAGAGCAGGACGCTCTCCCCGACCACGAGGACGTCGAAGGAGACGTCTCCCAGGAGCAGTTTTGCATAAACCGGGATCAGGAGCATCTGGCAGATCGAGTTGATGGCCACGAGGACGATGGCCAGGGCATTGTTGCCCAGGGCCAGAAAGGTGAAAACTATGACCATGGCGATACACGGCGCGAGGCCATAAAGGACGAGGCCGACATACAGATCGGGATAGGCGGACAGAAAGATCTTCGCCAAAAGGAGCATGAAGAAGGGGGCGACAAGGTAGTTGAAGACCATGACAATGATCAACTGCTTCGGCGAGGCGGCGGCCTTGCCGAGATCCTCGATCTTCACATTTGTCATGGCGGGATAGATCATCAGGAACAGGCCGATCACTACGCCGAGGGCGAGGCTGTTGGCCAGGGTGAACTGATAGGTGCCCTGAAAAATGGCCTTGATGGCGTCGATGGGCGGTGTCAGGGCGAAATTAGAGATTCCGTACCACTTGCCGATGGCGATGCCCACGGCCATGCTGACAACAACAAAAACCGGTAAAAAACGAAAATCCTGCACTTTTTCCAGATACTTCCTCATTTCAAAAAATGCTCCTTTTTAATTAATATGGGGACAGAGTCTCCTTTGTTTTTACATCAATTTACGCCGCACATATCCTGTCCCATCAGTCTCAGCGCTGCCAGTCCTTTTGGCTCGTGATCGAGGAGGTGGGCAAAGATCATCGGCTTGTTGAATCGCTCCTCGATTTCGCCCAGGTATTTTTCCTGTTGCTTTCTCCTCTTGCCGAAAAAGGCGTTATTCCCCGCATCCTTAGGCAAGATATAATTGACGGCCACCATCGCCGTCTCGATGCCCACTTGCTTTTTCAGATCTTCGGAGGCCCGCCAGGCCTCGATCATGGGTGTGTACTCGGGATACATGACGAACACAAAGGAGCTCTTGTCGCGGTTGCGCATTTTTTCAATGACGTTGGCGTATTTGTTTTGCGTTGCCTCGGAGGTCTGCTTCGTCAGGGTGCCAAGATCGATAAAGCCCTTCCAGTCCGTCGGCAGTTCGAGCAACCTCAGGGTATGACCCGTGGGGGCCGTATCGAAAACGGTGATGTCGTATCCGTTGGCATCGAAGTAGCTCATGAATTTCTCGAAGGCCGCCATTTCCTCTGCGCAGGGGGAATTCAGGTCCTCCTCCACGGACCTTTTCGTTTCTTCGCTCTGATCCTTGACGGCTTCAAGGATCCGCTCCTTATACTCCTCCAGGGCCTGCCGCTGATCGATCCTCGCCGCATAAAGATTGTCCACACCGTTGATCTTCGTGGGCTCATGGTTGATCGTCTGGCCGAAGATGTCGTGGAGATGGGACGCCGGATCGGTGGTCACAATGAGGGTCTTGTATCCCTGATCCGCCATGTACAGCGAGGTTGTACTGGCAATCGTGCTTTTACCCACGCCGCCTTTTCCCGTAAAGAAAATGAACCGCTGGCCATTGGTAGGCCTCAGCAGCTCGTGGCAGTTTAGTTTTCGATAGGACTTCTGATTGAAGAAAACAGCGGACCGGCTAGGGGAAGACTTAATACCATCTTCGTCCTTTTTATCCTCATAAACGAAACGCCCCACGACGTTCAGCAATTCTGTTCCCGACACTTCGCTGTCCTGCAGGGGATAATAGATCTTCTCCAGGTCAGGGAACTCGGTATCGATCCGGGCGACAATCCGCTCCTCTCCCGCCTTTTTCTTGCAGAAGAAATCGTCCGTGCAGGCTTCCTCGGGAAGAAGCCCGTTCACGATGAGGAAACTGGTGGTGATTCCCAGCTTGGATAACTCTCCCGCACTCCTCTTTGTTTCCAGGATGGATGAGTTCTCGGGCTTCAGGACAAAGACGAAGGAGGTGCGGTTCTGATCCTGAAGATAGTCAATCGCCTTCTCGTATTTCACCTTGGCAGTCTGGAGAGACGCCCCCGGACCGATGCAGGTGGCGGCGCTTTGGTTCAATGTATCCGTCCAGCCGCTGGGAAGTTCCAGCAGACGGATGGTGTGTCCCGTGGGCGCCGTGTCGAAGACTACGACGTCATAACCGGGGTCGTCCATGAATTCGATAAACTTGTCGAAGGCGGCCACTTCCTCTACGCAGGGACTATTGAGCTGTTCCTTGATTATTTGCAGATTCTTTTCATCCAGCAGATCCCGCAAGGGGCCGACGATTCTTTCCCGGTATTCTTCCGATGCCGTGTCGGGGTCAATCTCGATGGCATGGAGATTCTCCATATTCAGAATCGGCGTGACCTGATGGCCGATCGCCTGACCGAAAATGTCCGACAGATTAGGAGCCGGATCGGTAGTCACAAGCAGGGTCTTATATCCTGCCTTCGCCAGCCATACCGCCGTGGCGCAGCTCATCGTACTTTTGCCGACGCCGCCCTTGCCGCTGAAAAATATGAACTTGACCTCTTTCCCGTTGGGGATGATTTGATGTTTAAGCATTGATGGTTTCCTTATCCAGTATGTCCTTGATCTCGGCATAGGTCATGTATTTTTGCCTGGCGACGATAGTTCCATTTATGGTGGTGATGGGCAGAACAGCCGGCCCGTTTTCTTTCACCAGCCGGGCAATCTCCGGGTTGGCAAAGAACAGCAGGCTGTTGAATACCAAGCTGGCGCGCATGATCTTCAGGTTGCCTTTGTAGTCGCTCGTCAGACGTTTCAGCGTCTCATTGAACTCGATCAGTTCGCGGTCCGGTTCCGGGCCGCACACCCCGGTAGCGCAGCACATGGCGCCTTCGTAAATTGTTAATTCCCGACTACTCATTTATCTTTCTTCCTTTCCGAGAATTTATTTTTCGCTGATCTTATTGACAACCCGTTGCCATTTGTCGCTTTTTACCCCATCCACGCACCGGTTGCCGTCCCGCAAGGACAACCGCAACTGCAAGCGTGCGGTCATTTCCAGAAAGGCATCCGCGGGGATTGCCGCCAGGGATTGCAGTAGATGAGCCTGAATCTGGTCCGGCGGTTTCACCAGATCAAAGTAAACCCACCGGCCCTCTTTCTTTTCCTTGACCAGCTTGGCCCCCTTGAGGATCTTCAGATGCCGGGAAATATTACAGTGGCTCTCCCCGATAGCATCGGTGATTTCACAGACGCAAAGATCCCCCGGAACGGAATTCAGGAGCCACATAATGGCAAGGCGGGTCCTGTCTCCTAAGGCCTTAAATTGTTCGATATACAGTTCCACATTCCACTTTCATATATTCAAGATTGTGAACATAATATAGACGAAACAAAAAATGTCAAGACTTTTTCAAAAATAACAAGATGTTACTTCTTAAGCCAGGAAATGATGTCGTTTTTGGTCGGAATCTTTCCCGAGCATTTGACCTGATCATCGATAATCAGGGCCGGGGTCATAAAGACGCCATAAGTTGCGAATTTCTTGATATCCGTGACCTTTTCCAGGGTTGCCTCGATCTTCAGCTCTTCCAGTGCTTGCTTAACCAGTTTTTCAACCGCCGCACACCTCGCGCAACCGGGGCCTAATACTTTAATATTCATATGTATTTCCTCCTCTGGTCATTTATTATGCTTCCGCTTCCGTGGCATGACATCTTCCCCATCCCGGTCCGGCAACTACAATCTTCATTTCCCTACCTCTTTTAAAAAATACAGGATATCTTGCTTCTTCAGCAAAACCATTCAGGAAGCCCTATTCGCTATTGCCGGGGAGGCGTCTGCCGACTGCAGCCATTCTTTGATCTGCTGCCGCTGCGGCGTCGTTCCTACGGAGACGACCTTCCCGTTGATGATCAGGGCCGGCGTTCCCATGACCCCGTAGCGGGCGATCGCCCGAAGATCGTCCACATGGATCAATTCCCCGGGAAGCTGCATTTCCGCCAGGGCTTCCCGGACGTCCTGCTCCAACTGGGTGCAACGGGCGCATCCCGGTCCCAGGACAATAATCTGCAAACGGTCAGGCGGCGCATCTTCCACCTTCTGGCCGAGAAATCTCCTAAACTCTCGGACCAAGGCAAGGCCATAGGCAGCTTCGGCGCGGTGGGGAATGTAATTCTGCTTCGCCACCCGCAGCAGGATTTCCTGACCGATTTCCATGTCCGAGCACTCCGAAAAATCCTTCGCCATGATTTCAATAATCCCCTGAAGGCCGACAATACCTACAAGATTATTATTGATTCTGAGCTGGGTAATATTTCCTTCCGTCATGAATGATCCTTAAAATATACATATCCGCAGGGCGGTTTCTTTTCCCAAATAACCTTAGACACTTAATGCTTCGCTACTTGGCAGCAGTTTTTGTCAACAGGGTTCCATCGTTCCATCTGTTTACGAGGTAGAGAACGGCTGCGAGGATGCCAAGGAATCCTGAGAGATACAGGCCGAGTCGCCACAGACTCGCACCGTCAATCCAGGCGCCGTATATCAAACCGGCCAGGGTACTGAAGAGGGCCACCCAAGCCACGTAGGTCCAGGTCTTGGCCCTGCCGATAATAGCGGATGTGATCAGGATGCTTTGGAGACTCAGCTCGGGATCAGCCATGAGGTAGGCCAGTAACGGCCCACGATGCATTCCTAGACTCAGGAACATATTGGCGATGGGCACTTCAACAAGGGTCGGGAAATACATGAACACCCCGAAAACTACCCCGGACAGGTTACCGGCAACGGTATTTGCGCCCGCCAGAAACTGGATCCACTCAGGTTGAATGAGTTGGCGAAGAATGCCTACGGCAAAAACGCCGACGACGAGGAGGGGAAAGATCTGCTGAACAAAACGCCATGATTCCCACAGCCACTCATTGAGTTCGTTGCTTTGTAAAAAGCGGTGTCCCAGATATGACAGAACAGCCAGATTCAAGGCCACACCGAAAAACTTGCCCGTAAACAGGAGGGTCAATCCCTCTGCATGGGGAACCATCCCGACGGCCGCTGTCAGGAGCGTCAGGATTATCATGGTCAGAGCCGGCCACGTCCAGGCGTTGAACCCTTCGATAACATCGCGAAGTCCCTTCCAGGCCGTGATACCAATGAGGATCAGCAGGCCGATCAGAATCGCGCCTTGGGTGGAAACGCCTTCTTCGCCTTTTGCGGCGTCGAAGGGAATCAATTGATAGAGCCATGCCTGGAAAACATCCATTCCCCGGATGGGGATAGTAATCTGCCCATAGGCGGCGGTCAGAATATCCAGTTTCAGGGTCCCCGAAAGAAGAAGGGCCACCAGAACGAACAGAAATATCAGCACCCCTTTCCGCAGCTTACCTTGGTCCATAAAGAGCAAGTCCGTTTCCTCATCATGGGCTGCATCGTCCTTATGAAAAATGAGGGCCATGATCATGCCGATGCCGATGCCGAAGGCCAGGGACAGGACTAAACGGGCCAGGGCCAGGTCGGCGCCGAGAATGTGCCCCGTATATACCAAGGCCAGGATGTTTGCCGCCGGGGCAAAGAACAGAAAAGTAATAGCAGGTCCGATGCCGGCTCCTTTTTTATAAATACCGGCAAAGAGAGGCACAATGGTGCAGGAACAGACGGCCAGCACTGATCCCGCGAGGGCTGCTGCCGGGTACGACATGGTTTTGGGCGTATTGCGCCCGAGAAATCTGGTGATGGTCTCTTTTGGGATTAGGGCCGTCATTGCCCCGGCAATAAAGAATGCCGGCACCAGACACAGCAACACATGAGCAGCCAGATAAGCAGCCAGATTTCCCGCGCCGCCCTGAAACAGTTTAATGATATATGTCAAAGCATCCATCTTTTTTATCTCCGCAAAGTATTGCCTGAATAATCTCGGAATTTCTGAACAGAGGGTTCAGCCCTCGAGTTCTCACACGATATATAGCTGTTCATGAATATATATGGATGGAAGCCACTATGTCAAGGGGAAAATTGACGGCCTTTACAGGGGCAGTTTGACCACTTCGACATGGCCGCGACTACGGCCCAGGAAGCGCTCGGCGACGGTCTGGAAGCGGAAGGGGACAGCGGAGACGCAGAAATGGTACTCCGGGGGAATCCGCAGGTGATGGGCCGGGATCAGGCAGGGCATCATTTATGATCTGAATTGGGCGTACCCGGATTTGGCTTGTTCCTGAAGACGGCGTAGTACAGAAGGGGAACGACGATGAGGGTGAGGCCGGTGGCGGCCAGGGCGCCGAACATCATGGCAATGGCCAATCCCTGAAAAATGGGGTCAAAGAGCATGACAAAGGAACCGACAACGACGGCCGCCGCTGTCAGGACGATGGGCCGGAAACGGACGGCCCCGGCCGCGATGATGGCCTGCCTCAGATCGCCCTTTTCCTGCCACTCCATCTGAATGAAATCGACAAGGAGAATGGAATTGCGGACCACAATACCCGCCAGGGCAATGAAACCGATCATGGAGGTGGCCGTGAAGAAAGCGCCAAACAGCCAATGGGCGGGCAGAATCCCCACGAGGGTAAGGGGAATGGGGGCCATGATCACGATGGGGGTGACGAAATTTCGGAACCACGCCACGACCAGGATATAGATGATCACCAGGACCGCGGCGAAGGCAATCCCCAGGTCGCGGAACACCTCGTAGGTGATGTGCCACTCGCCGTCCCACTTCATGGCGTACCGATCTTCCCGTTCCGGTTGGACGGTGGAATACTGCTTCAATTCATATCCTTCGGGGAGCTTTACTTTGGCTATGGCCTCCCGCATTTTGAGAATTGCATAAATAGGGCTCTCTTCGGTTCCCGCCACGTCCCCCGTAACATAGGTAACCCTTTGGAGATTTTTGTGATAGATGGTTTTTTCTTCAATTCCATATCTCGTCTTCACAAGCTCCGAAATGGGGATAGACCTCCCGGTGGAGGAAGGAACAGTCATGGATTTCAATGTTTCCGGGTAGGACCGGGCGGAGAGGGGCATCTGCATGAAGATGGGGACGGCTTCCCGCTCCCGATCAAGGTGTACGAGACCCGCCTCGACGCCGCTCACGGCGATCTTCAGGCCCCGGGCGATGTCGGCAGGGCTCACGCCGCTCAGGGCCGCCTTTTCTCCGTCGATCTCATAGCTAACCTTCCGCTGATCATCTTCCACAAGCCAGTCCACATCCACAACACCGTCAGTCTTTTCAAAGACATCCATAACTAATCCGGCGATTTCGCGCTGCCGATCCGGTTCGGGTCCGTAAATTTCCGCAACCAGGGTACTCAGGACCGGCGGTCCCGGCGGGATTTCGGCCAATTTGATCCGGGCTCCGTAACGATCGGAGATTCTTTTTATTTCCGGGCGTAATCGTTTGGCAAGATCGTGGCTTTGGGCCTTACGCTTGTCCCGGGCGACGAAGTTTACCTGAATATCCGCGATGTTGGGACCGTTACGCAAATAGTAATGCCGGACAAGGCCATTGAAATTATAGGGGGCCGCCGTGCCGATGTAGGCTCCGTAGTCCGTGACTTCCGGCGCTGTCGTTATGTACTCGGTAAGCTCCCGGGTAAGGGCCGCTGTTTCTTCGAGGCTTCTCCCCTCGGGCATATCGATGATCACCTGCAGTTCGCTCTTGTTGTCGAAGGGGAGCATCTTAACGGTGACTTTCTTCAGAGGAATCAAGGCCGCCGAAAGGACAAGCAGCAGCACTACCACGGCGAAAACAAGGGACCGTCTATTACCTTTGTCAATTATCGGGCCCAGCATCTTTTCGTAAAGGCGATGCATCCCCCGGCCTTCATCATGGCCACTGTGAAGCCTGATTCTTTTCAGGGCCAACAGGCTCATCCAGGGACTGACAATAAACGCCACGAGGAGGGAAAAGAGCATGGCGGCGGAGGCTCCGACGGGAATGGGCCGCATGTATGGTCCCATGAGGCCGGACACGAAGGCCATGGGGAGGAGAGCGGCGATTACCGTGAAGGTGGCGAGGATGGTGGGATTCCCCACTTCATCCACGGCCTTTACTGCCGTCAGAGCGCCTACGCCATGGTTGCGGAAATGACGGGTGATATTTTCCACGACCACAATGGCGTCGTCCACCAGGATGCCGATGGAGAAGATTAGGGCGAAAAGGGTCACCCGGTTCAGGGTGTAGCCATAAAGATAGGTGGTAAGCAGGGTCAGGGCGAGGGTGACGGGGACAGCCACGGCCACGACGAGGGACTCCCGCCAACCAAGAAATAAGGCGATCAGGATAATGACGGAAACAGTGGCGATCAACATATGCTTCAAGAGTTCATCCGATTTTTCCTTCGCCGTTTCGCCATAGTTTCTGGTGACGGTCATCTGGACATCGGCGGGGATGAGTCGCCCTTTCATGGTCTCGACCTTGCGAAGGGCTTCATGGGCCACGTCGCTGGCGTTAGCCCCTTTTTTCTTGGCAACGGCAATGGTTACCGCTTCGAATTGGCCGGGGGCGCGGCTTTTGGCTCCTATGGATGCTGCGGCCGGTCCGAGGCCCATAAAGACATAGGAATTAGCCTCCTCCGGACCATCGAGGATCGCGGCGACGTCGCGCAGATAGACGGGACGCCCATTAGCAACGGTAATGACGATCCTACCCAGGTCGTCGGCATTTTTTATGAAACTGCCGGTTTCAACCAGCATTTCTCTATTGCCGGCAACGGTGGAACCTACCGGCAGGGCGATATTTGCCTTCTCCAGACTTCCCATGATCTGGAAAGGGGAAGCGCCATAGGCCCGCAACCGTGCCGGGTCGAGATTGAGACGGAGTTGACGTCGCTGGCCGCCGGTGACGGATGTTTCTGAAACATCGCTCCCCTTTTTTATCTCCGTGCAGACCTCCATGGCCATCCGGCGCAGTTCGAAGCCCGTGTAAGAGGGATTTTCACTCCAGAGGGTCATGGTCAGGATAGGGACGTCGTCAATTGATTTCGGTTTGACCAGGGGCTGAGAAACGCCCGGGGGAATCCAGTCATAATGGGACATGAGCTTGTTATGGAGCTTGACCAGGCTGTCCTCCATATTCTCCCCCACATAGAAACGGACGATGGTCAGGTTGAAACCGGGCTTCACAATTGAGTAAACGTATTCCACCCCTTTGATTTCCCAGAGGAGCTTTTCCATGGGATAAGTAACCCGTTCTTCTACCTCCTTAGCCGAGGCTCCGGGATAGTTTACAAAGACGTCCACCATGGGGACGACGATCTGGGGTTCTTCCTCCCGCGGGGTGACGATGACAGCGAAAAAACCGAGCAACAGCGACGCCATGACAATGAGAGGAGTCAGCTTAGATTGGATAAATGCCTTCGCGATCCGTCCGGAGACGCCCATTCCTGTCATAAAATAATGATCCGCAAGATAAAGTATTGTTTTACTTGAGCTGGCCCTTCTGGACTACGCCGCCATCTATCGCCCTTTGTGTCCCTTCGGAAACAATCTGCTCGTTCTGAGCGAGACCGGAGAGGATTTCTATTCTCCTATCCGGATATGTCCTGCCGGTTTTAACCAGGCGGTAGGTCATGACTCCGTTTGGCGCCACTACATAAATTCCCGATAACTGCCCCTTCGAAACAACGGATCCCTCCGGGACGAGGAGGGCTTCCTTTTTCCCTACCGGGATGCGGATGCGGGCATAAAGACCGCTCTTCAATCCGGCGGTGGGCAGAGCGATCTTGATCAGGAAAGTTCGCGACTGGGGGTCCACAACCGGGACAATATCCCGAATGGAACCCCGGAGCTGCCGATTTGTCGCCTCAATTGCAACATCGACGGTCATGCCTTTACTCAGGCGTCTCGTGAGTGCTTCGTCGGCGAACGCTTCCACATGCAAAGCCTTATCGCTCTCGATGGTGAGCAAGAGCTGACCGGGGACGGCCATGCTGCCCCCGTCTGTCTTCTTGCCGGTGATTACGCCGGTCACGGGGGCCTTGATTCTTGCATAAGCCTCATAGATCACCGCCTCCCCATAGGCGGCCCTGGACCGTTCATACTCGCTGTCGGCCATCTTTTTCTGTGTCTCCACCTGATCCATCTCCTGCTGGGACACGGCCTTTTCTGCATAGAGCTGTTGATAACGGCGCCAGGTTGTCTCGGTCATGGTCTTGTTCGACTTCGCCGTCTCCACGGCCATGGCCGCGCCCTTCACTTTTTGAAGCAGTTCCCGGTTATCGATAGTCACCAGGAGCTGGCCGGCCTTGACCCGGTCCCCTTCCCGGACATGGACCGCCGTTACCACTCCCATTATGCGGCTGGCGACGCTGCTTGCCTGCTCCGCTTTTACCGTGCCTGTTGTTTCATAAATCTCATCGACCTTGGAGAGGACGACGGGAGTGACTTTGACGCCCGTAACGGGCGGTCGCAGTCGTTCCGCCTTTGTTGCGGCGTCCTGGCATCCCCACATGATAAGAGAGGCAAGAAACAGCAAAACCAGGAGCCGGCAAAAAAACACGTCTCGTTGAGCGAATAAGTGAAGCAAGTATTTTTTCATCTTCCTTGTCCTGTGGCTAAGGTTCTATTTTCAGGTCTTTCATAATCGTCCCGCTTTCGTAACTCAATTTCACGATGGCCATGCGGTACTCTCCTTCCCTGGCCGTATGGCTGGCCCGGGCCTGATCCAGGCTGGCCTGGGCGCTCAGCAGATCGATGAGGGGATAAAGACCGTTTTCATAGCGTACCCGCACCAGCCTTTTCCCCTCTTCCGCAGACTTGAGGGCATTCCGGGAAATATCCATGTTTGTCCGCGCTTCATTGATACTGAGGTAGGCTTCATAAATTCTGAAGGAGATTGCTTTTTTCAGCAAGGAGAGCTGCTCCTGGGTTTCGCCGGCCTTATACGTTGCCTGGGCCCGCTCGTATTCCCGCTTGGTGCCGTCGAATAGTTCCCAGCGGAGAAAGGCTGTTACCTGCCAGTTGCTGCCCTCGCTGCCCAGGGGCCGGTTGGGATCGTTCAGCTGGTAAGCGCCTCCCACCCCGATATAGGGAAAATAGCCGGCCTCAGCCATTTTTATGTTCTTTTTGGCGTTATCACTGTGGATCTCCCAGGACTTGACGTCCCGCCGCGTCTCCGCCGCCTTTTCATAGGCCGCAAAATCCAACAGGGGAAGTTCCGGGGCAGTATCGTTAATATCCACATCTCCCTCCCTGCCCAGGAGCAGGCCAAGTCCTCTTTTAGCCATCCGGACATTCTTTTCCGCGCTGACCCTTCGCTGCTCCGCCTCGGATAGGGAGGTGGCAGCCCGGAGGGTGTCGGCATGCTGTCCCATCCCCTTTTTATATCTCACCTCGGCAATCCGCAGATGCTCCACCGCCTCGGCAACGGCCTTTTCCGTAGCCCCGAAGGACGACTTGGCCGTCTGCAGGGATAAGGCAGCCAGGGCGACCTGATAGGCGATCTGTTCCCGCTTGCGGAACAACTCCTCCTGCTTGGCGGATGATTCCCCTTGGGACATTTGGAGACCAAGGAGTCCCCTTCTGGTGAATATGGGCTGTTCAATGGCCAGGGAAGTTTGAAAATTATTAATGGGATCGGGGTGATTGAGGGTTAGCGGGTTGAAATCCTGCTGTTCGATCCGCTGTTGGTCCAGCTTGGTCATAAAGGCGTAACCGGGATTTACGGTTCGCAGGTAGCGTTCCTCAAACACTATTTTCGGCAGCAGATAACTCCTGGCTACGCCAATCCCCTCTTTGCTGGCCAGGGCGGCGTTCTGCATTGCCTTTAGCTCATGATTGTTTTGCAGGGCCGCCCTGACGGCTTCATAAAAAGAAAGATTATGCTCTTCGGGAAAGGCATAACCTGCCCCAAAGAGAAAGAATATGCAGAGACAGCATAATAATCGGCTTGAAAAGACACCCTTCATTTCCATTTGTCTCTTTTCACCTGGAGATTATGACGGCGTTACATAAGTAAGGCAGCCTGGGCCTGAAGGCGGTTGTTTTTCTTCCCCTTCCTGAGCAGGACCATAAGAAAAACCGCCTTATGTGTCAATGAAATATAAATCATATTACTCTTCCCGTGCATCATTTCCGGAAAGTCAATTTTGAACGGTGGGGCTTGCGGTCATAAAACGGCCTTTACAGGGGCAGTTTGACCACTTCGACATGGCCGAGACTGCGGCCCAGGAAGCGCTCGGCTACGGTCTGGAAGCGGAAGGGGACATCGGAGACACAGAAATGGTACTCCGGAGGAATCCGCAGGGGATTGGCGAGCCCTTTTTTTTGTAGGAGCTTGGCCGTAATCTCCGCCATCGCCTCGGCGGAATCGACGAGATGTATAGACGGACCGACAATATCCTGCAGGAGGGGCTTGAGGAGGGGGTAATGGGTGCAGCCCAATACCAGGGTGTCCACATGTTCCGCCAGGACCGGCTTGAGATATTCCTGGGCCGTCAGTCGGGTGACGGGATGGTCCAGCCAGCCTTCTTCCACCAAGGGGACAAAGAGGGGGCAGGCATGGGAAAAGACGCGGATGGATGGATCATTTTGGTGGATTGTCCGCGCATAGGCGTTGCTGTTGATGGTCGTGGGGGTGCCGATGACGGCGACCTGCTTCGTTTTTGTAGCTTCCACGGCGCACAGGGCGCCGGCCTCGATGACACCGAGAACGGGAACGGGAGATCGCTCCTGGATTGGTTCATAGGCAACGGAGGCAATGGTGTTGCAGGCAATTATGAGCAGCTTGACCCTCTGCTTAAGGAGGTAATCGGTAATTTCGGTGGCATATTGGGTAATGGTTTCTACAGACTTGACGCCGTAGGGAACCCGGGCCGTATCACCGAAATAGATGATATTTTCGAAGGGCAGGCGCTCCATGAGGGACCGGACCACGGTCAGACCCCCGATGCCGGAATCAAAAACGCCAATGGAATGGATTAATTTCAGGTCCATAGATAGCTCATTTCTTGGGGATGACTCGCCGCCGCACCGGGGCGCGGCGCTCCGGTATAGATTCCCCGTCCGGACGCGCATCGGCATCGATAATATCTCTCAGTTGGCCCGGTATCTCGTCCGGGATGGCTTTAAACGGGGGTGATGTTTCTTCCGGGCGAGTGATTCTCCGGGGAAGAATCATTCCTGGGGCACGATTCCGCTCCCGACTTGCTTTAACGAAATGCTTACTACTGACGTTTTCCGGGTTTTTTACAATTTTGTTCTTTATTATTTTAATCGGGGCGGCCTGCGCGCTCGGATGGCCGGCTATTTTCGCATATCCCCGCCCAACCGCCCGGTCAGCGCCGGGGGCGGAACCGTCCACAGGCGGAAGGTCGCCATCCTTATCCTCTCGTTTTTCTTCCTTAGGCGGCTGTTTTCTGCTGCCTTCGTAGATCTCGTATTCCAGCAGGCGGCTTTCCAACTCGCCATTGTATAATATCACCCGCCGGGAAGTGCGGAGCCCCACTTTCTTAGCTAGATCCAGATTGGCCGTGAAGACATAGCCCCGATATCCCTCGCATCTCTCCTTGAAAAAATCGCCAATTCCTTCATAGAGACCGGCAAGGTCGGCTTCTTCCCCCAACCGCTGGCCGTAGGGGGGGTTCAAGACCACAATGCCCTTTTCCCCGGGGATAAAGGTGTTTTCAAAAGGACATTGGCGAAATTGGATATGCCGCCCCATTTTTGCCCTCCCGGCGTTGACACCGGCGGCCCGGACCGCGTCCAGGGAAATGTCCGTGGCGATTATCCGTCCGGAAATATCCTTCCGCTCCCCTTTGCGGACTTTCAGACGCACTTGTTGCCACATATCATCGTCAAATCCTTTCAGGTGGAGAAAACCGAAATTGTCTCTCAGCAAACCCGGGGCCCGCCGCCGGGCAATCAGCGCCGCCTCGATGGCCAGGGTGCCGCTGCCGCACATGGGATTGATTAACGGTCCATCGCCCGTCCAGCCAGTGGCCATGATCACCGCCGCTGCCAGGGTTTCCTGCATGGGGGCCGTGAGGGGAATCTTGCGGTAACCGCGGCGGGAGAGGGGTTCTCCGGAGGTGTCGGCAAAAATCCGGTAGAGATCATCTTTCCAGTACACATGAACAACGGCCCCGGTCCGGTCGGAACCGGAATCGGGACGGCACCGGAACAGGTTCCGGAGGCGATCCACAATGGCGTCTTTGGCCTTGAGATTCGCATAACGGGGGTCGCGAATCTCCGGGGTATCTACCGAAGAGGTTATGCAGACATAGCCGTCTTCGTGGAGGATGTCCTCCCAGGGTAGTTTAACGATCCCGTCGTAGAGGTCCCCCGGTGTCTTTGCCTGCCCTTCGTGAAGGAGGAGGAGTACCCGCTGCCCCGTCCGCAGCAAAAGGTTGAGGAGCATCGCCTCCTCCATAGCCCCCTCCGTCTCTATGGCCGCTTCCGACTCTTCATGGACCGGCAGCCCCAGGGCGAGGATCTCCTGCTTTAAATAAGGGGCGGTCCCCTTGGAGCAGGTGACAAGAATGCGGCGTTTTTCCATCCACATCGACATGATCGTTTCAGGTTCCATAGTTTTTAACATTTCTCTTTCTATCAAAATTTCCCTAAAATTATAAGGATTATATCGACCATACATTAAAAAATCGAAAGAGACAGTTGCGAAGACACTGAGATTTGTGTAGATGAATACCCATGAGTTCTGAAAAGTCTCGACATATTGCTTTTTACATCCTCCTTGGGCTGGCTACTCTCCTGTTTCTCTATCTCATGAAGCCTTTTTTCTTCCCCATTTTCTGGGCGGCGGTGATCGCCACTATCTTCAGGCCCGCGCATCAATATCTCTGTAGAAAGATCAAATCTCCCAGCCTCTCGGCAACGATTATTCTCACCATGATCATGGTGATCATCATTCTGCCGGCCGGGGTAATCGGCAGCCTCTTGCTCTCCGAATCCCTGGAATTGTATAATACCCTCGATGTAAACAGCGCCTCCATTGAACAAAAGATCCAGGATATCTCGAAGCAAATTACAACCAATCCCTACATGAACCGCCTCCATATCGATATGGCCTTTCTTACGGAAAATATCGCCGAGGGAGCGAAAAACTTTGCTAACTTCATCATCTACAACCTCAGGGACCTGACGCAGAACACCATCATCTTTGCGGTGAACTTCTCAATCATGCTCTACACCCTATTCTTTTTTATCCGGGATGGAGATAGATTCGTCCGGATGATCATGAAACTCATGCCTCTCGAACAGGAACGAGAAGCCCTGATCCTGGAAAGGTTCTCCGCGACTGCTCGAGCTACCCTCAAGGTGACCCTGATTATAGGCGGCATCCAAGGCATCCTGGGAGGATCGGTCTTTTTTCTCACCGGGGTCAAGGGCGCCTTGACCTGGGGGACGCTCATGGTTTTTACGTCCATTGTTCCCGCCGTCGGCTGTTCCCTTGTCTGGGCCCCGGCGGGGATCGTCATGGTAATGTTGGGTCATTTTTGGGAAGGCGTGATCATTCTGGCCTTCGGCGTTATCGTCATCAGCCATGTGGACGCGCTGCTGCGTCCGCTGCTTTTAGGGCATGACGTCCAGATGCATACCCTGCTGATCTTTCTTTCTACCCTGGGTGGTCTTGCCCTCTTCGGGATTTCGGGTTTCGTCATTGGACCCGTCATCACCTCTCTCGTACAGACCTTCTGGGAGATGCATGACGAACTATCCAAAAGTAACGGAACGTGAAAATAAACTATGCCTTCATCCGTCAAGCGGCGGATTCGCAAATAGGCAAAATAATTCGTCTCTATCAGGAAGCGGGGTGGTGGACAGGGCAGGCCCACGAAAACCCGGAACTTATTCGACGGATTGTCGTGGGAAGCCATTGTTTCGTCCTTGCCTGGGAGGGGAACGAAATCGTCGGCATGGGCCGGGCGATAAGCGACGGCATCAGCGACGCCTATATCCAGGACATAACCGTCCTTCACGAATTCCAGGGACAGGGTATCGGGACGGGCATCGTAAAGGAGATTCTCAATCGGCTGCGGGCTGACGGTTTGCAATGGATCGGCCTTATCGCCGGCAGGCATTCCCATCCCTTTTACCGAAAACTGGGATTTGAAGAGATGCCGGCCTCCACGGCCATGCTTTTGATGATGAATTTTGAAGGGATTATGAGAGATTCATGATGAAAAAACTGACCCGCACAGACTATCCGCTTCTCAAGCCATACTTTGCCGCTCAGCCTTACGGTCTGTGCACCTATTCCCTACCTTCCCTGATCGTGTGGAGCAACCATGTCTTCCAGACGTTCTATGCCATCGAAAATGATTCCGTCATCATCGCCAATGAATCGGGATGCCGGCCGGAAGAAAACCATCTGCTCCTGCCGGTCGGACCGGATGGTCCGCCCGCGCCGGAAGAGCTTGCCGCCCTTGCCGCGCAGACCGGCTACCTGCGTTATGGATCGGTGCCGGAGGATTATCTGGAAAAGATGGGGAGGGAAAAGATCGGACAGTATTTTATCGTCTCCGAGCAGCCGGAATATGACGATTACGTCTATCTTACCGGGGATCTGAGTCAACTCAAGGGTAATCGTTACGCCAAGAAACGCAATCTCCTGCACCAGTTTTCCCGGGATTATCTCCAGCCGAACCGGGTGGTTACGGGACCAATCACCCCTGCGGTAGTTGCGGAATGCCTGGAATGTCTCGAAAAGTGGTGTGAAATAAGGAACTGCGACATCGATGAGGACTCAAATCTGGCCTGTGAAAAGGAGGCCGTTATCAACGCCCTTCATCATGGCACGGACCTTGACATGAAGGGGCTTTACGTTCGCATTGACGGGGGGATCTCCGCCTTTTGCATCTCTTCCCATCTCCGCCGGGATATGGGGGTCATGAATTTCGAAAAGGCCCTGCCCCACATTCGCGGCCTCTACCAGTACCTCGACAACGAATGCGCGCAACACCTTTTTAACGGCTATCTATATATCAACAAGGAAAGCGACATGGGCCTTGCCGCTTTAGCCGAATCAAAGAATTCCTATCATCCGGTCTTCAAAATCAAATCCTACCGTCTAACCATTCGTTGAGACCTGGTCCATTCCGATTTTAAATCAGAGATGATATCAAGGCGGCAAGGAAGAGGCGACGCAGGCGTATTGTATATACGTCGAGGAGCCGATGACGATGCCAACGAAGATAGCGCTTTGATTTAGAATCGGAATCATTCGATGGACATCAGAGACAGCCACCGTTCTTCCTCGGTGGCGCAGGGAAGGTCATCCTCTTTGAGAAGGGCGATGATCGCCGGGGCGTTGAAGCGGAGATAGGGATTGATCTTCAATTCCTCGGCGAGGGTCGAGTAGACATGGCCGGGGTCGTATGTCTGCCGGAACCGGTCAATATCCCGGTTATCCGGTTCCAATTGTTTCGCCAGGGCCACGGAATCCCGGACATAATCGTGACCGGCATAAATCAGGGTGTCCCCCGGCAGGGCCATGAGGCGCCTGATGGATTGATAGAAGGCAGGGAGATTCCCGGAAAAGCAGTTGCCCACCGTGCCGTTGAACAGGGTGTCCCCCGTAAGCAGAGCGCCGCCGGCATGGAAACATACGGAATCCGCCGTGTGCCCCGGCGTCCGGTAAACCAGGATCGCTTCCCCCTCTATCTCGATTGCCCCGCCGTCAGGAAGCTTATCATGATCCAGATACCGCGCCGGGCTATGGCGCAGGAGCTGTTCATTGCCCGCCGTATGATCGAAATGGCCGTGGGTGTTGGTGACATAGGTCAGGGTAAGTCCGTGCCCGTCGAGAAAGCGGAGGATCTCCTCCCAAGCCACACCGTCTATAGCCACGGCTTCCTGATTCCCGTAAAGCAGATACGCCAGATTGTCTCCGCAGCGGAATTGCTCAACATGCAAAGCGGCCATCACCATTGCCCTCTCTGTCCCGGGAGAGAACTTCTCCCATGACCTCCCGCCAGTAGGAGTCGTTCCTCATCTGGGCGAGTTTTCTTTGTAGCTGCCGTACCGTAACACCCAGGATATCAGCCGTCTGTCGCCGGTCGCCGCCGGTGTTCATAAGTACGTAGGCGACCTGGGTCTCGTCGTTTTCCTTGAGGCTGCATAATCGTCTGCCAAAAAGAGACTGCCGGGTGGGCTGTTTCCCCAGATGATGGGGCAGGATCATCCCTCCCTCGCACAGGAGAACGGCATTTTCGACGACCTGGGCCAGCTCTCGGACATTGCCCCGATATTCCCGGCGGATGAGGACATCCATGGCCTCGGGACTGAAACCGCTGATCTCCCTGCCGTGCCGGTAATTTGCCTCCTGGAGGAAATGGACGGACAGCAGGGCGATGTCTCCCTCCCTTTCCTGTAACGGCGGGATATGGACATGGGCGGATTTCAGGCGATAGAGGAGATCCAGACGAAACCGTCCCTCCTGACAGGCCTTGTCCAGGTCCATATTGGTAGCGGAAATGACGCGTACATCGACCTTCAAGGTCTTGGCGCCACCCAGGGGGGCAAAGGATTTTTCCTCGAGGACCCGGAGGAGCTTTGCCTGAAGACCAAAAGGCAGCTCCCCGATCTCATCGAGAAACAGCGTTCCCCCATTGGCCTGTTCAAAGAAACCACGGTAACTTCCTTCGGCGCCGGTGAAGGCCCCCCGGACATGGCCGAAGAACTGGGTTTCGAACATCGTCGTCGGAATTGCGCAGACGTTGACGGCAATAAAGGGACCTTCAGGCGCAGGTCCTGCCTGATGTATCCCTCGGGCCATAAGTTCCTTTCCCGTTCCCGACTCGCCGGTAATCAGGACGGGATTGCCGCTCCGGGCCATGACCTGGGCATAGGCAAGGAGGGATTTCATCAGTGGGCATTGCGTAATGATTCCGGCAAAGGCCGGGGGAATATCTCCCGCCCCCTCACGACGGGCTGCTGATAATCCTTTGAGAAGGCCTTTACGTTCGTAGGCCCGTTCAATGGTAAGAAACAGCAGGTCGTTATCGACCGGTTTCACGAGATAATCATAGGCCCCCAGGCGGATGGCCCGGACCGTGGCGGGGATATCGTCCACGGCCGTCAAAATGATGAATTCCGTGTAGGGCTTGAAAGGTTTCGCCCCTTCCAGGACCTGCATGCCGTCCATTTCCGGCATGAGCAGATCGAGGAGGACAATGTCATAATCCTTCTCCCTGATTCTGCGCATGGCCTCCTGACCGTTGTCGCAGATATCCACATCACGAATGCCCCGCCATTTTAAAAGACGCTGGACCGATGTGAGTGATATTTCTTCGTCATCCACGATCAGGATTTTCATAGACGCTGCCTCCCTCCTTCCTGGATCATCTTTTGCAATTTGTCCATATCAAAAGGTTTTTGAATCGTAAAGGAAGGAATAAAGTTGGGGTCCGGATCAGCTTCCTCGTTTTCGCTGCCCGGTCCATACATGGCAGTATGAAGCAGGGGATAATGTTTCTTAATGGATGCGAGGAGATGCCGGCCGTCCATGCCTTTGAGTTCCCGGGCGCATATGACCCAATCAACTTCGGGATGATCATCAAGATATTGCAGGATCCGATCCTCATCGTCTGTCGATCCGACCAGCCAGGTGACGGCTCCATGGAAATGCACCTCCATATCCTTGAGAAAAGCCGCATCGGAATCGATACAGAGGAGCAGCGGACTGAGGGCCGGCATCTTTTGCCCTTCCGTAGGCAGATAGATAGAAAAGCGGCTTCCCAGGCGGGGCTGGGAAAGGACGCCGATCGTGCCCCCATGCTCCTTGATCAGACCGTAGGATATGGATAGTCCCAGCCCCGTGCCCCCTGAATCCCGACGGGTGGTAAAAAAAGGCTCAAAGATACGGTCCATGATCTCCCTGGCCATTCCCTTGCCGTTATCGTATATCGCTACGACCACGGCGTTGAGGCGGGGAAGATGACGGGCCGTAATGGTGATCTTCCCCTTTCTCCCCGGCGAGACGGACTGGTGGGCATTGATGAGGAGATTGGTCAGTACTTGTTCGAGTTTTTGGAAATGTCCCTGCACCGTGGGAAGATCGGGCTCAATCCGCTGCTCGATTACGGATACGGTTTTACGCATCTGGCCACCGACAATAACGAGGACGCCCTGGATGACATCGGCCATCTGGATTGCTTTCTTCTCGGCCAGATCATCGCTCCGGGAAAACTCCTTCAGCCCCGTAATGACCCTGGTGATCCTGCTGGAGGCCATCTTGAAAGCATGAATGATCTCACGCATATTCTGCACAACCTCTGTTCTGGTAACGCCTCTTTGTTCACACGCTTGCGCAAAGGCATCGTGATCGATGAAAACCGGCTCCAGGGTGTCCCATATCTCTTCCAGGAGGGGAATATTGTAGGAAATAAAGCTGACGGGATTATTGATCTCATGGGCGACTCCCGCTACTACTTCCCCTAAGGCCGTCAGTTTGTGGGTCTGAATGATCTGCTGAAGACGCAACTCATTTTCCTGGCGAAGCCGCTTTTCTTCCGTCACATCCTGCCAGATGCCGACGAAATATGTGAGCGGGGCGTCCGGCATCCGGACCAGGCGCCAGAAATCGGAGAACCATCGGTAGGATTGATCGGAGGCGCGAAAACGGTATTCGCAATGATAGGCGCCTTCGCTCCGGGCGTTCCTCAAGGCCTTGAGAACCCGGGAACGATCGTCGGGATGAATCTGGTTCTGCCAGAAAACGGGTTGTACCATAAAATCCGATGGACTGTAACCGGTTATTTCACCCGCGGAATTACTGATAAACGTCATTTCATACTTTCCCGAGGCATTGCGGGTGTAAGAAACGATGGGAAGATATTCCAGGAGGAGGGACAACTGATCCGTCGTGCGCTGCAGGATCTCGTTGGTTCTGGCCAGCTCCGTAGTCCTTTCCCGGACCCGGGCCTCGAGTTCTTCATGGGCCTTCAGCAGGGCCGCTTCCGCCGCTTTTCGCTCCGTGATGTCTTCCAGGGTCTCTACCGCTCCCAGGACAGGCCCTGCGGGGTCCCTGAGGAGAGCGGCGGTAAAACGCAACCAGCGTCCGCTCTCCCCTAACTCGGGGAAAAAATCCGTTGCTTCATAGGCATCCTCGATGAGGGGGGACTTGAGGTATTTCCTTCCATACCACTGGGGGATGTCCGCAACCGCCCCTTCCACCAGCAGATCGGCCAGGCAAGGCCGCTCCTTGCTATAGAAGGCGCGCCACTGCTGGCTGGTGCCGATCACCTCCTCTGCCCTGATCTTGCTAAGTTCTTCAAGGGCCCGGTTCCAGTAGATGAGACGATGGTCCCGGTCAATGACAAAGGCGGGAATCGGGGAGCCGCCAATGCATCCCATGAGCAGGTCTAGTTCTTCCCTGCCCAGGGCGCCGGTAAAACCACGATGATCCGATGGGTTTATCTTCATGGATAATAAAAGTGGCTTTTCTCCCGAAAGATTGTTAAGCTGCCGCCGTCTATACGGGATCTACGCAAATCTTTCCAACACCTTGGCATGATAAAAAAGGGAGGATCGACTTATGGAACTCGGCGATATTGTCATTGTGGACAACCCCCGGCACCCGTTTTACGGACGCACGGGAAAAATTATCGGCCGTCGGGGCGAATACGCGGCGGGCGATCCCTGGTTCCTCATTTATGTGCCTGCCCACATGCGCAGCTTTCTCGTTCCCCAATCGATGCTGTGCCTCGAAAAAGACGTCGCCGTGGCCGTTGAAGTCTTCAGCGATCGCCTCCAGTAAAGCATTGCCCCGATTAACGACTCTTACATCTATTTCTTACGGTTACTTTGCGGAACTTGTCAATGAAAATGAGACACTTCCGGCAACAATTTACGGCAGGGCCGGTTATATTCTCTGTTTGTGAAAAATGTGCCCGATATTCATATTGTATTTATTGGAGGGCAAAGCGAATGGGGATGTCAACCCACATGGCTACGGGGAGCCCCTTTTTCTTTCCCGGTTCAAAGGACCACTGTTTCATCGTATCCAGGGCGGATTGATCGAGGAGGGCATATCCGGAAGAGGATTTAACCCTTGTCCGGCCCACGCGCCCGTCGAAAAGGACCTCAACGGACAGGAGCACCGTGCCCTCATAACCACGCGTTTGTGCCAGACGCGGGTAGGTGGGACGGCTGTTAACACGGAAGCGGGGCGTTGCCTGTAAAGTATCTCCCGGTGTTGTGATCTTTCGCATGCTGCCATATCCGTCCGTCCTCGCTGTTGAGGAAGAATAACCTTGCCCCTCCAGGGTGGCAATAGAAAATCCTTTTGTTGATGTTGATTGTCCGGCCCGGATGTCCTGCGACGATGAGGCGCTTCCCGTCAACTCGGTCGCGGCGCCTGCCCTGAGGGCCTCCCGCTTGCTATTATGAATTGTGGATAATGTTGCCGGTTCTTTTGCCGTCGGGGGAGTCTCTTTTTTTGCAGCCCCTTCTTTCCCGGCCAACGGGCGGGACTTGTCATGTTCTTTGGGAAAACCGCCTTGGGAAAGGGAAACGAGATCGACCTTAAGGCAGGGATCTAATCCTTTTACAATCCGGTGAGGTGCTGGACCGGTCAGGTTGGTAAGGAGCAGGAGGGCCGCAAATCCATGGACGCTCATCGACCAGAGAATCCCCGCGAAAACCTTATCTCTCCTATACTTTGCCCCCTTCCGGGGCAACTCAAAATTCAAGGGTCAAACCTCCCTTGTATGATCTTTCCGGCATGGGATAATAGGTATTGAGGCCGCCCCAAGAGACATTGGCTGACCCGAAACCGGCGTATTTTTCATTGCCGATATTCTCGACGCCGATAAATGCCCGGAACATAAATGGCCGGTGACCTAAGTCCAGCTTCCGGTTGTAGGAAAGGGAAAGATTGTAGAGGATGTAGGAAGAGAGCTTTTCGGTATCATTGTTATAGTCTCCCGACAGATAGCAGTCGCTGACATAACGGACCTCCGGGCGCAGGGTGAGATGGTACGGCAGGATAATGTCGGCGCTGGCCCCCATGATCCGGTTCGGGACGAGGGGCAGTTCGTTTTTGTTGTATCGTCCGTCCTCAAAGGTTGCCAGATGGTATGTGTACTGCCCGGTAAGGGTGACGTATCCCTTGATGTTCCACGAAATCGATCCTTCCGCTCCCTGATGGCGCGTACGATCCAGGTTCTCGTTTCTTTTTGTGGAATCGTTCCAGGCGATTTCGTCTTCCATGTCGATCCGGAACAGGGACAGGCTTATTTTCAGGGAGTCGTGGGGATAGAGGAGCGTTCCCAGCTCCATGCTCTGTCCCCGCTCCTTGTCCAGATTGGTATAAAAGCCGCCGCCCCAGCCGTTGAAACTGGCCTGTTCATCGAGAAAGGGGATGCGGTAGATCCGGGAATATTTTCCGTATAGATTGGACTTCTTGCCGATCAGAAGGGTGGCGGCCCCTTCATAGGCCTCGGCGGGCTGGCGTTTTTCCTGATTGTAGAAGCTGTTGGCGGCGTTTTGGGAATCCGTATAATTGCCGCCGAGGGTAGTACCGCCGGCCCGGTATCCGGTGGCGAGGATCAGGTTTTCCCAGGGCATGAACTCGTCCCGAACATAGTATTCCAGGGTCTCCCGCCGCAATTCGGCCCAGCCGGTCTTGACGGTGCGCTCCCGGTTATCCCAGGTATTCTTCACGTAGGGTTCATTGTAGTAGTCCACGCCGGTGACAAGCTTGTTCTGGAAGCCGAAGAGATGACCGTCAAGGACATATTTGGGATTAAAGGCATAAGCATCCATGTCCGTATTTGTAAACTGATTGGTATTCCAGGAGGGCATATTGTAGGCGAAGGAATTTTTTCCATAGGAAAAGAAGAGATCCAACTGCCCCAGTTGCTCATGCATGGCCTGGAAGCCCAGATTGAGTCTGCCTGTTTTGTCCATGCCGTCGTCATTGTCCGCGGCGTTGCTCCAGTTCTGAGGCGTTGCCGGCTGGTATTGCCGACGGTCGGAGGTCATCTGATCCTTCGTTAGGGCGCCGGGAAGATCATAGTTGGTATGATTGCCGGCAAATCCTAAAGACAATTGGAAGTGGTCGCTCAAGTCATAGCCGAGATCAATGCTTCCCGATTGGGAGGCGAGTTTGGAGCGTTCCCGGTAGCCCCAGGAAAAATAGTTCTCACCGTTGGCGGCGTAGGCTAACTTTTCCTGCTTCCCCGTAATCCCGACCCTTTCATTGTTCAGGCCGTAACTTCCCGCCGTCGCCGTGGCAGAGACTGCCGGTTTCCCCTTGCCTTTTTTCGTGATGATATTTATTACGCCGCCGATGGCGTTGTCGCCGTACAGAACAACATTGGCCCCCCGTACTACTTCGATCCGCTCGATATTGCCCAGGGGCGTCTGAAACCAGTTGGCGGAATGCATATCGGGGCGATTCAGGCGTCGGCCATCAAGCAGGATCAGTGTTTTCCCGAAGGGGTTTTCTCCGCCGAAGCCCCGCAGGTCGATCATGGCCTCCGGGGAATTGCCGCTGTAGGAGCGGACTTGAATCCCTTCCAGCTTATCCAGGACATCGACAACCGAGGTCGCCCCGGCTTTGCCGATATCTTCGGCCGTGATCACCGATACGCTGGCGGGAACCCTTCTGACATCTTCCCGGTCTCTGGTCGCGGTGACCACCACTTCTTCCAAGCGCACCGGCTCGGCCGGGGAGCTGGCCTGGGCAAAAGCCGGGACGCTCATAAATGCCGCTGAGAATGAACAAATTATCCAACAAAACCAGAAAACTAAAACTTTTTGCATTTTCCCTCCTTATCCCCCACGGGATCAAGATATGATATTTTCTCGTCAGATAAGTTTCCTGGCTTGTGGCTGTTGCCTAATCACCGCGCCTTCCCGGTTTCATTTGTCGAAACCAGTGGCCTGCTGCGGTTTTCGTTCCACTTACAGTTGCGGGGCAGCGCCGGTCTTGCACCGGCTTCCTTTTCTGACGGAATACTGCCGTATCGATTACTGCCTTATTTCAACTCCCTCCTCGAATTCCCATTCCCTCTTTGTTTATGCTCTCCTTACTCTTCAATCCGGGGCATAATGACAGGCCGCCCCGTCAGTTCATGGTTGCCCGACACAACGGGCAATCCGTAAACCGCCTCGATGTTACCCGTCGTCATTACCTCCGCGGGCGGCCCTTCGGCATGGATTGCTCCCCCGTCCAAAAGAATGATCCGGTCGCAATACAGTGATGCCAGATTGATATCGTGGGTGACGGCCAACACCGTTAGCCCCTCCTCTTTGTTCAGCGATTTCAGGAGGTTCATGATTTCCACCTGATGACGGATATCGAGAAAAGCTGTCGGTTCGTCGAGGAGCATAAGGCGGGGTTCCTGAGCCAGAGCCCTGGCAATCAGGACCCGCTGCCGTTCTCCCCCGCTGAGATGCTCCAGGGAGCGATCAGCGAAGCTCATGGTATCAGTCTGCGCCATGACCCGGTTTACGGTTTCGTGATCTCTTTTCCCTTCAAATGCCCAGGGGGCCAGATGGGGAGATCTGCCCATAAGGACGATTTCCCTGGCGGTAAAGGTAAATATTCCTGCGTAGTCCTGAGGAACGACAGCGACCCGCCGGGCGATGTCTCTTCTGCTCATCGTCAGGATGCTCCGGCCATCCATGGTTGCCATTCCTTCCTGAGGCGTCAGGATTCCATCCAGGATCTTCAGGAGGGTGGATTTCCCTGATCCGTTCGGACCGAGAATGCCGATGAAAGAACCCTTTTCAACATTAAACGACACATGCCTGAGAACCCAGGGACCATGGTAGCGGAAGCTCACATCATCGCTTTGGAGGAGCGTCATGTCGACAACCTTCGGCGCAGCAAGGCCAGGAAATACGGGGCGCCGCAGAGGGCGGTAATGACCCCGACGGGCAATTCGGCCGGTGACACAAGGCAACGGGCCATAGTGTCCGCGAAAACGAGAAATGCGCCGCCGCATATAATGGCAGCCGGCAGCAGGATCCGATGATCCGGCCCGACAGTAAGTCTCAGGATGTGGGGGATGATCAGACCGACAAAACCGATCGTCCCGGTGGCTGCTACCGCCGCTGCCGTGACCAGGGATGCCGCCGTCAGCAAGAGAATCTTCGTTTTCCCGACGGGAATGCCCAATTGCAGGGCCGTTTCCTCGCCCGTTGCCAGGATGTTAAGGTTGCGGGCGTATCTGTAGATGAAGGCCATGCCGATAAAGAGGAAAAATCCCGTATAGATGATCGCCTGGTCGTCAGCCAGGCTCAGATCACCCATGGTCCAGTAGATCGCCCGTTGCAGTTGCAGATGGTCGCTGATGGAAAAGACAAAGAGGATAACGGCGGAGAAAAAGGCATTGACCATGACGCCGGTGAGGAGGAGGGTGCTTGTCTCCAGTCGCCGTCCCGTACCGGCAATGCCGAAAACGACGAGGGCGGCCAGGATCGCGCCGAGAAATGCCATGCCGGGTATGCCCAGGATTATGATTTCCGCGCCCAAGAGGATTCCCGTGACGGCCCCCACCGCGGAACCAGCGGAAATTCCGAGGATGTAAGGGTCCGCCAGGGGATTCCTCAAAAGAGCTTGAAAGACAACACCCGACATGGAAAGGGCCGCACCCACCAGACCGGCCAGGACAACCCGGGGCAGGCGAATAGAGAAGAGGATCGATCTTTCAGACGGAGTCAATGCCTTGTGGCTGTCGGCTTCCAACGGCAAAAGATCGCGAATTGCGGTGACCAAGGTGATATCCGCAGCGCCGGCAAATAAAGAAACGACGGCAACGGTGAAGAAAAGCAGGAGGAGAAGGAGACAGATCTTGAAAACTCGGCCAGGGGTGACCGGTTGAATAGACCAACTGGATAAAAACGACATCATCGTGTTCCGCCCGCGAGGAAATCAGATGGGCCGGTCTTCCGGCTCCGGGCTACCTACTTGCCGCCTTCCCATCCGCGCGATGCGAACAGTGGCTATCTGGCTTTCGTTCCCGTTACGGCTGCGCGGCAGCGGGGGCTTTTCACCCCTCTTCCTCACACCCATCTGGAATGATAAATTCTGTAACTGAAAATTACATCAACGATACTTTTCTTGTCAAGACAAAAAAACCGCCTTACAAACCGCTTTGATCGACGGCGGCTTTCATTTCGTTAAGCCCCGTGATGATTCGTGGCCCCAACCGGTAGAGTGTCTCTCCGATGGCGTATACTTTGCCGTTCTCTACGGCGTCAAGTCTTCGCAGCCGCTTGAGCAGCTTTTTGACATCTTCTTCCATACCTTTGCTCTTGCCGACGAAAAGGATTTGCGGTTGTTGACGAAGGGTCTCTTCAAGGGAATACCTTGCATAATGAGCCGCGGCGCCGCCGGCGATGTTATTCAGCCCCAGCAGGCTCATAGCTTCATCCATGGCCGTTTTCGGCCCGGCGACGATGAGCGGTTCCGGCTGGATGACAAAAATGGCTTTGGGTCTCTTCAGGGACGATCTTTTAGCTGTATCGCCCTGGAAGCGGTCAAGCTGCTCCTGTATCGTCCGCGCTTTTTTGTCGGCCCGTTTGCCGATCTCAAGAAAGAGACCAACTTGCCGTATCGCCTCGGGCAGCTCCTCAATGCTCCTCGCCCGGAAGACATAAGTCCTGATTCCCAGTTTCTTTAGCTTTGCTTCAATTTCCTGGGGGTTGCCGTCTTCCGTAAGCATGACCAGATCAGGGCGGGCGGCCACAATGGCTTCGAGAGAAGGATTGGCAAAACCGCCGATTTTGGGTTTACTCAACGCTTCCCGGGGATAATCGCAATAGGTTGTAACGGCGACAATCTGCTTGCCAAGTCCCAGATCAAAGAGTATTTCCGTTATATTCGGCGCCAGGGACACGATCCGGCGGGGCGGGACGGCCGGGGCGGGATAGGAAGTTGAAAGAAAAAACAGGCAACTGAAAAAAATGATCAAAAAAAATGATTCATTTACTTTCATTCGCCACACAGGCAGTGCCTTGGTTGATGTTCTGCCCATCAGGCCGATTTGCCTTCCCGTATGGTTCCCTTCGGGGCGCTGATGGGCTATCTTCATCCTCTTTTTTCTGTTTCGTTTCTGTCTGCGATTGATTACGAATGCGGGCAATGGATTGATTCATTTTACGGTATCTTGACATGCCAATTATGCCGGTAATTATTCCGGTTGGAACACATGAAAGCCCCAGCAACCAGAACCACCCTTCATTTGAAAAGTGAATAATAGAAACGCCCGCAATTAACAGCGCTACTCCAGCGCGTAAATATGACAAGAGGGTTCTCTCGTTCGCCAGAAGGGTCCGATCAATCGCAAGCTCGTCCCGCAATATTAGGTTATCACCGCAATATTTTGAATAGGGTGCGTCTTTCATTTCATTGTCTTTCTTTCGAGCTTCAACGACTTACGGGAAGTGAAGAATCTTTCGTCCACTCCTCAAAAGAACCGTCGTACAGTCTGACATTCTTATAGCCGAGAACGCGTGTCAAAATGAAAGCCCAGGTGGGACAGCATTTGCCGGCATCACAGTAAGTGATGATTTCCTTTGACTTGTCTTTGCCGACAGCGGCGGCCGCAAGGATCTCAAGATCCTCTTTCTTTTTGAAAGTGCCCTGTTTCGTATATGCTGCTGACGCCGGAAGGTTTACTGCCCCCGGGATATGACCGGCCTTTTCTACAAAATCTTGTTTTCTTGTCCCCGTGAACAAGACAGGTTCACGAACGTCGACGAAAGTCGCTTTCCCGAAGCGGCTGACTACGTAATCCTTTTCTACATGCAGTTCCTTGTTAAGGGCGCCCCTGTAGGTCGTCTTTTCCGACTTCACCGGTTCCGTAGAAAGGGGCCTCCCTTCTCTAACCCATTTTTCCTGGCCCCCATCAAGGATGCTTAGATTTTTCAAGCCTGCATACTGAAGGTTACATAAAACGCGGGGAGCCATGACCTGGTAAAAGCAATGGTAGGTTTTACAGACAATCACCACCATAGAATCCGGCTTGATTCCAAAATCACCGATAGCGTCAAAGAGATCGTCTGTCGGCGGAAATTCCGTATGTTTCCCCTCTGCCGAAATTGTCCAGATACCGTAATAGGCGCTAACGGCCCCCGGTATATGGCCTTCCTGATAGTCCTCAATTTTCCTGATATCTAAAGCAACAACCCGGGGATTGTTCAGATTGGCTGCCAGCCATTCCGTGGAGACGATGGGGGCAATATCACTGGCCAGTACTTGAGTGATGAGCAGTAAAGGCAGTAAGAGAATTAGTAAGGTTGATAAGCAAAGCCTTTTCATAGCTATTTCTCCTTTCATAGAGGTTCCTAATCGTTAGAAAAATTACTAAATTCGCTTTTTTGCCTCCACCTCTAATCCAAGTGATTATTCATGTTCTTTGAGCTTAGTTAAGAATAACACATAAAGGGGAAATAATAAATCAAGAATGACCCCGCAAATTAGGCTACAAAGGTCATCTTTGTCCCGGACATGTTCAGGACGAACTTGCCGGGCATGACATTTTCAAATTCCATGATTGCCTTCCGACCCGTGCAGTGACAAGGAATTATGTAGTCGGGATCAATCTTTTTCATTTCTTCGACCGTTCTGCCGATAATTTTTTCGAAGAGAATGCCGGAGAGGTGAAATCCCCCCATGACGGCATGGACCTTGTGTATTCCCGTGATCTCCCGGGCGTAGTTCACCGTGTTCACGATTCCCGCATGGGCGCACCCCGAGAGCACCACCAGTCCCTTATTCTTCAGATTCATGACTATAGAGGTGTCGTCTTCGATGGGGTCCCACTTTTCCTGGCCGTCTTCCTGATAGTGGGCGATGGGGAATCCTTTCTCAAAATCCGTTTTATGGGGGATCTCGCCGAGAAAAAGCACCGTATCGTCGAGGAGAAATACGGGGTCCGACGATTCTACGAGCTTCAAACCTGCGGCGGCGATCTGCTCTCTCTCCAGGGGCGAAAATAAGATCCTCATGTCCCTTACCGGGACTTTCAGATAGCGGGGCTGACGGAAGACCGTCGGGTGGACGACAAAAGGGATGTTTCTCCGTCCGAGCATTTCCGTTAACTTGTCGAAGCCGCCGGTATGGTCGTTGTGACCATGAGAGAGGACGACGGCCTCCACGGCGGATAAATCGGCCCCCAAAATCCCGGCGTTGTAAGCTGCACCTCCTGCGGAAAAACCGAAATCGAAGAGGAGGGTTTTTGTCTTTCCGTTGCTGCCGGTCTTCACTACGGCGGAAAAGCCGTGCTCCGCAAGTACGGACTGGCGGAAATATCCCTCCTTCAAGGGGATGGCCCTGGTCACGACGGCGCTGTTGTCCGTGGCTGTCATCTCAATGTAGTTATCCTGCAGGGTAAGGATTTCAATTTTCTCGACTGATTTCAGATTTGCATCCACCATTGTGTTGTATTCCTTTCGATAGGAAAAATTCCCTTGTAAGCCATTTCATGTGAAAATATGTCACCTTGCTCATCTTTGTGGCCGTCTTATATAATCTCTATTCTCAGGACCTGTGCATGGCCATCAATTCTCCCATCAGCACCGGCTCATTGAAGACGACAAAGGCCACCGCCAGCTCCGGCAGTGAGGAAGCGGATTGAAATCTCTTTAAAATGTCGAGCCATCTCTCCTCCGGAATGGGTCTAAGATCGAGATTGGGGCAAAAACTTGAATCATAGACGTTGTATTCCTTTTCCCCGGCCACGAGACAGTCAAGGAGCCGGCGATGCTCAACATGGGCCGGGCAGGACTGAATAATCTCCCCGCCGTAAGAAAAGGGGAAAAGATAGCATACCCAGGGCCGCAGGGGGTGGTGATATATCCGGCAAAGGTTGTGGTTGTCGAGGAAGGGGCAGCGCACCGCCTGCCCCTTCAATTTCTTGCCCCGGGAAAACTGGTAATCCGCAATTACCTCATCCGCCGGCAGCCCCAAATATTGCGCCAGGACCTCCAGATGCCCATAGGGAATCCGGGGCACATAGACACTGCAACAACTACCCGTTTTGCGGCAGGAGAAGGGGAGCAGGATATCGTAGTCCCGGCATTCGATCTTGGAGAAGAGGTATCTCCCCGGTTCGATTATCATGGCCCTTATCTCCTGACGCAAATTTGAAGAGCTGGAAAATCTCGTTACCCCGGATTTCTTATGCCGGCTTGTCTTCCGGCAACGCCTCTCCCAAGGCGAGGCGGCAGATGTCACTGATCATGTAGTTGGCCATCCCCGAACCCTTTACCTTCTTGCCCAGGGTCCGGTAGCACATGGGACAGAGATAGACCATCGCCTCCGCGCCGTGATCCTTGGCGTCCTGAATGTTTTTATCCCGGAAGGGCTCGAAGTTCTTGCCCCGGGGGAAGAGTTTCAGATTCGGTCCGGCCAGTTCCACGCCGCAGCAGATGGCGTTGATCCCATCATATTGACGGGCGACGCGCTCCACGCCGATGAGGGCGAAGATTTCATCGACGTAATGATCCTTCTCCGGGGTGTAGCGGGAGGCGCAGGGGCGCTGATAGGCAACCTTCATGTTGAGCTTATTGATCCGCTCCGGATGTTCCTTCAGGTAATCCGCCAGGTATTCGAGGATGGAGACGGGGCGGAAGGGCAGGGTAATACCGAATTCAGGGGCCATGCCCTTGAGCAGAGCGTAGCAGTCGTCATGGACGAAGACGATTTCCTTGGCCCCCGATTTGGCCAGGTTGTCCACGAGTCCTTGGATGCGGTCCCGCATGACGGATTCATCACCCATGTGGGCAAAGAGGACATTGCAGAAATAATGGCGACCCTTGAGGAGGGGTAGTTCCTGAAAAAGGCTTCCCTGGATCGCCCAGGGCATGCTCCCGTCCATGACACAGACGGACATGACCCGCTCCGCCGGGGCCACCGGCTTGGGTTCTCCGTCCGCCTTGAAGCGGTCCGCCATCTGGGTGCGCAAGGCCGGATCGGTGAAATCGCCGGCCTCTTCCATTTTTTTCAGGATCAGGTCAAAGGGCCGGGCGCCCTTGGGACAATATTCATTACAGGCGATACAGGTTACACAATCATAAATCCAGTCCACCTTTTCCCCCGCCACCAGTTTCCGGAAGGCCTCGGAGCCCGTTTCGGCATTGAAATCTAGATAATGGCACTTCGCTAAGCACTCACCGCAAAAATCGCATTGTTCTTCGTGAAACATCTCTTCCTCCTCCTGACTAATAATATTTAATATATTTGTAGAGAACTACATCATGCTCTATTAATAAACGCATTCTCCTCTTGACCTTACCCGTTTCCGCTCCTGAACCGGTCATCGGCCCGGATATCAAGCACCCGTTCATCTTTCCCCTGCACCCAGCCGCTGCTTGCTTCGGCGATTACGTCAAATGCGGGGACATAGGGCTTAATGTCCAAAAGCAGCGTTCCGTCAACGATATCAACATTCTCAACCTTGATTATCTTCCCCTCGACGCCGACTAGTCTTACCACGGAAAGGCCGATAGGATTGGGACGTCGCGGGGCGCGGGTGGCAAAGAGGCCCCGGGTGGTGTTGTCCAGAAAAGGAGTCAATTCGAGATCATAGCCGTTGGATAGGTGAAAATGATACAGAAGAATGATATGGGAAAACCCCTCCAGATCCCTGAGGCGCTCCGTATAATCATCGCTGATCTCGATCCATCCCGGGATTCCCAGCGCCCCCGCCGACTGGATCGGCATGCCTTCCTGATCCGGGAAGGGGGAATGGATGACGCCAATGGGTCGATAAACAATCATTTCCACCTCTTGTAAAGTTAGCAGCTTATTATCCCATGTCTAAAAACAATCATCAGAATGATTATCAGCGATAATCGGGAAAATATCAAATATTCTTTCAGTGATCGCAGAGGTTCTGGCCGCAAAGCAGGGCCCCGCTCAGGTAGTCGTTCACAATTTTGTCCGGGGGTTCGGAGGGGGCGCCGGTAACGACGCCGATTCCCTTCTGGTTAAAAAGTTCCTGCGCCCTGGCCCCCATCCCGCCGGCGATGATCAGGTCGGCCCCCTTTTCCGCCAACCACTTGGGAAGCAATCCCGGTTCATGAGGCGGCGCCTCATGGTTCTCTTTTTTCAGGATGGTCTTGTTCTCCTTATCCACGTCCACCAGGACAAAGGCGCTGCAGTGGCCGAAATGGGGGCACAGATATCCATCCACGGTAGGCACGGCGATTCTTAGTAATTGCATTTCTATTCACCTCAAATTTTATCGTTAATCTTATGGCAAAACATTTTCGAGTTGTTTCCAGATTTCTTCAATATCCTTGGCTGCCGGACTTTCCGGGTAATCCATGACGGTGCGGCCCCGCAGTTGGGCCTGGACGGTCGTCAGATCGAAACAAATTCTCCCGGCAACGGACATTCCCAGCGCCCGGGAGGCTTCTTCAATCTTGACCGTCAGCTCGGGATTCAGATCCCACTTGTTTACACAGACCCAGGCGGGGATCTTGAACAGGGCAATCAGCTCCGCCAGTCGCCGGAGGTCGTGTTCCCCGGAAAGACTGGGCTCCGTCACGATCAGGACGAGACCTGCCCCGGCCAGGGAGGAAATGACCGGACAGCCGATCCCCGGCGGTCCATCGGTGAGAATGAAATCAGCTTCAATTTCCTCGGCAATTTTCCGCCCCTCGGCCCGGATCAGACTGACCAGTTTCCCGGAATTGTCCTGGGCCGGGTCAAGGCAGGCGTGAACCATCTGGCCATAGGCCGTATCCGACACATACCATTCCCCCGTCCGGGCCTCGACAAATTCTATGGCCTCGGCCGGACATATCCGCTCACAGAGACCGCAACCTTCGCAAAAAAAAAGGTTGATTTCAGGAGGATCTCCTTCCCTGATTGCTCCGAAACGGCAGGAAGCGACGCACAGTCCGCACTGAAAACATGCCTCTGGAATGATCTTTGCCTTTTTGGAACCGAAAAATGATTCTCGCCTCTTTATCCGGGGCTGGAGGAGCAAGTGGAGATCCGGGGCGTCCACGTCTGCGTCTACCAGGATCTTGTTTTTTGCGAGGATGGCCAGGGCGCCCGTCACGGTTGTCTTCCCGGAGCCGCCCTTGCCGCTGAGAATGGCGATTTCCTTCGTCATGCCGCTCTTCCTCCCCGGACCGCCGGCGGGTGCCCATTTTTACCCTCTATCAGGGCCAGCGCATTTTGCCAGAGGGAAGCAAAGAGCCCCTGATAGTCCGGGAGGTCTTCGCTTATTAGGCCGCCCCGGGAATAGCTTTCCGCGATGCGCCGGTCGTGGGGAATCTCGGCCAGGATGGGGATGTTTTCCCGCCGGCAAAACAGATACAATTCGTCATTGCCGATGTCGCAACGATTGACGACCACCCCTGCGGGCAGCCCCAGTTCTTTAAGGGATGCTATGGTCAGGGAAAGATCATAAAGGCCAAAGGGTGTCGGTTCTGAGACCAGAATGACCAGATCCGTATCCCGCACCGCCTCGATTAGGGAGCAGGAGTTTCCCGGGGGACAGTCGATCAGGGTGATGGCTGCTGCCTGGGCCATCCCCTTTACCTGACGGATCATCGCCGGCGCCATAACCTCGCCGATGTTCAAACGCCCCTGGAGGAAACGGATGCCCCGTGCTGTTCCGCCTTCCATGACCCCGATGGGGCGCTCCGTTTCCGTGATGATCTTCTCTGGGCAGAACCAGACGCATACCCCGCAACTATGGCAGAGTTCGGGAAAGACAATCACCGTGTTCTTGAAAACGGTTATGGCGTTAAATTCGCAGTAATCGGCGCAGACGCCGCAACCGGTGCAACGGTCTTCCGCAGCCACAGGTCTTTTCACAGTTGCCGGAATGGTCCGCTCAATCCGGTGAGGGAGGAAGAGATGGGCATTGGGTTCTTCCACGTCGCAATCGAGAAGCTGAACGTCTGCGCCGCACTGCTGGAGGATATACGCAACATTGACCGCGACGGTGGTCTTTCCCGTGCCGCCCTTGCCGCTGGCAAAGGCGATTCTCACGAGGCCTTTTCCAGTTCTGTCGAGCGTGCAGTGTGACTTTCCACTGTGGCTGCCCGGATTTCCGCCAGTTCTCCCCGTTCCCAGGCCGTAACGGCGTCAGCCACCGTCTTTTGCGCCGCAGGGTCGGTACGGAACATGCGCACCGACGCCGCCTGCAAAACCCGAAATGCCTTGGGTCCTACATTGCCGCTGACGAGAACCTCGGCACCGGCGTCAATGATCGTGCGTGCGGCCTGGATGCCTGCCCCTTGTGTTGCTTGACGGTTCTGCTGGTTTTCCACGGCCTGCCACTCTTTTGTCTCTCCATCAACAATGACAAAACAGACGGCCCGACCAAAACGACTGTCCAATAATTCCGTCCATCCGTGATTTTGTGCCGTTACGGCTATCTTCATAATCTTCCGATCCTTCTTTGTCCTCGCCGTTTCTCCGTGCGACCTGGCGTTCCTTCCCATCCTTTTCCCATATTCATCCGTTGTAACCGACGGCGGCATCCGGGCAGGCAAAACGCCGGATTGTCCAGGCGGTTAGCAAAAAAGGCTGCCGCCACATCTTTCAGCTCCCCCTTCAGAAAAGAAATCACGAGGATATCCGCCGCTTCGATCATCTGCTGGCAATAATCGGAAATGGCCCCGCACAGCAGCACCGTGATCTTCAAATCACGTAGTATTTTAACCATCTGCACGTTGGACATTCCTAGTAGCAAGGGTTCGACTCTCCGCATTTCAGGGGGGCCGGAATCAATGATTACAAAGGAATCCGCGGAGTCGAAAACCGTAGCAATATGATCTTGTGACGCCGCTAAGGCGATGGCCATGATTATACCTATTCGTGGTCTACTGTCAGGTTTAACATTCTGATTCGAGCAATTAGACATTAGCAAAAGATATGCCGATCAAGAAAATATAGTAACCATCAATTATATTAGATAGATATCAAAAAATGTCGATGATTGCAATCATCTGATAGACGCAGATATGCGACGCTAATGAATCGAAAGGGTCGCATATCTGCTATTGCATATCCGGTTTTGAAGGAATTCTGATGCCCAGAGATTTGATCCTGCGGAAGAGGGTGCTCTTGTGGATGCCTAGCTCCCGGGCGGTTTGGGCGCGGTGCCATTGATTTTTCTTGAGGGCGTTGGCCAGAAAGGCCGCTTCCATTTCCCGCAGGGAAGAGGATTGCTCCGGCGTTGCCGCCTGTTTTTCCTCCGCTTCAGACCGGAAAAACTCGGGGAGATCAAATTTTGTGATCATTTCCGACTTGCAGAGAATGAAGGCCCGCTCGATGATGTTTTCCAACTCCCTGATATTGCCTGGGTAATCGTAAGCCATCAAGCAGGCCAGGGCCTCGCCGTCGACGCCCTGGAGTGTCTTGTTCTGTAAGGCGTTGAACATGCGGATGAAATGATCCACGAGGAGGGGAATGTCCGCCATCCGTTCCCGGAGGGGCGGCAGGACCAATTTGAGGACATTGATGCGATAGTATAAATCCTCCCGGAATTTGCCTTCCCTGACTAACCCCTGAAGATCGCGATTGGAGGCGGTGATTATACGGGCATCATGGCGGATGCTCTCTACGCCCCCCAGGGGTTCGTAGGTCTTTTCCTGAAGCACCCGGAGGAGCCGCACCTGCATGGCCGGGGATATATCCCCGATTTCATCGAAAAACAGGGTTCCCCGGTCGGCCAATTTGAAACGTCCCGGTTTATCCTTTTTCGCGTCTGTAAAGGCCCCCGCTTTGTAGCCGAAGAGTTCCGCCTCCAACAGGGTATCGGGCAGGGCGGCGCAGTTGACGGCAACGAAGGAGCGGTTCTTGCGGCTGCTGAGCTGATGGATTGCCCGGGCGACGAGTTCCTTCCCCGTCCCGCTTTCTCCCTGCAACAGCACCGTACTGGTGCTGGCGGCTACGTCGGGGAGGAGATCGAAAAGATCCTGCATCTTGTGACTCTTGGAGATGATGTCCTGAAAGGTGTACTTTCCCTCCAGCTTTTTCCGGAGATCCGCTTCCCGGCTGATGTTCCGGAAGGTCTCCACGGCCCCGATCACCTCTCCCGTTTCATCCTTCAGCAGGGCCGTGGATATACTTACGGGCAGGCGCCGACCCTTGGCGTTGATGATATGGACAGTGCGGTTTATGACTTCCCTGCCCGTTTCCTTTGTGTACCGGAGGACGCAGTGCCGGTCACAGACGTCGGCCTTCAGGACCTCCCGGCATGACTGGCCGACGGCTTCCTCTCGGGAAACACCGGTGATCTCCTCGGCGGCGCGGTTGAAAGAGGTGATCCGCCAGTCATGATCAACGGTAAAGACGCCGTCGGCGATGGAATCAAGAATTGTGTCGATACGGATATGCATCTTCATTGTCTGTGAGTATCGGTAAACAATGAAAATTTGTCAAGAATGAAACTGGAACCACAAAATATGGGGTGCTAGCAATATTCCGGATACAACTTTTTCGCACAATCAGGACAAATCCCATGGCTGAATTCGGCTTCCGAGTGATCTCTTATGTATGATTCTATCTGTTTCCAGTAACCTTTATCGTCACGGATATTTTTACAGGAAGCGCATATGGGTAGCAACCCGCTCAATTTTTTTACTTCTGAAAGGGCTTTTTGCAGTTCAGAAATTAGCCTCTCCCGTTCGTTTTCCACCTGCCGGCGTTCCGTTATGTCGCGAACAATCCCGCGGAAACCTTCCGGGCGTCCTTCCGCGTCACTGATCAAAGAAACGGATACCTCTACGGTTCTTCTTTCCCCGTCTTTTCTGATGATGTCCCAATCAAACCGCTTAATTGGCTCCCCAGTTCGATAAACATGGTTATATATTTCCCGGACTTTTCCGGCATGCTCCCGGTCTGCGGCATACCGCTTGTAATTCATGCCCGTCAGTTCCTCTCGGGAATAGCCCATGATTTTTCGACAAGACTCGTTGAAGAAGGTAAAGCTGCCGGCCAGATCCACTTCATGATAGCCGTCCTCGATGTCCCTCAGGATCGTGCGGTAGCGCTCCTCGCTCAGGCGCAATTCATCTTCGGCCCGCTTCCGGGCGGTGACGTCCATGGCAATTTCCATCCGGACGATACGGCCGTCCGGCCAATAAATCGCCCGGTCCCGGCATTCATACCAGCAGCCGTTAACCGTGTTTTGAAATTCCCAGACGATGCCTTCCGTCGGCTTTCCATCCGGCCCGACCAAGCGGCTATTCGTGCAGAATTCACAGGGGCCGGTCTGTCCCGTCTGGATCGTCTGCCAGCAAATCTTGCCTTCGATGTCCCCCCAAATATCGCGGCCGAATTTGTTGATGAAAAGTAACTCGTTGGTTTGCATGTCCGTTACATATACGAGGGCGTCAAGACTGTTCAATACGCCAAAAAATCTCTGATTGTGAATCCTCAGCTCCTCCTCGCTCTCCTTGTGGTCGGTGATATCTACTACATTTCCTAAAACGGCCCTGTCACCCCGATATTCGATGGGGGTAACCGTTTCCATGATGTAACGGATTTTCCCGTCTTTATCAATAATTCTGTATTCATAGGGGGTGGAGAGCTTTCCGCGCAACATGGAGAAGGCGTTTTCTTTAACTCGCTTCCGGTCATCGGGATGAACAACCGTCAAGGGGTCCATCCTCATCATGTCCTCCATCGCATATCCTGCGTGCCTTGCGGCATTCCGATTCAGATACTGGAACTTCCCAGCCTGGACGATATAAATGCCCGTATGGGAGCTGTCGGCTAAAGTCCGGTATAAGATGTTGGCCCGCTCCACCTGCTCGCTCAACAGCGCCACGACGGCCGCCGCTACCACGAACATCAGCGAGCGGAAAAAATCATGGACGAGCGGAAAATTTGAAACGAACAAGGCATGACTGATAAGCAGCATCGCCCCGAAAAAAATGGCAACGATAATTCCCCTTCGTTTCCACCAGATGCAGGCCAGGGCAATGGGAATATAGAACAGATGCGTAAAAATTATTTCTGTTCTCAGGATGAAATGATAATAGTAAGTAAGATAGGATGCCCCGGTCAAGAGCGTCAACATGATGTATATTTTATGAATTTGCTTGAGGTTAGGCAGCATCATGTCGATATGTCCTCCATCCGGATGGGCTTCTTTTTATAAAGCGGCCCACGGGTGCAAGCCCGTGGGTTACTGCTTATCGTGATTAAAGTCCTCCTTGCCTTATCTTGGCTTTTATTTCTGGGCGCTTGCCCACAAAGATATTGCCAGGGGGCTTTTGATTTTTAGTGATTTAATTTTCCCTTCAAGCTCATTTCTCAGTAGTTCATCATATTTCAGCACTATTACATAAGTGGCATAATCGAACATCAGTATTGTCCGGTTGAGGCTTTCTGCGGCATGATGATGTTCGACGGCGGTGGCAAATGTACTCTGGAATTCGGCATACAACCACATGTGGCGTCTCATGAGGGTAATGGCGTAGATCGCCTGGGGCAGCGGTATGTGTGCCATATAGCTGTCTTCCGCATATTTGGCAAACAGGGTGTGGGCCTCCTCGAAAGGTGTATCCGAGAGAAAGAGTTTCCCGAATTTGCTGTAAAAATTCATGGCCTGCTGTTTGGCCTTGCTCTCCGGCATTGTATGGTAAAATGGTGTCTTGGGATTATTTTTTATATTGTTATACCATTGCTGGGCGATAGCTTCCGCATGTTGCTCCGTTAACTCTATCAATTTTGTGGATGACTTCATGGTCTGACCTCCTGAATATCCGCTAAATAATTTGGCTTCTGGTCAACTGATCCGCTTCATTGATGCACACGCAGTTATGCCGGAGTCTAACCTTTCTTCGGCGTACTTATTTTCAGGGCGGCCTCCGCCATCTTTTGCTCCGTAATGTCTTCCAGGGTCTCAACGGCGCCCACGAGTTCTCCCTGGCTATCCCGGATTATGGCGGCCGTGAACCGAAGCCAGCGCCCCTTTTTACCCAGTTCGGGAAAGAAATCCGTTGCTTCGAATGCCTCTTCATCGACATCGAATTTTCGATATTTTCCCGTGTACCACTTGGAGATATTTTTAACTGCGCTGTCCACAAGCAGATCGGCCATACAGGGCCTCTCTTCCCGATAGAAGGCCCGCCACTGCTGATCGGTCCCGATCATTTCTTCTGCCGATATTTTGGTTAAATTCTCCAACGCCCGGTTCCAAAGGAATACCTTGTGGTCCTTCCCGATCACAAACGCCGGGATGGAAAAACCCTGGAAAATGCTGTTCAGCCTTTTTTCGCTCTCGACCAGTCTTCGCTCCGTAGATTTACGTTCCGTAAAATCTTCCAGGGTCTCGATAGCGCCGACTAAAATCCCCTGGGAGCTACGGATTGAGGCCGCGGTGAACCGGAGCCAGCGACCGTTTATACCCAAATCGGGGAAAAATCCCTCTGCTTCAAAAGTCTCATCGAGAAGTTTTGATTTAGATACGCCCTTATACCATTCCGGTATTGTCTCAAGTGATTGATTTACGAGCAGATCAGCCATGCAAGGCCTTTCCTTGGCATAAAAGGCGCGCCAGTGCTGGCTGGTGCCGATCACCTCTTCCGACGGTATTTTGCTTAATTGCTCAAGAGCTCGATTCCAGTAAATAACTTTATGATCGAGTCCGATGACGAATGTCGCAACGGGCGATCCCTCGATTACACTGAAGAGCCTTTGCTCGCTCTCCCGTCTCGACATCTCGGCGGACATCCTCTCCGTAATATCCTCCAGGGTTTCGACTGCTCCCACGAGCCGGCCTTTGGAATCCTTGATCGCGGCGGCCGTAAAGCGAAGCCATCTGCCCCTCTCGCCGAGATCAGGGAAAAAATCGGTTGCTTCATAGGCTTCTTCCAACAGCTCGGACTTGGAGTATTTTCCTTCATACCACTTTGGAATCCGCTCCGAGATCCCATCCACAAGCAGATCGGCCATACAGGGTCTTTCCTCGGCATAAAAAGCCCTCCATTGCTCATTAGTGCCGACAACCTCGCTCATCGGGATTTTGCTCAGTTGCTCAAGGGCCTTATTCCAATGAAGAACCTTGTGGTTTTTCCCGATCACAAAGGCGGGAATGGAGAAACCGTGGATTATGCTTTGCAGCAGATGTTCCGATTCACTAGGACTGTCCGTGGACTTCTTTTTTTTCTTCAGGTCTTTACCGCTCGTACTTGGCTCAATCTTTTTACTAACTATTTTCTTCATAAGTCATTCCTCCCTTTAGAGCCATAGCAACATGCTTAGCTTCAAATGTGCCGCAATTTCGATGATCTTTGCCACTAACCGAATGATTGTTTCTTAAGCGATTCCAGACGGGAGATCCCTTTCACGGAGGAGTATCTCTTGTCCTGCTCAAGTCCCGATTGGTATTAAGCATCACCTCCCGTGCAGCGAGAAAAAGAAAGGTTTTATGAAGATCCGATTTCTGACGGCTTATGGACGCCGGATACTGTGACGATGCCGGTTATCAGTTCCGGCGGGGTGATATCGAAGGCCGGGTAATACGCCCGCACCCGGTCGCCGGTGATGGGCGTCCCCTGAAATTCGAGCACCTCCCGGGGATCCCGCTCTTCGATGGGGATTTCGTGTCCCCGCAGGGTGCGACGATCGGGACCGCCATAGCCGAGGATATAAAAAGGGATCCCCAAATGGCGCGCACAGATGGCTAACTGCAAGGTTCCCACCTTGTTGGCAGCGGCGCCGTCCATGGCGATCCGATCCGCTGCGGCAAAGACCTTCTGAATCATTCCTTTAGACATGCAATAGGCCGCCATGTTGTCGGTGATCAGGGTAGTGTCGATTCCCATTTCGCTCAAGGACCAGGCCGTCAGTCTGGCCCCCTGAAGATAAGGCCGCGTTTCCGTGCACATCGCTTTAATATCCTTGCCGTTTTCTTTTGCATACTTGAACATGTAAAGCAGACCGGCCCCGGCAAAACAATGGGTGAGAACCGTATCTCCGGAGGCAAGCAGGGTTTCCGCCTGTCTGCCCGTAGCCTGGGAGATCTCCCGCTGCCGGGACAGGCTTTTTTTCAGGACCTCAAGAATGATCTCCGAACTCTTTCTTTCCGGATATTTTCTGACCCTCTCCAGCAGCTTACCCAGCAGGACAGCGAGATGATATCCCGTCGGCCGGGTGGCGCAAAGTCGGTCGGCGGCCTGCTTGAGTCCTGCCATGTCCCGATCTCTACTTTGCCTTTCGAGTTCTCTTGCTGCAAGATACAGACCATACCCGGCGGTGATGGCAATATCTCCCGCCCCCTGAACCATCATCTGTTCAATGGCCCGGGCCACTTCCACATGGTCGGTGCAATATACATCCGCTTCGGAACGGGGCAGCTTGCGCCGGTCAATTATGATCAGGGCGTCTTCCCCCTCCAGGTAGACGTTGTTTTCCAGGTGCATCAAAAGGGGTTCAGTCAAGATTGTCATTTGTCTCCTTTTATGAATTAAATTGATAAACTCCACATGTTACAAAATAGCATAGTCTTTCCGGCCTTGCAAACAGGGATTCCTTCCATATCCTGTTTTGACTTAAGAACGCGACCTTCAGGTCATCTGGGGGCGACATTTTGGTCGCCATGCGCAAATAGTTAATATTTAAGATGTTAACACTTTTTATTGCTGCCTTGGTTTTCTAGACCCCCAAAATGACGACCTTTTGTTCAGCAGCCCGACGAACCGTATCGAAAACCCATTAGTGCATTTTGTTGCTAAATATCTCCCCGTGTTGTTCCCGGAGGCCTGCTGCGGGGCAGTTCCGTCAGGCATTTGAGAATTGTCAGTCAAGAAATTCTTTCTGGTACACCCTTTGCGTATACAAAAGTCAAACGCGGGGGAAGCCAATCTAAGAGAGAGGAGGAATCGGCGTATGATCGCATCGATGAAATTGATTGATCTGGTGGATAAGCACGCGGAAAGAATCGCCGAGCAATGGGCTAAAAACGTGGTTAAAAACCCCATGACGCCCTATTATCAGAAGCTGGCGGCGGACAGACTCGTACCCCAGGCGGCGCGATTGTATCACAAATTTAGGGACTTGTTTATGGAACCGAAACGTGCGGAGGCCTCCGATGGATTTTTCTCCAAATATGCCGAGGAGAGATACAGGGAAGGCGTCCCTCTGCACGAAGCGATCTACGCCCTCATCCTGATGCGGCGGCAGATCTGGCTTTATGCGGAGTTTCAGGCCACCTTTTCGACCGCCGTGGAAAAGCAGCAGGCCATAGACAGCGTCACCAGGACCATGCTCATGTTCGACTATGCCATGTACTTCATCACAAAAAAATATCGCGAACTGATGAAACTGGAATGGTTTGAAGTGCCCAATACTTGATAAAAACTCATAATACGCCTTTTCTTGAGGGAGCGGCGAAGAAAGGAGGGCAAAGATCATGTCCGGTTCTCTGAAACTCATTAATCTTATTGAAACCCACGCCGAGCCCATTGCCCGTCAATGGGCCAGGGACGTGAGAAAAAATCCCCGGACCCCATCCTATCATGGCATCCCGGAGGATAAACTCGTTCCTGTCGGCATGAGATTCTACGACAACTTCAGACAGATGTTCTTTACCGATAAACCGGCGGATACGTCTCAGCAGTACTTTGCCCGGTACGCGGAAGAGCAGCACCAGAGGAATATCCCCCTCAACGAGGCCCTCTATGCCCTGATCATGATGCGGCGCCATATCTGGCTCTATGCCGAGTTCCAGACGATCTTCATCTCCGCCGTGGAACAGAAGCAGGCCGTGGACAGCCTCGTCCGGACCATCCTCATGTTCGACTACGCCATTTTCTTCATCAGCCAGCGCTACCAGGAATTGATCCGGCAAAGCATCGAGGAAAAGCTTGGCGTCGTGAATGTCCTGCGCATGGAAAGTCACCCGGGGGCAAAGCAGGGACCATACAAGTCCGCCATCATGGTCGCCCTGGTCCTCGGCGCCCTTGGTTTGACCTATTATTATCATGCCGTATTAGGCCAGAATATCATTTTCACCCATCTCCTCTATGTTCCCATTGTTCTGGCGGGAATCTGGTGGAAGAAAAAAGGCATTCTTGTCGCCGCGGCTATGGGAGGGTATCTACTCCTGAGTCACTTGCTTTTTCTCAAGGGCATGCCCTTTACCGATGACATTATCCGGGCGGCGATGTTTCTCGTTATCGGAACCGTCGTGGCCTTTCTGAGTGAAGGGATTACCAGGGCCGAGGAGCTATACAAACCCGCCAATTAATGACGGAGGATAAAAAATACATGGACACAGCAGCGCAAGTAAATCAGGGAACGGTCGTCTCCATCCGGGGGAGTGTCATCGATGCCCGCTTCCCCTCGGGATCTCTTCCGGACATCGGAAACGTCCTGCTGGCCGGGGACGACGACCGGACGCGCATCGAGGTCATGGTCCAACTCAACGCGGAAACCGTCCGGGGGATCTCCCTGATGCCCACGCAGGGACTCGCCCGGGGATCCACTATCACGGATACGGGACAGCCGTTTATGATTCCCGTCGGGAAAGGGTTATTGGGGCGTGTTTTCAACGTTTTCGGCGAACCGATCGACAACATTGAAGCGCCGCAAACCGCTGAAACCCGATCCATCCGCGGGGTTCATGTCCCCATCACCCAGCAGTCAACCGAATCGGAGATCTTCGATACGGGCATCAAGGCCGTGGATATCCTCTGCCCCCTGGAACGGGGCGGCAAGGCCGGACTTTTCGGCGGGGCCGGCGTGGGCAAAACGGTTCTCCTCACGGAGATGATCCACAATATGGTAGGGCATCATCACGGCATCAGCATCTTCTGCGGCGTCGGGGAACGGTGCCGCGAGGGGGAGGAACTCTATCGCGAAATGAAAGAGGCCGGCGTTCTACCCAACACTGTCATGGTCTTTGGACAGATGAACGAACCGCCCGGGGCGAGATTTCGCGTCGGTCACACCGGCCTCACCATGGCGGAATACTTTCGCGACGATGAAAGGCAGGACGTTCTCCTCCTTATAGACAACATCTTCCGTTTCATCCAGGCCGGCCAGGAGGTCTCGGGGCTCATGGGCCTGCTCCCCTCCCGCCTCGGTTATCAGCCCACCCTGGCCTCCGACCTGGCGGCGCTGGAAGAACGGATCTGCAACACTACCACCGGGGCCATTACGTCCATCCAGGCCGTTTACGTCCCTGCCGACGACTTTACCGATCCCTCGGCGTCTCACACCTTCAGCCATCTGACGGCTTCCATCGTTTTATCCCGGAAGCGGGCCAGTGAAGGATTTTATCCGGCCATTGACCTCCTGCAGTCGGGCTCCAAGATGCTCATGCCGAATATCGCCGGAGAACGCCACTACCGGATCGCCCAGGAAATCCGTAAAAATCTGACTGTCTACGAGGAATTAAAGGACATCATCGCCATGCTCGGCATCAATGAACTGTCCCGGGAGGACCAGCGGACAGTATATCGGGCGCGCCGTCTGGAGCGCTTCTTTACCCAGCCTTTCTACGTCACCCAACAGTTCATCGGCAAAGAAGGGAAAGTGGTTTCCCTCCCCGACGCCCTGGACGGGTGCGAGCGGATACTGAACGATGAGTTCGCCGACTATCCCGAGAGCTCCCTCTACATGATCGGCACGATTGACGAGGCGGTCAAGGGAAGTTAACCCGTGAAATGAGGACAAGCGCACATGAACATGAAAGTCCTGCTCCCCGCTGAGATCTTTCTGACTGAAGAGGTGACCAAGGTGATCGCCGAAGCGGAAAATGGCTTCTTCTGCCTGATGCCCCAACATGTTGATTTCACGGCGGCCCTCGTCCCCGGGGTATTTTCCTATACCACACAGGCAGGGGCGGATAACTACCTGGCCATTGATGTTGGCACCCTGATCAAGAGAGGCTCAGAAATCCTGGTATCGACCCGCAACGCCTTCCGGGGTCCGGAACTCGGTCATCTGAAAGAGGTTGTCGTCCAGCAGTTCCGGGAAATCGACGAGCGGGAAAAAAAGGCCCGTACTGCCGCATCCAGACTGGAAGTGGACCTCCTGCGCCGCTTCATGGAGTTGAAACATGAGTGAAGAACAACTGACCCCGAGAGAAAGGCTCCGCAAGCAGGCCGAAGATTTCACGAAAAAGGTCGGCGTCAAGGAGGCAAGGAAAGTCAAAGGGAAATCCCAGAAGGATGAGGGCATCTGGTTCGGCTTGGGCGTCGTCGGCGTCGTCGGCTGGTCCGTCGTCATCCCCACCCTGATCGGGACGGCCATCGGGATTTGGATCGACGGGGTCTGGCCGAGCCGCTTTTCCTGGGCGTTGATGCTGTTGATCCTGGGGGTGGCTTTGGGATGCCTCAACGCCTGGTACTGGGTGAAAAAGGCCAGGCAGAATATCATCAACGATTGAGAGAACGATTAAAACAGGGTCGTATGACGGTAATTTTTTCACCGACGGAGCGACTGAAAGAAAGGATCAACCCATGGTTTCCGCCACAACCCTTCTCGTTCCATTTATTCTCGGGAGCCTGATCGGTCTGCTCTATTTCTCGGGACTCTGGCAGATGGTGCAGCGGCTTCCCGATGCGCGAACCCCCCTGCGAATCCTTTTGTTCAGTTATGTGGGGCGGATGACCATGACATTAGGGGGATTTTACGTCATCATGGACGGCACCTGGGAACGGCTGGCGGCAGCCATGGCAGGGTTTTTGATCCTTCGGATCTTCCTTGTCCGGCGTTTCGGCCGGACACCCGATCCTTCGCCCAAAGGAGCGTTATCATGGAAGTCGTAGCCATTAACCAGATCAGTCCCGACCAGGTTATCCTCTGCTCGTGGTGGTTTGTCACCATCAGCGCCACCCTCGTTTATACCTGGTTGGTCATGGGGGTCCTGGTCGTCGGATCCATACTTATTACGGGGAATCTGTCCTCAGACCCGACGATGACCAGGTGGCAGAGTGTGCTGGAAGTTCTTGTCGAAACGATCCGCTCGGAGATCCGGGATGTCGTTAAGGAGGGGGTGGATACCTATTTCCCCTTTATCGGCACCCTCTTTCTGTTCATCCTGTTCTCCAACCTTTTCACCTTCATCCCGGGATACGTCGCCCCCACATCGTCCCTGACGACGACGTCGGCCCTGGCAATCCTGGTTTTTTTTGCCGTCCCGATCTACGGGATCTCCAAACAGGGAATCATTGAATATCTAAAGGAATATTTTCGCCCGACCTTTATTTTCTTCCCCTTTCACGTCATGGGCGAAATTTCCCGGACCCTGGCCCTGGCCGTCCGGCTTTTCGGTAATCTCATGAGCCACGAAAAGGTCATTGCCGTCCTGCTTGCCGTCACTCCCCTGTTCTTCCCGGTGGTCATGCAGGTCCTCGGACTCCTCATCGGCATTATCCAGGCATATATATTCGCGGTACTCACCATGGTTTACATTGCGTCTGCCACACAGTCGCATGAAGACGCGGAAGATAAACCCAGGGAACCTAATTCAACAAACCATTAAAAGCATATCAAGAAAGGGAGGATAGAACAAATGGACAGCGTAAGCATTGTTGCAATGGCATCTATTATTACGGCGGGTATCTGTATGGGGATTGGCGCGATTGGACCAGCCCTCGGACAGGGCCGGGCGGTGCAGGGAGCGTTGACTTCGATCGCTCAGCAGCCTGATGAGCGGAACTCTCTGACGAGGACCCTTTTTGTGGGTCTCGCCATGATCGAATCCATCGCCATCTACTGCTTCGTCATCTCCATGATCCTGGTGTTCGCCAATCCGTTCTGGGCTTACGTCATCAAGAAAGCGGGGGGATAATCCATGCATATCGACTGGTTTGTCTTTTTCTCCCAGATCGTCAATTTCCTGATCCTCCTGTTTCTCCTGAAGAAATTCCTTTACGGGCGGATCATCGGGGCTATAGACGCCCGGAAAGCGAAGATCGGCGCCCTCTTTGCGGAGGCCGAGCAATCCCGCCGGGAGGCCCGGACAGCGGTAGAGGACTGCGAGAGGAAGCGCCAGGACCTGGAGGAAAGTTATGAACGATCGCTCAATGAAGCGCGCAAGGAAGCCGAGGCCTACCGGGATCGCTTGATGGAGAAGGCCCGGGAGGAGGTCGATTATCTCAAGGTGCGCTGGACGGAGGCCCTGAGGGCAGAGCGGAACAACTTCCTCCACGAACTCCGGCAGCTTGCGGGACGTCAAATCTACGCTGCCACCCGGCGGGTTCTCAAGGATCTGGCCGATCTCAATCTCGAGGAACGGATCGTGGAGGTACTTTTGGCCCGCATCGCTTCCATGGACGAAAACGAGCGGGGCAAATTCCGGGGACCCGCCCGGGAGGGAGGGACAATAACCGTCACCTGCGCCTTTGAAATCCCCCCGGCGACGCAGGCGAGACTTAATGACACCCTGCACCGCTACCTGTCAAGAGAGATGGACGTGGCCTATGTACGATCAGATGACATCCTTTCCGGTTGCGAATTGCGGTCGGACGGACACAAGATATCATGGAGCATGAAGGATTACCTCGACACCATCGAGGAGCGATTCTACTCCGCCCTTTATGAAGAAGCACAGGAGCGGGTATAGGAGGCGGGCTCTCAGAAACCGGTGACAGGAAGCGCGCTGAAAAGAGAATTTTACGGAAATGGAACTGGCAGGGTGGATGAAGGGGAGCGCATCCGCCAATTGCCGTCAAGGAGAAAAGACCATGAAGGATATTGTATCGGAAAAGGAGGAGTTGAAGGCGTTTCTGGACGGCGCCTTCCAAACCATGGATAACGTCCTTTCCCAGCATGAAGCGGAGCTGCGGGACCGCGAGGTGGGCTTAGTCAATTACGTCGGTTACGGGATCGTCCGGGTCAGCGGCCTGCCGAACATCCGGGCCGACGAGGTCGTTCTCTTTCCCGGCAACCTTCAGGGACTGGTCTTCAATATCGATCCGGAGGAGATCGGCGTCATTCTCCTGGGCCCCAGTGAGCACTTAGGGGCCGGAGACGAGGTAAGGCGTACCGACCGGATCCTCGACGTCCCCGTCGGGGAAGCCCTCATCGGCCGGGTGGTTGACGCCCTGGGACGCCCTCTGGACGACCAGGGGGAAATCCGGTCGACAAAACGATTGGCGGTGGAACGGGAGGCCCCGCCGGTAATGGCCCGGGATCCGGTTACCGTTCCCCTCCAGACGGGCATCAAGGTGATCGACGCCCTCTTCCCCATCGGTCAGGGGCAGCGGGAGCTTATCGTCGGCGACCGTCAAACGGGGAAAACGGCCATCGCCATCGACACTATCATCAATCAGGCCGACAAGAACGTCCTCTGCATCTACTGCACTATCGGTAAAAAGGCCTCCGACGTGGCCAAGCTTATCGCTGACCTCAAGCAGTACAACACCATGAGCTATGTGACCGTTGTGGTCGCTACCGGAGACGAGCCCCCGGGGCTCCAGTTCATTGCCCCCTACGCCGCCACCTCCATGGCTGAATATTTCATGTCCACCGGGCGTGACGTCCTGATCATTTACGATGACCTTACCTATCATGCCCGGGCCTACCGGGAGCTGTCCCTGCTGCTCCGGCGCCCGCCGGGCCGCGAGGCCTTCCCCGGGGACATCTTCTATATCCATTCCCGGCTCCTGGAACGATCGACTCACCTCCGAAAGGAGCATGGCGGCGGGTCCCTGACGTCCCTGCCCATCGTGGAGACCGAGGCTCAGGATATCTCCGGTTACATCCCGACCAATCTGATCTCCATTACCGACGGCCAGCTCTATCTATCGCCCAGACTTTTCCAGAAGGGCATCCTGCCCGCAGTGGATGTCGGCAAATCGGTTTCCCGCGTGGGAGGTAAGGCCCAGCTTCCGGCCTACCGGGCTGTGGCGGGGGATGTGCGGATCTCCTACTCCCAGTTCGAAGAACTGGAGACCTTTTCCCGCTTCGGAACCCGTCTCGACGAGGCGACCAGGAAGGTTCTCGATCGGGGCTGGCGGGTCCGGGAGATCCTGAAGCAGCCCCAGTATCAGCCCATCCCTGTAGCGGAGCAGGTCGCGGCGCTGCTGGCTGTTACCTCGGGGAGTTATGATGTCGTCGCCGTGGAAAAAATCCGGGACGCCGAAACAGACCTCCGTAAGAACATGGCGGAAAAACACGGCGATTTGAACGCCCGGATCAGTGCGGGTGAAAAACTCGGGTCTGCGGACCGGGACATTCTCACCCGTGTGGCTGCGGAAACGGCGACATCTTATGGAAAGGAGCCGGAAAGTGCTGACCGCTGAAGCCCTGAAACGAAAAATCCAGAGCGCCCAGGATCTCCTGGGCGTCGTGAAGACGATGAAGGCCCTGGCCGCCGTAAGCATCCGCCAGTATCAGCGGGCCGTCGAGTCTTTAAGCGAGTACAACCGGACCGTCGAAATGGGCTTGCAGATCGTTCTTAAAAAGAGCCAGGACACCTTGGCGCCCTCGGGCGGGCGGATAACCCGTCTCGGGGCCATTGTTTTCGGAACGGATCAGGGTCTCTGCGGCCAGTTCAACAACATCGTTGTCCATCACGCCCTGGAGGAAATGGAAAAGACGGGGGTCAGGAAAGAAGACCGGGTCGTGATTGCCATCGGGCTCCGGACAGCCGATATCCTCGAGGACGAGGGACAAAAGGTTTTTGAAACCCTCGCCACGCCGGGGTCCACGTCGGGAATCACACCCATGGTGCAGGATATCACCCTGCTCCTGGAGAACTGGCGGTTCAAGAGTCAGGTGGAGCATATGCATCTTTACTACAATGAATACCTTTCCGGGGCCACTTACCGGCCCCGCCTGCTGAAGCTGCTTCCCGTGGACAGGACCTGGCTGCTGAATCTCCAGAGACAGAAATGGGAGTCCCGGACCCTTCCCCTGTTCACCATGGAATGGGAGCCCCTCTTCCGGTCCATGATCCGGGAATACCTGTTCGTTTCCATCTACAAGGCCTTCGCCAATTCGTTGGCCAGTGAAAACGCCAGCCGGCTGGCGGCGATGCAAAACGCGGAAAAAAATATCGAGGAACGGCTGGAGGAACTCCATGTCCATTTTCACCGCCAGCGGCAGATGAGTATTACGGAAGAGCTCCTGGATATTGTGGCTGGTTTTGAAGCCATGGGGAAAAACTGATGAAAGGGGGTTATTGATTATGGGAATGGAAAAGACGCTTTGCATCATCTGCGCCTGGCGGGAGCACTGCCAGAAAAGGTTCTCCGTCGCCCACAGCGGAGCAGGTAACATTCATTGCCCTGATTTTACAAGGGATTACACCATCAAGGACTCGGAGGTTGATTACAGTGTTGTTGATAAACAGTTGGAGAAGTGGCGCCGGGAAGGGAAAATCAAGCCCCGGCCGACAATCACTGTTTCCCGTGACCCGGGGGCAGGGGGCAGCGAGATTTCCCGGAAACTTGCCCTCGATCTCGGAATGGATCTCATGGGGGGGCAGATTATCTCCCGGGTGGCCGAAAGCGCCAACATGAGCGAAAAGGTCGTCAAGACCCTCGATGAAAAACACGTCAGCAAAATGGACAGTTGGATCAATTCACTCTTTACCTCCCGCCATCTCTGGCCGGATGTTTACCTGCAGCATCTGACCAAGGTGATTAGCGCCATCGGAGAGCACGGTAATGCCATTATCGTCGGGCGGGGGGCGCAGTTTATCCTGCCGCCGGAAAGGGTCTTCCGGCTCCGCTTTGTCGCCCCTCGGGAGCAGCGGATACAGAAGATCGCAAAGGATCGGAGCTGTTCCGCGGAAGAGGCGGAAAACTACATCATCAAGACCGAAAATGACCGGGCCGCCTTTATCAAAAAGGCCTTTCACGAGGATATCGCGAGCCCCCTGCATTACGATCTGGTGCTGAACACGGCGGGCCTGACCATTGACGAGGCAGTGGAAATTATCAAAAACGCATTCAAGGCGAGAAAATTCTAAATAGCCGGACCTCTTGGTTGCCCCCCCTTTCCCCCGGTCAGGCGTCTTTCGTTGGCGTCTGACCGGGTCCTTTACCGAACCCCCTGACGAATCAATTTCTTGTCTTAGTACTCCAGGGAAAACAAAAACATCTTGACATTATCTGATTGATTTGGCTTTTAGTGGCATGGAGAAAAAGCAGCTCCGATTGTTTGAAAAGCTGATCAGATCGGAACAGGAGAAATCGGTTATCCTCGATTCGATGACCGAGCTTGTTCTATATCTGGATACGGATTTGCGCGTTATCTGGGCAAACAAGGCCATGCATGAGGCCTTTCAGTTAGCGACCGGTCAACTGAACAAGAAACACTGCTATCAAGCCCTCCACAATAGAAATAAGGTCTGCAGCGTCTGTCCGGCCGAAAAAACCCTTAAAACCGGTAAACCCCATGAGGTAGTTGATTTTTTGTCTTACCGGAAGAATTGGGTGCTCCGCAGTTACCCGGTTCGCAATGAAAAGGGATCTCTAACCGGGATTGTCGAAATCGTCACCGACATCACGGAGCGCCGCCGGGCCGAAGAGGCATTGAGGCAGTCGGAACAGCAGTATCGTGAGCTCTTCGAAAATGCCAACGACATCATCTTTATTCTTGATTTCGACGGTAAGATCCTGTCCGGCAACGCCGCCGCCGCAAAAACTTACGGCTACGAACCGGAGCAGCTTAAAGGCCTGAACATGGCCGATCTCCTGCATCGGGATGATCTTGACCTGGTCCGGGACCTCCTTCAAAAGAAGAGCGACGATGCGGAAGTACAGTCGCCTCAGGAATTCCGGACCTGTACGAAAGACGGCGAGACGGTATGGCTGGAAGTCAACACCCGGATCATGAAGGAAAACGGCAGAAGCATCTCCATTCACGGCATCGCGCGCAATATCACGGAACGGAAAAGGATGGAAGAGGACCTGAAAAAGAGAGAAAGGGAACTCTCTGAAAAATCAAGGAATCTTGAAGACGCAAATACCGCGCTTAAGGTCCTTCTCAAGCGTAGAGAAGAGGATAAGACGGAACTGGAAGAAAAAGTGCTCTGCAACATGAGAGAGCTGATCCTGCCGTATATCGATAATCTGAAACTCTCTTCCATCGACAGCCACCAATTGAATCAATTGACGATCATCGAGGGTCACATCAATGAGATCATTTCCCCGTTCTTGCGCACCCTGTTCTCTAAATACCCCCATCTAACGCCCATGGAAATCAAGATCATAAGTTTTATAAAAGAAGGGCGAACAACTAAGGAAATCGCCGAACTGCTTCATATATCATCCCGAACGATCGAGGTTCACCGGGACAACATCAGAAAAAAAGTCGGCTTGAGGAGCAGGAAAATCAATCTCCGCTCCTACTTGCTCTCTATATAGTAATTCCGCCCCATCACAATTATTGGAATACATAGTCAATTTACGTATACCATACGTAAATTTTCAGTATTGCATTTTAATGTAATCAGTGGTTGCATCCTTTGAAAATATAGAATGCGTGTAGTGTTTTCAGGGGGGCCAAGATCGTTTTTAAACCAATCATAACTAAGGAGGGGAATTTATGACGCGTGAGGAAAAAATCGAGGAAATCCGCCAACGTGCCCGGAAGAATTTTTCTTTGGGTTATAATTGCGCGGAATGTGTCACCGAGGCGGTCTTGACTCTGGTGGATACGGGACTGCCTCCCGAAGTGAAGAAAGTGGCGACGGGATTCGGCGGCGGCATCGGGCTTTATGGAGACACCTGCGGCGCCGTCGTGGGCGCCGTATTGGCGGTAAGCGCCGTACATGGCAGAAGCAGCCTCCCCGAGGGCGAAGGAAAGGAAGCGGCCATGAAGTCCAAGGAGCAGTTGTACGGTAAACCTGGTCTTTACCGGCTCTTCAATATCATTCCCAATCGGATTCACGAGAAATACGGCAAGACCCTCTGCCGGGATTTTACGACCCAGTGGCAGTCCAGTTGGCTCTGCCGCGACCACGCCCTCTTCTGTCGCGATCTCATCACCGAGGCGGCGGGCATTGCGGCGGAACTGGTTCTTGCCGACAAGAACGAGCTGGCCTCGCAGCCCTTCGGCAAGAACGTCGAAAATCTGAAAGACTGAAAGGAGATCGGCATAATGAGCCAAAAAATGGTCGTCATCGGCGGCGGGGCAGCAGGCCCTTCCACAGCGGCGGAAGCCAAGCGGAGGAATAAATCTCTCGATGTCACGATGATCGAGGGAGGAGATTTTGTGTCCTATGCCGCGTGACCGATGCCCTATTACATCGGCGATGTAATCAAGGACTACAAAAAACTGGTAATCAGGACGCCGGAAGATTTTCAGAAAAACGGCATCAACGTGAGGATCAAGACCCGCGTGGAGGCTATCGATCCCCAAAAAGGACTGGTCCGCCTGTCCGATGATTCCAGCCTCCCCTTCGATATCCTCGTTATGGCTACGGGCGCCGACGCCGTCCGTCTGGACATTCCGGGGGCCGATTTGGACGGGGTCTTCGTCCTCCGAAACCTGATGGACGCCCTCCGCCTCAAATCCTATCTGAACGAGAAAGAATGCGGTAAGGCAGTTATTATCGGCGGTGGATACATCGGGATGGAAATGTGCGAAGCGATGAACAATCTCGGCATCCAGACGACGGTCATCGATATGCTGCCCCGACCCGTCATCCGCTGGGATGCCGAGTTTGCCAAGATGATTTTAGATGAACTTGGGAAAAACAGTGTCCCCTTTCTGCCGGAGACAAGGCCCCTCGCCATTGAAAAGGGAACAAAAAGCCTCCTCGTCCTGAAGACAGATAAGGGGGATCTCGATGCCGATGTGATTTTAATGGGAGTAGGCACCCGTCGCGATGCGACCCTGGCTAAGGCCGCAGGGTTGGAGATGGGCGCAAGCGGCGCCATCAAGGTGGATTTCCGGCAGCAGACATCCCGCGGGGGGATCTATGCCGTCGGCGACTGTTGCGAGGTTTTTCACAAGGTTGCCAGGCGCTGGGTCTATTATCCCCTGGGGGATATCGCCAACAAACAGGGACGCGTCGCCGGTCAGAATATCGGCGGGCGCCCAACGGAATTTCCCGGTATTGTCGGCGCCCAATCATTCAAGGTCTTCAATCTCGAGGTAGGAGCCACAGGACTTACGGAGGAAGAGGCATTAACGTACGGATTCCAACCTGTTAGCGCCATGATCTGGGGACTTCCCATCGGCAGGCCCATGGCGAAGGGGGAAAAACTGGGGGTGAAACTGGTTGCCGACAAGACCACGGGTAAGCTTTTGGGCGCCCAGTGCATCGGCGAAAAAGGGGCCATTCAGCGGGTCTTCGCTCTGTCCGTCGCCCTATGGTCGGGCCTGGGTATCGACGAAGTGGGCTATCTGGACCTTCCCTACGCCCCGCCTTTCGGCGGCGCCTGGGATGCCATCCATGTAGCGGCCCAGGAACTTATGAAAAGAATGTAGTTTAATGGAGGAGGAACAAGGGTGGGGTTAAGCAATAAAGAAAAAGGTGTGGAGATCATCGCCGTCAGTATTGACGGTAAGGCTTGCGGAAACTATGAGGGCCTTGCCGGGACATTTGCCGGCTTTGCCGATTCCTGTCTCCGCATGAAAACGCTTCCGGGTTTTTTCCGGACGGACCTTACCGTGTCAGGGGAATTGAAAGAGCGGCGCCTGAGTCTGGCGCTTCCGGGAGCAAAGCGAACGCCGGCGGAGCTGACGGAGATCCTGGATACAGCCTTACTTAACATCGTTGCCTTTCCCAGCACCCAAGGGGAGGCGGAGTGTTTCATAGAAGTCAAATCCGAAAAATAAAAGGGGAAAAAGGAGGAGGTTATGGCTTTAAAAACGGCACAGGAGTACCTGGACAGTATCAAAAAGATGAAACCACGCGTCTATATCGGCGGGAAATGGATAACAAACCTGCTGAAGAATCCCGTTACCAAATCCATGGTCATGGCCAATTCCGCCATTTATGGTCTGGCGGAAGATCCGGCCCACAAAGAGGTCATGGTGGCGACATCCCATCTGACGGGGGAGCCGGTTAACCGCAACCTCAATGTCGCCCGGAACATCCACGACCTGGATATGCGCCAGGAGATGGCCCTTCTGACCAGCCAGACTGTGGGCACCTGCAATTATCGCTGCGTCGGCTGTGACGCCCTCAACAGCCTCGCCTCCACGACCTGGGAGATGGACCAGGCCCTGGGGACGAAGTACAATGAGAGATTCAACAAGTGGCTGGCCTACGCCCAGGCCAACGACCTGGCCGTGTCCGGCGCCATCACCGACGCCAAGGGAGACCGGAAGAAGAGACCCTCCCAGCAGGATGAAATCGACACCTACGTCCACTTAGTCGAGAAGCGCGACGACGGGATCGTGGTCCGGGGGATCAAGGTCAGCCAGAGCGGCGCCATCGGCTCCCATGAAACCCTGGTCCTTCCCGGCGGATCGCTAAAAGAGGGAGAAGAAAAGTTCGCCCTCGCCTTTGCGGTGCAGAACAGCGTTCCGGGTCTGTCCTACATCTGCCAGTACAACGCCTTATCGGCGGAGCGGGAGGCCTGCGACAATGAAGACGAACTGGGGAACCCGCTCTACGGTCAGCGGGAGACCTCGACGATGTATTTTGATAATGTCTTCATCCCCTGGGAAAGGGTTTTCCTTTGCGGTGAAACCAAGTACTGCGGAAAAATGGTAACCCGGTTTGCCAAGGCCCACCGGATGAACTGCGGCGGGGCCTGTAAGGTGGGATTCGCCGACCTGATTATCGGCGGCACCATGATGGCGGCGGAATACATCGGCGTGGAGAAGATCCCCCATATCCAGGAGAAGATCATCGACATGGTCCGTTACAGTGAGACATCCCATGCCTGCGCGATTGCGGCAGCCATGCGCGGTCGGGAAGAACCCAAGGGATCGGGCGTCTTCCTCCCCGATGATCTTTTCGGAAATGCGGCCAAGCTGAACATCGCCCACGGCTTCTATGAGATCATCAAGAACGCCGGCGATATCGGCGGCGGACTGGTGGTAACGGCGCCGAGGCAGAAGGATCTGGATGACCCGGAAGTGGGCCCCGTGCTGAAGAAGGCCTTCGGAGCGGTCGCGCCGGCGGACAAGCGCATGAAGGTCGCCAAGTTCCTCCAGCACTGGACGGCGGGACTCCATGGAGTGGGAACGTGGCACGGCGCCGGGGCGCCCCAGGGCCAGCGGTTTATGTTTACCCTCCTGACGGATTTTGAAAAAAAGAAGAAGATGGCCAAGAAACTGATGGGCATGAAAGAAGAATAAATAACATCCTGACCGGACAACGCACCTGTATAAGGGGTATTTCCCTCCGTAGCTCCATAGGGAAATACCCCTTCTCTGACCGGCGATCATCATCCTTCCCGTCCTTTTTTCCTTGACAAACTGTCTGTTTCGTAATAGCAGAACAAGCGGAATAGAAGAACTCCTTATGAATTTAATCATAGACAATTGTCTGGATAATTCGGTGATTTCTATTAAACACGCTCCTCTTTTGGCTCATTTACTCACCTGCAACTTGCTCAGGGCATCGGGATACTTCTCGGGCGCAACGCTCACGAGCAAGAATCATAAGTATTGTGATCTTCAGGATGTTGGTAAGGTTTTATGATCAGGTATTTTAAGGTTTCATGAAACATTTTAAAAAGGAGGGTGTAGCGTATGTATTTTGCAGCGGAAGTGCTGGCAAGCTCCAGCACGCTCAAACAGAAGTGGGAGGACGAGGTTCGCAAGAGCGTCGCCAAGGTCGCCGATCAGAAACCGGAAAAGCTCTGGTCCACTGTATCCGACCTCCAGATTAAACGTCTTTATGGTCCCGATGACATCAAGGACATGGATTTCGAACAGGATATAAGTTATCCTGGCCAGTTCCCATACCTGCGGGGGAACCAGTCCACCGGTTACCGGGGGAAATACTGGACCTTCCGGATGTTCTCCGGCATGGGAGACGCCAAGACGACAAACGAACGCTGGCATATGCTCCTCAAGGAAGGGCAGACGGGTCTCAGCACGGCCTTCGATTTTCCGACATTGATGGGTTATGACTCCGACTGTCCCAAAGCGAGGGGGGAGTGCGGGAAGTGCGGCGTCGCCATCGATACCCTGGAAGACTTCATGCAGTTGGTAGAAGGCATCCCCATGGACAAGGTTACCACGTCCATGACCATCAACCCGCCGGCTACGGCCCTCTGGGCCATGTACTGCGCCGCCGCTGAGATCAGGGGCATCCCCCTGACCAAGATCGGCGGAACGATCCAGAACGACATGCTCAAGGAATTCATCGCCCAGAAGACCTTGATGTGTCCCCCGGACCCCTCGGTCAAACTGATCAGCGACACCGTGGAATTTGGAACCAAGTACGTTCCCCGCTGGAACACCATCAGCATCAGCGGTTATCATATCCGGGAAGCCGGCGCAACGGCCGTTCAGGAACTGGCCTTTACCCTGCGGGACGGCATGGAATACGTAGAAGACGTCATCCGCCGCAAGGGGCTGGAAGTTGATGAATTCGCGCCGCGGCTCTCCTTCTTCTTCAACTCCCACATCGACTTCTTCGAAGAGATCGCCAAACTGCGGGCCGCCCGCCGGATCTGGGCAAAAGCGATGCGGGATCGTTACAAAGCCAAAGATCAGCGGTCCTGGTGGATGCGGTTCCATACCCAGACAGCCGGTTGTTCCCTAACGGCGCAGCAGCCCTACAACAACGTTGTCCGGACGGCTACGGAAGCCCTGGCGGCGGTACTCGGCGGGACCCAGTCCCTCCATACGAATTCCCTTGATGAAGTCCTCTGTCTGCCCTCGGATCATGCGGTGCAGATCGCACTGCGGACCCAGCAGATCATCGCTGAGGAAACGGGGGCCGCGAACACCATCGATCCCCTGGCCGGATCATACTTTGTCGAGGCCCTGACCAATGAGATGGAAGAGAAGGCCTGGGAATACATCCACAAGATCGACGAGATGGGCGGCATGGTGGCGGCCATTGAAAAGGGATTCCCCCAGCTTGAAATCTCCGACGCCGCTTATCTGTACCAGCGACAGGTCGATGCAAGTGAAAAAATCATGATCGGCGTCAACAAGTACGTTACCGACGAAAAGACCCCCATTCCCCTGATCGAGATCGACGATGCCGTGGAAACCGCACAGGTCGCACGGTTGCAGGCCGTCAAAAGGAAACGGGACGGCAAAGCCGTCAAAAAAGCCCTCGATGACATCAAGAGCGCCTGCAAGAAGGGCGAAAACGTCATGCCCTTCTGCATCGAAGCCGTGAAGAGCCTGGCATCCGTCCAGGAAATCTGCGACGTCTATCGTGAAGTTTACGGCGAATACCGGGATCCGGGATTGTATTAAGATAACGACTTGAGGAGGGAATTTCGATATGTCAGCTAAAAAGATTCGTGTAATGGTTGCGAAACCGGGTCTCGACGGTCATGATCGGGGGGCCAGGGTTCTGGCCCGCTGTTTCCGCGACGCAGGATTTGAAGTAATTTATACCGGCTGTCATCAGACGCCGGAACAGATCGCCTCCGCAGCGATTCAGGAAGACGTGGACGTGGTGGGATTGAGCTGCCTTTCCGGGGCCCATCGGTATCTGTTTCCCGCCGTTGCCAAACTGCTGAAGGAGCAGGGAGCCGATGATATCACCGTCGTCGGCGGCGGCATTATTCCGGAGCAGGATTTCCAGTTGCTTTATGACGCCGGCCTCAAGGCCATTTTTGTCCCCGGCGCCAAACTCGACTATATTGTTGACTGGTTCAAAACAAACGTGCATCCAAGGGCTTGATATTATGGAACGTGTAAAAAGAATCCAGGCGGGAGACGTAAGAACGGCCTCCCGCCTCATTAGAAATCTCGAAGACGGGATGGTGGAAGCAAGATCCACCATCAAACACATCTTCCCCCTGACCGGCAAGGCTAATGTCCTGGGGATTACCGGCTCCCCGGGGGCGGGGAAAAGCACCCTCGTGGACGGCCTGGTGGAATCCTTCCGCAAGAAGGATAAAACCGTGGGCGTCCTGGCTGTTGATCCCACCAGCCCCTTCACCGGCGGGGCCATCCTCGGAGACCGGATCCGCATGCAGCGCCATGCCGAAGATCCGGGCGTTTTTGTCCGGAGCCTGGCAACGCGGGGAGCTCTGGGCGGTTTATCCAGGGCGGTCGGTGACGCTATTCATATCCTCGACGTTATGGGGAAGGATATGATCATAGTAGAGACCGTAGGCACCGGCCAGCAGGAGGTGGATATCATCAACCACTCCCATACGGTCATCGTGGTTTTGATTCCGGGGATGGGCGACGAGATCCAGGCCATCAAGGCCGGGATTATGGAAATCGCCGACATCTTCGTGATCAACAAGGCGGATCGGGAAGGTTCGTCCAAACTGCGGCGGGAGATCATGGCCATGCTCGACATGGCGCCGCCGACGGCCTTTGCGGCGGGCTGGCGTCCACCCATCATCCGGGTGGAAAACGCCTTCGAGCCGGAAGGATTCAATAAAAGTCTCGAAGAGTTGTCGTCCACCATTGAAGCCCATTACCAGCATCTGGTAAAACACGACCTCATCGGTTCCCGAATCCGCCGGAAGGCGGTCATGGAGCTTAATGAGGCCATCCGGACCTGTATCCTGGAACCGGTGCTGAACCGGCTGATTGCTGATGGTGAAACCGAGGCGATGATCGAGAAGCTGATCAACAAGGAGAGCGATCCCTACACCCTCGCCGAGGATGTGGCGAGACGGTATCTCAAGGACTGCAACTTATAACCTTTAACGTGTTGATAGAGAAGCCCGGGATGGCAGACATCCCGGGCTTCTAATCTTGGGGGCTAAATACCTTGACGGATAATATAATTGAAGAGACCCTGGCCAAGTTCAACCGCGGCATCGTCATGGTCATCACAGGGAACGGCAAGGGAAAGACAACCGCCGCCATCGGTCAGGCCCTCCGGGCGCTCGGTCATGGAAAGAAGGTCTTCATGATCCAGTTCATGAAGGGCAAGAAGTACGGCGAGGTGCTCGCCGCCGAGAAATGCCTTCCCGACTTTACGATCCGTCAGAGCGGCCTGGACAGCTTCGTCATGCGGGACAATCCCGCCCCCATCGACATCGAACTGGCTAAAGGGGGATTCAAACTGGCCGGGCAGGTCGTTGCTTCCGGGGAATATGATCTCGTCATCCTCGATGAGATAAACGTGGCCCTGGATTTCAAACTGCTCCCCCTTGCGGAAGTCGTCGATATGATCCGCAACAAACCGGCGACGGTGGATTTGATCCTCACGGGCCGCTACGCCCCCCGGGAGATTATCGATCTTGCCGATACGGTCAGCGACATTCAGGAGATCAGGCATCACTATACCAGGGGTATAAAGGAACGCGCCGGCATGGAGTACTGATTTGACCCAGGTCGAAAGCAGCAAGACCCCCGGGAGCAAATTGCTCGCCCCCATCGATTCCATCATCGCTTTGCTCAAGGCGAAGGGGGCTTCAACGGTCACGCCCATTCCGGTTTCTCATATCATCGTTGATGAGCGGGTCCGTCTGAAATGCCAGGTTCCCCTCTGTGACAGCTTTCACAAAAACCTCATGTGCCCGCCCTTTGTCCTGCCCGTCGATGAGTTCCGGCAGGCCCTTGCCTGCTATGAGGAGGCGATCCTCCTTCAGACAGAGGGTCTCATCGATATTATGAACGACGGGAAGCCCGGTGGGGATGTTTTTGCCCCTGCGGGAAGGCTCCACGACCTGGTAAATCTGGGGGAACGGGAGGCCTTCCGCTCCGGTTTCCGTTTCGCCGCCGGTCTGATCGGCGGCTGCTGCCGCCTCTGCGAGGTCTGTGTGGCGATTGACAACAGCAGAATCTGTCGTTTCCCCTTCCGCGCCCGTCCTTCCATGGAGGCGATGGGCATCGATGTTGTCGCCACGCTGGAACAGGCGGGATTGGCCCTTGCCTTTCCCGTCCGCGACCGGGTTACCTGGACGGGGCTGATCCTGCTGCAATGACGGCATCGTAAAAAGATCCGGATGCGGCGTTGCGCTGCATCCTTCGTCACTGCGGCGTACGACAAGTACGCCTCATGACTCAGGACTTGCGCGCCTTGCCTGCGGATCTTTTTACGATGCCGTCTAATGTTGCTAAATTTTAACTTTTTACGGGTTCATAAAGGTTTGATATCTGGAAAACACAATCATTAAATAAGGAGGTTAGCTATGGCAATTCTAAAGGAAGCAGGTATCCCCATTGGACGAATGCTCTTTATCCCCAAGGACGGGAATCTGACGAAGAATGATCTGGAGATTGAAGCTAACGGTCAGTACCAGCTTATGGAAAAACCTGATTGTTTTGTTGTCAAGAACGCCGAGTGTTGCCGGAGTATCATGGTAACGGTCAAGACCAAGGAAGCATAATAACAGAAAATATCAAGGTGTTTTGTTCCTGACGGCCCACAGCACCTGGCGGCAGATCCCCCGAATAATCTTCACGTCCCTTGCGAAAAGACCCGTCCGGGAGAGCAACCGGCGGATATGCATCAGCCAGTAATCTGGATTCTGGGGATTGAGAAAGCCGACTTCCGTCAGCGCCTCTTTGATCTGGCCGAACATGCCCTCGATTTCCATCGATGAGGCAAGTTTTGATGTAAAGGCCTTTTTTTTCGTCCCCCCGGCAACGTAGATCTCATAGCACATGATCATAACGGCGTGGGAGAGATTGATGGATTTCAATTTTTCCGAAACAGGGACTGTAGTAACAGCGTGGCAATACCGGAGGTCGCTGTTGCTGAGCCCCTTGTCTTCGGACCCGAAAAGGAGGGCTACGTCATTGTGCTGAGATATGCCGACCAGACTTTCCGCCGTCTCCCGGGGGGAGAGGGCCGGCCCCCTCGCTGAACCAAGGCGGGAAGTCGTGCCCACAATATACTGAAAGGGGGCGAGGGCATCGCCCAAGTGATCATAATATTTAATGTTATCGATGATATCGGCGGCAAAGTGGGTCGACATGATCTTCATCGCTTCCGGGTCAAAGGGCCCCGCCTCGGAAACGATGAGCTTTCCCATGCCCATGTTCTTTATACAGCGGGCTACGGAGCCGATATTGCCCGGGAACTTGGGTTTTTGCAGGACAATGGTAAAATTATCGAAATTCGCTGAAGTCATACCGTCTCTAACCTATGATGATTTACTGCCCCTTGTCAACCCGGCTTGTTGACAAACCACTATTACCGATTATGACCGAATGATAATCAACAATTTCTACATCGAAAAAGCCCCGGATTACTTATGCGACTCCATAACGTAACCCGGGGCTTTGATTATTTGCCGGCGTGACCGCCTGTATTTCAGTCCTTGAAGATCGCCCCCGTACTGGCTGACGTCACCAGCTTGGCGTAGCGGGCCAGATAACCGGTGGTGATGGAGGGCGCCTTTGGTTTGAGAGCCTTTTTCCGCTTTTTCAACTCCTCCGGGGAAACCTTGAGGGTGATTTTCTTCTTGGGAATATCAATAGCGATGATGTCCCCTTCCCGGACCAGCGCGATAGGTCCCCCTTCCGCCGCCTCCGGCGAAATATGACCGATCGCCGCGCCGCGGGTGCCGCCGCTGAAGCGGCCGTCCGTCAACAGGGCAACAGTGGTATCGAGACCCATTCCGGCGATGGCTGAGGTCGGGCCCAGCATCTCCCGCATCCCCGGGCCGCCTTTGGGGCCTTCATAACGGATCACCACGATGTCCCCCGCTTTGATCTTGCCGCCGAGGATCGCCTTGATGGCGTCGTCTTCCGCATCGAAGACCCGGGCTTTGGACTCGTTGACCAGCATATTTTCCGCCACGGCGGACTGTTTGACAACGCAGCCGTCGGGGGCCAGATTCCCCTTGAGGATGGCGATGCCCCCTTCTTTGGTGTAGGGATTCTTGAGAGTCCGGATAACGTCATCATCGAGGATGGTTGCCGACTTCAGATTCTCACCGACGGTCTTTCCCGAAACGGTGAGGGCCTTCTCATTAATGACACCGAGGGAAGCGATGCGTTTCATGACCGCCTGGATGCCTCCCGCCGCATCCAGATCCTCGATGTGATGAGCCCCTGCCGGGCTGAGCTTGCAGAGGTTCGGGGTCTTCCTGCTGATCTCATTGAAGATCTCCAATTCCAGCTTGATGCCCGCCTCATGGGCGATAGCGGGAATATGGAGGACCGTATTGGTCGAACAACCCAGGGCCATATCCACGGCAATGGCGTTCTTGAAGGCGTCGAGGGTGGCAATGTCCCGGGGCTTCACGTCTTTCTTCAGGAGCTGCATGATCTTCATGCCCGCCTCCTTGGCCAGGCGCCTCCGGGCGGCTTGCACGGCGAGGACCGTCCCGTTTCCCGGCAGGCCGAGGCCGAGGGCCTCGGTGACGCAGTTCATGGAATTGGCCGTGTACATGCCGGAGCAGGAGCCGCAGCCGGGGCAGGCGCAATCCTCGATGGCGTCCAACTCCTTCTGGGAGATCTTTCCCGCTTTTACCTTCCCGACTCCCTCGAAGACGCTGATGAGATCGACGGTCTTGCCTCTCAGCTTCCCCGCCAGCATGGGACCGCCGCTGATGAAGATAGTGGGGATATTCAGACGCATAGCCGCCATGAGCATTCCCGGAATGATCTTGTCGCAGTTGGGAATCATCACCAGGGCATCGAAGGGGTGAGCCATTACCATGGCCTCGACGGAATCGGCGATGAGCTCCCGGCTGGCCAGGGAGTATTTCATTCCCGTGTGCCCCATGGCAATCCCGTCACAGATCCCGATAGCGGGAAATTCCACGGGCGTCCCGCCGGCGATGCGAATTCCCGCCTTGACGTCGTCGGCGATGATCCCCAGGTGGATGTGCCCGGGAATAATTTCATTGGCCGAGTTGACGACGCCGATAAGCGGGCGCTTGATTTCCTCGTCCGTATAACCCATCGCCTTGAACAGGGAGCGGTGAGGCGCCCTCTCCAGGCCTTTTTTCATCAAATCGCTGCGCATGCGTCCCTCCTCCTTAAAAACTTCTTATATTTGGAAATTTATAGTTGTCGTATCAAACCCCATCCCCACCCCAACCCTCCCCTTGAAGGGGAGGGAATTACAGGGGCAAGAATCTCTTGTCACACATCCTCGCGCTGCCCCACTCCTCGACGAGGGGAGGGAGGTGCAGAGGATTTTCCGGCGGTTTATTTTTTCCGGCGTTCCGGACGAAGGGCCCGCAGGGTGGCGCCGGCCTGCCACATCTCGCTGTTCTTGATGACGTCCAACTCAGCCTGCAACTTTTCCCGGTAATCGGGGGCGCTGTTGACCCTAAGGACGATCTCCGTCTCCTTCCCGGTAGCAACGCGGTCATAGAGTTCCGTAAAAACGGGTGCTACGGCGTCGCGGAAACGATTCTTCCAGTCCAGGGCTCCCCGCTGGGCTGTAGTGCTGCAGTTGGCGTACATCCAGTCCATGCCGTTCTGGGCCACCAGGGGCATGAGGCTCTGGGTAAGCTCCTCGACGGTTTCGTTGAAGGCCTCACTGGGACTGTGTCCCCGCTTGCGAAGCTCGTTGTACTGGGCCTCGAGAACCCCGGCCAGGCAGCCCATGAGGACACCCCGTTCCCCCGTCAGATCGCTGTAGACTTCCATCTCAAAGGTGGTCGGGAATAGATACCCCGAACCGATGGCCACGCCCGTCGCCAGGGTCCGCTCCAGGGCCCTCCCCGTGGCGTCCTGGAAGACGGCATAGCTGGAATTGATGCCGCTGCCGGCCAGGAAGTTGTCCCGGACGGTCCGTCCCGCGCCCTTGGGGGCCACGAGGATCACGTCGATATCCTGGGGGGGAATGATCCCGGTCTGCTCTTTATAGACGATGGAAAAACCGTGAGAAAAATACAGGGCCTTTCCCGCCGTCAGGTTCGGTTTCAGTTCCGCCCACATGGCCTTCTGGCCCGCGTCGGACTGGAGATACTGGATGATGGTACCCCGTTTGGCCGCCTCCATGGGCGGAAACAGGGTCTTCCCGGGGACAAATCCCTCTTCGATGGCCTTGTTCCAGTTGTAGTCACCTTCACCGACGATGACGTTGATCCCGTTGTCTTTCATGTTCAGGGCCTGTCCCCGTCCTTGAACGCCGTAGCCGATTACAGCCACGATCTCGTCCTTGAGGACCGTCCGGGACTTGTCCAGAGTAAATTCTTCCGAGGTGATGACATCTTCGACGACGCCACCGATATTGAGTTGCGACATAATTCCCCCTTCTTTTTGTTTAGTTTATTTGTCTTTCTAAAGATACAATCCCAGTTCTGGCCATATCATCAATACCCAGAGGTTTCAAGCTCGCCACGGCCTTTTCGATAATCGCCCGGTCACCGGTAATCTCCATGACGCAGTGGTCGCCGTTCATCGTAATTACCCGCCCATTAAAGGTATCGATGATCAAGGCCAGATGTCCCTTATTCGTATCCGAAAGCTTCATGCGGACCAGCATCATTTCCCGGGATACGGATTCCACCTTTGTCAGATCCGTTACCTTGTGGACGTCAATAAGCCTGATCAACTGTTTTTCAATCTTGCCTATCGTCGCCTTATCCTGGATCGTCGTCAGGATGATCTTGGAATAGGCGGGGTCCAGGGTTGCATCCACACAAAGGGTTTCAATATTGTAGCCCCGGCCGCCGAGGACGCCGGAGACCCTTGCCAGGACATCGGGTTTGTTGCTGACGAGCAGCGCCAGGGTATATTCTTTCTTTTCCATTATTTTCTGATTGCCTCCTGTTTAATTTTTTAGTTTGCCATCTCTCTGCCCAGGGCCATTTCATGAATGGGTCCGCCGGGCCGCACCATGGGATAGACACACTCCTCCCGGGAGACGCGGAAGTCCATGAGGACCGGTCCGGGTGCGGCAAGTCCTTTTTGCAGTACCGTCTCCACCTCCTCGGGCTTCGTCGCCCGCAGACCCATCCATCCGTATGCATCTGCCAGCTTCATAAAGTCGGGCTGGTAAGTCATGTCCGTACTGGAATAGCGTTTGCCGTAGAAAAGCTGCTGCCACTGACGAACCATGCCCAAGTAGCCGTTGTTGAGGAGGACGATTTTCACGGGGATATTATCCTGGATGGCCGTGGCCATCTCCTGGATGTTCATCTGGATGCTCCCGTCGCCGGCGATGTCCACTACCAGTTTGTCCGGAAAGGCGATCTTCGCCCCCAGGGCCGCGGGCAATCCGTATCCCATGGTCCCCAGGCCACCGGAAGACAGAAACGTGTTGGGCTCGTCGTATCCGTAGAACTGGGCCGCCCACATCTGATTCTGGCCGACTTCGGTGGCGATGATGGCCTTGCCCTTCGTCAATTTGTAGAGAGTCTCGATAACGAACTGGGGCTTGATCTCCGTGTCGCTCTGGCAGTAACTTAAGGGGTTCTCTTTTTTCCAGGCGTCTATCTGGTCCAGCCACTCCTGTCGCTGGTCATCCGCGACGCTGAAGTTCTTCTGCTCCAGGAGGGCATTGAAGCTCTGGAGGGCGCTCTTGCAGTCGCTGACGATAGGCACGTCCACCATGACGTTTTTGTTGATGGAGGAGGCATCGATGTCCACATGGACGATCTTGGCATTGGGAGCGAAATGATCGATTTTGCCGGTAACCCGGTCGTCAAACCGCATCCCGATGGCAATGAGGAGATCGCAGGTGCTGATGGCCATGTTGGCATAATAAGTACCGTGCATCCCCGGCATGCCCAGCCAGAGGGGGTCCGAGGCGGGAAACGCCCCGAGGCCCATAAGGGTAGAGGTGACGGGCATCCTGGTCCGCCATGCCAACTGCCGGAGTTCCTCCGATGCGCCGCCAAGGATGACGCCGCCGCCGGAAAGAATCAGCGGTTTTTTTGATTCAGCAATAAGATCCATCACATAGAATGCCTTTTTTGAGGCGGGACGGGGGCTTTCCTCCACGATCTTTTTTGGCGGCTGGGGTACATATTCGGTCATGGCGGCCATGACATCCTTCGGAAGATCGATCAGCACCGGTCCTGGACGTCCCGAGCGGGCGATATGGAAGGCCTCGTGGATTGTCTTGGCGACCTCCTCCACCCGCTTGATCAGGAAATTGTGCTTTGTGCAGGGGCGGGTGATGCCGACGATATCTACTTCCTGGAAGGCGTCGGTGCCGATTAAATGCGTGGGGACCTGCCCGGTTAAGACGACGATGGGTATGGAGTCCAAATAGGCATTGGCGATCCCCGTAACCGTGTTGGACGCCCCAGGTCCGGAAGTGACCAGGGCCACCCCGACTTTGCCGGAGGCGCGGGCATATCCGTCCGCCGCATGGACGGCCCCCTGTTCGTGACGGACCAGGATATGGCGAATCTCACCCTTGAACAGCTCATCATAGATATCCAGAAGCACGCCTCCCGGATAGCCGAAGATCGTGTGGATCCCCTCCTGCTTTAACACCTTGATTAGAATTTCAGCTCCTCTTAGTTGCAATGTAAGCACCTCCGTAATGAATATTTTTAAATAATTAAGCAAAAAAAAGCCGCTATCTCTGGAGATGCGGCTTCTTAAAATTAAAAAAGCCGCGGGTTTTGGGGCCCGCGGCTCTTGTTTTTAAAGGTTGTTTAAAAACACCGAGCAGCAGTCCCCCTCGGTACGATGACTACAACGACGCTGCCCAGTACAATGACCTTGTTTTTCATTTGGCTGTCTTCCATGTCCTTCAAGTTGAAAAGTGGACGCACCCTACGAAAATAATCGACCCTTGTCAAGCAGTTTTTTTGCGAAGCCATCAATCCTTGAGGAGTTCTTCCCAGGGCAGACCGGGAAATGTCTCATGGAGAGAGTGATCGTCTTCCACCAAGCTGTAGGTCAGTTCGGAAAAAACTGCTTCGGCAACAGGACGGACCTCGCCGGGGGGGACGACGTCGTCCCGGCGGCCATGATAGAGGTGAACGGGCATGGTCAAGACCTGCCCCGCATACGGTTCAAATTCTTCGAGATTTATAGCCGGGGCCAGGAGGATTAGGCGGCTGACCTTCCCCGGATGCCGGCAGGCGTAAATAGCCGCCATCAGGCCGCCGTAACTGGAACCGACGAGGATAAGATCCTCTTTCCCCGTCAGGACGGCCTCCAGCTTTTCCATTCGCGCCTCTAAAGGCCCGGTATAATCCTCGATGATCATCTCGGGATAACGCTCCCGAAAATATATTCCTTTCGTACCTTGACTGGTGCTTTCCAGCCCATGAATGAAAACCTTTGTGGGCATCATAAGTGTGTCCTCCTCGCTCCCCTAGTCCCGACGCCTTCGCGAAAAGTCTGGTAATTCCCTCCCTAAAAGTCCAAATACTCCCTCCCCTTTTGACGGGGAAGGGTTAGGGAGGGAGTGAAAATGTATGCTTTTGCGAATTTGTCAATTTTGACACGGACATTGTACGTTAGGTTTTCCTTTCCTGTCCAGAGGATATTTCCTTCCCGTTGATTTCAGAATGAGACTGTGATAGAAAACCCGCCACATCTCATTTGAAAGGTTTTATTCATGGCACGCATCACCCCCTTCCGGGCTCTCCGGCCTTACCGGCAATACGCTCAGGCAGTCGCTGCGCCTCCCTATGATGTCGTCAATGTTGAGGAAGCCAGGGCGCTCGTCGGCAATGACCCCTTGAGTTTTCTGCACGTGGAAAAATCGGAGATCGACCTGCCGGGGTATCCTCATGTTGAGGAACAAGCCATCTTCCAGACCGCGAAAAAAAATCTCCTGAAACTAAAGGGAGACAAGATCCTCTTCCAAGACCCGGAGCCCTGTTTTTACGTCTATTCCCAGCAGTTGGGAGGGCATCGCCAGTATGGCATCGTCACGGGGGCCAGCGTCCGGGAATATGAGACGGGACTGATCAAGAAGCACGAAAACACCCGGGCGGACAAGGAGCTGGAGAGGATTAACCATGTAGATACGGTCAATGCCCAAACGGGGCCCGTTTTTATCACGTACAGAAAGAGTAAACTTATCGACGACATCGTCGCCGGGATCATCCGGTCCCCGTCGGAATACGCCTTTGTCGCCTCCGACGGCGTCGCCCATGAGGTCTGGGTCGTATCCGCTGGGGATGCCATTGGGCAATTGACTGCGGCTTTTGCCAAGGTTCAGGCGCTGTACATCGCCGACGGCCACCACCGGGCCGCAGCGGCGGCCTCCGTCGCCCGCATGCGGCGGGAAAAGGACCCCGGTCCTTCCGAAGCCAGGGATTATGAAACCTTTTTGGCCGTCCTTTTCCCCCACGACCAGCTCCGGATCATGGACTACAACCGGGTGGTCAAAGACCTGAATGGGCTGCAACCTCGGGATTTTCTGACCCGGATTTCCCAAGATTTCGAGATTACCGAAGACTTCGCGGACCGCTCGCCAAAGAGAATGCATGATTTCGGAATGTATCTTGAAGGAAAGTGGCGGCGCCTCACCTTTAAAGGGGAGCTGGCGGCAAAAGATCCGGTGCGCTCTCTGGATGTCTCGATCCTCCAGGAATACCTGCTGGGACCCCTGCTCGGCATTGCCGATCCCCGCACGGACAAACGCATTGATTTTATCGGCGGCATCCGGGGAATGGAGGAACTGGAGCGTCTTGTCGATTCGGGCCGCTTCGCCGTCGCCTTCTCCCTGTGTCCCACAACGCTCCCCGAGCTGATGGATGTGGCCGACGCCGACCTGGTCATGCCCCCCAAGTCGACGTGGTTTGAACCCAAGCTCCGGAGCGGCCTTTTCGTCCATCTTATTTAAGATGAATATCATGACATCAACCCATCCCCACCCCAACCCTCCCCTTGAAGGGGAGGGAGCAGGCTGTATTTTAAGGTGAACATGGCACCTGTCTGCCGCGATAATAACCTGATCCGGAATGGGGAAACCGCTGATGACATCCTGGATGGCCGCTTCCGGGTCATCCAGAAAAAAATGGGGTATCGCTTTTCCCTGGACGCCTTGCTTTTAGCCCATTTTATCCGCATGAAGAAAGGGGATGCCCTCCTGGACCTGGGAACGGGGAGCGCCGTGATTCCCCTGCTCCTCTACCATCGCTGGGGATGCTCCCGGGTTTTGGGGATCGAAATCCAGCCCGAGCTTGCCGATATGGCCGGCCGGACGTTAACGTATAACGGACTGTCCGATCAGATGGAGATTGTCGAGGGCGATATCCGTTCCATCGAACAACTCATCGCCCCTAGCTCTTTTGATGCCGTGACCTGTAATCCTCCCTACCGAAAGTTGCAATCGGGAAAGATCAATCCCCTCCCCGAAAAGGCCCAGGCCCGGCACGAGATTCACGGTTCCGTCGGGGATTTCATCCGGGCCGCCGCTTACGCTGTTCGCCCGCGCGGGCGCATTTTTATGATCTATCCGGCCCGCCGCCTGGCCGATCTGCTCTTCCCGATG